>Ga0310811_10001927_pt1 | contig 25760 bp, 25 predicted proteins | sample YCmetagenome_FD_207642 | JGI IMG/M metagenome (GOLD analysis project Ga0310811, IMG submission 207642) | Soil microbial communities from experimental microcosm in Duke University, North Carolina, United States - YC | ecosystem: Engineered > Artificial ecosystem > Soil microcosm > Unclassified ... | reverse complement strand
GGGCGGCCACAAGGAGAGGCGCCGATACCAGCGGCACGCCGCCGCGATCGGATCGCACCGGGATGCGCTGGTCGCCGTGCGAAGTGCTCACGGTGATGCTCCGTGGGGCGCCTGCAAGAACCGTCGCAACGATGAGTGCCGCGATCAACGACGCCCCCGGAACGAGACCGCCCGCGCCGTCTCCCGCTCGGCGATCCGGCGCTTGAGATCCTCGCGCTTGTCGTGCTGTTTCTTGCCCTTGCCCAGTGCCAGCGCCACTTTCGCCCGACCCTTCTTGAAGTAGAGCTCGAGCGGGACCAGCGTCAGACCTTGCCGCTCGACAGCTCCTACCATGCGATCGATCTCCCGGCGGTGCAGCAACAGCTTTCGCGACCGCACCGGATCGTGGTTGTACCGATTCCCCTGCTCGTACGGAGTAATGTTCATGCCTTCGAGAAAGACCTCACCGCGCGAGACGCGCGCGTAGGCCTCCTTGATAGACGCCTTTCCGTTCCGAAGCGATTTGACTTCCGTCCCGGTGAGCACGACGCCGGCCTCCCAGGTCTCGAGGACATGGTAGTCATGGGTCGCTTTCGGGTTTCGGGCGACCGACTTGCGATCGTCGGCCGGTGGAAGCTTGGGTGCCACGGGTCAAATTTTTTGCAAATGATAGGCCAGCAGCGGTTTGTGGGTCAACCGGCCGCTTGACGCCAACGTGGCGTGGGCGCTACGTTTGCGCCCTCGCCGAAGTGGTGGAATTGGTAGACGCGCTGCGTTCAGGGCGCAGTGGGCGCAAGCCCGTGGGGGTTCGAGTCCCCCCTTCGGCATGACTGCGGGTTCAGTACCTCGCCATCCCAGGCTCGATCTCCCGCGCCCACCCGTCGATTCCGCCGGACAAGCTGCGGACCCGGGAAAATCCGGCCGCGCGGAGCAATGCCCCTGCCTGCGCCGATCGCGCACCATGATGACAGTAAATGACAACTTCGGCGCGGGGATCGACCTCGCCGAGCCGGTTTGCAAGCTCACCCAGCGGGAGAAGTGAGGCCTGAGGAATCCGGGCGATCTCCGATTCCCAAGGCTCCCGCACATCCAGAACCTGAACCGATCCGCTACCGCGCTCGAGCAGCTGCGCAAGCTCAGCCGCGGAGATCTCATCGTTGCCCCCTGCGTCCTGCCCGCCGATCCCGCAGAACGCCTCGTAGTCGATGGGCTCGGTGATGGTCGGGCGTAGGCCGCACACCGGGCAATCCGGGTCCTTCCGGAGAGCGAGCTGTCGGAAGCTGAGACGCAGCGCATCGAAGACAACGAGTCGCCCGACCAGCGACTCGCCCATACCGAGGACGAGCTTGATCGCCTCGAGCGCCTGAAGGCTGCCGATCACGCCCGGCAGCACGCCGAGCACGCCGCCCTCGGCGCAGCTCGGCACCAGGTGCGGTGGCGGCGGCTCCGCGTAGAGGCAGCGATAGCAAGGGCCCCGCGAAGCGTCGAAGACCGATGCCTGGCCTTCGAATCGGAAGATGCTCCCGTAAACCAACGGCTTTCCCAGCCAGACGCAGACGTCGTTCACCAGGTAGCGCGTGGGAAAGTTGTCGGTACCATCTACTACGAGATCGAATTGGGCGATGATGTCCCGTGCATTGACTGCGGCGAGCCGCTGCTCGATCGGAAGCACGTGAACGTCGGGATTCAAGTCCGCCAGCCGCTCCACCGCGGATTCCACTTTGGGCCGACCAACGGCACGGGTGCCGTGGAGGATCTGCCGCTGCAGATTGCTCACGTCCACCCGGTCGAAATCCACCAGCCCGAGGGTGCCGATTCCCGCGGCCGCGAGGTATAGCGCCGCCGGAGAGCCCAGCCCGCCAGCGCCGACGACAAGGACCCGAGCGGACCGAAGTCGTAACTGTCCTTCCCGCCCCACGCCCGGCAGGGTCAGATGGCGTGCATAGCGGAGCAGCTCCGTGGGTGAGAGCGAGGCGCTCATAGGGAGGAAGATAGAGGGGTGTGGTCCCAGCGCAGGAAAACAATGCGGGGCCCCGACCCTGGTCGGAGCCCCGGTTCACTGCCGCCCCACCCGCGCTCATCCGCTGCTCGTGAGCGTCACCAGCTCCTGCACCTGCACCTCCTGCTTCATGAGATCGGCGAGGGAGATGCTGGCGAGCAGCTCGTCCACCCGCTGCTGGAGCGCGAGCCACACAGGCCGAATACTGCAGCCGGTGGTGGGATGACAGCGCTCCGGATCAACTGGGTGAGTCTCGCAGTTCACCTCGAACGTCTGATGCTCCGACGCCGTCATGACGTCCCGGACCGAGATGGCAGAGGGGTCGCGGGCGAGATAGTAGCCGCCCTTCGCGCCGCGAACGCTTTCGACCAGGCCGGCCCGGCGGAGGCGAAGCAGAATCTGCTCGACGTAATCGGCTGGCAGCCGCTCGGCATCGGCCAGCTCGCGGGCAGCCACCGGCTCCGCCGCGGTGCGTCCGCGTCGCGCCAGGTGAAGCGAGATGATCAGGCTGTATTCAGTCCAGGTAGTGACCCGCATGTCTCTCAATATCGCAAGGTCAACCGCCGGCCGGTATCCCCTTCCCTCCCGGCACCCCGATTTCGGTCATGGAGTGGAGGTGCAGCACTTCGTCGAGCTTGGCGCCCTCGAGAATCCCTTCGCGCAGGACCAGCTCCCTGACCGTGAGACCGCTGGCCACAGCTTCTTTCGCCAGCTTGGCGGCCTCGGCGTAGCCAATCTTTGGCGCGAGCGCTGTTACCAGGGCGGGACTCCGCTCGAGCCAGTAGGCGCATTGGGCCTCGTCAGCCTCGATGCCCACCACGCACTTCTCGGCGAACACGCGCGTCGCGTTGCCCAGGATCATCATCCCGAACACGGCGTTGTGTCCCATGACCGGCATCATGACGTTGAGCTCGAGCTGGCCGGCTTCCACCGCAAGGGCAACAGTGAGGTCAAGTCCGAGAACCTGATAGCACACCTGGTTCACCATCTCGGCGATCGACGGATTCACCTTGCCCGGCATGATACTCGATCCGGGCTGCACCGCCGGAAGGATGATTTCCGCCAAGCCGGTACGGGGCCCAGACGCGAGCAGGCGGATGTCGTTGGCGATCTTCTGCAAATCGAGCACGTACGCACGTATGGCGCCGCTGAAGGTCGCCACGTCGCCCATGCTTTGCATGAGCTGCACCCGATCCTTGCCGACCTCCAGATGGAGCCCGGAAATCTCACGGAGATGCTTGACCATGAGCCCGGGGTATTCCGGCTCTGCGTTGATGCCGGTCCCCACCGCAGTGCCGCCGATGTTGAGCTCCCGGAGCCACTCCGCGGCCTGTTCCAGTTTCACCCGGTGACGGGCGACTGTACGTCCATAGGCGCGAAACTCCTGGCCCAGGCGGATAGGGGTGGCGTCCTGCAGGTGGGTGCGACCGGCCTTCACGATGTGGTCGAACTCGTCTCCCTTGGCCAGCAGGGCTGTTGAGAGGCTGTCGAGTGACCCGAGCAGCGCCGGCAGCGACGCCAGGATGCCCAGCCGCATCGCCGTCGGAATCACGTCGTTGGTGCTCTGCGCCATGTTGACGTGATCGTTTGGATGAATCGGCTCGTAGGTGCCCCGGGGGCTGCCGAGCAGCTCGTTGGCGCGGTTCGCCAGGACCTCGTTGCAGTTCATGTTGTGGCTGGTGCCGGCTCCTGCCTGGTAGACGTCAACCACGAACTGATCTCGGTGCTGCCCGGCGAGAACCTCGTCGGCCGCGCGGATGATCGCGTCTGCCAGCCGCGTGTCGAGCCGGCCGGTCTCCTTGTGGGTCAGCGCCGCCGATCGCTTGATCCAGATGACCGCGTCCACATTCACCGGGAGGGGACGAAGCCCCGCGATCGGAAAGTTCTCGACGGCACGCACGGTCTGAATACCGTACAGCGCGTCGGCAGGAACCGGCTTTTCGCCGAGAGGGTCGCGTTCGATGCGAAAGGACATGAATTCTCTATCAGCTATCAGCTATCAGCTATCAGCTATCAGCTTGGCCGGACGAACCTAGCCGATTAGCTAGCAGGCATCTACCTGAGCCAGCGAATAGCCACGATGACCTACTTCTCGTCTCCCGCCGCTTCGGCGACCTTTCGACCCGACAAGTTCGCCAAGACCGACCTCGTCCGTGGTGATCGACTGTTTCTCGGACTCAACTGCTTCGAGCCCGGCCAGTGTCAAGCAGCCCACACCCACGGAGGGGCGGACAAATTCTATCTGGTCCTCTCGGGAAAGGCGAGGATGACGGTAGGAACTGAGACCGAGGTCGTGGAGGCCGGAAGAATGATCTGGGCGCCCGCCGACATCCCCCACGGAGTGGACGAGGCACTGGAGCGGACCGTCTTGCTCGTGGGGATAGCGCCGCCGCCTGGGTGAGTGGCGAACTACTTCGTGAACCCGCCGCGTTTAGTCCAGATCACAATCACCCCGCAGCCGCCGCTCTGCATCCGCTGGAACTCGACCGGCACGCCCGCGGTACCAGCGTACACCTCGATTGCGCGAATCTCGGTTGGATTGACGGGGAACGGATCGCCGTTGCTGATGTCCACGAAGAATGGCGAACCGTCCAGGAAGTATTGTGGAGCGCAGTTGCTCAGGAGATCAGCTTGCCCCCGTGACGAGATAATGCGATAGCCCTGGCCCACCGGAACGACCTGCATGCCGGGGACTGTCCGGATGATATCCTCGAACGTGATCGAGCCCTTCTTTTTGATATCGTCTTCAGTGATGAAATAGCCGAATCCGCGCCGAGCCCGGTCCAGGAAGCTCGACTCGTCGTTCCCAAGTTTGCCCACCGCCTCCACCGTCGGCAGGCGTTGAACCGTCTTGCCCAGCACGACCTCAGCCCGCTGGCCGCCGCCCGGCTTGAGGTCGACTGTTTGGTGATTGGGCTGGTACCCCACGGCCGTCGCTTCCAGGACCTGGGTGCCACCCGGGAGTCCGCCCATCGAAAACGCGCCGGACGCGGTAGTCTTGGCAATGGTGCGGTTGCCCCGCACGTACACCCGCGCATCGGGAATCGGCTCCCCATCGATGTTCTTCACGACGCCGTCCAGGCGAGCCCCCAGGGCAGCGCTGTCGGCGGCGCTGGAGCTGGCCTGCAGCGTTTTGGTCGCCACGCTAAACTCTCGGGCCGCGAGGGTCCGGTGTGCAAGCGATAGGGTGATCAGGCCGGTCGACGCAGTCCCGAATGTCGCCCAGGCGGTGAGGTCGCCATCAATGGGGACCCCGCACACCACGTACAAACCCTGCCGGTCGGTTTCGGCACGGGCATTCTTCCTCAGCGTCTGAACGCCGGTCGTCCGGCTCACGGTAATCTGGGTCCACATGACATTCACGACGGCTCCGGCCACGCCGCTATCCGCGGCGGCGTCCCTCACGCTGCCGACGATGTATCCCTGGTCCGGGGTCCGCGCAGTCGGGCAGAGCCGCGCATAGCGGCTGTCTGGCGACGGGGTCGCGAGCAGCACGCCCCGAAGCCCCTGCGCCGGAAGGTCCACCCTCCAGCGAGGTGCCCCTACCCCGGCGGCATCGAAAGCGGGGTGGTTGAAGCTCAGTCGGTACGTCCCCGGCGGCAGGCTGTCGAACTTGAAACGCCCGAGCAGATCTGTCTTGGTTTCCTTGTGCGTGCCTTCGATCCAGATCGTAGCATTCGGGAGGGGACCGTCGTACAGCAGGCTGTCACGCAGCACTCCCGAGAGGGACTGCGCATGGGCGGAGGTCGTGAGGACGAGCGCGAGTCCGGCGAAGACACGCGCCGCGCGATTCAACGACATGGAAGTTCCCGGCCTAGGGGCAAGGTCAATAGTAGGGACGCTCGAGGGGGGATGATCGTCACCTGCCTCAATCGGAGCAGTCGCCCAGGGGATAGATCGTTCGGCAATTGGGGCAAGGATTCTTGCAGCCCCAGGCCCGGCTCGGCACCGGAAAGCCACAGCGTTGGCAGACCAGCTGCGCAGCAGGCCGGCCGCGCTGGTCGGCGGACGTGGACCCCGCCAGGCCATCGGACATCTCGCGCCGTTCCTTCGACGTATCCGTCGGTCTAGGCAAGCAGACTACTCAAGCCGATATGCACCGGTAAGAAACGGGTTGGTCAGCCGCTCGACGCCGATGGTGGTCTCAGGCCCGTGACCGCTCCGCACTATTGTGGAATCGGGCAGGGAGAGAAAGTCGCGGTGGATGCTCTTGAGAAGCGTCGCAGCATCACCGCCTGGAAGATCGGTCCGACCGATTGAGCCGTTGAATAGAACGTCGCCGCCGAAGATCGTCCCCTGTCTTACGAAGCTCACGCTGCCCGGCGAATGACCCGGTGTGTGTCGCACCGTGAACTCCAGTCCGCCTACATCGAGCCGCTGCCCCGCCTCCAGGTCCCGGTCCGGCGGCGGCAGTGGATCAACCTTGAGGCCGAACCACGATCCCTGCTGCGTAAGCGAGTCGTACAGCGGCCGGTCGGCGGGATGCAGGTAGATCGGCGCCCCCGTCGCACGCTTCACGGCGGCGACGCCGAGAATGTGATCGATGTGTCCGTGCGTGATCCAGATGCCGCCGAGACTCCAGCCCCGGGTATTCAGCTCGGCCAGGAACATCTGCGGCTCTTCGCCCGGGTCGATCATCACTGCCTCACCTGTCCGCGCATCAGCCAGGAGCCAGCAGTTCTCGCCGAACTGTCCGTTGGGCAGCGGGACGACCTCGAGCTCAGACACCGACTTCGGTCTTCCGCTCCGCCCGCGTTTTCCGATCGGTGAGGAACTTTTCCACCGCGATGGCTGCCGTGGTGGCGTCACCAACCGCCGTGGTGATCTGTCGGGTGAGCTGTACACGAAGATCACCGGCGGCGAACAAGCCGGGGATCGACGTCATCATGCGGTCATCGGTGATCAGGTACCCGCTCGGGTCATGAGCCGCGTGATCCTTGATCAGCCACGAATTCGGCTTGAACCCGATGAAGATGAAGCACCCCGTCGCGGCGAGCGCAGACCGCTCGCCGGTCACGGTATCCTGCAGCTCGAGCCTGGTCAGGCCGGTCGGGCCGCCGACCAGCTCCAGTACCTGCTTGTTCCAGATCACTTCGATCTTGGGATTGGCGAACAGGCGTTCCTGGAGCAACTTCGAGGCGCGCAGCTGGTCGCGCCGGTGGATGAGATACACCTTCGCGCCGTACCGGGTCAAATAGTCGGCCTCTTCGACCGCTGCATCTCCCCCGCCAATGACCGCAATCGTCTCTTCCTTGAAGAACGCCCCGTCGCACACCGCGCAGTAGGACACACCGCGTCCGGCGTACTCCAATTCGCCGGGCACGCCAAGCTTACTGGGTGTGCCGCCGGCAGTGAGAATCACCGCCGGCGCCTCGAAAACTATGCCCCGGGACGTGGTCACCTCGAAAATCCCGTCGTCCCGCCGGACGATGGATTCGGCGTTCTCCTGCCGAATGTCGGCGCCGAACTCCTTCGCGTGGTCGGTCATGAGCTGCGAGAGCTCCCGGCCTTTGATCTTCTTGAAACCGGGATAGTCCTCGATCCACTCGGTGTTGAGCAGCTCGCCGCCGGGGACACCGCGCTCGAGCACAACGGTCCGGAGCATGCCGCGCCCGGCATACAACGCGGCGCACAACCCGGCGGGCCCTGCGCCTACAATGACCACTTCGACCTTATGACGCTCGAGCATGGAGGTCCTGTTAGGCGGTAAGTACCGTTCGAATCAACACAATATAGAACCGGCAAGGGTTCCCGGAGGCGCTATTCGCGGGCTCCCAGATGAAGCAGGCTTACCGCCCCGTGGCATGCCGAAATCGTGCCCACCACGACGTCTATCTGCGTCCCCGCCGCGCCGGCCTCGGCGACGACTCGATCGCCGGCGAGCACGCTGCTCGCGTCGAACATGCCGACCCCGAACACGCGGTGGCGGCACACGAACAAGACCGGGCCCGCAACGCTCCGAGCGCGGCCCATCCGCCCTGTCAACTCGGTCACCGCGTCGCTCATGTCCCACGTCCGGGGCGCATCGATGACCGGGCAGGTCGAGGGCTCGATGCAGTGGACCGGGCAGAGCCAGTCCGCAAACGAGAGGTAGCGCGTACCGTCAGGACCCAGCCGATCGTAGGGTGTCCCCGCCGAGGCCTCGACGGGCCGTGACTCCGTCACCCTCCCGGGCCAGCGTGCTCGGGCGCGCCGGACCAGCCACTCGTGCATGAGGTGCGGCATGAGAGGCGACGGAACGATCGCGTCCGGCGGCGCTGTGTCATCAGCCGGCTCGGGGCGGGCTAGAAACCGGTCGAAGAACGTTGCCCACTCTTCGACGACGAGCTCCCGGGAGGAATCCAAGCGAAGCTCACGGGCCGCGCGGCACGCCGGGTCGCGATCGACTACGAGGACCCGATGGTAGGTGGCGGCGCCGCGGGAACGCGCTCGCTCCAACTGACCGGCGTAGAAGGTGCCGTAGCAGCCGCCACCGATCACGGCAACTGTCCCGAGCTCGACCGTTCCTTCGGCCTTGAGGCGACTACCCGTCTGTGCCTCCGCCGGCGCGGACCAACCTGCCGCCGTCCACGACAAGAGTAGTTCCCGTGACGAAATCACCAGCCTCCACGAGATATAGCACTGCGCTGATGACGTCCGCGGGGGAGCCGAGCCGCTTGAGCGGTGTCGTACGCTCGAGGAAACTGCGGGCCGCTTCGTCGTAATGCTCAGGAACGAGGACGGCCCCCGGCGCCACCGCGTTTACCGTAACCTCGGGAGCGAGGCCCAGCGCCAGCACCTTCGTGAGCATCACCACTCCGGCCTTGCTCACCGAGTGAGCGGCAAACGCGGGCCAGGGCTCGAGGCCGGCCAGGTCTGCCAGATTCACCACCTTACCCCGGCTGCGGCGCAAGGCGGGCGCAGCACCCTGCGTGCAGAAGAATACCGAACGCAGATTGAGGTCCAGAATCTGGTCCCACTGCTCGATGGTGGTGTCTTCCAGGCTGAGCCGGTGCATGACCGCTGCTGAGTTCACCAGCACGTCGAGTCGTCCGAAGGCGCGCTCCACTCGTTGGGGAAGCTCTCGGGCCGCGGACGCGTCGGTGAGATCGGCCGGGAAACAGTCTGCTCGCCCGCCCGCCGCCCGAATCTGGTCCCGCAACGATTCGGCGCCGTCGGCGGACGCGTGATGATGAAGTGCAACCGCCAGTCCGCGACCTGCGAGCGCAGCCGCCAGCGCGCAGCCAAGTCGTCGCCCAGCGCCGGTGACGAGCGCCACCCGGCCCCCGAGCTCCATGTTCAGGCCTGACGGGGAGTGATGGGAAGGATCGTCCCGGTTTCGCGATTGACCGGGTCGGCGAGCCGGACGATCCCGGCTGCGATGTCATCGAGCTCGACATAGCTCGCGGATGACCCCGCCGCCGCGACGTTATCGCTGGTCCGCACCATGCCGGGAGCAACCGCGTTCACCCGCACGCCGCGCTCGCGCAACTCGAGACCGAGACTCCGGGTGAATCCGGCGACGGCGGCCTTCGCGGCGACGTACACCGCCATCGGCGCCTGAGGCTCGAGCACCGCAATGGAGGCGACGTTCACAATGGCGCCTCTGCTTGCCGTCAGCGCCTCGATGGCTGCTTGGGAGACGACGAACGTGGTCTTCAGGTTGATGGCGATTTCGCGGTCGAAGTCGCGCACGCTGGTGCCGTCGATTGGCCCGTACGTGGTGAGACCACCCGCCAGATTGATCACAGCGTCGAGCCGCCCATAGTGTCGGACCGCAGTCTCGACCGCGAGTGACGCGACGTCCGGTAAGGTGAGGTCCCCGGCACACGGACGCACTTCGATGCCGGCGGCGGCAAACTCCCGAGCCCGCGCCACCACACCAACCGCGTTCAGATCAGCGACGACGAGCTTGGCACCGGCCCGGCCAAACGTCAGCGCAACCGCGTCGCCGATCTGACCGGCGCGGCCGACGCCGGTTACCAGCACGACCCGGTCGTGGAAATCGGGCCCTGAGGACACTGCGGCGCTCAGGCGGAAACCGGTGTCGGGGCGGGGGGGCGGGCGCCCTCGAGCGCCTCGAGCCACGCCAGAGGGACGTTCTGAGACCCGATCGCGATCTGCGCTTCGTCGCCCACCGGATCGCCGTGCCAGTCGCTGCCGCCGGTCCGATGGAGACCCAAGTCGAGCGCGAACTCGGTGAGGCGGGCGCGTACATCCGGATCGTGGCTCGGATGCCGGGTCTCGACCGCATCGAGTCCCATCTGTTTGAAATGCACCAGCAGGCTCCGGGTCCCACGGTCCTTGAGGTGCGCCGCCGATACCACGCCCCCGACTCGGTGTACCAGCTCGGCCACCTGAGTAAACGTGGGCAGCGACTTCTCTACGAAGGCGGGTCGGCCGCGCCCGAGATAGCGATCGAACGCTTCCCCGACGCTGCCGACGTCGCCTCGACGGACCAGCGCCCGGGCCACATGCGGTCGTCCGACTGCCCCGCCTTCGGCCTCGGCCAGAACGTCGGCGTCGCTCACGCCGATGCCGAGCCGGTGGAGGCGTTCCACCATTGCGCGACCGCGCCGCTCCCGATCCGCCCGGCAGCGGACCAGGAAATCTTCCAGGAGGGCGTTCCCGGATGGGAGAAAGTACCCCAGCACGTGCATCTCGCCCCAGGGCGCGGCCACTGAAAATTCGCAGCCCCCGATCACCCGAATCCCGACCTGCTCCCCAGCGGCGATGGCGGCCGGCACACCCGCCAGCGTGTCATGATCGGTGAGGGCCATCGCCGCCACGCCGGCCGCCGCCGCCCGGTGCACGACAGCATCGGGCGTGAGCTCCCCGTCCGAGGCGGTGGAGTGAACGTGAAGATCGATGATCGGCCCGCGGAGGTTGTCGGTCTCGGTCATGCACGATACCCCGTTTCGGGCGCCGTCCATGCCGGCTGTGAGTGGGTGAAAAGATCGCGCAGCTGAGCATCGCTCAGCTGACTCAGCGCCACCTCGGAATTCTTGTCACCGAGGGGCGAGAAACGGATGACCCGCCGCTCGCGACTCGAGCCGGCGCCGCGGAAAAAGACCAGGCTCAGCTCATCCTTGACGTACTGGGTGATGCGCCCGCTGGCCTGCACATTCCACTGCTCGCCGCCTACCTCGATGATTCGACGCGGCATGTCAGAGAGCTACCTCCTCCCATAACTCCCACGCGTCCGGTTGGTAGCTCGCCAGCTCGCGGAGCCGTCCTTCCAAACGCATTTCGTCTTCGCTCTTTTCGCCCACGGCCCGATGGAGCTCTCGACTTCGGCTCTCGCTGCATTCGAGAAATGCGTCGGGCCGGCCGGGCATCCGAAAAAGCCACAAGTGTCGCCCGCGACTTTCCGACAGCCGAGCCAGGCGGCCAATCAACTCCAGGTATTCCGCCTGAGCAGGTGGCAGGACCGTTACGCGGGAAACCGCGAGCGCGCGCGGCATCGTCACACCGCTTCCTCGGAGAAGTTCTCCAGCGTGCCCTTTACATCGGCCATGAAGCGGTCCGCATCCGCGCCGTCGACAACCCGATGATCGAACGCGAGCGACAGCATGCCCATCAGGCGGATGGCGATGGTGTCCGTGCCGCTCACGGTGAGCACGGCCGGCTGCTTCGTGATCGATCCAACGCACAGGATTGCGACCTGGGGCTGATTGATGATCGGCGTCCCAATGAGCGAGCCGAATACCCCAGGGTTGGTGATCGTAAAGGTGCCCCGCTGCACCTCATCCGGACTCAGCTTCTTAGTGCGGGCCCGCTCACCCAGATCGTTGATGGCCCGGGCGAGCCCCATCAGCGACAACTCGTCGGCGTGACGGACCACGGGTACGATGAGGCCCCAGTCAAGAGCCACAGCGATGCCGAGATTGATGTCCCGGCGAAGAATGGTGGCATCCGCTCCCACGGCGGCGTTGATACCCGGATGTTTCCGCAGATTGTCGGCCACTGCTTTGGCGATGAAGGCCAGGTACGTCAGGTTCACTCCGCGACCGGCGAATTCTTCCTTTTTGCGGCTTCGAATCTGCGCTACTCGTGTGTAGTCGATCTCGAAGATCGTGTTGACGTGGGGCGAGACCCGGCGAGACATCACCATGTGGTCGGCAGTGAGCTTGCGAATGCGCGACCACGGCTCGACCCGGTCACCCGGCCACGGCTCGGCACCTGGTGCGGCAGCCGGGGCCGCGACGGGTGACGGTGTCTGGGTCGGCGCCCGGCCGGGAGACGGCGCCGGCGCTCCGGGAGGAGACGGTGCTTCGAGGAAGTTCAGCACGTCATGCTTCGTCACCCGGCCGGAATGGCCGGTTCCCGCAATCGTGCTCAGATCGAGGTTGTGCTCCGCCGCCATTTTCCGTACCAGCGGAGTGGACTTGCGCCGGAGCCGCTCCTCGGCGGTCTCGATCGCGCCGTTTCCGACCGGCGCGGGCTGAGACTGCGCCGGGGCCGGAGGCTCGGCGCGGGGGGGAGCGGGTGCGGGGGCGGCAGGCTTTGGAGCCGGGGCCGATGGCTTGGGGACCGCAGCGGCGGGGGCGACGGGCGCTGCGGCAGCCGCCTTGGGCGGCGGCGAAGCGGCGGCCGGAGCCGCAGCTGCGCCGGCCTCGGTCTCGATTCGCCCAACCACGGTCTGCACGGCGACGGTCTCGCCCTCCTGCACCAGGATCTCGGCCAGGATGCCGGCGCCCGGAGCGGGAATCTCCGCGTCCACCTTGTCGGTGGATATCTCGAAGATCGGCTCGTCTCGTTTGACCGGATCGCCGGCTTTCTTGAGCCACCGCGAAAGGGTTCCCTCCGCGATGGATTCGCCCATCTGGGGCATGACGACGTCGATGCGGGCCATGAGGTCTCCGGCTTGTGCGCTGTCGGCTATCAGCTATCAGCTCAATACTTGGCGAGCCACCGCGACGCAGCGACGATATCGCTGGTTTGCGGCAGCACGAAATCTTCCAGCGCCGGTGCGTAGGGCAGCGGCACGTCGTGCGCCGCGACCCGCCGCACCGGCGCGTCCAACCATTCGAAAGCGAGCTGGTTAACTCGTGCGATGACCTCCCCGGCGGCACCACCGGTGGCCGTGTCCTCGTGCACGATGAGGGCCCGGTTGGTCTTCTTGACCGTCATGACGATCCCGTCGTCGTCGAGGGGGAGCAGCGTTCGCAAGTCGAGCACCTCGACCGCAAGGCCATCTTCCCGCTCCAGGATCTGGGCAGCCTCGAGCGATTTCCAGACGCCGGCCGCGTAGGTGATGATGGACAGGTCCCTGCCCTCCCGCGCCACCCGGGCTTTTCCCAGCGGCACCACATGATCGCCGGTCGGCATGGTCTCACGAACTCGGCGATACAAATACTTGTGCTCGAAAAATAGGACCGGATCATCGTCGCGGATGGCTGCCTTGAGCAGCCCCTTGGCGTCGGCCGGGGTAGCCGGACACACGATCTTGAGTCCCGGCGTGTGCAGGAACGCGGCTTCCGGATTCTGCGAGTGAAACGGCCCGCCCCGAACGTAGCCGCCGCTCGGGCCCCGCACCACCATGGGACACGGAAGAAAACTGCGATACCGCGCGGTCGCCACGTAGTTGGTGAGGATGCTGTAGGCACACGAGATGAAATCGATGAACTGCATCTCGCAGACCGGGCGCATCCCCATGTGAGCGGCCCCGGCGGCGGCGCCGACGAACCCGGTTTCGCTTACCGGCGTATCGATCACGCGATCAGCGCCGAACCGACTGAGCAGCCCCTCCGTGACCTTGAACGCGCCGCCATACACACCGATGTCTTCGCCCAGGCAGAACACGTTCGAGTCGCGCTCCATCTCTTCGATCAACCCCTCGCGGATGGCCTCGAGGTAGGTAACCTCACCCATCCGAACCCTCCCGATACCACTGCAGCGGCATGACCGGCGGGTCGGCGTACACGCCGATGAGAGCATCCGCTGCAGCCGGTGGCGCCGACCGTTCGGCAAGATCGGTGGCCCGGTCTACCTCGCCTCGGACCCGGTCATTGATGGCGTCGAGCTCATCAGCCGTCACGCCTAGGATGTCCGTGAGCCGGTCCACATAGCGGTCCAGGGGGTCGTTCTCCGCCGCCCACCGCTCGATCTCGCCGGCCGGCAAGTACGATTGATCGTCGTGCTCCGCGTGCCCTTTCCGACGGTAGGTCATGAGCTCGATCAGGGTGACGCCGCCGCCCTCGCGCGCCCGGTCCACCGCTTCTTTCGTCACTTCGTAAACGGCGAGCACGTCATTGCCATCGGCCGTGATGCCGGGAATGCCGTAGCCGCCTGCTTTGTCGGCCAGTCGCGTGGCCGCAGTCTGTCGCGCGATCGGAGTGGAGTAGGCGTAGCCGTTGTTTTCGACAATCACAACCAGAGGACAGCGCTGAACTGCCGCGAAGTTGAGCCCCTCGTGAAAGGCTCCGGTGGATGTGGCCCCGTCGCCCACATACACCAGCCCCACGCGCGGCTCCTTGCGAAGCTTGAACGTGAGGGTCACACCGGCCATGACCGCAACCATGTCACCGAGATGGGAGATCTGGCCGATGAAGCCGCGGTCGAGATCACCGATATGGATGTTGAGCTCCCTGCCACGACTCAGGCTGTCGCCCTTGGCCATGTACTGCAGCAGGATCTCGAGCGGCTGGGCACCCTGCACTAACATGGATCCGAGATTTCGGATGAGCGGCGACAGGATGTCGCCCCGGGAGCGGTCCAGCGCGTAGGCCGAGCCGACCGCGTCCGCCTCCTGGCCCAATGACCGAAACAGGCCGCCTACCACTTTCGTCTGCCGATACAGCGCCACCAGCCGCTCCTCGAGCGTGCGGGTAAGCCGCATGTAGTAGTACAGCTCGAGCAACTGACTGCGGGTGAGGCCGGCAGGAGCGGTGGGAGGGGACAGGGTGATGGCCATAAACCAAGCGTTGGGATACTTAGGAAGCCGCGGCTCAAGTTAAGGCGTGAACGGTGAACAGTAAACGGTGAACGGGGACCCCGTTACAAGCCGGAGCCCCCGTTCACCGTTCACTGTTTACGGTTCACGCTGTTCATTGATCACGCAGCTTCCTTTTCAATCCGCATCCCGTAGAACGACCGATACACAAAGGCCATCGAGATCACGAAGAACACCGCGGCCAACGCGTGGCTCAATGCCGATCCCTTCTGTGCGGTGAGTGAGACGGCGAGCTCGACGGCGAGCAGGCCGAAGAGCGTGGTAAACTTGATGACGGGGTTGAGCGCCACCGACGAGGTGTCCTTGAAAGGGTCTCCGACGGTATCGCCTACCACTGTTGCAGCGTGGAGCGGGGTTCCCTTTTGTTTGAGCACGACCTCTACCACCTTCTTTGCGTTGTCCCAGGCCCCACCCGCGTTCGCCATGAACACCGCCTGGTAGAGCCCGAAGAGGGCGATCGAGACCAGATAGCCGATGAAGAAGTACGGCTCGACGAACGCGAAGGCCAGCGTGGCAAAGAAGACGGTGAGGAAGATGTTGAACATGCCCCGCTGGGCGTATCGGGTGCAGATCTCCACCACCTTCTTGCTGTCCTCAACCGATGCCTTGGTGGCGCCTTCCAGCTTGATGTTGCGCTTGATGAACTCGACCGCCCGATAGGCGCCGGTGGTGACGGCCTGGGTAGATGCACCGGTGAACCAGTAGATCATCGCCCCGCCGGTGATCAGGCCGAGCAGGAACGGCGGATGCAGCAGCGACAGGTTCTCCACGTTCGCCGTAAGCCCGTTGGTCAAGGCCACGATAATCGAGAAGATCATCGTCGTGGCGCCCACCACTGCGGTGCCGATGAGCACCGGCTTGGCGGTGGCCTTGAAGGTGTTCCCTGCGCCGTCGTTCTCCTCCAGAAAATGCTTGGCCTTCTCGAAATCCACGTCGAACCCGTGCTCCCGCTTGAGTTGCTCCTTGACCCCGGGAACCTGCTCGATCAGCGACAGCTCGTAAATCGACTGCGCGTTGTCGGTGACCGGGCCATAGGAATCGACCGCAATCGTCACCGGGCCCATTCCGAGAAAGCCGAACGCCACGAGGCCGAAGGCGAAGACCGCCGGCGCCACCATCAGTGACGACAGCCCGGTGGTGCTCACTCCGTACGCCACGGCCATGAGCCCCATGATCGTCATGCCGAGCCAGTAGGCGCTGAAGTTGCCGGCCACCAGGCCCGAAAGGATATTGAGCGAGGCCCCGCCTTCCCGCGACGAGGTGACGACTTCCTGCGTATGCCGTGAATCCATCGAGGTGAAGACTTTGACCAGCTCGGGAATGATCGCACCCGCAAGCGTGCCGCACGTGATCACAGTCGAGAGCTTCCACCAGAGCGTGCTGTCGCCGCCCAAGCTCGGGATGAGGAGGTAGGACACGGCGTAGGTGATCACCACCGACACGATCGAGGTGAGCCAGACCAAAAAGGTCAGCGGCGCTTCGAAGTTCATCTTGTCGGCGTTGGCGTACCGTGCCTTGGCGATACCTCCGTTGATCAGGTAGGACGCACCGCTCGCGATGATCATCATGATGCGCATCACGAAGATCCAGACCAGGAGCTGGACCTGGACGGACGGATCCTTCACCGCCAGCAGGATGAACGAAATCAGGGCGACACCGGTGACTCCGTAGGTCTCGAATCCGTCCGCGCTCGGACCGACCGAGTCGCCCGCGTTGTCTCCGGTGCAGTCCGCGATCACCCCGGGATTGCGCGCGTCGTCTTCCTTGATGTTGAACACGATCTTCATCAGGTCCGACCCGATGTCGGCGATCTTGGTGAAGATGCCGCCCGCGATACGGAGCGCCGCTGCGCCGAGGGATTCGCCGATCGCGAACCCGATGAAGCAAGGACCGGCATAGTCGCCCGGGATGAAGAGCAGGATCACCAGCATCATGACCAGCTCGACGCTGATGAGCAGCATGCCGATGCTCATGCCGGCGCTCAACGGAATCTGGTAGCACGGGTAGGGCTTGCCCCGGAGGCTGGCGAAGGCAGTCCGGGAGTTCGCGAAGGTGTTGACCCGAATACCGAACCACGCCACCGAGTAGCTACCGGCGATACCGACCAGGCTGAAGAAGAGGATGATCGCGACTTTCGGGGCCGGGAACCCGCGCACGATGGCGCCCGAGGCGTCCGTGGTCTGGGCCAGCAAACCGAAGTACACCGCCGCAATGGCGCCAATGAACACCCAGAGCAGCATCAGGAACTTGCCCTGAGTCAGGAGGTAGGTCTTGCAAGTCTCGTAGATGAGCTCGGAGACCTCGCGCATCGCCTCGTGAACCGGCAGACGCTTGAGCTTTCCGTAGATCACGAGCCCGAACAGCAGCCCCAGCGCACAGACCACCAGGCCGCTTAGCAGCAACGTGTGCCCCGGGATGCCGGCGGCCAAAAACTGCACCGAATTGAGATCGGGGATCCTGAGACTCGCTTCCCCGCCGCCATGGCCCGCCGCCTCCTGGGCGGCCGCGGCGGGCGCCGCCAACAGACCCGCCGTTGTGAGGATACACGCCGTCCATCGCTTCATCGAGACTCTCCTGGTTTGGCTAGTAGGCGCCACGCGGCGCGTGGCTGGGCTCGGCCATCGTGTGCACCAGCGTGAGGAAGCGCTTGGCCTGTTTGTCCAGCTCGCTCTCGCCCACCTGGTTGGTCTCCACTGTAACCCGCGTGTAGTGCCCGCCCTCGGGCTCCACGCTTACCGAGACCTGGCCGATTGCTCCCGCAAAGCGCCGCCGGCGCGGGGCCTCTTCGATCGGCTGCAACTGCGCCCCGAAGAACTGCGCCGCGCTGGTCAGCACCGCATCGGGCGCGACCGATGTCCGGTGGAAGTACTTCATGCCTCGCGGTAGTACTCGATCCCGAGGTGGGTGATCTGCTCTTCGCCCATCAGCCAGCGGAGCGTGTTCTTGAGCTTGGTCTGCTGGATGAACAGGTCGTGCTCGGGGTACAAGCCGGGGGCGGTCTGCGGGCTCTTGAAGTAGAACGAGAGCCACTCCTGAATGCCGCTCAGACCGGTGCGCTGCGCCAGGTCGAAGAACAGCGCGAGATCCAGCACGAGCGGCGCCGCCAGGATCGAGTCGCGGCAGAGAAAATCGACTTTGATCTGCATCGGGTAGCCCAACCACCCGAAGATGTCGATGTTGTCCCAGCCTTCCTTGTTGTCGCCGCGGGGCGGATAGTAGTTGATCCGCACCTTGTGATACATGTTGCCGTACAGCTCAGGGTAGAGCTGCGGCTGGAGAATGTACTCCAGCACACCGAGCTTCGACTCTTCCTTGGTCTTGAAGCTTTCGGGGTCGTCGAGGACCTCACCGTCACGGTTGCCCAGAATGTTGGTCGAATACCACCCCGAAACACCGAGCATCCGAGCCTTGAACATTGGCGAGAGCACGGTCTTGACCATGGTCTGGCCGGTCTTGAAGTCCTTGCCGCCAATGGCGACCTCCTGGCTGCGGGCGAGCTGCTCCATCGCCGGGAAGTCGCAGGTGAGGTTGGGGGCGCCGTTAGCAAAGGGGACCCGTTCCATCAGCGCGGCCCAAGCGTAGAGCATGGACGGAGCGATCGAGGGATCGCTCGCGTCCATTGCCTTCTCGAACGCTTCCAGGGTCCAATGGGTCGGCCCCGGGCTGATGAAAATCTCGGTGGACGCGCACCAAACCATTACCAGCCGGTCACACTTGTTGCGCGACTTGAAATCGCGAATGTCTGCCCGCAGCTGCTCGGCCAGCTCGCGCTTGGTCTTGCCTCGCTTGACGTTGGTGCCTTCGAGCCGCTTCACGTAGTTCTGGTCGAACACGGCCGGCATCGGCTTGATACTCTTGAGGAAGTCCGCGATGGGCTCGACGTGTTCGTGCCGGTCGAGCACGCCCGCTCGAATGCAGGCGGTGTAGCAATCGTCGGGAATGGGGTCCCACGCGCCGAACACGAGTTCGGTCAGATCGGCCAACGGGGCGAACTCCCGAATCAGGGGCGCCCGGCCCTCGGTACGCTTGCCCAGACGAATGGTTCCCATCTGAGTGAGCGACCCGATCGGGCGCGCCGCCCCGCGCCGGACGTTCTCGACCCCGGCCATGAAGGTCGACGCGACTGCGCCAAGCCCCACACACAGCACGCCCAGCTTGCCCTTTGCCGGAGCAACCGGCCGGGCCTTTATGTCCGCCACGCTCACGATCCTTTCGCGATAGTATCCAGCGCCCGCGGCGAGGCCGCCGGCTCCGTCGCGCGCACCGCAACACCCGGCGCGCGGCCTTCCGCATGTCGGTAGACGTACACGAATCGCTGGACCACGGTGACGACCGACGCCGCGGCCAACAGCGCCGCGATGCCCTCGAGCACCACCGCGTGGGGACCGGCCCCCACGATCAGCGAGGCCCCGCCGAGCAGGACGATCCGCTCCGCCCGCTGGGCGATGCCGACCTTACATTCGATGCCCAGACCTTCCGCCCGCGCCCTGGCATAGGAGACCAGGAGCGAAGCAAGGATGGCCACCATGCAGGTGATCACCGCCGGAAGCCGATACGCCACGTCCGGCGCGGTCAGGAGGAAAGCGCCGATCCCGATGAAGGTGGCGCCGTCCCCGATCCGATCGAGTGTCGAGTCGTAGAAGGCGCCGAACTTCGTGACCATGGCGCCGCCCCGCGCGACTTGCCCGTCGAGCGTGTCGAGGACGCCGCTCAAGAGCAGCAGCAATCCGCCCAACCGAATCCAGCCTAGCCCATACGCCAGGGCAGACAAAAGCACCAGCCCGGTGCCGAGCGTCGTGATGGTATTGGGCTTGATGCCGCTCCGAATCAGCCAGTCCACCAGCGGGCGAACGGCGGTGTAGAACGGCCGTTCCAAGGCGTCCAGCAGCTTCAGGGTGGTCTCGCTCCTCGGTCGTGCCTGGATCGTTCCTGAGTGACCACAACCGGACCTTACCGGCCCGAAAACGCCGCGAAAGAATAACGGGGGAAACGGGTTTTGGCTATGAGCCGGCTAGTACAGCAGATACGGCTTCCGGCGAGCCTCATACGCCCGAAGCGCGGGCGCCCACTCACCGACGATCTCGTCCGCCGATCGTCCGGCCACGATCGATTCGCGCAGCGATGAGCCGCCTGCCAATCGATCGAAGTGCCGCGGAATCCAGCCGATACGGTCGGGATGAATGGCCTGGACCGCCAGGAGCAGCCGCACGGCTGTCCCGATGGGGTCGTACGCCTTACGGTCAGTAACCTGGAGCCTGATTCCGGCGACCAATGTGTCGTTGAAGCGCCCATCCCCCGCACGACTGGGTGTAAAGCGCACACTCCGGAGCCGTACACCGGGCACGTCGCCGACTCGCGCAAGCACGGCCGCGGTGTCCAGCCAAGGGGCCCCGATCTGCTCGAAGGGTGCATCGCTGCCACGACCCACGGACAACGCCGTGCCCTCGAACAGGCACAGCCCCGGATAGTGAAATAGAGCTTCCACCGACCTCAGGTTCGGGCTTGGGGCGGTGAACGGAAGGCCGGTTTCATCCCACGCCTGTGATCGGCGCCAGCCGGCAACCGGCACGACCGTAAGACGGGTGGTCAGTCGCAGGTCGGCTCGAGCGAGTCGGGCCAGTTCGCCGATCGTGAGACCGTGCTGCATCGGGACCGCAAGCCGGCCCACTGACGACACAAACGCAGTATCGAGCACGTTGCCCTGGACGGCGCCGCCGATTGGATCCGGCCGGTCGAGCACCACAACCGGGATGTTCTCGTCGGCTGCCGACCTCATCACATCAATGGTCGTCCCGATGTAGGTGTAGTAGCGCGCACCCGCGTCTTGCAGGTCGATCAGGAGCAGGTCCACCCCTTGCAGCATGGCCGGCGTCGGTGCGGTAACCCGGCCATAGAGGCTGTAGATTGGGAGACCTGTTGCGGAATCCAAGCCAGAAGCCACGGCGGCGCCCGCTTCCGCTGCACCGCGGAAGCCGTGCTCCGGACTGAACAGGGCGACCAGCTGAACGCCGGCCGCCCGGAGCCGCTCGACGTCGCCCACCCCCCGGGCGTCCACGCCGGTCTGGTTCGTGACCAGTCCGACCTTGCGACCGCGCACCAGGTGCAAACTGTCCCGAAGCAGGACGTCGATACCCGGAAGCACGTGAGCCGAGCGCGGCTGCTGTGCCCCACCCGCTGGTGACGCGGGCGCGCACGCGACCGAACCCACGACCCAAGCCAGCGTGAGCCATCTGTGCACCGGACTCTCCTGATCCCGATCGCTGTGCTGGTAGCGTGCGCGCCCTCTCGGGGCGTCCCCGGCCCAACCGCCACGGCCCCCGCGGCGATACCCATGCCCGGCGCGGAGCCACCCGACATCGATCAGCTGCTGGGCTCGCTGTCCCTGCGCGATAAGGCGGCGCAACTGATCGTGCCGTGGGTGGCCGGGACCTACACTTCGTACGACGACAGCGCTTTGTCCGAAACGATCCGCCTGGTGGACTCGCTCCACGTCGGCGGTCTCATCGTTTCGGTCGGGTCTCCACTCGACGTCGCCGCCAAGCTGAACGCGCTTCAGTCCCGCTCTCGCCTCCCGCTCCTCATCGCGGCCGATCTGGAGGGCGGCACCGCGATTCGATTGGTGGGTGGGACCCCGTTCCCCACCAATATGGGCGTGGGCGCGAGCGGCCGGGACTCGGACGCATACGCGATGGGGGAGGTCACGGCGGAAGAGGGCCGCGCTGTCGGTATCCATCTCGCCTTCGCGCCGGTGGCGGACGTCAACAACGATCCGGCGAACCCCATCATCAACACCCGCTCGTTCGGAGAGGACCCGCGCGCAGTGGCCCGGCTGGTGGCGGCGACCGTCCGCGGCCTGGAGGACCACGGCATGTCGGCCACCGCGAAGCACTTTCCCGGCCACGGCGACACCGGCACGGACTCGCATTTGTCGCTCCCGATCATCTCGGCCGACTGGCGACGGCTGGATACGCTCGAGCTGATTCCCTTCCGCGCCGCGATCGAGGCAGGGGCCACGGCCGTGATGTCTGCGCACATTGCGCTCCCAGCGCTCGAGGGTGGCCAGCGACGCCCGGGCACCGTCGACCCCGCGGTCCTGACGGGCTTGCTGCGCGACTCGCTCCACTTTCAAGGACTCACGGTTACAGACGCACTCAACATGAGCGGGCTGGTGAGCGGCTACGGTGCTACCGAAGCCCCGGTGCTGGCGCTCATCGCGGGTGCCGACCTGCTGCTCCAGCCCGCCGACCCGCGCGCAACCGTAGACGCGATCGAGCAGGCCGTGCGCGGTGGGCGGATCAGCGAGGCTCGGCTGGACCGATCGGTGCGGAAGGTGCTCGCACTGAAGCAGCGGCTGGGGCTGTTCACCCAGCGAACTGTGGCGCTCGAGAATGTCCCGCGGTTGGTCGGGAGCGCCGAGCATGAGGCCAAGGCGCTCGACGTCGCAGGCCGCTCGATTGTACTGCTGGCAGACGACGGCACTGTCGACAGCCTCCGCGCGGGGCGGCGCAGGCTCACGTTGGTCTCTTACGGTGACGAGGGGAACCCGATCGTGGGCCCGACCCTGCTGCAGGAGCTCAGGACGGCGGGCGACTCGGTGTCGGTGTTTCGCCTCTGGCCACAAAGCGGCCCGGCCAGCCTCGATTCGGCCCGCGCGATGCTCAAGAGCAATCCAATGGCGCTGTTCGCTGTCGCCGTTCGGGCCGTCCCGTGGCGAGGGCGAATCGGCATGCCGGACGCGCTTGCCGCACTCATCGATGAATCGGCGGCGACTCGCCCTACTGTGCTCGTTTCGTTGGGCTCTCCCTACTTGATCAGCCAGACGACACGGGTCCGATCGTATCTGCTGGGTTGGGCAGCGAATCCCATTTCCGAAACCGCGGTTGCCCGAGCACTCTCGGGCGCGCCCATCAGCGGACGGCTCCCCATTCGGGTGCCACCGAACTTCGCGCTCGGCGCGCGCCTGGACCGACCGGCTGCGCCCCGGCGTCTTCACTAACTCGGAGTCCCCATGCGGCTCGACTTGTCCGATTGGCTGATCATCGTGGCGTACTTCGTCGTGTCGGCCGTGCTCGGATTGGTCTACACCCGCCGGGCCGGCTCCTCACTGACGGAGTACTTCCTGTCGGGCCGAGCGCTGCCCTGGTGGCTCGCTGGCACGTCCATGGTCGCCACCACGTTCTCGGCCGACACACCGTTGGTGGTCGCCGGGCTGGTCGCCAAGTACGGGGTGGCGGGCAACTGGCTCTGGTGGAACGGGGCCATCTCCGGGATCCTGACCGTCTTCTTCTTTGCACGTCTCTGGCGCCGGGCCGGCGTGCTGACCGACCTGGAATTCGCCGAGCTCCGATATGGCGGCAAGCCGGCCGCCGTCCTGCGCGGATTCCGGGCGCTGTACCTGGCCTTGCCCGTCAACCTGATCATCATGGGCTGGGTCACTCGGGCAATGGTGACGGTGCTCGAGATATCGCTCAACATCGATCCGTGGCGGGCTGCCATTCTGCTCTTTCTCATCACCGCGGGCTACACGATGTTCTCCGGCCTGTGGGGGGTGGTGGTGACAGACGCGTTTCAATTCGTCGTGAAGATGGGTGGCGTCATCCTCCTTGCGGTGCTGGCCGTCCAGTCGATCGGCGGGCTCGACGTGATGACCGAGCAAGCGTCACGTCACTTCGGCTCGTACGATGCCGCGTTCGGAGTGCTTCCCCCGACGGACCGCGCCTGGCTGCCGCTCTCGACGTTGCTCGTTTTTCTCGCCGTCCAATGGTGGGCCACCTGGTATCCCGGTGCCGAGCCCGGCGGCGGCGGTTACGTCGCGCAGCGCGTGCTGGCCGCGAAGGACGAGCGACATGGCCTGCTGGCCACCCTCTGGTTCAACATCGCCCACTATGCACTCCGACCGTGGCCCTGGATCCTCGTCGGCTTCGTCGCCCTGCTCCGATATCCCAACCTCGCGAATCCCGAAGAGGGATACGTGCGAGTCATGGTGGACGTGCTGCCATCGCCGATGAAGGGCCTTCTGCTCGCCACCTTTGCGGCCGCGTACATGAGCACGATCGGGACCCATCTCAACTGGGGCGCTTCCTATTTGGTCAATGACGTCTATCTGCGCTTCGTGAATCCTGCCGCCGGTCGTCGGGCCCAAGTGATTGCTTCGCGCGCGGCGACGGTGGTGCTCATGCTGCTGTCGCTGGTCGTGATGGCCTACCTCAAGAGCGTCGAGCAGGGGTGGAAGCTGCTGATCGGGCTTGGGGCGGGCACTGGGCTGGTGTTCATCCTCCGGTGGTATTGGTGGCGCATCAACGCGTGGTCCGAAATCAGCGCGATGGCCGCGTCGTTCGTCACGTCGATCGTGCTCCAGCTCTTCCATGTCGACTCGGGGAATACCTCCACGCCGGACTACGCGATCGCGATGCTGACGACAGCCGGTATCACCAGCGTCGTCTGGCTGACGGTCACCTTGCTCACGCCCCCCGAATCGGCGGAAACGCTGGACCGGTTCTATCGGCGGGTTCGGCCCGGGGGGGCTGGCTGGCGGCATGTGGCCCAACGGCTCGGATTCGGGAACGATCCGATCCCGGGCGGGGTTCTTTCGTGGGTCAATTGGGCGGCTGGGGTCATCGCGGTGTATTCGTCGGTGTTTGGCGTCGGGGCTCTGGTCACCGGCAGCCGGGGGGCCGGGCTGGGTTATTTCGCCGTGGCAATCGCGGCTTTCGCATTGATACAGCGTAACTTGCGCGCAGATCCCCAGCTCGCACGGAGCGTTGACACCGCCCCTGCCGCTCCCTAAGATTCGAACGTCAGACCAGCTCGACGTGCTTCGCCCCCCGCGGAGCCCATGGAAGGAGTCGCGAATGAGCGTTGAGGAGCAGGCCCAGGCATCCGGATTCGAGATCTCGCTCAGCCAAAGGGCCGCCGAGGAAGTTCGGAAATTCATCGCCGCAGAGGACGTTCCCGCCGACACGGCAGGACTCCGCGTCAGCGTGCTCCCAGGCGGCTGCTCCGGGTTCAAGTACAGCCTCAATATCGAAGAGCGCGCGCTGGACGATGATCTGGTCTTCGACGCCACCGGGGTGCGCGTGTTCGTTGACGGCTTCAGCGCGCAATACTTGAATGGCGTGGCGATCGACTACGTCTCGTCGATGCAAGGCGCCGGGTTCACGTTCCACAATCCCAATGCCACGGGTGGCTGTGGGTGTGGCACCAGCTTTACTGCCTAACTGCGTAAACAGTGAACAGTGAACAGGGGGTTCCGATGATGCTCGGAGCCCCCTGTTCACTGTTTACTGTTCGCTGTTCACGGTCTTGACCCCCTTAGATCTCGCCGTCGTCGTCGGCTACTGCGCCGCGTCGCTCGGCGTCGGTCTCTGGGTAGCCCGACATCAGGAAACCGCCGGCGACTACTTTCTCGGCGCGCGCAATCTCCCTGCTTGGGCCATCCTCCTTTCGATCGTTGCAACCGAGACCTCCGCGATCACGGTCATCTCCATTCCAGGGACTGGCGCGCGCGGCGATCTCTCGTTCCTTCAGCTGGTGCTGGGCTACATCATCGGGCGGACCGCAGTCGCCATTTGGCTACTGCCGGGGTATTTCCGCGGGGACCAGGAAACCGCCTATGCCCGACTGGAATCGCGTTTCGGCACGGGTACTCGGAGACTCATGTCGGCGATCTTCCTGGTCACCCGGTTCCTGGGAGACGGCGTAAGAGTGTTCGCGAGCGCCATTCCGCTGGCTCTGGTGACCGGCTGGAGCGCGCCGGTTTCCATCGCCGTGATCGGGCTCGTGACGATGATTTACACCTGGTTTGGCGGGTTCAAGGCAGTGGTCTGGGCCGATGTGCTTCAGCTCGGC
>Ga0310811_10001926_pt1 | contig 25760 bp, 28 predicted proteins | sample YCmetagenome_FD_207642 | JGI IMG/M metagenome (GOLD analysis project Ga0310811, IMG submission 207642) | Soil microbial communities from experimental microcosm in Duke University, North Carolina, United States - YC | ecosystem: Engineered > Artificial ecosystem > Soil microcosm > Unclassified ... | reverse complement strand
AAGATGAAAGGGAGATCAACCGTTCAATGTATCCTTTTAGATTGATTGTCTTTCCAGTTCATCATTCAGATCACCAACTCTTTCATCTTTTTTATCCTTTTGCTTTGGTGTTTTGGAATCCTTTTGAAGATGACCCTTCTGAGGGATTCACATCAGCTCAATATGATCAACTTCAAGTCATCAAGACCGAATTTATCAAGCGGTTTCCAACAAACAGAAAAGCAAACATTATCTATCATGTCGAACAATCACATCTTCAAGAATTTGCGGTCAGAGTGAACGTTCTTCAAACCATCATGAGAACGGCCATCACATACTTGAACGGTACTCATCGATTCAAACTCCTCTGTGGCTATCACCACAGCAAGCTGAATACCGTCCATCCAAGGCATGATGGTGAACTTGTGGTCGAATACGACACTGATCTCTTTTTTCAAATGTTTTTCCCTGGCACTAAAGGAATCGATCATTTCGTCCTTCATCCTATCTTACAGAGACAACTTCAAGCCCTCTTTGTTGCTGCTCGTAAAGCAATCTATAACATCGATTCCGACTCTGAGCAAACTTGGAAAAGGATTAGAGAAGTGATCAATGTCGATACCATTCAAGTACCTTCATTATACACTCCTCGCTTTGACCTCGCCACCTTTGTGAATCGATACACTGATTTGCATATTGAAAACGATTTGATTTCTATTTTTCTCAAACCTGAAATCGACAAAACACGATATCTTTTCAAAGTGGCCGAATTCAAAAGACACCAAAAACGACAACAACAAGAAGAACAATGAAGATTGAACTTTGTATCTTTGTTTTAGGTCTGTCCTTTTTATTGATAGTTGGCGGAGGTTTGATGTTTTATGACAGGGCAATGCAAATCCTTACTTTACCAACTTTAAATCTTCAGTTTCAAAGGTATCATAACACATCAGAAATGATCTATCGGATGAAGAATGAGAATCATAACAATCCCTTCTATGGAGCGGTTCTCATGAACAGAAACCTTGAAGAAGGAGAACAATTGGTTTCTTTTGAATCATTGAGTGATTTGAATGAGAAAAAGTTGAGAGTGATGATTGTTTGTGGTCAACATGGAAGAGAACTTGTTACAGCCGAAGTTTGCTTTGCATTAACCCGCTTACTTCAGCTTCAAGCAAAGGATGTTGATTTGATTGGTCCCTTGATGAAGCTCGTTGAACAAAACGTTGGATTTTACATCTTACCCGTGATGAATCCACATGCTAGACAGATGATTGAGCGAGATCGACAAACATTTGGTTGCAAACGAACAAACCACCACGATGTAGACTTGAATCGAAATTTCCCTTTCATCAGACAACCTCCTCGATCCTATCGTTTGGGGAACCCTGGTGAAGAAAACTATGCCGGACCTTACCCGCTTTCAGAGTTTGAGACTGTACTCACACAAAAATGGGTTCAAACCATTCAACCCCACTTACTCATCGTCATTCATTCAGGATTGGATGCCATCTTACTCCCTTATGATGCTTTTTACATTCCTATGCATGAACATTATACCCGAATGCTTCGAATAGCCAATTTGGCCAAGCATCAAACATGTCCTCAATGTAAGATTGGTCAATCTTCTGTTTTATTGTATGAATCCTACGGTACATTGGTTGATGCGGCATTGGACCTGTATGATGTTGACATTGCTCTAACTCTGGAGATTTTTGGTAACACATCAATCAAATCGACCAACGAAGATGGAGATTCATGTTTTCATTATTTTAACCCCAATGAAGGTCATGAATTGGCATCTGTAGTTAAGAGATGGGTCAAATTCTTGATTGTTTTTGTTGAAAAAACTCTTATTCGTCTTAAAAAAAAGTAATTCATATAAACATTCTTTTTTCGTTTTTTGAAAAGTTTTCTTATTAAGAAGGAAAAAAGAATGAGTCAATCTCTACAATTCGATTCTCCTGATCAGCAAAAGCTCTTTGATCTCTTTTTTGCTCAAAGAACCAGAGAGTTGTGGGATGCTTCTTTCAATAAGACAAATGCCAACCGGTCAATGTTTCAACCTCCGGTTCAACAACAACAACCACCACCACCATCCCCATCTTCATCTTCATCTTCATCTTCATCATCAAATTCAACAGATGACTTTATGCGGATGGTGTATGATCAGTGGAAAGTGAGTCAACCTCAACCTCAAACCATTACTCAACCACCTCCTCAACCCCTTTCTTCTCCTTCTTCATCCACTCCTACAAAGGATGACAAACCATCGGCAAGTTCGACAACAAGAAAGAGAGCCGTTGATTCTGCTCGTGAACTCCGCGAGATCTTTGGGGAAGATTACAGATTCCCTCACAAGTTGGCAGCTCGTTTAGGATGGCAAGCATTGAAGGAGTCTGAAACTGATCTCACTGACATCACTTTTGAACAATTTGAAGAAAGTATCACGAAGCGTCGGCGTCATGCCAACACTGGTCAGGATGATGCTGAGCAACAAACAACACTCCCCGAAAAACCAGCAACTTCTTCTACACCTCCTGCTCAGACAAATACCAATGAAAAACAAACTACACCTCCTTCTTCATCAAAGCCTTCTCTTCCTCTTCCTTCAACAAAAGTGGACTCAAAGGCTTTATTAAGTAAGCTCACAGTTCAGGGATGATTGATGAGTTGTTCAAGGGTACGAATACCTTTGTCAGTGTATTCGCAAATCGAAAGTCCTGCTAAATAAAATCCAGTGGCTTGTAGTGCATAAGCTTGTTGATTTTGAAACCTTTCAATCATCATCTTTCCTTCAGTATCATAGTATTCAACTTTGATATAAGAGGCACGATCAACGTTTCTGGATACTGAAGGACATGAGATTGAGGTTTCTTGACGCGAAACAAAGTGAGATTCTTGATAAGCTAGAAATTTGAGATTGAATAACCCCAATAAGGATTGATCAACTTGACGAAGCAAGATGAAACAAAACGGACTATTAACATGGAAGGCAGTCAACGCTTCCATACCATTGTAATGGTTCATCCAATAATACATGGATTGAAGTGTATGATTCCATTGAGCATCAGAGAACATCAACTTTTGAATCTCATCAGTTGATAGTTTGATACATCCATCCTTTCGAGGATGAAAAGTAATCAAAGGAGAAGGTTCAAACTTAGGTTCAGGGGGAGGAGCTGGTGGAGCTCTCAATCCAAGCCCTCTTAAAACATACGATTCTTCTCCCTTCCAAACATCTTGAAGACAAACAAATACGAATAAACTTCCAAAAAAGGCCCAAAAAAAGATTTTCAAAAGAAAAAAAAAACTTAATTTTGATTTCTTTTTTTGTTTTGGTATTGAAGGAGGAGTTTTTCGAATTGCTTTTTTTTCTTCTTTTTCTTCACTCTCCTGATCTGATTCACCATTTTCTTCAATCAACAAATTGATTGGAACACTTTTCAAAATAGAAGAAGTTTTAACAGTTGGACGTTTTGTAGAAGAAGAAGAAGAAGCTGCCATCTTCGATTCAGTTTTTTTTTTAAAATTAAAAAGAATTTTTTTTCAATAATTCTTTGTTTATGATTAAATGACCGAATCAATCGAGAATAGTTTGAATTTGCTCTATTTAATCTTTAAAAAAGCTGCTGATCAATGGTTTTTGAGCAATTGCAAGACAGCACGAAAGCTGAAAGATTATGCATCGAACTTATCCGCTTCTCTTTCATTGATTAAGTCGGTACCCATCTTAACAGAAGAAACAGCTTCTCATTATGTTTTCTTGGTTGATCTTCTCATCTTGATGAAACGAGAAAAAGCATGGGAATTTATTCGAACCAAAAGGGGTGCTGCTGTTAGAATTGGTGATTCTCGAAGTCAAGCTTACTTTTTATTCTGTAAAGTTTTCAAGCTTGTGTATCATGCAGTAAACATGATGGTGAAGGGTCAACAAGCTTCCTCTGCTTCAATTGACGTTTAACGTCATACTTTTAATTGATCAAAAAATAAAATAAAATAAAAAAAAATTCAAAGAACTTAAAATCAAAGATGAGTTGTCAATGTAAAACACATCCCGCTGGGAAAGTTGTTGATAAGAAAAAACTCGAAAAGATCATTCCCAAGACTGGAAATACCAAGTTTTTTCATGTTCCTTTGAAATACTGTCCACCTTGTTTGAAACAAACTTTAACCGACAATGCAAGCACAAAACATCAATGTGCTCTGTGTGATACTTGGGTCTTTTATTCAATCTCTTCAAACAAGTATTTTGAAGGCAAAGAGTACTTCTTTTGTGGTCGTTGTATGAAAAGCGGGACTGAACGTAAGAAAGAAATGGAACTGCAAGATCTTTGTTTTAGAGAGAGCCAATCTGAACAAAGAGAAGCGGTGATTCATAACATTTGTCAAGCTCATCAACGGACCAAAGCAATGATCGGCATCTATGATGCTGATGTCTTGAATAAAGCTGAAGACATCTTAAAGCTTGTCTTTCGAGATCCAACTCATGCTCAAGTTGAAGAGATGACAAAGCTCATTCCAGGAAATGTTCTGATCAAGATCGCTCAACTCTATGACCTTTTCGAGAAGAGAGATGTATCATTGATCATCAAAGTACTTGTTCTTATTCAAGACATTCCTCCCCCAACTGGAACTTTCACAATCAAATGTATTTCTTCAGGAAAAACAATTTATTCAAGTCGTCGGCGGGTTTACCGGTGATTCTGGCATGATTGCTTCAATAAACCTTTCTGGATATAAAAAACAAAACTCTTCATTACTTAGAGAAACTTCACTTGAATCCCAAAAGGCCAGTTCTTCACAGATAACATAAGTAGATCCTTGTTCGTTATAATGAGTGCGGAAGCAAGGATAGGGAGGAGGAGCGGGGAAGGCCATGATGATCTTGGGATGATATTGAATAGACAACAAGGGAGGATTCATTCCTGGGTTCAAAATTATCTTGAAACGAATGAATTTTATCCTTTTTTATTACAAGATGATGAGATTGAATATCTTTATCAATACGCCAAAGCAAATAATTTGAACCGCCTCGTAAGGAAGCTTGACGAATTGAATTTATTTTCTAAAGATGAAGATGAGGGTTGGTTTACTCTATTAATTATGAGATGTTTCGGTTGAAAAATAGAAAAAAAATTTTAATGAATCAAAGAGAAGAATGAATAGACAAACCATTTGCTTTGATGGCGATGGTGTGATTTTAGATTTCTCTGGGCCTTTCTCTCGATTTTGGAATGAAGGATTAGCTTCAGGAAGATGGGAGGGTATCACCATTGATGCTAATCCAAAGCAATGGAGATTTCGAGAGAATCAACCCTTCCCCGAAGAGGTTGATCGAGCGATGACTTTGTTTTTCGAAGAACACGATCCTCTTCCTTTGCTTGATCCAAATATCTGTTCGATCTTAAGAGAACTTGGTCAACAATACTCCTTAGAACTGGTCTCAGCTTATCCTAGTCCTATCAAAAGACAAGAGAACCTCTCAATGTGGGGAATCTCCTTTGATGTTCTTTCATGTGGTATCAGTGATAAACTCGAATACATTCGACAAAGGGAGGCAGAAGGCATCGAGATTGTTGCCTTCTTTGAAGATGGACCTCATTATATCGTTGATATGATCGAACATTTCAAAGAACCTCATGTGGTTTGGTCTCCTCGACAATGGAACTATCTTTCACACCTTTATGATCATTCTCATATCCGATTCTATCAAGAAGCTTCTGAATGGATGACATTGTTGAAATAAAAGAATGAAAAGCTTTATTATGCTTCACGAGAATTTGGTGTTTCAGAATAAGCACTTAATGGTGTTTCGCAATGTTCATAGACAAGATTGGCAATGCCACTAGTCACACAAGTTCCCACCAGTATGACTCCATAGCCTTTGACCATAAGGTCAATATTGAAGCCTTTTCTACCAAAAACTGGCGCGTAGAATCCAGCAACCATCATTGTTCCACCAAGAAAGATTGGAAATGCAACAACCATTTCCCCAAGTTGGGATTGCCAAGTGCGTTGTTGATGTCTAATCATCCCCCTTTCCCAATAATCTAAACTCTTATCTTCTTCTTCTGCCATTTTTTTTGTTTTTACTTCTCGTTGTTTATTCCTTCTCAACAAACAAAGAAAAAAATGAAAATATTAGAACAAACCTTCTCTCTCATTATACTTTAATTAAAAGTTTTAGAATACAAAAAAGTGAATCGAAATTAAAAGAAGAAAGAAAACAAATCAGCTCTCATAATGGGGTTGGCCGAATTTAAAGCTTTAAAGAATGGTGAAAAGTCTTGGCAGACTCGAGAACCTTTTTGCAAAACACCGTTTGAGCAAATTCATTTTTCATACAATGGAAGAGATCAGTTCTTTCAACAATGGGAACGATCTTATGTTGCCTTGAAAGAGGCTAACTTTCGCCGTCAGGAAGTCGAATATCTTCGTTACACAGTATTGCCTAGTTTTGCACTTGGAACATGGGGAATAACAGCGCCTTTTTTCATTTGTGCTAACACTATGATCAAGAGAGTGGTTGCTTTCACTCCCTTTCTCGCTGTGACAATTCCCATCATCTTGACTCGTAAAGATCGAGACGAACAGTTCCTTGAAGCAAACAAAGCTTTTGTTACCCTCCGCCAACGCAACATCGAGTTTGCAAAAACTCATGATCGCTTAGAACCTTATGATCGAGAGAACGTATTTTGGAAAACAGAAACTGAAGCTCTTCTTAAACTTGAACAAGATCCGAAATTGTTTGGTACTCCTTCTGTTCGGGCTCAAGCTCGAACAGATTTCTCAATGAATATCCTACACGGAACCGACCATCGTGCTCACTTTGAAGAAATGATTTGAAAGAATAAAGAATTTTTGAATTTAATAAGTTGTTACGTTGGAAATTTCATCATAAGCAAGACTTAGATCTGTCTGCCAATGATCTTGAAATCGACGGATGGCTCTTTCTCGAATCTCAAAAGTGCCAAACAATGCCTCTTCTTCTTGAATGTGAATATCAAGATGGGGCATTTTTTCAAGGGTTTCTTCCCAAACTTGATCTTCAGCAGGAGAGTCTTTGATATCGAAGGCGGCTCGGGCCATCTCCGAACATAGATGTTGATATCGAACAATCCCACGTTGAGCAATATATGCGTTATGACGCAACCGAGGTGCTGCAAACAACATGACCACTGTCGAAAAGGAACCAAACAACATAGACAAACCACCATAAAATCGACTATTGCCGATGACCCAGAAGATCATAGTAGGAAGCCAAGTGAGAAGAGTCCACCAAGGAAGGGCTGTATATTGAAACCACTTGTGCCACTCATGATGCCATTCAGCTTCGTACATAGCAACACAAACTTCTTGGAATTCAGTATCAAACCTTTGTTTAGGCAAAGGGTTTGAAGTCCCTAACTCAATACGATAAGGTGTTGAGAAATAACTTTGACCCATTTTTGTTTTTCCTTATTTCTTTTTTTTTTCCTTTTTGAACATTCGAGAGAAGAAACCTTCTCTGAGAGAAGAAATGTTCTCTCTCCTTCTGTTTTAATTAAAAGTTTTACTCACAAAAAAAATTTCTTCGAAAACAAAAAAAAAATTAAAACAAAAAGAAAAAACATTTTCACAATGCTTCTTTCTGCAACTCGTCATCTCGTTGGTCTTCGGTGTTTATCAACATCATCCGTTGCTTTTGGTCCAAGACCTTCAAAGTTTCAACAAGACTATAATGAAAAGCAATTGTTGAAATGGCCTCCGAACAAGGTCAACAACTTCTTGAACATTGCTCATCGTTCACAGACCCATATCATTGAACGATTTGGTCGTTACAACCGCAGTGTGTCTGAAGGTCTTTATGTTGCCATTCCTTTGGTCGAAGAGATCGTTGCCGTCGTCGATACTCGTGAGATGGTTGAAAGGATTGATCCCCAATGCGCCATCACCAAGGATAACATCCAGATTGAAATCTCAGGTGTGGTTTGCATCCAGGTCACTGATCCCATCAAGGTTGTCTACAACATTCAACACTTGAAGTTTGCCATCATCAAGCTTGCTGAAGCTGCCATGCGAGAACAATGTGGTACCTTAACTCTCGACCAACTCCTTCATGAACGAGTCTTGATCAATGAAGGTGTTCGAAAAGCTCTTGCCCACACTGAAGAGAAGTGGGGAGCTCTTGCGCTTCGCTATGAAGTAACTGACATCCATCCTGATTCTCGTGTGACCGATGCTTTGGATCTTCAAGCAGTAGCTGAGCGAGAACGTCGCGGTGAAGTCATCAAGGCTGAAGCCGATCGAACCGCCAAGATGACTCGTGCTGAAGGGGAAGCCTTTGAAGTTGAACGAAAGGCTAAGGCTCAAGCTGAAGCAACAGTCATGACTGCAAAGGCGCAAGCTGAAGCCACCATCGCTGCTGCTGAAGCCCGTGCTAAAGCGATCACTGAAGTTGCCAATGCCATGTCTCTCCCCATGGGCATCGAATCTGTTCGTGTTGATCTTGCCAAGGACTACATCAACAACATCCCCAAGCTTGGTCAGAATGGTCGTTTGATCATGGTGCCTGAAGATGCTTCTGATGTCAATGGTATCATCACCAAAGCTACTGCCATTGCTTCTGAACTCCTTTCTCATTCGAAACAATAAACATTGAATGGCTTTCTTTATTGTCCTTCATCGGCAGGAACAGGAGGAGGCTGTGGTGCTGGGACAAAAGACTGTAAATCTGCAACAGTGAATTCGAACAACCGAGAAGATTGTTCATGCCAAACCGTCCATCCGTTTATCCCCAAATCGACTGTAATAACAAGCCCTCGAAGATCTTGATGAGCTCCACGAAAGAATTCGCTTGCTCGATGACTTCCATCGATAATAGCGTATTCACCGGAGTTAGTATTGTGAATCAAGATAATTGGTGCAGGAACAGGAGGAACCCCAGCAACAACTCTCGCTTCACATTGAGCAATGGTTTTGGGCCAAAGTAATCTGATCATTGCCGGAGGGATATCCGCAACTCTGATAAACCTGACCTGTTTATGATAATACGGGATTGGAAGGGGGAAATATTGAGGAAAGTTTGGTGTAACGAGAGTAGCAATCATTTCTAACGTATGTTCATGAACAGTGAAAAAGATGCCATTTGCCATCTCAGCGACAGCTGCTGCTTGGATATGTACTGCTTGGTCCATTTTGACTTTTATTTAATTTTAATTTTTTTTTGTTTAGGTCCACCTGCGAGGAGATGACCGTTGGTGGTTTATTCAAAAGTTATTGAACGATTTCATCATGTATTAAATTTAGTGGTATTAGCCAATGAATGAATTCCGTCTCGATCTGGATGTCCCATAATTTATTCTGCTTTGAGCCATTCAATGAACTTCAAGATGTCATGTTCATTCTGAAGCTTGTCAATGTCTGATTCATTGAAGCGTTGTTTCTTGTTGACAATTTTTTGAGCTTGATCTTCAGTAGCAGTGGGAAGGAAGCTGCGGATCATACGTTTAGCTTTTTCTTTTGTTTGGTTCTTCTTTTCTTTCTTCTGCTCTCTTCTTTTTTGGCGACACTCTTGTTTGAACTCAACCCAATCCTCAAAAAAGAAGGTATGGAGTGGATTGTTATACTTGTCTTTAACTTGTCTGAGTAAATCATTGAGTCTTGACAAGCATCTTTGGCGTCCATCAAGAAAAACCATATCTTCTGGTTTCGGACAGTAATAAAAACCATTGTCTTCAAAATCTGGGGTCATGTGTGTCTTGTCACATTTCACACAGAAAAATCCTTCTTCATCTTGAGGTTGTTCAGGATTAATAAAGGCAAAGTCGAAGAGCTTGAACAAGATGCAAGGATCCTTCTTGGTTTGGTCAACCAAGAAATCATGAAAATCCTGTGACCAAAGATCAGAACAACAACGAACACAAATCTTATCTGATTTGCTCAGGTTCAACCCTTCGCCAGTCATGAAATGCTCACAGATCATACACTTTTGATAATCTCCATTGTCAATGGCAACATCACAACGCCAAGTGTATTCACCTTCTTCATCATTGTTAACAACCTTATGTTCATCTCCTCCACTTCGGTTGGGCCAATGGCGTTTACAATAACAATCATCTTCCTCACAGAGAGGATAATCATAAGATTCACCACTTGACATTTCTTCTTCTTTTTTTTTATTTTTTTAATCAATCAAGATCAAAGCTTGATCGTTTTGATGCTTTGATTAATTATGTCGAAGCTTACATGATCATCTTGAAAAGATATGACAAAGAAACAATCTATGCAAGAGTCTTCTTTGAACTCTGTCATTTCAATACTTGCAAGTTAGGATGCATTCACAGTTGTAGCATGCCTCTTTTGAAACAACTTGATGTCGAATGGAATGAACACTTTCCTGATGAGCAATCAGATCAAGAGTTCTTTACACAATTTACATTCCTCATCTATGCCTTCTATCCTATCCTCTCTCAAATTGATCGATCAAACCAGTTTGGTCAACTACTCGCAATCAAAGATGAATATGAGCATTCGCAATTGGTCGGAAAGGAGAGGTTTATCAATCTTCTTCAAGTCATCGGACAAATTCATCAACCAGAAGAATCTTCCAGTGAATCTGAAACAGGGCAACGTGCATCTGCTGAAACATACAATGTACCTCATCAACGTTCAGTTCCAGTTGTCCTAGATGAATTGGCCTTTGTCCGTGTTCCAAGAGTGACATTTTCGGATTCGCTATTTCTGCGATCCTTCAGTAACTACAGTGTAGTCAGGTCTCCATTCCTTGATTCTTCTGGAAGACTTGCTTCATGGAATCACTGCTTTACTGCTGATATCCGAAGAATTGAAGAAGAAGAAAGAGGAAGAAGAATGGAATTGGCAGTATTCCAACGTCGAATCCAACTCACCCATGAATTGGTAGAAGATGCAAAACGTTTCGAAGAGAGATATTTTAACAATCCACCCATTGTTCACAGTACAGTTTCTTCATCTTCATCTTGGTCTGAAGGTCTTGGTCAAGCAGGCTGGACACGCTCTTTTGATATTCCCTTTAATTGGTCTCACCTCCCCAAGCCCCGTCGACATACAAAGAAAAGATTTTCTCCTCGATCTTCTTTTCAGAAATCAAACAGAAACCCTATGAACCAAAGAAAATCAAAACTTCGTTTTACTGGACATCGATAATTAAATATTAAACATTAAACCCTTTTTTTTTGAAAACGATAATCCCAAAAATGTCACAATATTTCGATTCATTTGAAGCAACTTATCTCGGAGATTCCATATTAATACGTGAATATGGTGTTATAACTCAGATACAAAATTTCAATACAGGTGAGATACAAAAACAAACACATCCTGATCCAAGAACACTGTTCCAATCAACAAGTCCATCTCAACCAACAAAAAAAGAGGAAAATAAAGAGACTCTTTAATCAAATCGAAACATCAACAATCACACGAGCATGATCAGAAGCAGGAGTCAATGGCAAAGCGAATGCGTTGCGAAGTTCAAAGTTGCCTGGATGATAGAAAACGTGATCGAGGGTTGAGGCAAAACGAACGTTGATCGTGGGGTTGCCATCTTTGTCGACTCCTTCAGACTCGACTGAAGAATGCTCATTCATTTGAGAGTGAAATGAGGATGGTTTGGTGATCAGATCATGAGGAAACGCTTTGAAAGTAAACGGAACACCCAAATCGCAATGAGTCAAACGACGATGAGCTGAGATGCGTGTGATCATTTCATCACCTCCATCATCAGGAAAGGTGTTATAGTCACCCATCCAGATATCAGCATCATCATAATGAGCATTCAGCCAATCTGAAACCTTCATACGATCGAAACGACCCATGGGAAAATGAACGGCTCCAAGGCGAATTTGCTTATCCAAGATGACTCTTCGGATAATGGCAGGCGGTTTCTCAGGGTTGGGATCAAGCTGGACTTCTTCAGTAACAAGAGGTTGCAGTGCAAAGCATGACACAGCATTGCCCCAGTATCCACCAGACCAAACATCTTTCTTTTCGGTCCAAGATTGCTGATCGGTTTTGCAAATCAAAGTGTCAGGGTTGACGAAGAGAGCCTTTCCAAAAGGATTGTTAGATCCATTGAGAATATGCAACGCTTGGTATCGATAACCAGTTGCTTCTTCAATTTCTGCTGCAATGCTGGACCAAGATTTACCTTGAGAAGGTCGGTTGGCCTCGAGCAGAACAAACGCGTCAATGGGAGGATCAACATCTTTGATGGCTTGAATGATCTCATCAAGTCTTCCGAGTAATGGATTCTCTTTTTCATCTCGTTCAGCATTTGCAATGTTGAAACACATGAAGCGAAGGTTAAACATCTCACCAGGTTTAGCATTGCGACCCAACCTAGGGTTGATTTGTTCAGATTGAGAAGACATTGTTTGTATTTCTCTTGTTCAAAACATTTTAATTTTTTTTTGTTATCTTTAGAAAAAAAAAAAGAAAAAAAAATCTAAAATTAATATACCTCAGAAATGTTAAAAAAAGAAGAAAGCTTCCATCGAAGAAAGCTTCTATTTCTTGGAAGAAAGCTTCTATCGTATGAAAATTCAATGAAATTTAAAAAAGGAATCGAAAGTTCAAAGTTGAAGGGAAAGAAACAAGAATGTCGAATGAAGCATTCAAACATGTCATTTATGGTGGAACAGCTGGTGCTGTTGGTGCATTGATAACCTCTCCTTTAGAGGTGATTAAAACAAGGTTACAGTCACAACATCAACTTGTTCATTCTCAAAATTCTTCTTCTTTTCATCTCGCTCAATTTACTAAGAATGCCATGCAAGAAGTTGTTCAAAGAGAAGGCATTAAAGGACTGTGGAAAGGTATTGGACCAACAGTTATTGGTTCAATTCCTTCAAGAGCAATTTATTTTTCATTGTACAACTTGAACAAGAAGAATCTTACTTCATATGTTCCTTCTTCTCATTGGCTTCATTTTTTGAGTGCTTTCAATGCAGGTATTATCACTAACACTTTCACTTCACCCATCTGGATGATCAAGACGCGCTTACAACTCAATACTTCCAAAGATGCTAATCGATCAAGTCTGATCTTAAAAGACATCTTGAAGAAAGAAGGTGTGACTGCTCTTTGGAAAGGTGTGGGAGCCTCATATCTCGGAGTGTTTGAAACAGCCCTTCAGTGGGTTTTGTATGAAAAGATGAAAGACCAAGCTTCAACGCCTGTACAAGTGTTCGGCTTTGCTTCTATTTCCAAGCTTTGCGCTTCCTTGATTTGGTATCCTCATGAGGTCATTCGAACAAGGATGAGAGAACCCAACGCCAACTACCGACATTTTATTCATTGTTTGAAATCCATTCTACAAAATGAAGGATGGAAAAAATTATATTCCGGATTGGCGATTCATCTCTTCCGAGTAGTTCCAAATTCTGCCATTATTTTTTTGACGTTCGAATTATTAACTAAAAAAGAATAATAACCAAAAAAAACAAATGGCAGATGATGCTAAGGTGATTCCATGTTCAATTGAAGAGATTTGTCAAGTTTGGTATGAGAATACATCTGAACTTGATAAACAATCTTATCCAGGGAAAAAGTTAATCAAGTTGATGGGAAAGATCAGAAAACCTTCTGAAGTGATTGATCAACACTTTTTCAAACAATCAATCAAGTTCAAATTAGAACCTCTCTTCATGAACATGTTAAATTCAAAACTAGGAAACTGGGAGAGATTCGACTGGGCCAGAACAATTTTTCTGAAGTATCATACTCTGCCTTTGGTTGATCCGACTCCACTGTCAAAAGAGACAAGTACTCAAGCTTTGTTTGAAGGAAAGCCTAATCAAGAACGATCATCGTCGATCAGCTTTCATGATTGCAAGCTTCTTAAAGACGTTGGTGAATACAAAGAAGGAACAGTTGTCCCAACGATTTCATTCAGTGATGATGGAAATTGCATCTTCAACAACATTCCTGCTACTTATCAAATATTGATCAATGGAACAAGATTCCAACAAGTCGCTGGGAGTGAAGCTGCGTTAGGGTTTGCTTATCCTGCTGGCCTCTCGCAAGCGCGGAACCACACAAATGGTGTCTTCCGTTTTTCAAAAATGGTTTGTCACAAAAATACACAACTGTTTTCTTCTGGAGAGGTTCTTGCAAACGTCAAATTTGATTTTGCCAAACGTCAACTTTTTTGCACAAAACTCTCAACCAAGAAGAAGTACAAGTTTCCTCTTGATATTGATTTGGATGTCGACTCCGACCCCGACTGAAAGCGGAAGTGGGAGAGGAAGAGGAAGAGGCCGTGGAAGAGGGCGTGGTGGCGGAACAAAAAGATCGATCAGAAGAGATCCAGATACTATCCCCAGTAAAAAAAGACAACATGGTCATAAAATCACCATCACCATCAAGAAAAAAGATAACTACACACCTATTGTGAGTAGTGTCGATCCTAATTCTCAACAATCACTTCAAGAACAGATCGAGCGCGAGATTGATCAGTCTAAAAAAGTTCTTGGCTTGTCAGAAAGCTTGGCTGAAGCGTATGAAACCAATTTTGAACAAACATCAGAGATTTTGGATGAACGCAGGTATGATGCGATGATAAAGAACTACACAGCTCTCTTCGACGCATTCAAGAGGAGTAGAGACCTTTTATCTCAAATCAAGGAAGGATTGGAAGATCTCAAAAAAAATTATCATGCCCTTCAAACAACAGCCGCTCAAACTGAATCAGCTTTGATGTCTTATACTTTGCAATGCACCCGCTACGATCCTGAATATGTTGCGAATAGTCAAGTGGGTGAATTAGCCTTGTTGACTCATGACTTGCGCCTCTGAAAGAACTATCTATTAAATGATTCATGTTGTTTTTCCTTTTTCCCTTTTTTCATAAATTTTAATTTTTTTTCTCTGTTTCAAGAATGTCGACTTCTTGGACAAATCATTTGGCATTCAACAATCCACCAGGATTGGGTTCTGGTGGTGCAATTGCTGGTGGTGATCAAGATTGGTCACAATTCTTTGGTCAACCAAGGACTCAAGAACCAATCCCTGCTTATCAAATCAAGAATGTAGGTACATGGGTTCTTCCTCGCGCTTACTGGGGACGTTCAGAGTTCCTCGGAAACACTTTCAAGTTGTTGGCTATTGCTGGTAACTCCTTCTTGACAACAACAATCCTTCCTTTGCAATTCACAAATGAGATGAACCAACACTGGGGTCGGTGGGAGTTCCCCGCTTATCTCGCTGAAGTGGTTCCTGAGTTGGGTGTTGTCAGGTTTGTCAAGTCCAACTACATTGAACAAAATGCTTCCCTCGTTCGTTACGGTATGGGTATGCAGATGCAGCATGGTTTCATGCACACCGAGCTCGGCCGTATTCACTATGTCATGCACATGAGGCAAATCAATCAAGCCATCTTGGAAGGATTGCAATTCGAAGCTTTGTTCGCCCTCGCCAACGTTGAGAACTGGGCTTATGACACCGTGACCAAGAGTGACATCTGGAATGCTTCCAATGCTCAACACACCCTCATGACCGTCATGGAACGTGACGTTGATGCTTGGGGAATCACTCAGCTCAAGGAGCGAGCTGATGTTGCCCTCGATAACTTCATCGAGAACGCCAACAAGACCTACAACACCAAGTTGAATACCTACATCATCGATTCTCGCATCCCTTGCTTCCTCAACACCATGGCTTACGACATGATCAACGCCTACAAGTACGGTGAGGCTGATCTCAACAACAAATTGATGGATGGTATGCAAGCCAACTACATCTTCAAGGGCAACCGAGTGTATGTCACCCGAAAGCAGCTTGTTGAGCAAACCCCAGTCAACCCTCTGGAACGCCACGCTCAGATTGGAGAGTTCTTCCGTTGTTTCGACTGGAACAAGTCAGACTACACTGGCTACAAGTCTGCCAAGCATCGTGCTCAGCAATACTACAATGAAGACGAAGACAATCTGTCAACTCTCTTCCTCTCTGACAAGATCATTCATTCTCATCGATTCGATCCCGAGACTGGCCGCTTGCGTTCCTTCAACACCGCTAAGCATTATGCTTCGGCTTCAGCTCATTTCGGTCCTAGCGACTTCGAGATGGATCACTTGCATAGGAAGACCAGCAGTGGAGAGATCCGCGAGCTCACCTACTTTGGTCAAATGAAGCCTGCTCACTTCAATCAGCGCGACATGAAGGGTCTCTGTACCACCGTCTTTGCTGCTATCGCTGAGAAGACCAACAAGACTTCTGCTCATTATGAGAACGCTTTTGCCAACATTGCTGACAAGATGACGATCATGCACAACATCCCCTATGGCGATGCTTATCGACAACTCTTGGATGAGTTGAGAGATCTACAAACCAATCGCGATGTTGCTCCCAATCTCTCTGACAGCTCATTCGACACCACCATGAACATCATTCGACCCAACATCTACAACACATTGGATCTTCCTCTCGGTCAAGCTTTTGCCGATAATTATGCTTTCAAGAGAATGAAGCTTCCTCCCACACATGGAACCTATGGTGGTTTCAAGTACATTCAATCTCTCTGGCAATCCAAGTTGTGGACTCCTGAGCAAGTCCCCTTCAACGTCAACTTTGGAAAGCAAATCAACAAAGCACTTCCTTTGTTCGATGAGTTTGTTGAATACTTGGTTCAATTCTTCCCTGACTCTGTTTTCCTCTCAACGCGTTTCTCTCCTGCAACCGCTACCAATCCTTCTCCTCATGAAACCTTCTTTGCCAACTTCTTTGGTATTGATTTCCCTTCACGACCTTGGATGTTCAATAACGAAGGTTATGGATCCTCTTCTTCTTCATCATCCTCCTCTTCAACTTTTTCTCCAGCAGAATTGGAAGGTTTGACCGGAAGTACCCAAAATGGTGGAACTGCTCAAACAACATTGGACACCAACACTGGACCAATCGTAGTTGAAGAGGAAAGTCTCAGTCAGATTCGTGCTCGTTACTCTTCTTCGAGCGTTTATGATGACACTGAAAGCACTCAGGGAGACTCAGTTTGGAAGTACAATGCAGATTTTGATTCTTGGTCTCCTGCTGCTCAACAACTTTATCGCGATTCAGGCAATGATGATGAAACTCCTCGTGCCGGTGATCCTGTCATTATCCCCGATTATCTCAATGATAACGAGTATTTTGAGATCCAGAAATGGCGCACCTTCCCCTTCCCTGCCTCCGTCAAAGACAAACAGATGGCCGTGATTACCATCTTGGCCGCTGTGAAGAACCCCTCTCGAGCGACCTACAAGAAGGCACTCTCTGAAATCAGAAAGAAACTTGCTTTCGACATTCGTTCCGTTTCCTCACCGGATCAAGCAGAAGATGGATTGAAACGTGTCTCGGTTCAGTCTTTGAAGAACCTCGCTGAATCTCTCCATCGAGAAGGATTGCTTCCTGGAAGAGAATCTTCTGTTGTTCAAGAGATCGTTGAAAACGTGGTTCAAGAAACCCAAGAAGTTCTTTCTGCCGCCATCGGTGCCAAACAAAACCGCTTCGGTGAATCATTCATTGCAACTCCTATCACCATTGGCCGCAATGCACTCAGAGAGTACGTCAGAAATGTTGCTTTATCTGGAAACCTCTCAGAGCGTGTTCGTCCCGCTTCGTACCAAGGAGTTAATGATGCTCTGGATTCCACTGAGATCAATTCTGCAATTCAGTTCATCAACAACTCCAACATTTATGATCTCAACAGCGTGGACAGAATCGGTGCCATCTATGACAACAATCCTCGAAGTGGTCACTTTGCCGACATCGACAATCTCTACTTTGTTCAGAAGGCTCGGGAATATGAGAAGACTGCTTCCTTCAAGAACGTGTCTGACGAAATCATGGGAGATCGTGCCCGTTCTTCTCAACGCTATGTCACCGACATGAACCGTGCCACAGAAGAAGCAACCTTGTTTGGAACCACCTACGCTCCGTCAGCAAAGCGATCAAGACAAGACCAATTCAATGACTTCTTCAACAGTGTTGAGAACAATTCTCAAAACAGCGGATCTGCTTCGAGCAACTTTGTTTCCCCTCTCACAAATATCTATACTGATCTGTTCGTTCAGGAAGAGATTGAAGACCCTTCGTTGCGTCAAAACTACGCCATCGCCGTTCGCAACTTCAAGAAGGCTGAACGTGCCATCATCTTGACTTACCTCTTCACTCCCATTAGTCTGCGTGCTTGCAACAGCTTTGATCAACACAACATCCTCTTCCCATGGGACTTCATCTGCGCTCGTCCTCATGCCAACTACTTGACCCTGACCACCGTCAAGTGTCTCCCTGGCTCAGAGACTGGAAACATGTACATTGGTAACATTGAAGCAATGGCTGGTGATGACGCTGCCACACACGTTCACACGGTCAACGTCGTTTACTATGCTGGTGCCATCATCCACACTCCAGAGAACGTCTTCCGTGTTGACAACTCCTTCATCTGTGGATACATGGGAGGTCTCGGTTCTGGTTTCCAAAACCCTGATACCTATAACCCTCGTCGTCGTAACTACTCCAAGAATGATCCCTCTTTCATGATCTTCACCATTCCTCGTCACGAAGTGTTGAATCCTGATGTCATCTCCATCTGTGGAAAACCCAAGTGGTACAGCAGAACCGGAAACGAAATTGATCTCAAGGGAGTCACCAACATCTTTGGTTACTCTACTTCAGCTTATTACTCTGCTGTCTGGGGATTCCATCAACAATTGTTCAATGCTATCAGCGATGAACAGAGCAGAAAGAGAGAAGAAGCTGAAGCCAAACAAGGAAACACCCAACTCAGCTCTCCCAATGCATATTGCTATGCTTCTTTCGCCCTTTACGAAGGAGGTTTTGCTTCTTCTCAAAAGGGTCATTGGAAGGCTCACACTGTCGGTCCTTCTGCACACCGTGCTCGAATGGGTAAGGAATCCTTCAACAACACTCCCACTCCTTACAGCTCGATTTACAAGCCGCTTCCCACAATGTAATCTGAATAAATTTTATTCTGAAAAAAAAAATTATTTCATTGGCTAAAAAAAAAAGAGATCATGTCACTCATTCGTCGATTTTTCACCAAGTCCAACAAGGAGAAAAAAACTCAACTGAATGAACTAAAAGCGAAACTTTCTGAAACCAAAGTCGTCACTATTGAAGAAATTGATGAAGAAGAAGAAAAAGCAATTTCTTCATCTGATTCTTCAATTAGTTCTTATATTTCGACTCCTCGACTTGATGAAGTAGAAAAACCTCTTGATGAAGAAGATGATGAAGGAGAAAAGAGTAAATCTTCTTTCTATTCCAATTCTTCTTCATTTGATACTTTATCTCCATTCGACAGAGTAAATCATCCTGATTTTCGTCCAAAAACAATTGGTGAATTGTTAAAGATTAGAAAAAAGGCTCATTCAGCAGCTGTTGTGGAGGGAACCTCTCAATCTTCTTCCCGTTCTTCACTCACACTCACACCACATGATCTCACACCCAGAACACCAACTCCTCGAGGGATGATGCATTATACTGAAGTTGAACGCTTGCATGATGACAGACACGGAGGTTCAGTCTTTAGAGCTCAGTATTACGATCGAACGATTCACCAAACGCGAAGAGTTGTGATCAAGAAACAAAACTTTGAGTTCAAACGACCCAAACATGAATCTTTTATCCAAAAATTCTTTGCGGACGATATGTTTCGAGGGGAGCCTGGATATCCTTATATCGTTCAATTTATTGATCATTTTGCCGAAAAGGGGCATCTTTTCATTGTCATGGAAGACTGCACAAAGCATACTCTACTAGAAGTTCTTGATGATAGGGACGATCCTTATCCAATCCCTGTTGTTCGTCGATGGTTGATTGATATCTTGCTCGGATTACAGTTGATGCACAAGAATGGCTTTGCACACCGTGATCTCAAATGTGAGAACATCATGCTCACTTACAGTGGTGTTCAAAACCGTGTGATCTGTAAACTTGGTGACTTTGGATTCTCGATGATGACATCGTGTGTTGATCCCATTGATTATGAACGCTTGGGGTCTCCTCATTATGTTGCTCCCGAAGTCTTACGAGGTAATGGTCATGACCCCTTTGCTACTGATATTTGGTCGGTTGGCTGCATCTTGTATATCATGGTGGAGCGTAGGATGCCATTTGATTTTGACGATGAAAAAATCGACGCCATGGATCCAAGCCCGTTCAAAGAGATGCTAGAAAACCAAAAGTTAGCCGAAGTCATTCTTAAGAATGAGATTCGTCCTCGTACCAAGTCTCTGGATGATAGTGGGTTGAACGTCACTCTTGAGGGGATGATGAATGTCGATCCTGATAAGCGCTTTTCTGTAAATACGTGCTTAGGGTTGATTTGGCTGCAAAGCGGGAAAAAGCAGCATGTGAATGCCCGCATGGAACCAATTCCCCTGCCAACCCATTCACAAACGAAGGTTCAGAAGTAGTTACTGTAATTGCATTGCAATGATGAAATAACCTCGAAGATTTGTTATATGGATCTTCTTCATCGTCGTCATCATCAATGAAAGATACTCTTCCTCCTCTACTGATCAAGTGACATTTTGGTTTGACAAATAACTTCTTTTGTAACCACAACACAGCAATCGTAATCCCTATTCCACCAAGAATATCACAGATGAAGTGATGTTTAAGATACAAGGCAGCCCACCAGATCCAAGCCAAGTAGATTGGCCAAAGAATCCTTCTGATCGCATGTCTTTTCGTGATGGTAAAATAACAAACCAACACAGGCCAAGAAGCATGCAAGGAAGGGAATGAACCAAATACGATTGTTGATTTAGAATAAAGGTTATGAAAGATCTGTAATTCAAGGAACTCATCCACTGAAGCCAATACCGCAGGGTTGCCGAAGGTGCCATTATAAGAAGCAGGGGGTGAATGCATCTCATACCACCAAGGAGGAGCGGTTGGAAACATGAATTGAACGAAGACTCCAATCAAGTTAACCATCCCGAAACACCAAAGATACAAAGAGAGCCGCCATCTCACAAGCGTCTTACATCGATTGCTCTTCTTATATACATCAATGAACACAACGATCCCAAAGATGACGATGATAATGAAGTGAAAAAGATAAGGGATTGAAGCGAAAAGAGCGACCCAAGGTGACGTGTAACGAAAGGCTCGGAAGATAAAAGGATACTGTCCGAGAGTCAAAAATTTATCGATACTAGGTAAAAGTGTGATATTAATTTTAGGTTTGACGTCATCGGAAATATAATTCCAAGCACTCATCAATAACAACCAAACAAGAACTGGCCAAACATAAATCAACAAAGTGATTTCTCTACAAGCCATTCTCTTTTTTTTTGAAGTCAAAATGAAAAACATTTTATTTCTTTTTCTTTTTTTAACATTCTTTTCATCGATTTCTGCCGTTTGGATCTGTTTCGATCAGAATGGAAAGTTATATGAATCTTTTAAGCCTTGTCCAACGGATCAAGAACTTGAACAAGAACGGATTAAAAGCAATGAAGCTTGTTCTGTTCTTGAGAGTTGTCAACATGAAGATGCATTCTCAAATCAAGTACTCGATTCTTTTTCGTTATATCACCAAGCAGAAGAAGAACGAAAAGAATTTACAAACCTGATCATGAACGAGTTGAAAGAATGTTCTTGTGACGATTCTATTACAAGAGAAGACTTCTTGAAATCATACAATGTCCCTCTACATCATATGCAAACAAGTTATCAGATTGAGCTTCAACAGCAAGAAACCGAAGTCATAACTGATTGTGATTATGACGATTACGTTACTGTTTGTCACACTGATGATGGCAGTTGGTATCCTAGTCTCAATGGTTATTGTCCTTCAACAGCTGAAAAACCACAAGAATATTGTTCTACTGACGATTATTGTTCAATGGGAACCTGTGTTGCATGTGATGCTCAAACAGGAATCTGTCAAGATCTTTCAATCAAAACTAAGCCAAGAGGATGTGATCCGTCAATCTCTTCTTGTGATCCATCAATCGCTTATAATGATTATTGTGACTCAGATTCTGATCTTTGTATTCATCCTGAATATAGTTGTACAGATCCTGATATATGCAACCCTGGCTCGATTAGAACACCAGAACCCAAAACTGAATCAAAGATCTTCGGTTTCATCTCAGGAAGAGGAAAGTTTTGGTTCACTGTTGTTCTAAATGTTCTTGCTCTGACTGATGGTCATCCAATTTCTTTTGTCATTTGGCAAGCATTTTTCATCATACATGGTCCCTTTATAGATCTATTCGCAACGCTCATCACAATTGTATCGTTTGCTTATCTCTATCATCTGTTACCTCAACCAACACTCCTCGCCTGGACCACTTACGTTCGACCTGAACCTCTGAATTTTGTTATTGTTGCAATCTATATTGCTTGGTTTGTTTATTGTAAGGTTTTTCGTCCATTCACTGAATCAACAACAGAAAGTCAACAGGAAGAAGATCAACCTCCTCCAGATGATTCAAAGAAAACTAGTCATCACAAGGAGGACAAGGAGGACAATCCTCGACCCGAATTAGAACAGGCGGTGGAGGAGCAGCCAAAGCTTGTGAAACAGTGTTCTTGAAGGCATCAATGGTACGAGCTCCATTGTGTTGAACTGATTCCTTTCCTTGAATAAAAGCTTTGACAGTTGGATATCCTCGAATCTCTTGATTTCCACAGGTAGTTTGAGAAGTCGTACAATCAACCTTGGCAACAATAAAGTCAGGGTTTGAAGCTGCAAGTTCATCCCAAGTAGGTGCAAGCTTCTTGCAATGACCACACCATGGTGCGTAGAACTTGATGAGAGAAACTGGATTGTTTGCTAGAAAAACTTCAAAGGTTTCATCATTCAATTCGATAACCTCTGCGGCTTCAATGGGACCAAACAATCCAACAACGACAACAATCAACACACATGCGATGACCCCAAAGTAGTTCTTCATCTTTTTCTTCTATTTTTTTTCAACTTTTCAACTTGAATTTATAAATTTATTTTTATTTTTTCATTTGCTCATTTGATCTTGGACTTTGATTCAAGCAACCATTGAACGAAACTTTCAGGATCAATTATTGTGTGATTTTGGAATGTTGGAGATCGTTTCAAATCAATTTGCTCAACAAGTCTATTGATTTGATCATCACTCAGTCCTGGAACGAATTTTTTCAAACCAACTTTCGCATCAGCAAGTCTTTTCTCCTTTTTCTCTCTTTTTCGAGAAAGAAGTTCAGAACGAGTAAAGTTCTTTCGTTTGTTGATCTTGCGAAGAATCTTATCTTTCCAACTAGGAGGCATGAACTTTTTTCGATTGATACCTGCGGTTGCCATTTCGAAGCTACAAAGCTCACGTCTTAGCTTCAGTTTGTTCAATAAACATTGAGTTCTTCGAAGCTCAGCTTTATCTTCTTGAGTAATAGGCCATTCTCGTTCTGGTTTGATGCATAAACAATCAAAACAATAAAAAGCCTTGCCTCTGTAAGGGTTGATAATCCCACTGGTTGACATAATTCCCTTACAAAGTTCACATTTGTATTGATATCGGTATTGGAGCTTTTGTGCACAACCTTTACAAAGAATCGTTATTCTGTTATAAGGATACCTCTCTGTATCAATCAATTCAAAAAACTCCTCTGATTCACCAGAGCATTCATCACCTTGACATTCCATGTCAATACATCATCTATCAGGAGAGATTCTTACAGTCACTTTACCTTCTTCCACAGAACTTCGATATGTTGTTTCGATCACCTGTTCAAACTGTGAACTCGTTCAATATTCAGTTCCTTATCAAACTGAACAAATCGCTCAAGCTCAACTCGAAAATCGACTAAAAATTAATTTTCCTACAACACCTTGTCCTTTCTTCTATTAATGTATCATATATTAATTATTAAAGTCTAAACAAAAAAAAAAGAAAAAAAAAGAAAAAGAGAGAAAAAAGAACGGAGAAAAATGTCTTCTTCCTCTTCCTCTTCTTCTTCTTCTTCAATTGCTCCAAAGGAAACAAAGAAAAAGATTGTTCGACCTAAAACAAAAATCGCAAAGCCACAGGTTTCTAAGGCAGCTGAACTGAAACGATTCGAAACGTTTTGGACGAGTTATTCGAAGAAACACAAGGAAGAGATGTTGAAGATCTTCAAGCAGCACGTCAAAGATGGAAAAGAATCTGAACTTGATGGGATTACTCTTGAGAAGATGATTGATATGCAAGTCGAAACAGCTCGTTTTCAGCAATCCTTACAGATGGCAAGAAACCCCAAACAATCTGTTTTTTCTCGTTGGATGAAGTGACAATACAGAAGTCGTCACAAATAAAAAAAATTATCACTTAATTCAAAGTTCTTGTGGTGTAATGGGAGCACACCTGACTGAAGATCAGACAGTCTTGGTTCGAGTCCAGGCAGGGACAATTATTTTTTTATTTGAGAAGCCGTAAAAGATTACAAAATACATCAAAAGTTTAATGTTGAAAATGGTAGATGACGAGAAACGATTTGTCATCGTTGAAAGCCCTCCTAAACCCTTCCCAATACCAAAAGAGTTCTTTGAAGCCAAATTGCCGATGAGTTCACAAGAACCAACGGTATTTATTGGGCTAGCAACTCCTGAAGCAAATGATTTTTTAAACCAAAAGTTTTCAGCAGCTATCCGTATTGGTACACCCTGTGAGAAGTGTCTGAAAAAGAAGACGATTTGTATTCATGGTGCAAATGCTACACCAGCGCTCATTGCTGCCAAGAAACGAGAAAGATACCAACGGTTCTATCAAACTGGATCTTTTGAATTTGAGAAAGTGGATTAACCCTAACCCCATAGAAGGTTTCTTCTCTGAGAGAAGGAAAATTCTTTTTTTTTTAATGAAAAATAAAATAAAATAAAATAAAAATTCAACCAAAAAAAAAGGTGATATATCATGGCTTCATCTAAACTCAAAGCTGCTGAAGAGAGATTTTTTCAAGAAAAGAAAGAGCATATCTTAACAAAGGTTGAAACAACTATCAAAAAGAAAGAAGCAAAGAGAGCTTCTAGAAGTGAGTCAGAAGCTTATCAGAAATGGCTTCAAGAAAAAGCCGATAACAACAAGACGAACATAGAGCAGACCTATAGTATCTTAGACAAAATCGATAAGATCAACGATGAAATTCATGCAATTCAAGTCAAAACAAGAAAAAAGCTTCAAGAACTTCAATCGAAGAAAAGTCAACGACAAGCACAACTCCGTAAGATTCAGGATAAGATTGTTGCTGAAAATCCAGAATGTTGCTCTCATTGTGGAGCTTTTGGAGGTCATATCAAGAAATTCGCATGCAAACTCTATCCAAATGCCATTTGGAAACCTGATGAAGATAACGACCGAAGATATCTGAACATTCAAGGTGACTTCTTTGATGGAGACTCAGACGATGACGAGTTCATTCATCAACTTAATGATCGTTTTTCTGGTGAACTCACAAAACAACTCATCAGAGAAAAGGTAAAAAAGCACTTCGATGATGAAAGTGATCAAGATGATGTCTCCAAAGAATTAATCAAGAAACTTGTCCCGAATGTTACAGATTCGGACTCTGATAATGATGACTATTGATTTTTTTTGTTTACAACATTTTTGAAAGAAATAATTCAATTTCCTTGAACCAGTATTCATTACCATGATGACCAGTAATGAAAACCCTTTTAAAATTGCCACGTTTTAGAAAGTCTTTAAAAAGACCACAATAAAGACCGAAATTCTTCTTGAACTCTTCAGGATGAAGCAAACACAAAGGTTTGTAGCAAGGATAACTTGGTGTGC
>Ga0310811_10001924_pt1 | contig 25766 bp, 22 predicted proteins | sample YCmetagenome_FD_207642 | JGI IMG/M metagenome (GOLD analysis project Ga0310811, IMG submission 207642) | Soil microbial communities from experimental microcosm in Duke University, North Carolina, United States - YC | ecosystem: Engineered > Artificial ecosystem > Soil microcosm > Unclassified ... | reverse complement strand
CCGAGCTCGCCGGCGCCGAGGATCGCAACAGTGGTCATCAATCGGTGGGTTATTGTAATGACGTGCCTACGCTTACAGGAAAAGTCGCTGTCGTCACGGGCGGTTCACGCGGTATCGGATTCGCCACTGCCGAGGCGCTTCTCACGGAGGGCGCATCGGTCGTGATCAGCGGCAGCAGCGGAAATCATCTCGATGCTGCGGTCAAGCGGCTGGCGTCTCATGCCGGTCGTGTGTCGGCCGTCCAGGCGGATGTGCGGAGCTATGAGGACGTCAAGACGCTCATGGCCACGGCAGTCAAAGAGTTTGGCGGCCTTGACATCCTGATCAACAACGCCGGGGTTGGCGTGTTCAAGCCGGTGGCGGAGACAACGGTCGAGGAGTGGCACCGCGTCCTCGATACCAATCTTTCGGGTGTCTTCTATTGTTGCCACGCCGCGCTCCCGTATATGAAACAGCGCGGCGGCGGGTGGATCATCAACATCAGCAGCCTCGCGAGCAAGAACGCGTTTGTGAACGGCGGCGTCTACTGCGCCTCCAAGTCCGCGTTGAATGCGTTCTCGGAAACACTCATGCAGGAAGTCCGCTACGACGGCATCCGTGTCGCGTACGTGCTCCCCGGCTCGGTGAATACGGGGTTCGGCGGTCTCTCCAACACAAAGTCGGAGTGGGCGTTGATGCCGGAAGACGTCGCTCTCGCCGTCGTCGATCTCGTCGCGTTTCCGGCCCGCAGCCTGCCGAGCCGCGTCGAGATCCGTCCCGCCCAACCGCCGCGAAAGAACTGACGCCGATGTCCGCTTTCGACAAGCACGCCGACTCGCTCGAACAGCACGAAACGATGATGGGCGCCGCGCGAGGCCGGCTGGCGGTGGCGATGGATCTGTTGACGGATGCGCTCGCGATGGTGGGGCAGCACGGCGTCTACTGCCAGAGCGCTCGCACTCCCGGCAAGCCTTCAATGGACATTGCCATCGTCCTCGAGCACATCACCGACGCCAAGGAGCTGCTGCAGAGCGTCATCGAGCTCGACCGGCGGGCATGACGCAGGATCCGCTTGCGCCGATCGGCGTCATTGCGCATTACAACCTGCTCGAACGAATCGACTCCGCCGGACTTGGCGATCTCTATCGCGCGCGCGACACGCGGCGCGGCCGCACGGTGGGCGTCCGCGTTCTTCCTGTCGACTTCACCGACGACCGGGCGGGATTGATCGAACGGGCCCAGGCGGTTCAGACGTTGTCGCACCCGAACGCCATCACCGTCTTCGACGTGGGCGAATACGACGGTCGGGTCTACGTCGTGTTCGAGTTTCTCAAGGGTCGATCGCTGCGGTCCGAGATGGGCGGGCGCCCGGTCAACGTCCGCCGTGCGGTCGACATGACGATTCAGATCGCCGATGCGGTGGCTGAAGCGCACGCCGGTGGATTCGTCCATGGCGGCCTCAGCCCCGATTCGATCGTCATCACGGCCAAGGGCCACGCCAAGATTCCGGCGTTCGATGTGGCAGTCCAGAGTGGCCTCGAATACCGCGACGGCCAGGCCCGTCTGCACGATTACGACTCGCCTGAAGAGGCGCGCGGGCATACGCCGGATGACCGGTCGGACATTTATTCCGTCGGCGCCATCCTGTACGAGATGTTGACGATGAGGCGGCCGATGCATCGCGGCGCGTCAGCGCCAAGCGCGTCCAACCTGAACGTGACAAAGGAGCTCGACGCGGCCGTTCTGAAAGCGGTCGCACCGAACCCGGACCTGCGTTATCAGAGCATTGCTGCGCTTGCCGGCGACCTCAGGTCGATCTCCTCGGCGCTCGAGCTTGAGGAAGTCCAGGTCGTGGAGCGCGCTGAAGCACCCCCCGCAGTCAATCTGGGACCCGTCGTCCTCGTCACCCTCGTCATTCTGGCGATGTTTGCGGCCGTGTTTTGGTGGCTGACGCGCTTGTGAGGATGTCGCCGAGCTGGGCAACGAACGCCGATCGCGCGAGGACCTGATCGATTCCTGCTGCTCGTGCTGCGTCGATGGTTGTCGTGTCGACATGGGCCACGTAACCCAGGGTTCTGATGGCCTTCAGCTCCGGATCACCTTTGAGGCTTGCAATGGCGTCCAGCGGACGCAAACGCGCGCTGTTCAAGTCGAAAATTACCAGCGACGGCTGCTTCTCGCGGATCGTCTGCAGCAGTTTGTCGCCCGAACGCTCGAAGTGGACGTCCGCCTGGAGCGCTTTGGCGGCGTTTGAGATCCTGATCGAGAACATCAGATCGTCGATGGCACAGATGATCATTGCGTCATCATTGTAGTGTCCGGCGTCAGCCGGACCCATGAACCATGATTCTTGAAGTTCGCGCAGTCGCACCGTTCTATAAGAACGGGTTCGTAGTCGGTTGCAGCCGCACGCGCGAGGCCGTGCTCGTCGATCCTGGAGACGAGGTGGACGAGTTGCTGGGGGCGGTGCGCGACCTCGACGTCGACGTGCAGGCGATCCTGCTCACGCACGCCCACGTGGACCACATCACCGGCGTCGCCGCGGCGAAAGACGCATTCGATGTTCCGGTGTACCTCCACCGAGACGATCAGTTTCTTTACGACATGGCGGTCCAGCAGGGCGCGATGTTCGGGTTCAAGGTCCGTCAGCCGCCGCCCGTCGATGAGTACTACGGGACGGAGCCCTTTTCGTTCGGGGACTTTCAGGCTCGCGTGCACCACACGCCGGGCCATTGCCCTGGAGGAGTCTGTCTGGCTATCGGTAAGAGCGGCGAGACCGCAGGACACTTGTTCGTCGGCGATACGTTGTTCGCGGGATCGATCGGGAGAACCGACCTGCCCGGCGGCAACTACGACGTGCTCATGGCATCGATCACCAGGGTGCTGTTTCCGCTGGGCGACGACGCGATCGTCCATCCGGGCCACGGGCCGGACACGACAATCGGGCGCGAACGCACGACGAATCCCTTTGTTTTGGAGTATCTCGCCGGTAGGGGCCGATCGTAGGGGCTGACCTGAAGGTCGGCTCCTACGGGGTCAATCACTTTCCCGGAGCGCGAGGACCTCGAGGCGGCCGATCTGTACCTTATCGCCCGACTCCAGCCGGGTGCCCTCGGTGCGTTCTCCGTTCACGAACGTGCCGTTGGTACTGTCGAGGTCACGGACCTCCAGCTCTCCGTCCACGGACGCGGTAAAACGACAGTGAACGCGTGATACCAGCGCCGCATCGACAATGAAGTCCGCGCCGGTGGCGCGCCCGAGCGTCCGGATTGACCCGGGCATGATGCGAAATGTTTTCTCGGGAACGCCTTCCGTGATGGTTCTCAGCACCCACATGGCTCTACCGTCCGTATATACGAAGGGCACCGCTCTCTAAGAACGCTCTAGGAACGCAGCCCGGCAACTTTCCGTTAACCCGTGTCGTCAACACACCCGTGATGAAGCAATCAAGAAAGTGGAGTCTGATCAGCGGCGTTATCGTGGCCCTGGCGGTGGCGGCCGCCTGGGGGATCTCCACGCTGAAAGGCGCCTCCTCGACCATCGACCCGACCAGACTCGCCACCGCCGAACGCGCGACGATGACCCGTTCCGTCGTGGCGACGGGCAAGATCGAGCCGATCACCAAGATCGAGATCAAATCGAAGGCGAACGGCATCATCGAGAAGCTGTTCGTCGATGTCGATCAGGTGGTGACGTCGGGCCAGGTGCTCATCGAGCTCGATCGCGAGAATCTTACCGCACGCCTTCGCGAGGCTCGCGCCAACCTTCAGGCCGCCGAGGCCGCGCGGGCCGCAGCAATCGCGCAGCTCAAGAAGAACGAAGTGGAGGCGGAGTCGCCGGACGTGGCATTCGCCAAGCGGAACTATGAGCGCGCCCAGCAGCTCGCGGCGCAGAAGCTGGTCTCGGCGTCGGTATTGGACGAATCCCATAACACGCTCGAGCAGGCAGAGAATCGTCAGCGGGCCGCAACCGGGCAACTGGTGATTGCGCAGGCGCGGGTCACCGAGGCCACCGCGAACGTGGCTCAGGCGCAAGCCGCGGTGGAGCGCGCGGAAGAGGAACTGGCAAACGCGACGATCAAGGCGCCGATTCGCGCCACCGTTCTCACCCGCGACGTCGAAGTCGGCAGTCCTGTGTCGTCGATCCTGAACCTCGGGGCAAATGCCACGCTCGTGATGACGCTCGGCGACATCGACAAGGTGTTTGTGCGGGGAAAAGTTGACGAAGCGGACATCGGCAGGGTTCGCCTGGGGCAGCACGCGCGGATCACCACCGAGACATTTCGTGACCGCGTGTTCGAAGGGCGGGTCACACAGATTTCGCCGATTGGCGTCGAAAAGGACAACGTCACGACCTTCGAGGTCGAGGTGTCGATCGACAACGCGAGCAAGGAGCTCAAGGCGAACATGACCGCCAACGCCGAGATCGTGCTCGAGGAGCTCCCGGATTCGCTGCTCATCCCAGAGGGTGCCGTCGTCTACGACGCTCAGCGTCATGCGTTTGTGGACGTTGTCGATCCCGCTGAACGCACCGGTCGGCGTCGTATCCCGATCAAAGTAGGTGTGGGCAATGGCACCCGAATCCAGGTGCTCGACGGGCTCAAAGAGGGAACAAAGGTCGTTCTTCCGGGCTGATGCGCGAAGCGATCATTCAGGTCTTCCAGAATCTCCGGGCGAACAAGCTGCGCAGCTTCCTGACCATGTTCGGGATCCTGTGGGGCGTGATCTCGGTCGTGATCCTGTCGGCCACGGGCGAAGGTTTCCGGCGTGGCAATCAGCACGTCCTCGAGGAGCTCGGACGCAATATCGCCATCGTCTGGGGCGGACGTACATCCATGCAGGTCGGTGGCGAGCGCGCCGGCCGCCGCATTCTCCTCACCATCGACGACGTGCGGGCGTTGCAGCGCGAATCGAGCATGATTCGCGTCGTCAGCCCCGAGATCAATCGCCGCGCGTCGGTGAAGAGCGCCTACAACGCCGCGACGCTGCAGGTCCACGGCGTGGAACCTCAGTATCAGGAGATCCGGACGATCGATATCGAGAAAGGCCGCGGCTTCAGGTTCTCGGACGAGGAAGCGGCCCAGCGCGTGGCTATCATCGGCGCCGATGCTGCCAAGCAGCTGTTCGGTGCTCGCGAGAGTCTCGGGCAGACCGTGAGCTTGAACGGCCTTCCGTACACGGTGATTGGCCAGATCCGGAAAAAGGATCAGGACAGCAATTACAGCGGCCCAGATAACGACAAGGTGTTCGTGCCGTTCTCGGCGATCGTGCGCGACCTGCCGCTCCAGGGCGTGCCTGCCGGAACGCTCTCGCAGATCATCGTCACCCCGCAACAGAAGGTCGTCGATCGGCTTCCGGGCGTGCTCGACAGCCGCACCGGCCGCATCGAGGACGTCGACTGGCCGCTCGAGCGCGAGGTCCGCCGGATTCTCGGTCCTCTCCATCGTTTCGACGCGGAGGACAAGAACGCGGTCGCGGTGTGGGACACGACGCTCGAGACACTGATGTTCGGCCGCATGATTCAGACGATGAAGACCTTCTTCCGCACGGTCGGCTTCGTCACGCTCGCGCTCGGGGGCATCGGCGTGATGAACATCATGCTGGTGGCCGTGCGCGAGCGAACCCGCGAAATCGGTGTGCGCAAGGCGCTCGGCGCCACGACACGTCAGGTGCAGCGCCAGTTCTTCCTCGAAGGCTTCCTGTTGACGATGTTCAGCGGTGCGATCGGGTTCGCGGTGGCAGTGGCCCTGTGCGCGGCGGTCAACCAGTTACCGTTGCCAACACGTTTCCAGGGCATGGTCCTGACCTGGCAGACGGGTGCGTGGGCGGTCTCGGTCCTGACCCTCGTCGGTGTGATTACGTCCACGTATCCAGCACGCCGGGCGGCGCAGCTTCCGCCTGTCGAAGCCTTGCGGTTCGAAACATGACGGGTCGGGGCCGCATACTCCGCGAAATCATGCGCGAGGCTGTCGTCGGTCTCGTTCGCAACCGTGTGCGAGCAGGACTCTCGATGCTTGGCATCTCCTGGGGCATCGTCTCGGTGGTCGTCCTCCTCGCCTACGGCGAAGGCTTCAACCAGGCGCTCGCGCGCGGCTTTCAAGGCGCGTTCGGCGACGGCGTCAGCATCATGTTTCCCGGGCAGACCAGCATGCAGGCTGGTGGCGAAAGGGCGGGCAGGCCCGTCCGACTCCGACTGAGCGACGCAGAGATACTCGACGAGATCCCGCTCGTAAAGAACTGGAGTCCGGAGTACATGCAGGACGTGCCGGTGGCCTGGGGCGCGAAGCTCGCGAGCTACCGCGCCCGTGGCGTGGGACCGTCGTACGGAACCATGCGCGCGCAGCCGGCCGCGTCAGGCCGGTTCATCGATGCCGAGGACGTACGCCTGCAGCGTCGCGTTGTGTTCCTGGGTAGCACGGTCGCGCTCAAATTGTTCGGCAACATCCCGCCGGTCGGTGAAACGGTCCGCATCAAGGGCATGGCCTTCGAGGTGATCGGCGTTCAGAAGGAGAAGGTGCAGCTCTCGAGCTACGGCCGCCCCGACAAGGAGAGCGTGTTCATTCCGTATACGACGGCCGGACAGCTGTGGAATACGGAGTTCGTCAACGTGCTCGTGTATCAGGCGGTCGATCCGACCCTGGACGCCAGGACCACGAAGCAGGTTCGTGAGGTGCTCGGCAAGCGGCTGCGGTTCAATCCGAATGATGAACGGGCGATCAACGTTTTTGGATCCGCCGAGTCGCAGAAGATCGTCGGTGGAATCGTGCTCGGCCTGAAACTGGTGCTCACATTCATCGGAGTGCTGACGCTGGCGATCGGCGGAGTCGGCGTCATGAACATCATGTTCGTCTCGGTGACCGAGCGCACACGCGAGATCGGCCTGCGGAAGGCGCTCGGTGCGAGAAAGGGGTCGATCCTCCTCCAGTTCATGCTCGAGGGACTGGCGACGACGTTCGCAGGCGGGGCCGCTGGAGTGCTGATTTCATACGTCCTGGTGTGGGCGATCAGTCCGCGTCCCTTTCTGTCCGAGCTCCTCGACGACGCGTCGCGGTCCGCCGACATCTATCTGCTGCTCACCGTGCAACTCGTCGGGATCTGCAGCGGCATCCTGATCGTCGTCGGCCTGGTCAGTTCGTTCCTGCCAGCGTTGCGAGCAGCGCGGCTGGATCCGATCGAGGCGCTGCGCTACGAGTGAGTCCACGCGCGAGCGAGCGCATCGCTAAACACTTCCACTGACTGCGCACCGGACACACCGTATCGACCATCAAAAACAAAGAACGGAACGCCGTGTGCGCCAAGCTCATTGGCTTGACGGTGGTCGGCGACCACCGCGTCCTCGTAGCGGTCGCCGGTCAGCAGCTCTTCGACGTCACGCAGTCCGGCCTCATTGCCGAGTGCCGTCAACGACGCATGATCGAATAAAGACGTGTTCTCGGTGAAATGCGCGCGGTAAAGACGCTCGATGACGACGTCCTGGATGCCCTGTTCGCGTCCGAGGTGCACGAGGCGATGCGCGTCCATCGTGTTTCCCGTGTGCGATTCGGCGAGGTGATACTCGAGCCCTTCGACAGCCGCGAGCTGTTCCAGATGTTCCTGTGAGGCGATGACCTGCGATTCGGTCATCCGGTACTTGCGCATCAGCATGTCTCGCGCGCGCTGCGTCACGCCCTTCGGGACCGACGGATCAAGCTGAAACGAGCGATGGGCCACCTCGACCTTGTCGCCGTGAGCAAACACCGCCAACGCCGTTTCGAAACGGCGCTTTCCGAGGTAGCACCACGGGCACACGAGATCCGCCCAGATATCTACGCGCATCAATTGATCCTAGTAACCGACGAGCAGGCGTGCTGCACGCTCGACTTCTGCCTCGGATGGAAGATAGAACTCTTCCAGGGGTGGTGAATACGGCACCGGAGTGTCGAGCGCGCCGACGATGCGGACCGGCGCGTCGAGCGATTCAAAAGCCTCTTCCTGAATGACCGCGGCGAGGCTCTCGCCGATCCCGCCGGTGCGCGTGTCCTCATGCACGATCAGCACGCGGCTGCAGTGTCGCGCGACTGCGAGGACGGCGGACTTGTCGAGCGGCGCCAGCCAACGAAGGTCGAGCACACTTGCCTGGATACTGTCGGCGGCGAGCTTCTCCGCCACACGAAGCGCAACGTGCACGTACGCGCCGTACGAAACGATCACCAGGTCGTCCCCCTCGCGGCGCAGGGCGGACGTGCCGATCGGCAATGGCGTCGGTGGACCGTCCGGAAGCGTCTGTTTGATTCGAGGATCCCGGTACAGCGCGATGTGTTCGTAGAACAGCACCGGATCCGGATCGTTCACCGCGGCGGCCATCAGCGCTCGTGCGTCCTCTGGAGTCGATGGCACGACGATTTTCAGTCCCGGCGTTCGGTAGAACCAGGGCTCGGTGTTCTGCGAGTGGTAGGGACCGCCATGGCGCAGGCCGCCCCACGGCATCCGCACGACCATCGGGACCGAGCCGCCCCACCGGTACCGGATTTTGGCGGCGTTGTTCACCAGTTGGTTGAATCCGTTGGCGACAAAGTCGTTGAACTGCAATTCGCCGATCGGTCGCTGCCCGGCAAGGGCGGCGCCGACGCAGACGCCAAGCACACCGCTTTCCGCCAGCGGCGAGTTGATGATGCGATCGCCAAACTCTTTGAGCAGCGGGCGCAGCAGCAGGAAGGCGTTGCCGTAGCCGCCGCCCACGTCCTCGCCATAGACGAAGACGCGTGGATCGGCGCGCAGGGCGTCTCCGATGCCGAGGGCGATCGCCTCGAGAAATGTCTTGCCCTGCCGATCGGCGGGTGCGCCGGGATCCACGGCCGGAAGCGGCGGATTGAGATCGACGTGCAACCGGGTCGCCGGATCGAGCAGCTCGGTCCGAGTACGTGGTGGTTCTGCCGCGAGGACGCCAACGCCGGCGTTCTCCGGCGCGGGCCAGGGGGCGTCGATGACTTCGCGCGCGGCCGCGTCGACAAGGGCCTCGGCATCCTGCCGGTGTTTGCCCAGATCGGACGCACGAATGACGCCTTCGGCCTCGAGACGATCCGCGTACGTGGCGATCGGATCCTTGCCCGCCCAGTATTCGTACAGGTCGGCGTCTACGTACGCAGTGTCGCGCTTCACATCCGGGTAGTCCCATCCGGCCGGGGGTTCTTTTCCCAGGTAGAGCATGTCGTCATGATGCGCGTGGCCGCACATGCGCATTGAGACGAGCTCGATCAGCGCGGGGCCCGCTCCCGCTCGGGCCCGGTCTGCCGCCCACGTGAACGCCGATGCGATCGCCTCCGGATCGGTACCGTCCACGGTGATGCCGGGGACGCCGTAGCCGACAGCCTTGTCCGCGAAGGCGCGGACGGCTGACTGCTCCTGAACCGCGGTGGAGAGTGCCGTCTGGTTGTTCTCAACGCAGAAGACAGCCGGCAGACGCCGGGCGGCGCAGAGATTGATCGCTTCGTGCCACTCGCCGAGCGATGATCCGCCGTCGCCGATGAACGAGAGCGCGACACGGCCGCTGCCTTCGCGCATGAAGGCCATCGCCATTCCGGCCACGGTCAGGGTGCTGATGCCGAGCGGTGCGGCCGCGGGAAGGATGCCCCAGTTCATGTCGCCGACGTGCAGGTCTCTGCCGTTCATCGGCGGACCGTCTTTCGCGGCCTGCGCGTTGAGCACCATGCGGATCGCTTCCGGGTCGCGTCGCATCGCCAGCGCCACGCCAAGATCACGGATCATCGGACCGACGACGTCGCCTCGCCACGAGCCGTCGGAACCGCGCCAGTCCGGGCCGCGACGCAATCGGATGGCGGCGGCGTAGATCGCCTCCTGGCCGAGCGATCGGAATCCCTTTCCCTGAAAGGGCGTTCCCCGATATGTGACGTCGCCGTTGGTGAAGAGCTGTTTGAGACGATTGTCGACGGCGCGCGTGAGCACCATGCCGCGCAGGATTTCGCGGCGCTCGTCTGCCGTCAGCGACGTGGCAATCGCCTCGCGTACGAAGAAGCCGTCGCACGCGTCGAGCAGATCGTGTCGTGCCTGGTCGAGCCGGACATCGGCACTGACTCTCGGCGAGGTCTCTGGAAGATCGCGGACATCCAGTCGCTGCAGTTCTGCGTCGAGGGCGGCTCTGAACACCTGGCGGGTCCGCTCGCGAGACTCACGTTGGCTCGTGGAACCCGCTCGATCAGTAGAGCGAATGGAACCCAGCGCCGTGCGTACGGCGTCGAGCGCAAAGGGGAAGCGATCGAGCACGAAGGAGCAGAGCCGCTCTGCGAGCGCTGGAGATACCGCCGCCGAAGATCGCGCCACATAGGAATGCTACCGTTGGACAGCCTCCTTGCCGAAGGCCGCGCGGAAGCCTTGGCGGAGGAGGGGGAGTTGGGAGTTGATCGAGAGCCACTTCAAAGGCTGGGCTAAACCGGGTCCGGTGCCGCCGGGCGCGGAATCGATTCCTTGCGTGCCGGCCGATGAAACGCTGGATGCCCTCAGTGGCCACTTCCGCATCTTTCAACTGCGACGCGGTCACCGGTTTTCGACCGACGACCTCCTGACGGCTTGGTACGGGACCTCGTGGGCGCCCACTGCGTCTGCAGTCCTCGACCTCGGCTCGGGAATCGGCTCCGTGGGAATGATTGCCGCGTGGCGTCTGCCCGGTGCCCGCCTTGTGACGATCGAGGCGCAGGCCGAAAGCGTGCGGCTCGCGCGCAAGTCGGCGGCCTACAACGGACTGACCACGCGTTACGACATTCGTGAGGGCGACTTCCGTGACGCCCGTTCGCTTGGCGTGGACGAACACTTCGACCTCGTACTCGGCAGCCCGCCGTATTTTCCACTCGGCAGCGGAATCGAAGGAGACCACCCGCAGAGGGTGGCCTGCCGGTTCGAGATCCGCGGCAACATCGAGGATTATGCTCGCGTTGCCGCACAGCATCTCGCCGCCGGTGGGCTGTTTGCGTGCGTGTTTCCAGAGGAGCAACGCGCGCGTGTCGAAACCGCGGCACACTCCGCCCGTCTCGTCATCCTGCGACGGCGTCCCGTTGCCTTTCGCGAGGGCGAGCCGCCGCTGGTGACGTTGTTCGCCATGGCCCGTCAGTCGGACCTGCCGGCGTGGATCCACGATCGCACCTGGGTCGAACCGCCGCTCACGATTCGCACCGCGTCGGGCGAGGTTCACCAGGAGTACGCGGCGCTCAAGCTCGCGATCGGGTTCCCGCCCTGATGGTCCGGCTGAAGCCGGACAGCACGATCACACGACGCACAGGCAGCCGAGCGCGCACATGAACGACGCCCAGGCGTAGTAGAAGCCGATGAACAGACTGCACAGCATCGGGTTGAGTACGCACCATTCCCAGGACACCGATTCGAGGTTGGTGAGGAATATCAGCCACTGCCAGCATTCGTCACCATCCTGCCGCACAGCGACGGTCGTCACGGCGTGACGATCGAGGACAGGCGCGATCTCATCGAAGCGGGCACTGATGGCGGTCAGCGTCGCCGCCATTCCATGCGTGATGGTTGCGTCCAGCATCAACGCCCGATCCGCAGACGTCGCGGAGAACGTCGGCAGGCGCTCGATGCCGATGGCGTTCATTTCCGCGGCAAGCATTTTCGGATCGATCTCGCGCGCCAGCAGGGCGTCCCGCCCTTCCTGCCGCAGCAACCGGCGCAGCTGGGCGTCCGCCGCCGCTGCGACGCCGTGCGCGTTCAGCAGCCGGACGTGTCCGGCGATGCGCCGCGCATGCTCGCCGGCCTTTCCACGTCCCTTCCGAATGGCAATGACCGTGTCGGCCAGCTGCTTCTGCAGCTCCGCCATCACCGGATCGATGACCGCATGCGCCTGCGCGTGTGGCCGGGACGTGGGAAGGAAGAGACTGCCGCCGACAGCCGCGCCGACACCTGCGGCCGCAGCGGACCCGAGAAACGTCCGTCTGTTCTGCATCGCTGACTCCTGGTGTGGCCCGGCATGCAGCCGATGTTCAAGGCGGCTGCCAACGGCACAAACCGGCGATTTGTTCGGAGTCGGAGGTGTCGAGACGACGCGAGCGGTGAATACGGGTAAAAGGTGCTCGTGGTGCGTGGATCGGAGGGTAGTCGGGCACCCCCTAAGGGTGCCACCTCGCCGGGAGGCACTCTTGAAGGAGTGCCCTACGTTACGCCGGCTGCTTCGTCCGTTGAGTCAACGCACTCGTCACTGCGCGCGTCATGTCCTCGGTCGTCGCCTTGCCGCCAAGGTCTGGCGTCCGCACGCGATCGTCGGATATCACGGCTTCGATCGCTCGCAGGATTCGCTTGTACGCGTCGTGCTCGCCAAGGTGGTCGAGCATCATCGCACCAGCCCAGATGGACGCGATCGGATTGGCGATCCCTTTTCCCGCAATATCGGGCGCCGAGCCATGGATCGGCTCGAACATCGACGGCGCGGTCCGGTCGGGATTGATGTTGCCGCCCGGCGCGACACCAAGGCTTCCGGAAATCGCCGATCCGATGTCGGTCAGGATGTCGCCGAACAGATTCGACGCGACGATCGTGTCCAGCGTTTGCGGATGCGTCACCATGCGGGCACACAGGGCGTCCACGTGGTACTTGCGCATCTCGACGTGTGGAAACTCCTTGGCCACTTCTGCCGCAACCTCGTCCCACAGCACCATCGCGTGCTGCAGCGCGTTCGACTTCGTTGCGCTGGCCAGCATCTTCCTCGGCCGCGATTCGGCAACCTTGAACGCGTAGCGGACGATCCGCTCGATTCCGGTGCGGGTAAACACGCCAGTCTGCACCGCGAGTTCGGAAGGCGTGCCGACATGGACCCGTCCCCCTGTGCCGCAATACTCCCCCTCGGAGTTCTCACGCACGCAGATCATGTCGATGTCCGCCGTCCCCTTGTTCGCCAGCGGCGACGTGATGCCCGACAGCAGGCGCATCGGCCGCAGGTTGACGTACTGCCGGAGCTGCTGCCGCAAAGGCAGGATCAGGTCCCGCGCCGAGATGTGGTCGGGAACCCGCGGATCGCCGATCGCGCCGAGGTAAATCGCGTCGAACTTCGAGACGAACGCCACGCCGTTGTCGTCGATCATCCTGCCGGTCTGCAGGTAGTAGTCGCAGCCCCAGGGCAGATGTGTAAAGTCACAGCGGAAGTCGGCCTGCTCCGCCGCCATGTTGAGAACGCTGATCCCCGCGGGGATGACTTCCTTGCCGATGCCGTCGCCGGCGATGACTGCAATTCGGTACGTCTTCATGACACCAGCTCCTGAACGAACCGATTCTGTTCGTCCACCGCGATCATCTTCGCTTCAACCTTCTCGTCGGTCAGGCAGAACGCCACGATGATCACCTTGTCGCCCGGATGGAAATGCCGCGCCGCGGCCCCGTTGATGACGATTTGACCCGAGCCTCTGGGCAGGCTGATCGCGTAGGTGTCGATCCGGATGCCGTTGTTGATATTCCAGATCGCGACCCGCTCGCCGGGGATGATATCCGTCCGCTCGAGCAGGTCCTGATCGACGCCGACGCTGCCGACGTAATCGATATCGGCGCCGGTGACGACGGCGCGGTGAATCTTGGACTTGAGGATCGCGCGTAGTTTCATGGGGTATAGGTCACGTTATCGATTAACCGCGTGTGGCCGACCCAGAGGGCGCCGGCCACGAGCACGGTTCCCGTAATGGTGTCCACGGGTTGCAATTCCACCGGGTCCACCACGTCCAGGTACTCTAGCCTGAGCGAGGCGTCCGACGGAATCACCGCCGCTGCCCGCCGTTCGACGACGCGGGCGTCGCGTTCGCCTTCGGCGATGATCCGCCCCGCCTCGCGCAGGGCGCGGTACAGCACGATCGCCTTGGAGCGTTCCTCCGGGGTCAGCCGGGTATTGCGGGAGCTCATCGCCAGCCCATCGTCTTCGCGCACGGTCTCCACACCGACAATCTCGATCGGCATGTTCAGATCGATCACCAGACGCCGAATCACCGCGAGTTGCTGCGCGTCCTTTTCGCCGAAGTAGGCGTTGTCCGGCTGCACGATGTCGAACAGCTTGCTGACGACCGTTGCCACGCCGTCGAAGTGTCCCGGCCGAAAGCGACCGCACAGGTTGTCGGTGATGCGCTTCACCGTCACCGTGCACAGCGGCTCGACGGGATACATCTCGTTCACGCCCGGCGCGAACACGCAGTCCACACCGAGCTCGTTGCAGATCCGCAAATCGGCGTCCAGCGTTCGCGGATACCGATCGAGGTCGTCCTTGCGATCGAATTGCAGTGGATTGACGAAGATGCTGACCACGACCGCATCGCTGTGTTCGCGGGCCACTTCGATGAGCCGGCCATGTCCCCGGTGCAGCGCACCCATCGTCGGGACAAAACCGACACGCTGGCCGGCGAGGCGGCGCTCTTCCCGCCACGCGCGAACGCGTGCGACGGTGTCAGCGACCTCTGCGGTCATTTACTGGCGGTGGGCAGCCCTGCGCCAACGGCATTTGCGCGGTGGGGATACTGGCCCGAACGGACGTCGGTCGCGTACTCACGGGCGGCCGTGACGACCGCATCGCCAAGCTTCGCGTACTGGTGCACGAACGAGGGCACGAAGCCGTCGAAGAGGCCGAGCATGTCGTAGCTGACGAGGATCTGTCCGTCGCAGTCAGGCCCGGCGCCGATGCCGATTGTCGGGATCGTCAGCGCCTTCGTGACAGCTCCGGCAACGTCGGCCGGGATCGATTCAAGGACCAGCGAAAAAGCGCCTGCGTCCTGAAGGGCGAGCGCGTCGATCATCAGCGCGTCCACCTGCTCCGGATGCGTCGCCTGCTTCACGTAGCCACCGGCCTGGTGCACCGACTGCGGCTGCAGGCCGAGATGTCCCATCACCGGAATGCCGACGTCCACCAGCCGCTTGACGACGTCGAGAACAGGACGCCCGCCTTCGAGCTTCACGGCGGCGGCTCCGCCTTCCTGAAGCAGACGGCCCGCGTTGCGGACCGCTTCGGCGACGCTGACCTGGAAGGTGAGGAACGGCATGTCGGCGATGACGAAGGCACGTTCGGCGCCACGGCTGACGGCACGCGTGTGATGCACGACCGCGTCGAGGGTCACCGGGAGCGTCGTATCAAGGCCGAGGATCACCGTGCCGAGCGAATCGCCGACGAGCAGCGCATCGACTCCGGCGCGATCGAGCAGCCGCGCCATCGTCGCGTCGTACGCGGTCAGCATCACGATCTTCTCGCCCTGACGCTTGCGCGCGGCGAAGTCGGGCACGCGAATTCGTTTGACGTCCATAACTAGATCCTACCGGCCGTCCAGGGCCAATTCGACTGCTTTCGCCGAGGCCTCGGCCAGTCCGCGTCGCTTTGCAATTTCGAGCAGCGCCTGACCAGAAGCGCGATACAGGTCCGAGACATATCTGGGCGAGTTCGCGAGCGCCACGGTGTGGGCCCTGATCGTGTCAGCGTCACCGCGCTGAACGGGCCCGGTCAAGGCGGCCTCAGGTCCGAGCTCCAGGGCGTTCTGCGCACTCGTCAGGCACAGCGGCCGGATGGCCTGCAGCGCGGCATTCCGGTCAACGCCCGCCGCGCCAAACAGCACCACCGCCGCATCGATCGCCGCCACGACGGCGTTGCCGGCCATCACCGCCCCTGCATGGTAGGACGCGAATCCCGTGTTGTGGATTCGCAGCGGTGTCCCCTGAGCTGCGGCGACAATCTCTTCGGCCCATTCAATCGCCGGCGCCGCGCCGCCGATCCCGAAGCTCGCGCCGTGGAGCGCGGCGACACCGCGTTCAGGGTCGGCGATTGTTTGAAGTGGATGGAGCACGCCACAGGAGACGCCGCGAACGGTCAGCGCATCGAGAAGCCCCGGACCGTGCGCGCCCGACGTGTGCAATGCGATGCCGTCACCCAAGCCGCCATCTGAAAGGTCATCGACCACCGACGGGATTGCAGCGTCCGCCACCGCGATGAGAATGCGGTCGGCGAGTCCAGGAATGTCGCGGATACGCGCCGTCTTCACGGCGGGTCCGATGAACGATGCTGCACGTTCAGCATGGCTCGCCGTTCGGCCGGCAACAGCGACGGGTGGGAGGCCGGCCTGGGCGAGCAGGCGTCCCAACGCTTGTGCGACCCGGCCGGTGCCGACGATCGCCATCCGGGCGTGAGCGGTCATTTGATCGCTGCGAACGTGCGCGTCAGCCAGGCAGTCAGCGCCGAGGACACATCCATGGCCAGGTTGCGATCGGTGATTGCGCCGTATTCGGCGATCTCGCCGGTCACCGCTGGCACGAGCAGATGGTTGACCCCCTTCACGATCAGCAGTTCCACCGACTTGGAGTTGCCTTCTTTCTGTGCGATGCCCGCCAGACGTTCAGCGTCGGCGACCGGCACTTCGTGATCGAGTGCGGCGTGCATGATCAGGAGCGGCTGCTGGACATCCTTCAGCACTTTGGCCGGGGCGAAGTTCAGCACGCTTTGAAACCAGGGCGTGTCCGCCGACCGCCGGACGTCTGGTGGCAGGTCGTTGAGTCCCTTGCCGGACTGCACCGCCGCGATGATCTGCTTCTGCAACGCTTCGCGCTTCGCGCGCTCCTGCGGCGCCAGATCGAGCAGGTCGAGGTTCTTCTTCTGAAGTTCGAGCACGAGTTCGGCGCCTGAACTCGCAGGCGCACCGGTCGTGGCCACCGCTGCGAAGCGCTTCTCCCTCGACGCCGCGAGGAGCGCCACCCAGCCGCCGTCGCTGTCACCGATCAGCGCGATGCGTTTCGGGTCCACATCTTTGCGCTCCGCCAGCCACCGCATCACCGTTCTCGCATCGTCTGCGTAATCGGTGATCGTGGCGGATTCCGATCGGCCGCCGCTCTGTCCGTACCCCCGCTTGTCGTAGCGCACAGCGAGGAATCCCGCGTTCGCCAGCGCGCCGGCGAGCTGTCCCATGACCGGGATGCCGACGGAGTAGCCGTCTCGATCGTTGGCCCCGAATCCGGCAAGGATGATCACGGCGGGCAGACGTGCTCCGGTGGCGGCCGACTTCGGCCGCGTCAGCGTTGCGCCGATGTTGAAGCCGGTCGCGGGAATCGAGACCGGTTCGTCGCCCGGGTTGCTGTGCACCGACGTCCGTGACGTCGCCGACGCCAGATCGACGCGTACGATGTCCACGCCCTGACTCGGAATCTTCACGGTGAGCAGGTTGCCGTCAACGCCAGTCGTCACCGTGACCGCCGTGTTGGTGCCCGGGTTTTGAAAAATCAGGTCGTAGCGGCGCGCGTTCAGGAACTCCGCACCGATCTGCATGCGTTCGTTCTGGACATTGATCAGCCGCACGCCGATTTCCACCTGCGGCACGACGTACACTCGCAACTCGCTGCCGGGCGCGACGAAGCCAAGCCGTCGTGCGAGTGCAGCGTACGACGCGACGATCCCGTTCGCGTGCAGGACCGCTTTCGGGTTGATCGTCTGGGTCGTCGTGCCGGTCTGCGTTGACTGCGTGGTAGCGAGATTTCCGGTTACCGTCGTGCGGATATTCAGCTCACCACCATTGGATGTGCCGTTCAGCTCGAAACTCTGTGGCGCGTCGTCGGGGCCATATCGGAATTCGACGCGTCTTATCGTCAGGTTCGCCGGATCTCCCAGACGCCCTTCGCTGGTCACGATCAGACCCGTCGCGTCGGACTTCACCGTGACGTCCTCGCGGCCAACCGGGTTTCCGCGGATAAAGGTGGTGTACGCGGTGGTGCCGGACGGGCTCTGCTGAGCACCGGCCAGCGGCGGCGAGATCAGCAGCAACGCGCACGTACAATAAAGAAGTCTCAATAACGGCCGCATCTACCTTGAATCCTAACAGTTCCACGATGGCCCCGGCGGATGACTCGGCGGTGCACGACGGGGCCGCAATCGGGTCAATTTCCGCTCGCGCGCAGATCGCCGTGGCAGGCTCGGATCGGGCGACTTACCTGCAGGGTCTCCTGACCAACGACATCGTCGCGCTTGGGGATGGCACCGGCTGCTATGCCGCGTGGCTCTCGCCGCAGGGCCGGATGCTGACCGACATGCATGTGCTGCAGTCGGCGGGCATGATCCTCCTCGACGTGCCCCTTGCTGAGGTCAGCGCGGTCCTGGCGCGGCTCGACCAGTTCCTGTTTTCTGAAGACGTACAGATTGAGTCGCTGGCCGAAGCGATGACAGGTGTCTGGGTGCACGGTCCGCAGGCAGCGTCGGTCATCTCGAAGGTAGTGTCCGGCTTTAGCCGGACCGATCCTGGCGAATGGCTCGATTACCAGCACGCCACCGCGACGTTCAACGGGAATCCAGTCTCGGTGGCGCGAATCGACCAGCTTGGTGTTCCCGGTTACTGCGTGTTTCTCGCGCGCGCGACCGAGGCGCCGTTCGTCGCCGCGGCGGTGGATGCCGGTGCTACGGTTGTCGGGCCCGAGGCGCTGCACGCCGCGCGCATCGAAGCCGGTTATCCGTTGTTCGGCATTGACATGACCGACGACACGATTCCTCTCGAGGCAGGCATCGATCAGCGGGCGATCTCGTTCACGAAGGGATGCTTCGTTGGCCAGGAGGTCGTCATCCGCGTTCTCCATCGCGGCGGCGGACGGGTGGTGAAGAAGCTCGTCGGGTTCAAGCTGACGACGACCCCCGATGGGCGGCCAAGCGCAGGGCCCCCTTTCAAGGGTGCCAAAGTATTTTCAGGCGAGCGGGAGATCGGCGTGCTCACGAGCGTCGCGACGTCGCCCAGGTTTGGCGTGATTGCGCTTGGTTACGTTCATCGGGACTTCACTTCGCCGGGAGCCGACGTACAGATCGGCGGGCATCCTGCGACAGTGGTCGCGTTACCGATGGTGTGAGAACGGCGCGGTGGCGTCACCATCACGTCTTCGTTTTCGAGATTAGCTCCGTCAGCAGGGCATCGTCCGCAATCGCCTGAGGGGGCGTGGTATTGTGCGCTCGTGGGGCGGTTCTTCCTCGCGCTGTGGCTTGCGCTTTTTGTCGTGCAGGGGACGGAACTGCTCGCCAGCGTTGTTCCCGACGACTGCATTGACACGCGCGGTCCTGCGCCCGACCCGTGCCCGCAGAACTGTGCGAGCTGCGTCTGCTGTGCGCGTCTTCCGGTGTTCGTACCCCAAGTGTCAGCGTTTGCGTCGGTCGGTACCGTCGTCGCCGTCGAGCCACCGCCAGTCATCGACCACGCAACGAGCCCCCACCCACTGGGCGTTTTTCACGTTCCGAAGGCTCTCTAACAGACACCTGTAACACGCGTCCCGGTTCGACCGGGACGTTTCGTCTGATCAGAGGAGCCCTATGTACCGCGTTCTCATATCGGCGGCGTTGTATTGGCTTGCGGCAGCTGTGCCTGCCAGCGCCCAGGTTGTCTTGACCCTGCAAGACACGATCGCCCGCGCCCGTGAGCAGGCGGGTGCCGTTGTCATCGCGCGCGCGCGCATCGTTGAGGCCGAAGCAGGCGTGATTGATGCCTCGGCGCGCTTTCGCGACAACCCGCTGATCGAGGGTGCGGCGGGGCCGCGCGCGGGTTCCGGGCGGCGAGGAGCGGACGTCGAGCTGGCCGTGACGCAGCAGTTCGAGACCGGCGGTCAGCGCCAGTCGCGAATCGCTGGAGCGCGGGCGGCGGTTGACCGGCAACGAGCCGAGGGACAGCAAGCTGTCCGACGCGTCGTGTTCGACGCCGCGTCCGCGTTTCTCGATGCCGTCGCCGCCACTGAGCGTCTGCGGATAGCCGAGGGTGCGGACGCAATCGCGCGCGAACTGCTGAATGTCACGGAACGCCGCTTTGCGCTTGGAGACATCGCCGCGATTGACGTCAACCTTTCGCGAATCGACGCCGCGCGATCGACGGCGACGCTCGTCTCCGCGCGCGCGGATCTGACTGCCGCGGTCGGGACGCTGCGCGCGCTTTTGCGGATTCCGTCGACAGAGCCAATCGACCTGCGTGGGTCGCTCGACCTCTCTCCGCCGCCGCCGATGGAACGACTGGAAGCAGGGGTGGAGGGCCGTCCTGAATTTGCCGTGCTGCAAGCGGAAATCCGCGAGGCGGACGCGCAGGCCCAGCTGGGCCGCGCGTTAAGTCGTCCCGACCTCGCACTTCGTGTTGCCTACGCCAGGGAGTCCTCCGACACGATCGTGCTCGGTGGGCTGACCATCACGCTGCCAGCGTTTCAGAAGGGGCAGGGAACGCTCGCCATCGGCGTGGCCAGAGCCAACCGTGCCCGAACCGAGACGGAGATCGCCAGACAGGCGGCGGTCGCAGACTTGCGAACCGCATACGCCGTATACGAGCAGCACGCGGCGCTGTCAGCCGCCCTGGAGAAAGACGCGTCACCCAGCCTTGCCGACAACGAAACCCTCGCCAGGCGGAGCTACGAAGCCGGGGAGATGAACCTGATGGACTCCCTGCTGATCCGCCGTGACGCCATCGACATGCGTTTGACGATCATCGATCGACGACTTGACGCGGCGCGCAGCCGGCTCGCCGTTGACTTCGCCGCGGGAGTCCTTCAATGAGCATCACAGCACATCATCGATTGATCCTCGTGGCAGCGCTCCTGGCCCTCGGGTGCGGCCGTGAGCGCGCCACGTCGAGCAGTTCCTCGGCTCGGCCGGCACAAGTCGTGTCCACGCACGCCGAGGAGAAGAACGCCATTCACCTCACCGAAGACATGGTGCGTGACCTGCGCATCAGCACGGCGACAGTGGCAGAACGCTCGGGCGCCGGCGAGGTCATGGCGCTCGGCGAGGTCGTCGCCGACCAGACGCGCTATGCGGAAGTCGCTTCGCCGACGACCGGACAAATCGTGCGTGTGCTGGTTGACACCAACCGCAGCGTCGGCGCCGGGACGCCGTTGGCGCAATTGCGAAGTACAGATCTCGGACGCGCACGCGCTGAACGCCTGTCCGCTGAGGCGCGAAGGGACCTGGCGCGACAGGCGCTCGATCGAAAGCAAACGCTCGCGTCCGAACGCATCGTGGCGCAGCGTGAAGTGCAGGAGGCCGAGGCGGCATTTCGCACCGCAGACGCAGAAGTACGGGCTGCCACCGCGTCGATAGAGGCGCTCGGCGTTTCTGATGACGATGCGCAAGGGAGCAGCGACAGTTCGTTGTTCTATCTGCGATCGCCCATCGCCGGGCGTGTCCTGGAACGGCTCGCGGTCCTCGGTCAGCAGGCCGAACCGAGCGCCCGCCTGTTCACGATCGCGGACTTGAGCCGCGTCTGGATTGTGGCGCAGCTCTTTGAGCGCGATGCGGTGAACGTCACAGTGGGGAGCACGGCCCACGTGACGGTCGCCGCCTTGCCCGGACAGGAGTTCGATGGACGCGTGGCACTGGTCGGCCGGCAGGTGGATCCCGGCTCGCGCACCGTGCCGGTTCGCATCGAGTTGCCGAATTCAGCCGGCGCGCTCCGACCTGGCATGTCCGCGAGCGCTCGGCTCGAGGTCGCAGGCCAGAACCGCACCATCCTCGCAGTCCCTGCTGCGGCGCTGCAGCGCGTGGGTGAGCGATGGCTCGCGTTTGTGCCAACGGGGCAGTACGAGTACGAGATGCGGCCGGTCGGCCGCGGTCGTGACCTCGGTAACGACGTCGAGGCGATCTCGGGGCTCACAGCGGGCGAGACGGTCGTCGTCGAAGGCGCGTTTCTGCTGAAGGCCGAAGCCGAGAAGCGCGCTGGCGGCGGCGACGAGCACGGACACTGAGGCCGCCGATGATCAGCCGCCTCATGTCCGTCGCTTTCGCGCGGCCCGCGTTCACGATTCTGGTTGTTCTCGTCGCGACGGCATTCGGTGCCGTCAGCTTCAGCCAGTTGCGCCGGGACGTGTTCCCGGATCTGTCTGCTCCCGTGTTCAATGTCATCGTTCAGAACGCGGCGATGGGCGCGGAAGAACTCGAGGCATCCGTGGCCATTCCGCTTGAAACCGCGCTCGCGGGGCTTCCTGACGTCAGGCGCATTCGCTCCTCCTCGCAGCTCGGTGTGAGCCAGGTGACCGTCGAATTCGAGGCCGACGCCGACTACTATCGCGCCCGTCAACTGGTCGCCGAACGCATCGGTCAGGTCACGACATTCCTCCCGCCCGGCACCGACGCACCGCTGCTGTCGAGTCTGACCGGCCGCCTCAACGAGATTCTGGAGTTCACGCTCGAAGCCGGGTCCGGCGCCGTCGACTTGATGACGCTCCGCGACCTCGCCGAGTTCGAGATCAAAAACCGATTGCTCGCCGTACCAGGTGTCGCCGCGGTCGAACGGCTCGGGGGCTACCTGCGCCAATTCCAGATTCAGATCGACCCGACGCGGATGTCCGCGCGCAACATCACATTCAACGAAGTCATGCACGCCGTGGAAGACGCGAACGTCAACGCCTCCGGCGGATTCGTCACGCAAGGTGGCACGGAGTGGGCGGTCCGCGCCGTCGGGCGCGCGCAGTCGCTCGACGATCTGCGGACGACGGTCGTCGCCGTCAAAGAGCGCGTCCCGGTGATGCTCGGGGACGTCGCCGACGTCGTCGAGGCGCCCGCCGTCCGCCGCGGTGTCGCGCACCGGCTCGCCGGCGAAGTGGTGAGCTGTCGCGTCGTCAAACAATTCGGAGCGGATACCGTCACTGTGGCCGCCGCCGTCCGTGCGGCGTTGCGTGAGATCGGTACGTCCTTGCCGAAGGGCGTGACGCTGCGGATGGTCTATGACCAGTCCGATCTCGTGAGCAGCGCCCTTGGAGGTGTGAGTCGCGCCATCCTGATCGGCGCCGGACTTGTGGTCGTCGTCTTGTTCGTCCTCCTGGGAAACTGGCGGGCGGCGTTGTTGGTGACGTTCACGCTTCCTCTCACGATCGCGCTGTCCGGACTGCTGCTGCGTGCCGGCGGCATCGGCATCAATACGATGACGCTCGGCGGCCTGGCGATCGCGGTGGGCCTCCTGGTCGACGCGGCCATCATCGTCACAGAAAACATCGTGCATCACCTGCAGCAACGCCCGGGCCTGTCGAGACGCGACGTCGCGTTGCATGCCGCGCAGCAGGTCGGTCGGCCGATCTTCTTTGCCACGCTCATCGTTGTCGCTGTCTTCGTTCCGCTCTTCGCGATGACCGGTATCGAAGGACGCATGTACCAGCCACTGGCCGCAGCCGTGGTTGCAGCGTTGGCCGCGTCCCTCGTGCTCGCGTTGACACTGGTTCCGGTGACCGCGGCGATCCTCCTTCGGGCGCCAAAGCCAGACGCTGAAGAGGATGTGTGGATCGTGCGTCGGCTCAAGCGGCTGTATGCGCCGACGCTGGACGGCGCGATGCGCCACGCCGGTCTGGTGCAGATGGCGACGGTGGCGATCACGGTGCCTGCGATTGCCCTGGCCGTTGTCGTCGGGTCGGATTTCATGCCACAACTCGACGAAGGGGCCTTTCTTCTGCAGACCATCATGCCTCCAGATACCGCGCTCGACGAGGTCGACCGAATCAACCACCGCGTCGAGGACGTCCTGCGAAAATTCGCTGACGTCAATGAGGTCGTGCGGAGAACCGGACGCGCTGAGCGTACTGAGGATCCGATGCCGCACGTCGTGTCCGATGTGCTGGTGGTGCTCAAACCTGATCGGAGCCGCGATATCAACACCTTGGAGGCGGAGATGCGGGAAGCGCTGGAGAGCGTTCCGGGAATCTCGATCCTCTTCACCACGCCGCTTGGCATGCGTATCGATGAGGGGCTTGGCGGCACGCCCGCCGATCTCTCCGTTCGTGTGTTTGGCCCGGACTTGAACGAGCTTGCCAGGCTTGGGGATCAGGCGCGGGATCTGATGGCGGGCATCGAGGGCATCGCAGACCTGCGCGTCGAGGCGGTGACCGGACTTCCGCAACTGCGCGTCGCCATCGATCGCCAGGCGGTCGCGCGAACGGGCCTGACGCCGGGCGATGTCGTGCGAGTGCTGCGTATCGGTCTGGTAGGCGAGGAGGTGTCGGAGGTCTGGGTCGGGCAGAAACGGTACGACTTGGTCGTCCGGCTGACCGACACAGCGCGCAACAGCGTGTCATCGATACGGAACCTGCGGCTGGAAGCGCATGACGGGACGCGAATCCGAATCGATCAGGTGGCCCGTGTCGAGGAAGTGCTCGCTCCGGGAACGATCCGACGTGAGGGAGGAAATCGACGTGTCGCCGTTGAGGCGAGCGTCGCGGGCCGCGATCTTGGAAGTGCTGCCGCGGACGTGCGGGAACGAGTGGCGTCGGGTCTTCGGCTACCGCCCGGGTACTTCGTCGAGGTGGGAGGCCGTGTCGAACAACAGGAGCGCGCGAGTCAGTCGCTGACCATCGCCATTGCTGCCGCGCTAATCGCGGTGTTCGCCCTCCTCTACCTCGCGCTTGGATCGTTCGCCGAGACTGGCGTCATCCTCGCGACCATCCCCAGCGCGTTTGTTGGCGGCATCCTCGCTCTGCTGATCGCCGGTGAGACCTGGAATGTGTCGTCGCTCGTCGGCCTGATCGGCCTGTTCGGGATCGCTGTCCAAAACAGCCTTGTCCTGGTCGCACAGACGAGAGAACTGATCGCAGAAGGCCGGCCGTTCCGGGATGCTCTGCGCGAGGCGAGCATCGGGCGCGTGCGCCCGAAACTGATGACGGCGTTGACAGCCATTCTGGGACTCCTGCCGCTGTTGGTGCTCAAGATGCACGGCACCGAAATCGAACGGCCGCTGGCGATCGTGATGATCGGCGGACTGGTCACCTCAACCCTGTTCACGCTGCTGGCCCTGCCGACGTTCTATCTGTTCGTGCACGACCTGGGTGAACGGTGGCGCCGGACGCCGAACGTTGCGTGATAGGAACGCGGCCCAGAAATCGGTTCTCGGCGGGCAGTGTGGTTGTTGCAGCCGCCAGGTCAATTGTCGACGGATCGTTCTGACCTCAGCAGCCGCAGCAGCCCTTCATTCGCCGGCGGAAATCCCAGCGACGAAAGCTCCGATCGCGTGACCCACTGCATCGCGACTTCGCGTCGCGGGAGACGGGCGTACTGGTGGATGGGGCATCGTGCAACGGTGGTCGGGTTACCGATGGTGTAAGAATCAACGCCTCTTCTTGAACAGGTCCTTGATCGCTCCGATAGGACTGCTGCGTTCGGGCTGTCCCGGCGCCGGGCCCGAGACGGTGCCCAACTGATTCAAGAGAGTTGGGATTACCAACCCGCTGACATCGGGAACGAATCGGGGATCGGACGTCGTTCCCTCGACGATAAACGGAATACGCTGGCTCTTGCTCTTGCTGCTGCTCTTTCCACCGCCCGTCAGCGCACCTACGACGTCACCGATGACACCGGCCGTTCCGACCACGGAATCCATCCCGCCGTGCAGTCGCGCCGTCACGGTCGCGACCATCTTGAAATCGAGATTGTTCCGCGCATCGACAGTCCCCGCGCCAATGAGATGGCCCACCGCAGGTACAACAGCATTGAAGGTGTCGAAGCGCAGTCCGTTCTGCGCCACGCGGAGGTTCGTGGTCAACTGCTCGATGTTGAGATCGTTGCCGGTTTCGAGTCCGCTGAACCCCGAGATCGCCTTCACCTGTGCACCCAGATTGAATCCAGCCAGCTTCGCGCCATACAGGCCGACGCGCCCCGCAGTGACGAGGTTGTTCGTTGGGCCAGATACAGTCAGGTCCATATTGAGTGTGCCCGTTGCGAGAGTGGTGCCTTTGGGAAAGTGAATGCCAATGCCGGGCAGGAACGACCTGAGATCCGTGACCGGCATGTGGTTGCCGACAACCTTGATGCTGACGACCGAGTACTCTCCGCGGCTGGAGTCGTACGCTCCGTTCAGGCGAGCGGTT
>Ga0310811_10001923_pt1 | contig 25771 bp, 21 predicted proteins | sample YCmetagenome_FD_207642 | JGI IMG/M metagenome (GOLD analysis project Ga0310811, IMG submission 207642) | Soil microbial communities from experimental microcosm in Duke University, North Carolina, United States - YC | ecosystem: Engineered > Artificial ecosystem > Soil microcosm > Unclassified ... | reverse complement strand
CGGCCGAGCCGTTTCTGCGCTACGCCGACAAGGGCGTGATTATTCTTTGCCGTACGTCCAACAGCGGCGCCGGTGATCTGCAGGATCTGATGATTGATGGCGCACCGCTGTACGAACACACAGCACGCCTGATCGCCGAAAAATGGAACAGTGCAGGCAATTGCATGCTTGTCGTCGGCGCAACCTGGCCGGAACAAATGCGCCGCATTCGCACCATCGTCGGCGACATGCCGTTGCTGGTGCCCGGCGTTGGTGCCCAGGGCGGTGATGTCGAAGCCATGGTCAAGGCTGGACAAACGGCCGATGGCACCGGCCTCATCATCAACTCTTCGCGCGCCGTGCTCTACGCGAGCAGCGGTACCGACTTCGCCGACGCCGCGCGTGCCGAAGCCTTGCGCATGCGCGACGAAATCAACCGTTACCGCAACGCGGCCTGAGCACTTTCGTCGCCGGCCGTGCCGGATAAATACTGAGCGAACCAATCAAGCGTGCGTTGCCATGCCAGCGCCGCCGCTGCAGGATCGTAACGTGGTGTCGTGTCATTGTTGAAGCCGTGTTGTGCATTCGGATAGATATAGCCGGCATAGTACACACCGGCTGCCTTCAAGGCTTCTTCGTACTTCGGCCAGCCGGCTAACAAACGTTCGTCCTTTTCGGCATGGTGGATCAGGATGGGTGCCTTGATGTTGGGCACATCTTCCAATACCGGCGCCGAGCCGTAAAAAGACACGGCTGCGTTGAGATCGGGCAGGCGTGTCGCTAGAAAGCTGGCGATGCTGCCACCGTAGCAAAAACCCACTACGCCGAGTTTGCCCGTGCTGTTTGAAAGACGCTTCAGAGTATTCGCGGTGGCGATGAAGTCTTCGCGCGTTTTTTCCTGGTCGAGCGTAGCGAAGAGTTCGCGTGCTTTGTCTTCGTCACCTGGGTAACCACCAAGTGGCGCGAGAGCATCGGGTGCCACGGCGATATAGCCTTCGAGTGCGATGCGGCGTGCAATATCCTCAATGTGAGGGTTCAGGCCGCGATTCTCGTGGACAACCAGGACGACTGGGCGCTTACTGAATTGCTGGGTTGGTTCTGCGAGATAGGCACTGACCTTGCCGTAACCTCGTGGCGAATCGAAGTTCACACGACGTGTCAGGAGCCGGGTGTCGTCACTGGCAATCTGAGTGGCTTCAGCGAAACGCGGATTCAATGCGTCGAGCACGGCTTCGACGCTGATGCCGGCAGCAGTAAAGCGTGCCGCGCCCTTGAGAAAGTCGCGTCGCGGTAGCAGCCCATGCACATAGAGATCGAACAGGCGCAGGATGTCCGGGTGGAAATCGTCGGCAGTCATGTTGATGTTTCTCATGCCCGGACTAAATCAGGGCGGCGACTTCATCGAAGGTAAAGCGGTAGGCCCGCGGATGTATCGACGCAGGCTCGCCGTAGCCGAGATTGACGATCAGATTCACCTTGTATCGACCTTCCGGAAAAAATTCCTGATTGATCGCATCCGGATTGAATCCGGTCAAAACGCCGACGTCGAGACCAAGTGCGCGTGCCGAAAGGATCAGATAGGCTGCCTGCAACGAACTGTTGCGCAGGGCGGTCGGCTCCACCAGCGCCGGGACCTTTTCGAATAGAGATTGCGCGTTCGGACTTGCGGTGAGATTCGGCAGATGCTCATGAAACCGCGAATCGTAGGCCACGATCACGTTCAGCGGGGCGGCCATAGTCTTGTCGCGATTGCTCGATGACAGTGTCGGCGCAAGGCGGGCCTTGGCTTCGCCGGAACGGATGAAGACATAGCGGCCTGGCTGCGAATTGAATGCGGTCGGCCCCCATTTGACGAGGTCGTACAGCGCCGTGACGGTGGCGTCCGGAATGAGCTCGGGCCTGAAGCCATTGAACGTGCGTGCGGTGCGGAACAACTGGTCGAGCGCGGTGTCTGCGAGAGGGGAACTCACGGCTTGCTCCATGGAGAGACGTCCAATAAAAAGGCGCACAGGATGTCCTGTGCGCCGAGTGGCGTGTTTCTGATCAGAGGTCGGTGACCGGCACGATGCCGAGTTCCTTGGCTTGATCGTAGAGCCCGGTCATGCGCCAGTTCTGACGCAGCGCGCCCGCACCGAAAGTGCGCGACCCGCCCACCGACTCGGCCAGCAATTGCACCTGGGCCAATTCTTCGAACAGGATGATGCTGTCGGTCAATTCGCGGATGCCGCCTTTGCCCCAGATCGTGCCACCGCCGTTGGCTTCGACGATCGCTGTATGGTGCGGATTCAGCTTGAGCTGATCGAGGATGAAATCAATTTCGGGTTGGCGACGGTCGATATACACCGGAATTTCGCGTACGAGCTGATGACGCTGGTACGGCACGTAGCTGATCGGCAGCGTGCGGTGGGTTTGCGCCCATGCGGCGACATACGGCGTGTGTACATGCGAGATGATGTTGAAGTGCGGATGTTGCTGGAACAGCTTCAGGTAACGTCCGCCGCCGCCTTCGCGTCCGGCGTAGGTTGTGCCGTCAAAGCCATAGATGGCCGGCTTCAGTTCGGCACCGCGATACCAGGGCCCCGGATCGTTGACTGAAACAAGAACTTCCTGATTTGGCACGCGAACGACGAAGCCGACGGTACCGTTGGCGGTCAATGTGTTGGTTTCGCGCAGGACGCGGAAAGCGTGCGCGGCTTCTTCCGTGACGGAATCGACAAAGGCCTTGAGATCAGGCGCGAGATTGGTGTCGGTGTAGCCCATGTTTATCCCTTCTGTTTGGTTGCGTGCGCGGTTAAGCCGCACTGGGGCACTGGTTTAGATGAATTGTTCGCCGCCGACGATGCCGATCTTGGTCAGGCCGTTGCGCTGCACGGATGCGAGAACGGCGGCAACGTCGCGATAGGGCGCACGCTTGTCGGGGCGTACGTGCAACTCGGGTTGCGTCGACTGCGCGGCGGCAGAGGCCAGGTGTGCCTCGAGATCGGTGTGTGGATTGGCGAGAGCATCGCCGTTCCAGTGCACCGTGCCGTCTGCATCAATATCGATGCGGACGACTTCGGGTTGTACGGCCGGTGGTGGCGGATTGCCGGTCGGCATGTTCATGTCCACTGAGTGCAATTGCACCGGAATTGTGATGATGAACATGATGAGCAAGACCAGCATCACGTCGATCAAGGGCGTGGTGTTCATTTCGGCCATCACTTCCGGTTCGCCGGACAGGCTGTTGGTGCTGACATTCATTCCCATGTCGAATTTCCTAGCTCTTGGGCGGAGGTTCGGTGACGAAGCCGATCTTGGCAATGCCGGCACGCTGGCATGCCAGCACCACTCGCCCGATCGATTCATAGGCGACGTTGCCGTCGCCGCGAATCTGGATGGCCGGCTGGGGCTCGGCCGTGGCGACGGCTTTGAGTTTTTCCAGCAATTGGTCCTTATTGGCCACTTTTTTCTCGCCCCAGTAGACGTCGCCTCTGGCATCTACCGAGATGTTGATGTCCTCGATCTTGACTTGCTGTGGTTTGTTGCGTTCATGAGGCAACTCGACCGGAACCGAGTGCGTGACAACCGGAACAGTGATGAGGAAGATGATCAGAAGCACCAGCATGACGTCGACGAGCGGCGTCGTATTGATGGTCGAGACGACTTCGTCATCGTCGGCGGTGAGCGTGATGGCCATGGAGTGTCAGCCGCTGAATGCTGCGTTGACAACCTTGCCGGCGGGCGCCACGCTGCGCGACTTGGTGTGGCCGTTCTGCGATGTGGCACCGAGCAGTACAGCATGCAGGCTCACGCCGAAATTGCGAACCTTTTCGAGCGCAGCCTTGTTGCGACGCACGAGCAGGTTGTAGCCGAGTACGGCGGGCACGGCGACGAAGAGGCCGATGGCGGTCATGATCAGCGCTTCGCCGACGGGTCCGGCAACCTTGTCGATCGAAGCCTGGCCAGCGATGCCGATGGCAGTCAGCGCGTGGTAGATGCCCCAGACTGTGCCGAACAGGCCGACGAAAGGTGCAGTCGAACCGACCGTGGCGAGAAAGGCCAGACCGTTTTGCAAGCGGCTTTGCACGTGTTCGATCGAATGCTGGATCGACTGCGTCACCCACGTATTGAAATCGATATGTTCAAGCAGCCCTTCGTGATGTGCGGTGGCCTCTTCGGCCGATTTGGCGATGTAGTGAAAGGGGCTGCCTTCTTCCAGTGTGTCGATGGCCTGGCGTACGCCGTTTGCACTCCAGAATGTCGCGTTGGTTGCCTTGGCCTGCTTGCCAAGCTTGAACTGTTCGAGCAGCTTGGTGACGAGGATGTACCAGCTGCCCGCCGACATGGCGACCAGTGTCAACAAAGTGCCCTTGGCGACAAAGTCGCCACCTTTCCATAGTGCGTCAAGACCGTAGGGGTTCTCGACGACTTCCTTGGCAGTATTTGCGTCGGCGCCGGCAGCTTGTGCGGCGGCATGGAGCGATAGCGAGAGAAATGCCAGCGCAGTGACTGCAAAGGCGGAAGTCTTCAGAGCGGAACGGCGGATGGATGAGTGCGACATGATGTTCTCCTGGAGAATGAGGGCCGGGATGGTTTGCGGAAGATGATTACTTCTTCAGTTCGAAAGCAAATGGCACTTGCACGCGTACGGGTTGCGACTGTCCGACACAGCGGAGCAGAGCGACCGAAGCGGCGGCGGCGGCATTGAAGACCTTGTTGGTCGACTGGACTACGGCGATATCGGCGACCGCGCCGGACGGCTGTACGGTGAATTCGACGAGCACTTCGCCGGTCAATCCCAATCGCAGCGCCTGCGGTGGATACTGGATACGGCTGCGCGCCTCAAGGTGGTTGGGACAGACGGCACCGACGTTGACAATGGCCGGCGCAGCGGGTGCGGCCGGTGGTGGCGTCTGCGAGGTGACGGAGATTGCGGGTGCGGTGGGGGCTTGTACCTGAACCTCGGGTGGCGGTACGTAAGCCGGCGGCGGCACCGTCAACTTGTGTACGGCTTGTACCGGCTTTGGCGGCGGAGGCGTCGACTCGATCTTCTTCGTCTCTTCGATGATGTTGACTTCGAGCGGTTTCTTGATCACCTCGATGACCTTGCGGCCGAGCCCGGTTAACAGGAAATAACCGACGACCAGATGCAATACTGCGACGGTGACGATGCCGACCAGATTGCGTGGTGTGTCGTTGTACGAGTTGGCAAAATTCATGGAGACAAATCCTTTGCTGCTGAAAACGTGCCTGCTGCGTCGATGCGCATATGCTTTTTCAGCGCGTCGATAAGCAGTAGACCTACACGTGTTTATCAGCAGGTTCCATGCCATTGCCTTGCCAGTGTTGGCAAGTACCGGTTTTACTGGGGTTTGTCTGTATGACCATTTGCAGATGCGACCGCCGTGGCGATCGGCAGATGATGCAAATGCTGCGCTTACAGCACACACAGGATTGCGTTGCTGGAATTTCAGCACTTCCCGGCGGAATGGCGGAAAAATGCACGTGCGTAGCAGCACGCGGTTAAGACGGATTCCTTATGTTGAAATAAGGCCGCGATGTTTTGGATTGAATGTGCTCTGCCGACAGGGCCGTGTGTCCTGATTTGAACACGCGGCCCTGTCCGGTTTTATCAGGCGACTTTGGCAAGCGCCGATGCCGTGTCCGAGAATGGGTTGGCCGGGTGTGGCAGGCCGAGATTCTCGCGGTACGAATTGCCTTCGTAGTCTTTGTGAAAAATGCCGCGTCTTTGTAGTTCGGGCACGACCAGTCGTGTGAAGTCCTCGAAACCATCAAGCAGCAGTGGCGGTACGACATTGAAACCATCAGCGCCATGTTCGACGAACCATTGCTCGATGGTGTCCGCGACATGCTTGGTTGAGCCGACGACCTGGATGTGGCCCTTGGCGACGCTGAAGCGCAGTACCAGCTGGCGAATGGTCAAGTTTTCGCGGCGTGCCAGATCGACCAATTGCTGGAAGCGACCCTTGCCGTTATCCGCCGCCTGCAGATTGTCGGGCAACGGCCCGTCAAGCGGATAGTCGGAAACGTCGATCCCCATCAAATTCACGCCATGACTGAAATCGACCAGGCTTTGCAAGTGGTTGAACTTGTCCTGCGCTTCCTGATCGGATTCCGCCACCACCACGGACAGCCCGGGCGTGATTTTCAGTGCATCCGGGTCGCGACCATATTTCGCCATACGCCCCTTGACGTCGGCATAGTAAGCCTTGGCGACATCGAGCGACTGGGCGGATGAGTAGGTCATTTCGGCAATGCGTGCGGCAAATTCGCGGCCTGTGTCGGAGTTCCCGGCCTGAACGATGACCGGATAGCCTTGCAGCGGCCGTGCGATGTCGAGCAATCCTTCGGAGGAAAAGTGCTCGCCTTCGTGCCGGACGCCATGCGCGGATGCGGGGTCAAAGAAATTGCCATGTTCACGATCTGGTGTGTCGAAGGCGTCATCGTCCCAACTATCCCAGAGCTGTTTGGTGAGACCGACGAATTCGTCGGCACGCGCATATCGTTCGGCGTGCGACGGAAGATTCTTGATGCCGAAGTTGCGCGCAGTTGCTTCGTTTAAAGATGAAACCACGTTCCAGCCGGCACGGCCGCCGCTGATGTGATCAAGCGAAGCGAATTGGCGCGCGACGTTATAAGGCTGGCTGAAGTTCGTGTTGACCGTTGCCACCAGTCCAATGTGTTCGGTATGTGCCGCGATTGCCGACAGCAATGTAAAGGGTTCGAACTGGAAGGCGATGCCGTTGTGAGAGATTTCCTTGAGCTTCTGATCGCTGCGACCGATGAAATCGGCCAGGAAGAATGTGTGAAATTTTGCGCGCTCGGCGAGCTGCGCTGCCTTCAGCCAATATGAAAAATCGGGCCGACCGTTGCCTTTTTGTCGTTCATGCCGCCATGCAGCTGGATGATGGCCGAAGCGCATGAAGAAGGCATTGAGGATGAGACTGCGTTTGGTTTTGCTCATGATGTTCTCCGATCAGCCACTGTAGGCGCGCGATTTCTCGAGCAGGCCGGTGCGTTTCCATTGATTCTCGAGATTGCCCGGCGTGTAGTCCTTGGCGCCACCAAGTTGCTCGGCGAGCGACTGAAATTGCGCCGCCTCTTCGATCAACAGGATGAGCTGTGCCGTAGCAACGATGCCGCGACCCCAGAAATTCGCGCCACCGTTGGATTCGAGCAGGGCCGGTGGGGGTGCGAGTTCCGGGTGTGCGTCGAGGCGTTCGCGAATCACCGTGAGTACGCTCTTGGTGCGGTCGAGATGATTGGGAATTTCACGTGCGAGGAAATGGCGTTGCGCGGCGACGTAGCGGACCGGGAAATTCTTGTGCGCCAGCGACCATGAGGCAAGGTAAGGCGTGTGGGCATGAATGACGGTATCGGCATCGATGCGCGGCTCATTGAGAATCGAATCCTTGGCATCGCCGAAGTCGGAGATGCTGATGGACACGTCTCGGTTGCGTTGCCAGGGCAGAGGAAACCGAACCGTCAGCAGCTTGTCGGTGTCCGGAATTCGATGCGACAGGAAGAAGGTTTCGCTGGCCGAGAGGGTGCCACTTTCCTTGAGGAAGGTGTAGGCGTGAATCGCTTCCTGCTTGGCTTCGTCGACATAGCGACTGAGTTCGATGGCGGATTTTTCAGTGCTCATGATGTTCCTTTCGATGAGGCATGATGGAGATGTGCTGCCGGCTATTTCTTCGGTTTCTTCAGCGCGGTCTTCTGCTCTGCCGGGCTGGCTTCGGTTCCCTTGGTCCACGGGGCCCAGTAATTCTGGAGATTCAAGTCGACCAGTGCTTGCTTGACGAAACGATCGGTGTAGAGCTCATCGGCGCGTAAGGGGCCGCGGATCAGTTTCTGATCGCGAGCGAAATCGACGACGTCGCGGTAGTGCTCGACGACGATGCCATCCACGAGCGGGCTCCAGCGGTCTTTCCAGCTCAGCTTGTCATCCTCGTAACTACGCCGTACGGCTTCTTCCGGTGTGCCGTTACGCATGGCGATATGCACGACCGCTTCCTTGTTCTGATCCTGGGCCAGCCAGTACGAGGCACGAACATATGCAGTGGTGATGATTTGAGTGATTTCAGGATTCCGGTCGACAAAATCGCGAGCGCCCCAAAGTTCCGCGCGCATCTTCAAGCGCAGGGGTTTGCCGTGGGTGGACCAGATCACGCGCCCGAGCTTGCGTTCTTCAAGCACATAACCGTTCATCACGAAATGAGCGTCCACATTGCCGGCGGCCAATGCGGCGGCACCGGCCTGTGTGCTGAGATTGAATATCTTGAAGTCACTCATTTTCAGGCCTGCGCTTTCGACCAGCTTGCGAAACCCTAGCTCCCAGGGGCGGCCGCGATTCACACTGATGCGCTTGCCTTTGAGATCCTGGATCGATTGTGCTGTCGAGTTCGTGGGGACGAGCAGGTACATGTCGCTGCCGCGGCCGCTCGGGACGACGACTTCCGTCCGAATGCCGCCGGCGTTGAGAGTGACCGAAGGCAGATCACCATAGTTGGCGAAGTCGATGCGGCCGGCGGCAAAGGCTTCATTGGTGAGAGCCCCGGTATCGCCCATGATCGGAAACCATTCCAGCTTGATGCCGCGCTTGGCCAGCTCCTGTTCCAGCCATCCTTCCTCGATGACGCGTGCGACGAGAGGCGTGCCGACAATAGAAAGCTTGCCGTTGTCGATGAAGGCATAGGTTCCGATCCGTACGACGCTCGGACCGGTTCCTGCACCGCCTGGTTCCGCCATTACCGATTGGGCGAACAAGACGATCAGCAATGCGGCAAGCACGAGCTTTCCGGTAACGATCAGCAGACGTAGCGATGCGGTCATGGTGCGATGGTAGTTACGTGCTGTCATCGGACAGCACTTCATCCATGCGGTTTGCAGTTTCCATGCCACACGCATTTGTGTTGGCAGGTGCGACGTAGTGGATTGTTTTTTATAAAAATAAAAACCATCGCGTGCAGTCATGGACAACGGGCCGATGTTGCGTTGAGAACAACGACCTGTTGCCAGGCAAGCAGCTAGGCTGCTTCGGCGGCGGCACTGCCGAATGAGGCCTCCTCGTAGGCACGATATAACGAGGCATAGTGGCCGCCGGCATTGATCAGCGTATGGTGGCTGCCGATCTCGACGAGTTCGCCATGACGGATGACCGCAATGCGATCCGCGTCGCGTATGGTGGCCAGGCGGTGGGCGATGATGATTGCGGTACGTCCTTCGCAGAGACGTCGCAAGGCATGTTGAATGCGGCGCTCGGTATGGATGTCGACCGCCGAGGTTGCTTCGTCCAGCACCAATACTGCCGGGTCTGCGAGATAGGCGCGTACAAGACAGACGAGTTGACGCTGTCCCTGGCTCAAATGGCTGCCGAGTGCACCTACTTCGGTGTGATAGGCATGAGGCAGGCGTTCAAGCACTTCATCGGCGCCGAGCTCGCGCGCTGCACGAATCAGGTCGTCGTTACTGGCATAGGGTGCGGCCAGACGCAGATTATCGAGGATGGTGCCGCTGAACAACACGTTGTCCTGCAGGACAACGCCGATGTGGCGGCGCAGATTTTGCTGGGTCAACGTGCGTACATCGTGGCCGTCAAGATGCACGCTGCCATCATGGACTTCGTAGAAGCGAGTCAGCAGCTGCACCAGCGTACTCTTGCCATGACCGGTGGGACCTACGATGGCGAGTACCTGGCCGGCTGGAATGTGCAGACTGAGATCGCGGATTACCGGTTGAACTGCGGCGGAATCGTAGGCGAAGCGCACGTTCCTGAATTCGACGTCGCCGCGCACGCTCGGAATGTGTCGAGCCGTTTCGGCATCAATGATTTCTGGTTGCGTATCCAGCAACAGGAAGATGCGCTGAGCGGAAGCGGCACCGGTCGCATAGCGTTCGAGCAGATCGCTAAGCTCCTGCAGTGGGGCGAGGAAAAGAAAGACGTAGAAGAGACTTTCCGCGATCTGGCCGAAGGTCATCTGGCCCAGTGCAACGCCCCGTGCGCCGGCGAGAAGCAGCAGACCCATGCCGATGGTGCTCAGGGCCGCTGTCAGCGGCAGGAACCAGCTTGCGCGGATATTGCCGCGAATCAATGCCGAATTGAAATCGTAAAGCAGGCCGCGATAACGTTGACGGTTGCCTTCTTCCCGGCCGGTTTGCTTGATGATTCGTACGCCGGAAACGGTTTCGACCAGATGGGCGGTGAAGCGAGCACGGTTCTCGGCGACGATGCCCCAATTGCGCTGGGAGATGCGCTTGAATGCCCATGTGGCAAGTGCCAATACGGGGACAACGGCGAGCAGGCTGAGGAAGAGTGTCGGCGCGATCGACCACAGCAGGATTGCGGCAACGACGCAGCGCAGAATGGCCGAGAGCAATTCGGGCGGGCCCTGGATCAGCAAGGGCTCAAGCGAGTCCACGTCGCGGTCGACGCGGGAAATGATGCGACCGGCTTTGGTTCGGTCGAAATAACGGATCGACAGCGATTGCACATGACGGAAGACGCGGGTGCGCAGGTCGTTCAAGATTGCAATGGCTGCCGACCCCGCCAGATACTGCGACGCACCGGAGACAAGGAAACGCAGTGCCCAGGTGACAAGCAGGCCGCCTGTCATGAGTAACAGGAAGGACTGGTTGAGAATGAGGCCGTGCGTACTGCGTATGAAACCGTGGTCGATGACCTCGCGCACGAACCAGGGGCGCAGAAAAACTGTCGCGACGAGCAGAATCTCCAGTGACACCACTGCGGCGATGCGCCCGCGCACCGGGCGCAATAGCGGTAGCAGACGATTGAGCATGCTGCGATCGAGCGCCTGTTTGGCTAGCGCCTGCTCCAGTTCGATGTCCGACATCGGCCGTTGGCCGGAAAACGGATTAGCCATGATCTATCCCCAGAAGTTCGCGATAAGCGGCGTTGCGTGCAGCCAACTCCTCATGTCGGCCAGCGTCGGCAATGCGCCCGTTGGCGAGCATGAGTACGCGGTCGGCGAGCAGGATGGTGGAGAGTTTTGAACCGATCAGCAGTACCGTGGTTGGATCACCGGCGCGGTTTTTGAGATTGCGCAGGCTCGTGAGCACGGTACGTTCAGTGACGGCATCGAGCGCACTCGTTGCATCATCGAGAACGAGGATCGAAGGATGGGCGAGCAGGGCGCGCGCCAGACAGAGACGCTGGCGCTGGCCACCGGACAGTGTGATGCCGCGATCTCCGAGGCGTGTTTCAAAGCCTTCACGCAGATCGTCGACGATGCTTTCCGCTGCGGCCAGGCGCAAGGCGGCACGCAACTCGTCATCGCTGGCGTGAGGTGCGGTTTGGCGGAGATTGGCGGCCAGCGTGTCGGAAAACAGGAAAGTTTCCTGTGGCAAGACATGTACGTGCTGCCGCAAGCTGTCGAGATCAAGCGAATGCAGGTCATACCAGCCGCCTTTGTCCGAGCCGACCACTACGTTGCCGCGATCGATGTCCAGCAAGCGTGGCAGCAAGCCGGCCAGGGTGCTCTTGCCAGCACCAGTCATGCCGACCAGGGCGACCACTTCGCCTGGCGCCACGTTCAGGGAACATCCGTCGAGAATGCGATTGCCGCCGCCCGGTGCGTCGACGCCGACATCGCGCAACCGGAAGCCGGCCGCACCGGCAGGAAACCGCCGGCTTCCACCAATGATGCCGGGTCTTGCATCGAGGAGCTCCCAGATGCGAGCCGCCGAAGCGCGTGCATCGGCAAAAATCTGCATGATGCGGCCGATGCCTTCGACGCGAAAAACCAGCGTGTTGGCGATCAGGAGCGACGCAATCAATTCGCCGAGATTCAATTTCCCGGCTGCGACAAGCTGGGCTCCGAAACCGAGGATCCACACCTGGCCGGCGGCGACAACGAATTGCGGCAAGGGAATCCGTGATGCCGAATACGCCAGTGCCGCACGCCCCTGTTGCACGAAGGCGCGCACATGGTTTTCGAAGTGATCGCTGCGCACGTGCTCGAGGCCGAAGGCCTTGATGACACGAACGCCATTGATGCCTTCCGACAATTCCTGATTGACCCTGTCGTAGGCATCGCCGGTGGCACGATCGAGTACAACCAGGCGATCGGTCTGACGTACAAAGATGCCCACGCCAACGAACGTCAACACCAGCGGTACCAAGCCAAGCCAGGGGTTGTACCAGCACAGCAATCCGACTGCGGCGAGGACTACCAGCGCGGTTTCAAAAACCTGGCGCCAGAAATTGATCAGGGCATCGCGCAATTTGTCGGCGTCACGCGTTGTGCGCGTGACGATCTCGCCGACACCGTGGGTCCAATGATAGGCAAGATCAAGGCGTTGTACCTGGACCAGAATCCATTCGCGCAGATTGAAGAGCAGCTCCTGGCCGATGATCAGGGCCAGTACGCCGGCCAGATACTGAATGAGGGCGCGCCCGAGGGCGACTACAGCCAGCACGACCAGCCAATGCAGACCGATCGAATAGTTGAGCGTACCGTCGGATAACAGGGACACAGCCTTGCCGGTCTCGACGTCATGAATGGCGCGCCCGATCAACCATTGTTGCCAGGACAGGCTCAGATTCAATACGATGAACAAGCCTGCGGTCAGCAAAAAACGCCAGGGTGTCAGTCGATACAGTGCCAGGCTGCGAAGCAGCGGATTGCCGCGACTCATGCCCCGGGCTTCCTCTCCGTTGGCTTGCGTTGAACCCAGAAGTTTTCGAGCTTGAGTTCCTTCAGGGCGGCATCGACATAGCGAGGATCGAACCACGCATTCACATCAATATCGCGACGAATCAGGTTTTCGCTGCGCGCGAAACGGATGGCATCACGATAGTGCTGCTGCATGTAGGCATCGAACAATGGCGACCAGCGATCCTTCCAGCTGACACCGTCATCTGCGTAGTCGCGTTCGATCACTTTCTCTGGCGTGCCGTTACGCGCCGTATAGTGAATCACCTCTGCGCGATTTTGTTCTTGCGCCGACCAGTAAGCGGCTTTGACATAGGCAGTGGCGACGGCTTGCGTGATCGCCGGGTACTGGCGTGCAAAATCTTCACGTACAAAGACTTCAGAACGCCATTGCCAATTCGTTGCCTTGGTGTCCCATATGATTTTTCCGACACCCTTGTCGGACAGCGTAATTGCCTCGCTGTTGGTGAAGATCGCATCGACACTGCCGGCGGCGAGCGCGGCACCGGCGGCCTGGCTGTTCATGTTGAATATCTTGAAATCGGAATATCGCAATCCGTTTGCATACAGCAACTGGCTGAAGGCAAGCTCATGCGGCCGTCCTTTCTGTACTGCGATACGCTTGCCGCGCAGATCCAGAATCGACTTTGCCTCCAACCCTACTCGCGTCACCAGATACGAATTGTTTCCGCGGCCGGCCGGGACGATCAAGCGCGTATCAATTCCGCCAGCCTTGCCGATGATTGCCGGAAAGTCGCCATAGACCGCGAAGTCTATGGTCTTGTTGGCCAATCCTTCATTGAATGCCGGTCCGCCAACAGCCGTTGGGATGGGCACCCATTCGAGCTTGACGCCCAGCTTTTTCAGGTCTTCCTCAAGCCAACCTTTCACGACGATGGCTGAGCTTTGTACCCCACCAATCAAAAGTTCGCCATTCGGGCTTGTCGATGAAACAGCGGCAACTCTTACCACGGTGGGCAGGTCCCCGGCCTGAACCCCATGGACCACGACAAACAGCAAGAGCAATGCGATTGCGCGTAATGCGCTTTTAAGCACGGACATATCTGAACCCTATTGAAAATGCCTCATGACGCCAAAACGCCATGAGGCATGTAACTCGAACGTGCTGTCTCAGTCAGTTGAAGCGAGAGACATACGAAACACCGACGGTTCGCGGTGCGCCCCAGGTTGCGCCCCAACCCGTCTGAAATGCCGTCTGATTTACGACCCCGGCGTGCGCCAGGTAAACCTTGTTGGCCAGGTTGTTCACGAACAGCGAAATGGTGTCCCGATCCTTTGGCGTGTTGTAGGAAACTCGGCCATTCAGTAAGGTGTAGCCGCCTTGACCGGTTTGCGGATAGTTCTGGAAATTCACGTAGTAGTACTGCTTGCTTTGATACCGCGCGTCGCCACCGAAGACGACACTGCCACCATTCCATACTGGCAGTCGATAATCTGCTTGCAGCATGGTGTTGATGTGCGGAGAGCGGACAAATTGATCGCCGGAGAAATCGAAGTTGGCAAAGGACACGTTCGACGTCAGCTGATCAAACTTGGTATAGAGCAGGCCGAGATTTGCGTTGATGTGCAGGCGATCGGTCGGCAGCGCTTCGAGCGTAAATTCAGCACCGCGTGCATGGCCGGACTGCGCGTTGGTTAGCACCGTCGTCGCGTTGCCGCCTTGGCCGTAAGGTCCGGAAACATTGATCTGGTAGTTGCTGATGTTGTAAGTGAACAGCGCTGCATTGAAAAGCACCCGCCCGTCGGCCCACTCCGACTTGTAGCCGATCTCCTGGCTGTCGAGGACTTCGGGTTGGACCGCGTAAATCTGACTGATGCTGCTGACCGACGTGTTGAAGCCGCCGGATTTGATGCCATGGGCATACCGGTAGTACGTGCGATCAGTTGCATTCAGCTTGTATGTGGGGGTGAAGTCGTAGGTGACCGCGTCCCATGTCTGGCTCAGCCCGGTGGGGCCGAAGGAAGTTGTGCCGGCGCCGGTCAATGTTCCCGCGTTCGCAATGCTGTTGTACCAGTTGTATTGGTTTCCAAATGTCGTCCCCGTATATTGGGCACGTGAAACATCGTAGGCTTTGTATTCGGTGGTCCAGCGCCAGCCTATCGTTGTGTCAAACCGGTCCGTGAAGTTGTAGGTGCTGCTACCGAAGATGGCGCGGCTGATCGTCTTGTGGCTATACCCGCTCAGTGTCAACGAGTTGGTCGACGCCGTTGTTGTGCCGCCCGTCGGATTGAACGCCGTGAATCCCGCGAGATTGGCGCCATTGGTAATCGACAAGATGTTGTCGCTGAAATAGTAGAGACCACCAATCCAGCTGAGCTTGTCTTCCTTGGGCGAGGCCAGACGGAGCTCCTGGCTCAATTGATGTTCGTTGTAATTTGAATATGAAAAAGTCGTACCGGACGAGGATGTAAAAGGTGTGCTGCCGTCGGAAGTACTGACGACCCTGTAGTCTTCATAACCCGTGATCGAGGTCAGCGTATTGCGACCCCACTGGTAATTGGCCGTTACATTGAAACCCTGTTGTTCCGTGTCGCTCTTGTTCCATGCATTGCCGTCGAGACCAGGTAAGCCGTAGATGGCATTTACGCTGGTGCTCGGGCTGAACAGGGGAACGCCGCTGTTGGATTGGTAATAGGCACCATTCGGACCGGTACCTTGCGATTGTGAGGTAGCGCCGCGTGTCGAATAATTGCGATAGTGGTAATTGAAATTGACGTCGAGATCGGGGGAAATGATCGCGAGAACCTGCGCGCGCAAGGCTGAGTCTTTCAGGCTTCCCTCTCTTCCACCCGTGGTGAGATTGGTGTAACGCGGCCCCTGATCTTCGGTATGAAAGGAGATGCGTGCGGCAACGGTATCGGGGACGATGGTGCCACCGTATGCGCCCTCCACAAGCTTGTCGTTGAATGTGCCGTAGCTCGTCTTGAAGTAGCCGTCGCTGTCGAAACTGGGTTTCTTCGAAATGAAGTTCACTGCGCCACCCGTGGTGTTCTTGCCCCATAACGTGCCTTGAGGGCCGTTCAATACTTCGACGCGCTCCTGGTCGAACAGAGGAAAACCAGTGGCCGAGGCATTGCTGATGTACACGTCGTCGAGATAGGTCCCGACCGGGTTGGGCGAGTCACCCTGTTGATTGCCTGTCCCGATGCCGCGAATCCACCAGCGTGGCCGACCGTGCTGCGACCCAAAGGCCGATGCATTCGGTATGTAATTCAAGACCTCCTGTGCGGACTTGCCGATGTTTTCATTGAGCAGCTTGTCACCACTCAGTACGTTGATGGAGGTCGCCACATCCTGTGCATTCTCTTCGCGTTTTTCTGCCGTTACCGTCACGGTTTCGAGGCGACGTGCAGATCCGTCTTTGCTGTCGCTCGCCGATTTCTTGTCGGAGTCACCAGGCTTTGTCGAGCTATTGGCCGTCGTCGGATTTTGCGGATCTGAATTTGCCTGAGGCGTTACCGATTCTTGCGCATAGGCGACGCCTGCCAGCAAGGTGCCGCTAAACAGCAGGGCCATGATTCGATAAACAGGTTTGCGAACCGGAAATGAATTCGCGGATTCTGCCGGGGCATGCCGGGATGCAATAGAAGTACGCCCTGCTTTTTTGCTACGCATGAATGAAACTCCAGACGGTTGTGAATCCCTGCAGCGCAGGTGGATTCGTGATGTAAAAGTTGTGTCTGGATATTGATGAGCAGCAAGCGTGCCAATTGCAATTGCTGGTTCTGCGCGTGCAATGCCTTGTGGGGCCTGCTTATTTTTACGGCATATAAGAATCGAAGCAGGTTGTTTGTTGTTCAGACAACAATGACGCTGTTCGAACTGAAACAGAAGATGTCCAGTTGTGCCATGCCATGCTGTGCTGAACGGTGGGATCAGGCCGTCTGCTTGCCGGCGTACTTGTGGATATTTGCCATCGGTTCGCTATCGATCCACTGCCATACGTCGAAGTCCTGTTTGAGAAAGCCCCACTGGAACAGAAATTGTTTGTATGCATCCAGGCCGGCGATGGCAGCATCATCGAGACTGGTATCCATGCGACGGAACAGATCGTTGCCGTAGGCATGCCGCGCCCAGGCCTCTGTTGTATGCGCTTCGCGCGCTACATAGGCAACCGCTTCGGACGGATGTGCCTTGGCCCAGCGTCCGACGGCAACGACTCGCGCGAGAAAGCGTGCCGCGATATCTGGTCGGTTGTCGAGCAGATCCTGATCGACAGTCAGGGGGCGTGGAGCGGCATTGTTGGTTCGCACCAATGGATCAGGATGATTGCGGATGTCCGTCACTACGTGCGTGGATAGCTGCCTGGCCAATTGGGCGCCGTGGGCTCCTTTGAGATAAATGGCATCTACTTCGCGGCGGATCAGCGCATAGATCTCCGGCGTGTAGCCGCCGGAGCGCGGTTCCCGGTTGCCATGCAACATGGTCGAGCCACCGTCGCCGAAAGGCGCTCCGCAGAGATCAATGAACTCGACATCCTTGTAGGTCAGTCCGCCGAGTTCGAGTGCGACGATGAAGCCACGCAGAGCGCCGGCGCGGCGATGATCGATGAGATTGTTGTATTTCGGCAGGGCCAGGCGGCGGCCGCGCAAATCCTTGGGCGTCTTGATACCGGAATCTGGGAGGGTGACGATCAACTGGGATTCATCCACCCAGTTCAGACCGAGCACTCGCGTGGCCCGGCCACCGGCACGTGCCCAAATGGCCGGCACATTGCCACCTTGGCGAAAGGAATTGCTCAAGTGATGGTCGAAGTACGATTCACGCAGCACAAGGTCTGAACTTTCTTCCAGCGTCCGAATGGCGAAGCCGTCCGGCTCGAATTCAGCCTTGATCCACCCCAGTTGGGCTGCCAATCCCAAAGGCGTTGGCACTGGACAGCGCGTGTACCAGATGGTGTCTATCTTGTAGTCGGCATTGCTCACTGCGCTTGGGTCTCCAGACCAACGGGCATCATGGCGCAAGCGTCTCTTCGAGCGGCGCGTGAATCAGCTCGGCCAGAATTTCTTCCTTGAGTTCTCGCAAGACAGGTGCAGCCCGGTCGCGTGGATGTGACAGCGGCACATGTACCCGGTGTTTGATGCGACCTGGATGAGCGTCCATGACGATCACCTCGTCGCCCAGATAAACCGCTTCTTCCACATCGTGTGTGACCATGATGACGGTACTGCGATGTTGCAGCCAAATGCGCTGCAACTCCTGTTGCAGGTAGACGCGCGTCAGTGCGTCGAGCGCACCCAGCGGCTCGTCGAGCAGCAGAATTTTGGGTTGATTGACAAGCGCGCGGGCAATGGCGGCACGCTGAGCCATGCCGCCAGAAAGCTGATGGGGATAGGCTTTCTCGAAGCCGGCCAGGTTCACCAGTCGGATGTGATCGGCGACGCGCTGCCGCTTTTCATCGATGGGGATGTCGTGATTGTAGAGCGCGAGCCCGATATTTTCCTCGACGGTTTTCCAGGGGAAGAGACGATGATCCTGAAACACGATGCCGCGATCGAGACTGGTCGACGAGATGCGTTTGTCGTCGAGGAGAATGTCGCCGGAATAGTCGTTGTCGAGGCCGACAATAAGACGCAGCAGCGTCGATTTTCCACAGCCGCTGGGGCCGACAATGCTGACGAAAGTGCCCGGGGCAATGTCGAGATTGATGTTCTCGAGCACCGGGATGGTTTTGTCCTCGATCCGGTAGGACTTGCCCAACGACCGGATGGAAAGTGCGCCTTCTATATTGTCCGTTCGCGTGTAAAGGCTGAGGTCGATTTCCGATTTCGCGTTCATGCGTTTTCCTTGGCTAACGTACGTTGCGCCAGCGCAGCATGCGGCGGCTCAGGTGTGAAAGTCCGTGATTCATGGCGAAGCCCATGACGCCGATGCAGGCAACGCACAGGACGACCACGTCCATGCGTGATGCGGCCTGTGCCGTTTGCATGAGGCCGCCGAGGCCCGGGCCGGCACTGAAGAGCAGTTCACTGCCGACAGTGGATATCCATGAAAAGGCCAAGGCCTGCATCAGTCCGGTAACAATGAAGGGCAGAGCGGCCGGCATCAGTACATGGCGGAAGGTTTGCCAGTGCCCGAGCCTGAAAATCCGGCCGACCTCGCGGTGGCACTTGTCCACATTGCGTATGCCTTCATAAGTGTTGAGCACCATCGGGTAAAACGATGCAAGGCAGACAATGAGCGTTTTGGAAAACAGGCCGTTGCCGAACCAGAGGCCGATCAATGGAATCCAGCCGATCAATGGCACCTGGCGGATGGCATGGTAAAGCGGCCCCACCAGCGTATCGACAATTCGGGAAACGCCCATCAGCACACCGACCAGCACACCGACACTGCTGCCGATCACAAGGCCGGTGGCGGCGGTGCGCAAGGTCGCCGTCATGTTTACAAACAATTCGCCACTGGTACCGAGCCTCAGCAGGCTTTGCCAGATTTCCTCGATCGGAACGAAGGCGTATGCATAGGCGGCACTGCGATGTGACAGATATTCCCAAATGGCAATGACGAGCAGGGGAAACAGCAATCCCTGCAAGAATGGAAAGCGCATCAAGGTGGGCGCGGAAAAACGCCGAGAGTGTTGTTCGCTCATGTCAGGCAAATTTCCATTTGATCAGGCGACGTTCGGCCAGTTTGAAACTGCGATCAAGGGCATAGCCGACCAGGCCGGTGATCGCGACGCCGACCATGACGATATCGATGCGGAACATCTGTCGACCCATTTCCATCATCTGGCCGATCCCGCTGTCGGCAGCGAGCAGTTCCGCCGCGACAAGCACCATCCACGAGCGACTGAGGCTCAGGCGAAAACCGGTCAGGATCGGCGGTATGGTCGCCGGCAGGATGATCTGGCGGACCAGCGTGAATGTCGGCAGCTTGTAGACCTGCGCAATTTCAAAATAGGTTCTTGGAACGCCCTTTACCGCATCGTAGCTTGCCAATGCCACTGGAAAAAAAGCGGCCTTGGCGACGATAACGATCTTGAAAGTCTCCTCAACACCGAAGATCAGAATCAACAATGGAATGAAGGCGATAGAGGGGACCTGACGAATCGCAGTGAAAAAGGGCAGGAAGAGGTTTTCCACCACCCGCGATAGCGCCATCAGAATGCCGAAACCCAGTCCTAGCGACGCGCCGATGGAAAAGCCAATGCCCAGGCGATAGAGGCTGTTATGGAAATGCATTTGAACTTCGCCTGAATCGTAGAGCTCCACAAAGGCATCCAGCACGCGGGCCGGCGACACGAGCAATTGTTCGGGGAAGATCCCGCGATCACATGCCCAAGTCCACAACAGGAACAGCGCGAGCGGCGAGAGCAGGAGCACAGTGCGCTCCTTGAGGATGGCCAGGGCTTTCTTCTTGATGTCGGACATGAGCATGATCCGTTCAGTGTTGCGACGAAGCCGTCGCCGGGTTCCAATAACCCTGAAGATCAAGGCTCTTGATGGCTGCCGCAACGAAGCGAGGATCAAGCAGGCGGCTCGTGTCGAGTTCGCTACGGATCAGATTGGACTCGCGACTGTAGGTTGCTGCATAACGATAATGATCAGCGAGGGCCGGCGTGAATAGTGGGCTCCACTGCATGCGCCAACTTTCGGGGTTGCCCTCGTATTCGCGTCGCAGTACGTTCTCCGGTTGCCCGGAGGCTGCGGAAATGGCGAAGAACTCGGCCTGATTTTCCGGACGCGTGATCCAGTAGGCCGCACGCACATAGGCGTTCGCCACGATTTGCGTTACTTCCGGATATTGGGCGACGAAGTCCCTGGCACCCCAAAGTTCGGCGCGCATCGTCCAGTTCTCGCCCGGCTTCTTTGTCGACCAGATGATGCGTCCCAGATTGCGGTCCACCAGTTGATAGGCGTCGCTGAGCGTCACCAATGCATCGACATTGCCGGCGGCCAGTGCCGCGCTGCCGGCACTCGGATTGAGATTGGAAATCTTGAAATCCGATAGTTTGAGTCCATTCGCGGCGAGGGCGCGCGCGAAGGCGAGTTCCCATGGCCGGCCGCGATGCAGGGCGATGCGCTTGCCGACCAGATCGCGAATCGATTGCGCAGGAGAGTTCGGCGACACCACCAGGTAAACGTTATTACCGTTGCCACCGGGTACGATCAGTCGCGTGTCCACGCCACCCGCATTCAGGATGACCGAAGGCAGATCGCCGTAACCGGCAAAATCGATGCTCTTGTTGGCGAAGGCCTCATTGATGGTCGCCGCAACGGCTTGTGGTGAGACCGGCACCCACTCCAGGCGTACGCCGATCTTTTCAAGGTCCTTTTCCAGCCAGCCTTGCTTGGCGATAACGGCGGCTGCCCCGATGGAAGTATTTTTGCCGCTCGTTTGATAAGCGACGGTGGCGATGCGCACGACTGCCGGTTGGGCTGCCGCTGCCGCATGAGCGATGGTGATGGTCGGGACCATGAAGGCAAAAGCCCATGCGGTGATCCGGAGAATCTTGTGCATGCCGCGAGAAAATTTTGCTTCGATGCCCAAGGGAGGCGCCTTTCCTGAATTTGTGGATATCGCCGTGCGATACGAGAAGCGCAACGAAGCGATGACACGAATTGGATTAGCAGTACCCATGCCATATGGCATCGCCAATTAAAACAAGAAGATAAAAAACGCCCGGGTCTTGTTTGTGTTGCACCGGCAACCGTGAGTTGCTGAAAAACCAGCAGCTCAATCGCATCTCAGGATTCGGAATAATTTTAGAAGCGCGTTGCTTATATCGATAAGAAAACTCCGTCGTTCTCATTCATGTGGGACGCGCTCTATAGTCGGCCCCGACAAGACCGGCGCGACAAGACGCTGCCCCGCTTATTGCGTTCCCACTGGAACAGGATTTAGATCATGAGCTTTGCGAGATCCGCTTCTTTGTTGCTCGCCGCGAGCGATTCTCCGCCGTATGCTGCCGAGGAAAAGACACTGCTGACTTTTCCCGAGCCGCATTCGCATGCGTTGTCGATTCGCGCCAAGGCGCTGGTGTTCGAAGACCCCAGTTCCAAAGTCTTGCTTGCCCGCATCGAGAAAGTGGCCCCGACCACGGCGAGCATTCTGGTACGCGGTGCGACGGGAACCGGCAAGGAATTGGTTGCGCGCTATGTACATGCATTGAGTGCGCGTGGCGACAAGCCTTTTGTCGCAGTCAATTGCGGCGCCATTTCGGAAAGTCTGATTGAAAGCGAACTCTTCGGACATGAGCGCGGCGCGTTTACCGGCGCCGTCGCTGCCAAGGCCGGCTGGTTCGAGGCAGCCAACGGTGGCACGCTCTTTCTCGACGAAATCGGCGATTTGCCATTGGCGCAGCAGGTGCGTCTGTTGCGCGTGCTGCAGGAACGTGAAGTGGTGCGTCTCGGTTCGCGCAAACCCGTTCCCATCGACGTGAGGCTGATTGCGGCAACCAATGTTGATCTCGAGGATGCCGTCGCGGCGGGGCGCTTTCGCGAAGATCTTTATTACCGGCTCAAAGTGGCCAGTCTCTATCTACCACCTTTGCGCGAACGACCGGCCGACATTCCGTCGCTGCTCGATCATTTCGTCAGATACTTCTCGCAGCGCATGGGGCTCAAGGACATCGGTATTTCGCCGGAAGCGATTCGCGTGCTCAGAGGTTATCCCTGGCCCGGCAATATTCGTGAGCTGGAAAATGCCGTGCATCACGCCATGGTGGTCAGCCAGAGCAATGTTCTTGATATCGAGGATTTCTCGCTTTCGCCGACCCGCCATGTGACTGAGCCGGGGATCGTCGGCAAGAGTTCGCTCGAACAAGCGCTGCGCGACATCTTCGCAGGTAACAAGCCCGATGATGTTTCTGTCGATGATCATGTCGAGGAAACCATCATGCGCACGGCTTTCGCCTTCTGCAACGAGAATCAGTCGGCTACGGCGCGCCTGCTCGGCATCACGCGCAACGTCGTGCGTACGCGCCTGCAACGCTTCGGCCTCATCGAAGACTGACCCGGCTTCTGCCCGCAATTCAACATGTTGCTTCGGCGTTTGCTGGCGCGGCAACATGCTCGTGCACGCACCATTCCGGATATCTCATTTGAATCAATGCCATCGGGGTTGGCCCGCTTCCTGCTGATCTCGGATTGAAGTACTGGTGCTCGGCCTGTTTGCTTTGCACCGATCTCAATCCGCCCGCACGCTGCGGGACGCCATCAGGAGCATTGAACATGAGCAACAGCAAGAAACTCGATACCCTTTGGTATACCCGCTGCCCGGTGCCGACCGGCCTTGGTATCGCCGTCCAGAAAGGTTGGCTGGATGAAAGCTTCAAGGCCGACGGCACGGAAATCAAGTCGCTGCGCGAGTCCAACGAACAAGCTGTACGCGAATCGCATTTCGATCACACGTTGCAGAATTCGGTGCGTCACGGCGGCAACATTCCTGCTATCTGGGCACGTTCCGTCGGTCGCGAGACGCGCGTACTCGGTCTGTCGTGGGAAGACGAAACCCAACGCATCCTGACGCTGCCGGGTTCGGGCATCACCTCCGTCAAGGACCTCAAGGGCCGCAAGTTCGGTCTACCCAAGTGGGTTAATGCGCAGATCGATTTCTCGCGTGCCCAAGCCATCCGCGGCCTTGAAAACGCACTGCGCCTGGAAGGACTTGAAGTCAGCGACGTCGAGCTGGTGGACTATGTCATCACCGCCGGCCAGAGCGATACCGCAGCACGTGCAGCTGCCGGCACCAACGTCTTCAGCGGCGGCACCCGCGCGGGCGGCAATAACCGCGAGCTCGTTGGACTGTTGCGCGGCGAAGTCGATGCAATTTTCTTGAAAGGTGCAAGCGCCGCGCAACAGGCAGCACAGTTCGGCCTCGTCACCGTCATCGATACGGGTGAACATCCTGATCCTCTGGTACGCGCCAACAACGGCACGCCGCGCACGCTGACGGTGGACCTCAATCTGATCGACAACCATTTCGATGCTGCCGTGCGCATCGTCGAACAGGTGCTGCGCGCCGAGGCGTGGGCGCATCAACACCAAGATGAAACGCGTCGCTTCCTCGCACGTGAGACCAATAGCAGCGAGTATTGGGTCTCCGTCGCCTATGGCGAAAATCCGAAGAACCGTTTGCGTACCAACCTGGCTGAAGAGTCCATCGATGCGCTGCAGGACTTCACCAACTTCCTGCACCGCTGGAATTTCCTGCCCAAGACCTTCGACGTACGCGACTGGATCGATGTTCGTCCGTTCGAGGCGGCAAAAGGGAAGGTACTGGCGGCATAGGCAGGTCGTGTCATGAAAAGATCGACGGAATGGCCCTCAGGTTGTTCCGTCGATTGGGCTTGATGCCAACTCCGTTCTTGTTGTTGATTACATCAGTCAGTGAATATTCACCGGTGCAGCGATTTCTCGAGCCTGAAGGCTATCGGTACGTCCGTCTTTCGCCCGCCGATGAGGTGATGATTACGCGTATGAGCGATGCCGTGATCGGCGTTGCAAGTCCCCATCCTGCAGCCGAACTCAGCATTCAATTTCCCAATTTATGACTGCCGACTTCTCGTTTGTTGCAGAACCCAGGACCGATGCACCGCAAGCACCACGCCTGCCGCGCTCGCCGTTGGGTTTCGTGCTCTATTTCGTTCGCCTCAGGCCGTGGTGGTATCTGGGCATGTTCCTGTCCGAAACAGTGGTGTCTTGTTCAAGCATCCTGCTGCCGTATGCAATTTCAGAAATCCTGCGTACTGCGACAAAGCCGCACAATGTGTCCTTGTTCGAGGCGATTGCCACACCTTTCTATCTCTTCGGGGCGCTGTCTATTAGCGAAGTGATTTTCAGCCGTCTGGCTGGCCTGCTGCAATTCTGGCTCGGGCCCGTGCAGCGACAGGATGCGACGCGCGCCCTCTACCATTACCTGCAATACCATTCGCACCGCTACTTCAGCAACAACTTCGCCGGTGCCCTGGCCCATCGTATCGGCGAAGCGGCAATGGGGGTGAATCAGCTTCTCTGGGCGATCCTGTTCGATTTCTGGCCCGTGGCGATTGTGCTCAGTGTCTCAACCATCCTGCTCGCACGTGCCAATACAGGCCTTGCGGTGTTTGTGGGCGTTTGGGCACTGGTTTTTGTCGGCGCTTCATTCTGGCTGGCGAAGCGTTGCCGGCCGCATGCAGTCAAGGCTGCGGCGGCGCGTAGCGAGACCACAGGCAAGCTCGTCGATACGGTGACCAACCATGCCAGCGTTCGACTTTTCTCCCGATTGGGATTCGAGCGCGACTACCTGGACGGTTACATGGCGCATGAGCTCGAGGCCATGCGCACATCGATGTGGTATGCCGAGCGCGTGCGCTGGTTTCAGTGGATATCGGCGGCTACGCTCAAGATCGGAACCCTCGGGTATACGTTGCGACTCTGGAATGAGGGCTTGATCGGTGCACCGGAGTTCGTTCTCGCCACCGGGCTGGCCTTGTTGATCATCAACGAAGCACGCAATCTGAGCCGGCGCTTTCTGGAGTTTTTCGAATTTATCGGGAATGTCAGTAACGGCGTCAACACGATTCTGGTCGGACATGAGCTAGTCGATCGAGACAATGCGATTGCGCCGGCGATCAGTCGTGGCGAGATTGAATTCGATCGTGTCGGTTTTGCCTATGCGGAAGATCAGAAGAAAATCTTCGATGATCTTTCGGTTCGTATCCTGGCAGGACAGCGTGTCGGTCTGGTTGGCTTGTCCGGTTCCGGAAAATCGACTTTCGTCAATCTGATTCTGCGCATGTACGAACCGCAAAGCGGGCAGATACGTATTGACGGTCACGATCTGGCAAGCGTGACGCAGGATGCGTTGCATGAACAGATCGGACTTATCCCGCAGGAACCGAGCCTTTTCCATCGCAGTCTGCGGGACAACATTCGCTTTGGCCGACTCGATGCCAGCGATGCCGAGGTTGAGCATGCCGCGGCCCGTGCACGCGCCCATGAGTTCATCGCACACATGCGCGAGGGCTACGACGCCATGGTCGGTGAACGCGGCGTCAAGCTCTCGGGTGGGCAGCGCCAGCGCATCGCGATTGCACGCGTGATCCTCAAGAATGCGCCCATCCTGATTCTCGACGAGGCTACCGCCAGCCTCGACTCGATCACGGAACGGGCAATCC
>Ga0310811_10001922_pt1 | contig 25773 bp, 28 predicted proteins | sample YCmetagenome_FD_207642 | JGI IMG/M metagenome (GOLD analysis project Ga0310811, IMG submission 207642) | Soil microbial communities from experimental microcosm in Duke University, North Carolina, United States - YC | ecosystem: Engineered > Artificial ecosystem > Soil microcosm > Unclassified ... | reverse complement strand
CCTCATCGTTGCGTGCGCAGCCGCATTGGGTTTCTCGGCCTGGGCGAATCTTCCCGCCGATGCAGGCCAGTCCGCCGGCACGCCGACCATATCGGCCGCCACGACAGAGTAGTTGGCGCCGTCCGAAAGGTTCTAAGCTGAATGGCAAAAGGCCGGGCTGTGCCCGGCCTTTCCTTGCAAGATGGAGGACCGGTCGTCCCGGCGCGGGCCCGATTTATCGAGCAGCCCCCATGAAACGTTAACTGCCCTTCGGCGAAGGAGGGGCGCATGACGCTCCGGACGAAATTTTCCGTTGCGTGGGCTGTTCGTGATTGCAGCGTGAAGGGGTCAATCAAATGGAAAGTCTTTTTTTGACGACGCTGTTGATCAGCATCGTGATCGGTGTGCTGATTATCTATCACGTGACGCCGGAAGGCTGACAAGCAACGCTGGCTCCCCGTGCGGGAGGCCGGCCCAAAATTGCAAAAGGGGCCTCTAGTAGCAGACGCGAGTCCACCGCAAGTCGCGATGACCGCAGCGATTGATCACCCAGCGGCGACGCATGACACAGTCGCCCGTAGGCGTAATACGGGCCGCCATAATAGCCGCCGTAGGAGGGCGCACCGAATCCGATCGCGAAGCCCCAGCCGAACCCGCCCCCAGCCACCATGCCATCTGGCTTCGGCGGTTCCGGGCAGGGCCGCGGTGGCAGCCCCAACGGCAATGACTGCTGCAGCTATTATGACAGTCGTTCGAGGTGACGTTGCATCGCTGCTCCTCCACGCGAACAACAAGCTGAACGATGAATGGCTGCGGCTGAAGCTCGTTGATCGGAACTCATGGCCGGCGGTATCTCGCGGATGCAGCGTGCCACAGGGGCGGCGCGGGTCCCGATGGATGGGGGCAGCCACCGGGGTACCCATTTCGGGGGCCGGCGTCCCTGTTTTGGCGCCGCAATAGCGGTCCTGGCATTAACAGGTGTGATCCACCTCACTCGATTACCGTGTGACCGCACTGTATTATCAGCCCGGAAAACCGATAGCCTATGCCACCGGTAGGGGACGCATGTTCACCGCGAATCTCGAGTCAGTCATGGATCGCTTCTATGATTTCGTAGTGCAGGCCTCGTGGATCGACCGACTGACCACCCATCTGGGTTTCGACCCGGCCAGTCTCACGGTCGACGGCTTCTTCCATCACGTGATGGAAATTGCGGTGGCGAATATCAACACCGCGAATATGCTCGCGCTCGGTGGTGCGATCTTCTACGTGGCGACCCTGATGATGCGCACGATCGTTCCGCTGCGCGTTATCGGCATCATCAGCATCGCATTTTTCATCGCCTATGGCGTCGTCGCGGGCGCGGTCTCGACACTGTTGCTTTATCTCTTCTCGTTGCCGGTCAACATCATTCGCCTGCGTCAAATGCTCACCCTCGTGCGAAAGGCGCGGAGTTCGGCGCAGGGCGACCTGTCGATGGATTGGCTGCGGCCTTACATGACGCCGCGAAAGTATAAAAAGGGCGACATCCTTTTCCGCAAAGGTGACGTGGCCAACGAGATGTTCCTGACAGTGACCGGGAAATTCCTGGTCACTGAACTCGGCATCGAGCTTCCGCCCGGCCGCCTGATGGGCGAACTCGGTTTTGCTGCTCCGAAGAACCGCCGTACGCAGACCATCCAGTGTCTCGAAAGCGGCGACGTGCTGAGCATCACCTACGAGACCCTGCTCGAGCTGTATTTCCAGAATCCGGAATTCGGCTACTACCTGCTGAGCCTGACCAGCGAGCGCCTGCTGCAGAATATTTCGCGTCTTGAAGGCGCGCTTGAAGACAGCAAGGCCAAGGTTCAGCAATTGGAGCGGGGCTTGTCCGCCGCGGCGCCGCGCTAGGCGCAATCGAATTTCCTCTGCCCTCCCGCTTGAAAATGTGCAGTATTATCGGACAAGGTTAAGACGGCTGCCAAAACGGTCGCAACGAGACGAATTTTTTAGGGGGATACAATGATGCGCGCAGGAATAGCTGCCGGTATGTTGGCTGTGGTCATGGTAGCCGCCATTCCGGCAGCGGCGCAGGTGCGCGATGCGGTTTATCGGGGCACCCTTGTTTGCGACAAGCTGCCGTTTTCCGCTGGCAAAGGCCGCGAGGCGATCGAAGTCACGATCGCGGGCGGTACCGTTCGCTACAGCCACGTCGTACGCCTGCGCGACGCAGCCGAGCCTGCCCCGGAACAAGGGAAGGGCAGCCTCAACGGACAGGACATAGAGCTGCAAGGTTCCTGGAAGTCGGGCAATCGTCAGTACGAGGCGAAGTACAGCGGCGCATTCGTGCGGCGGCACGCCGACCTTAAGGGGACGCAGACCTGGGCGGACGGCGGCAAGACTTTCACGCGCGCATGCACGGGCACGATCAAGCGGCCGTTCCGAGTCTTTCTGCCGGGCGAAAAGAAGTAGGGCGGAGCCCGAGCCGTTCATCCACAATTCCGGCATCGGGCAGGGTGGTCCCGGGGGGCGTCGCCGGGCGTATTCGGCCAGAATTGCCGCTAGACTCTGGACGCGCCGGACAGGCATTCTTGATTGGAGATCGGAACTATCCCATTTGTTTAAGGCCGGTGGCTCACCTCCAACCTTGAAAGGGAAGCGTCCCTTGCGAACCCGAACTATCTCTGCACTCGCACGTATTGCCGTTCCCGCTTGCGCCCTGATTGCGGCGATGGCCATGCCGCCTTTGCCGGCCTCGGGCGCGGACGGGCCCTTTGCCGAATTCCCGGGCAGTTGGAGCGGCGCCGGAACGCTGAGGCCCGAGAACGGCGCCGCCGAGCGCATCCGTTGCAATGCCAACTACCGCGCGGGAAGCGCCCCGAATGAAATCAACCTTCAGTTGCGCTGCGCCAGCGACAGCTACAATTTCGACCTCGTCGGCGAATTCGCGGTCGACGGCCAAAACCAGGTCAACGGGCGCTGGACGGAGCGCACGCGCAGCGTGGGCGGCACGGCCGTTGGCAATAGGAGCGGCGACCGGCTGCAGCTCCACGTCGAAAGCGCGGGCTTTTCGGCCGAGCTTGTCATGATCACGAGAAACAAACATCAAAGCGTCATCATCGACTCGCATGGCGCTGGCCAGGTCGTGAAGGCGTCCATCAGCCTCAACAGAAGCTGAGGCGGCTCACAAACGCCGTGGGTCGGCCGAGCGATGATCCTGCATGGTCCGAGACCCATGCAGGAGGTTGCCATGAATCGTGAATTGGATCGTGAGCTGGATCGCGAATTCGGCGTTTCGATTATGGTCGCTCTGGGTCTCGCTATTGCCATCAAGGTTGTGATGCCAAGCGCAGCGGCGGCGGTTAACGAGCTGTCGACGCAGCCTGACCTGTCGTGGCTGGTGTCGCCGTAGCCAGCGCCCGCGTCCGAGTCCGTAAAATTGCGACAAGTGTGAGGTTGCTCACAAATCCTATGGGCGCACCAGTGCAAGGATGATGTGGGGACATCCTGGAAAGGAGCCTCTCATGCGCCGAGCACTCACAGTTGCAGCCATTGCCATGTTGGTTTTTGCCGGTATCGCCAAACTGGTCGCAGCTCCAAGCAGGACTGCAGGGACGGACGCCTCGATTCAGCCCACGATATCGACATACGACCTGCACGCCGGATATCCCGGGGTGAACACGCTGCCGGTTGCGGAAATACCGCAGCCCTAGGCGCCTACAGCATCAGCGGATAGCCGGCCGTTCTCCACAACGGCCGGCATTCGGGCACCGTTTAACCAGCTTGAATCGGGATTTTCGTGATCCGCGTCACAGCCCGGGTCCCGGCGCTCGCGTAGATACAATTTCAACAAAATCTCTTTTGCCGTGGAGGCAAAAATGCAACGCGTAACGGCAATGATGGCCTATGTTGTGAGCGAGGGCAGGCTGTGTGCGCTCAAGCCCGCGGAGTGGTCGCTTCTTTTGAGCGGCGTGGTGCTTTGTGGGATCGCGACGCTTCTTTTCCTGATGCTTCACGCCTAGCCCGCACGAAATACCTCAACAGCGAGAGCCTTTCGACAACGACGTCCGGCGCGTCCGGACTGCGGCCGGCCAGGCGTTTCTACGGAACCGGAAATTGACATAGCGCAACGGAGCTGGCGCCGTTCTCTGGCACAAACGCTCGCAGAGACAGCCACATAACAGGGTGGGAGCCCAGCAGGCAGTCGCTTCTGATTTTCAAGCGGCCGCTTGCAACGAGGTCAGTCATGAACGAATTACGCGCCCCGGCAAAACCATGTCCACGCTGCGGTATCGCGCTTGTGCGCGTACCGACGGACGGCTGCTCGATCGTCTACAGGTGCTATCACTGCAAAACTGAAGTGGTGAAACCGATCCGGCGTGACCCCGAACGCCGCCCGGTGACGAGCCGGCGGGGGATCGCACGCTTCCGCGCATAAATCGTCCCACCGTTTGCCGTGGTTCAGTTGCCAAGCGGCGCAAGCGCGTTGCTGAGCGTGTCGGTGGGTATCTGAAACAAGCCCGCAAAGGGCTGGTCCATTTCCAGGATGAGAAACAGGGCACCGGAAACCGACAGCGCTCCGACCACGAAAGTGATTACCACGATCGGCACCGGCCGCACGAACAAGCCGAAACTCGCGAATATGATGGTGAGCCAGAAAATCAGAATCGTAAGGAATGGTGCCGGAATGGAATCGTGCGTCTGGGTGAAAAGGGCCAGTCGCGACTGGGCGAGCTGAATTGCGGCGTTCACGATGCGCACCTGCAACGCATGCTGCGCTTCCGTATTGGACTTCAGATCCTGAATTCTAGCTACAAAGCGCTGTGCTTCCGAAGTCGTCTCAAATGGCGCCGACTTCCCACTGCGGCCTTCGTTTGTGATGCGCTCGACTATGATGGGGACGCCGATGCGCAGCAGGCCCCGCAGGTTTTGCGCGTCCAGTCCGTATTGCTCAAGCAACAGATCAAGAAGGATCACATTCGCAGTAATCTGCTTGAATTGCGTCGTGCGCGCGTCGTAGGAGTTCTTGGCCGACGCGATCAACAAGCCAAGCACAAGCGCGGCAATGGTGCCGATGAGGCCAGTGCTGAGCCTCACCACATCCTTCACATCGTCACGCAGATGGTCGGCTGAGGTGATCCTGCGGGAATACATCCCCAGCAGCGCGCCGCCCAGAACCAATACAAAAGCAATCGCCGAAATGATCAGCGGCCTCACGGCAGATTTCTCCTAGCCGATGATCTTGGCCATGGCATCCATGGCCTTTTCGTTCGGATTGTTCAGGCAGTACTCGATGAAGTCGTCGCTTTGCTTGTGCAGGACGTCAAGATTGAACTTCGTGCCTCCCGATTTTCCGAGGAGAAATCCGCGCAGGAAAGCGATGGCGACGTCGCGATTGGCGCCGCTCTCGCGCATGACGTCCTTGCAGGAAAATTGCTCGACGGTGCGATCCTTGCTGTCCTGCGCCCATGCAGGCGCAATCGCGCCAGCCAGAAGGACCGCGGCGCCAAGAACGGCCGCGCGATAGGTTGGTTTCATTTTTGCTAGCCCCTTAGTTGCAGCTGCTCCGGCGCAGAATGCCGATGCATCGAGTCCCGCCACCGAACGTGATGGCACCGAAGGTCGCCGGATCATTGTCGCGGACGATTGAGAAAGCGTCGCGGTCAAGGCTCGGGCTCGATCGGGACGCCGTCCCGTCGGGCCTTCTGCCCATCTGCTCGGCACAGTAGGTGCCGTCGATGGCCGGATTGCAGGTCTGAGCAATGACCTCCGCACGAAGTGTCGTGACAAGCGCAATGAGTGCCATCAGAAAAATCCTTGGCACTGCGCCACAAGGCATCGTCATTGACTGAAAATCCCCCTGCAAAAATCCTATTGCAAAGACCAAGCTGTTGAAAGCCCAAGGGCTCCAAGCAGGCGCACACGCATATAAGGTCGGCGATCCGGCATTGATCTGGATCAACACCGCGCAAAAAAACAGGGTATTATCAAACTAACGTTCGCGAAACATTTGGGGGTAAGTATGTTGCGAGTAACCACTGCAGTTCTGGCGCTTTTCTTTGCGACAGCGGCTTCTGCGCAGACGCAGGTCCCGTCGAACAGCCGGTTGAAGACCATCGCAAGCACAAAGGTCGTCAAGATCGCTTATCGGACCGACGCCAGACCGTTTTCGTTCGTGAACGACAACCAGCCGGTCGGCTACTCGATCGACCTTTGCAAACTGGTGGTGACGTCCATCGAGCGGCAGCTCAATGTTGGCAGCCTCAAGATCGAGTGGGTTCCCGTCACACTGCAGACGCGATTTTCAGCGGTGGCGAGCGGGAAGGCCGATATGGAATGCGGCTCAAGCACCGTGACCTTGGGCCGGATGAAAGAAGTCGATTTTTCGAACTTTATCTTCATCGAAAGCACCGGCCTTGTGGTCAGCAAGGCCTCGAATATCAAGAGTTTTGCCGATATGGCGGGTAAAAAAATCGCCGTTGCTTCCGGCACCACGAACGAGCAGGCGATCATTACCCAGATCAAGCAGCAGAAGATCGAGGCGACGGTCGTTTCGGTCAAGGATGGGCCGGAAGCCATCGCGCTGCTGGAAAGCGGGAACGCCGATGCGTTTGCCAGCGACAAGCTCCTGCTCGTCGGCGCGCGGTTCAAGAATCCGGACGCGTTCATGATGCTGCCCGATGATTTGTCGGTGGAGCCTTATGGGATCGGGTTGCCGCGGGGCGATTGGGCGTTCCGCCTCGCCGTGAATACCGGTCTGGCGCAGATTTACCGCAGCGGCATGATCCTGAACGTTTTCGCAGGATGGTTTAACCGGATTGGACTTCAGATGAGCCCGGTGATGAGAATCGTATACGGGCTGGGGTCCTTGTCGGACTGACTGAGGCCAGGTTTGGCGGTTACTGCAGACCGGCGCGCCGGAAGCCTTCCAGGTAATGCTTCCGGTCCTCGTCGAGCTTGAAGGGCATCTCCTTCGAGATCCAGCTCAGGGAAATATTGGGCTGGACACGGCGCAATTCCTGCAGTGCGGCAGCGGCGAAGTCACTGCGCCCGGCCATGCCGGCGGAGGCCGTGAGCAGCCTGTGACCGCCGACAAAATCATTCCGTTCGCGAATGGACTCTCGGGCGAGCCGAATGGCTTCCTCGTAGTTTCGTCCGTTGTATTGCGAATAGGCGGCGATGCCGTAATAGAGCGCGGAGAAGGGGTCACGCGGGCTAAGCCTTAATGCGCGCCGTGCCGCCAGGTCGCCGTCCTGCCAGCGGCCGCAATAGCAGAGCGTGAGGCCGTAATAACCCTGCGCCAGTGAAAAATTCGGATTGAGGTGAAGCGCCGTTTCGAATTCAGCGAGCGAGTCATCGAAGCGGCGCGTGAACAGGTAGACATTGCCCATCGCATAGTGCGCCCAGGGGTCCTCGCTGTCTGCCCGGAGCGCCGCAATGGCGGCGCGTTCGGCGATTGGCACCGCCTTTGACATTTCGGCCCAGCCCATGTGGGCGCTGAAGGTATGCGCGGCAGCGAGCACGCCGAGGGCCTGTCCGTAGTTTGGATCGATGGCGGTAGCCTTTTCCAGCATCGCCTGCGCGACCATGTTGTCCTGCCGCGTCAGCCGCCAGTAATGCGACAACCCGCGCATCACCAGGTCCCAGGCGTCCAGGCTGTCCGGCGGTTTGCGCTGCGCGCGGAAATTCTCCGCGGCATAAAGCTGTGGCTCGATGGCCGCGACGATTGCCTCCGTGATTTCATCCTGCACCGCGAAAACGTCGGCGATATCCCGGTCATAGCGCTCGGCCCAGATGTGTGACCCAGTTGCGGCGTCGTTGAGCTGCGCCGTGATACGCACGCGCTCGCCGCTCTTGCGTACGCTGCCTTCGATGACGTAGCCGACGCCGAGCTCCTCGGCGATCTGCTTCATGTGAACGGCTTTACCCTTGAATGTGAACGAAGAGTTGCGTGCGATCACGAAGAACCAGCGAAGCTTCGACAAGGCCGCGATGATGTCTTCGCTGATTCCGTCCGAAAAATATTCCTGTTCCGGGTCGCCGCTGAGGTTCACGAATGGCAGCACCGCGATCGCCGGCCGGTCGGGCAACGGCAGGGCCGGGCGCGACGATTCCTGAGCGTCGCCCTGCACGCGGGATATCAGGTCAAGTGAATCTACATCGAGGGGACCTACGCGCACGTCGCCGACGAAACGAAGCCCTTTGCGCGCTATTGTTCGGATCAGCTTCTGATCGCCGCCGCTGTCACCCACTGCCTTGCGGGCGGCATTGATGCGGCTCGTCAGCGTCGAATCGGAAACGACCCGGCCACCCCAAACCGAGGCAATCAGGTCGTCCTTGCTGACCACCCGGTCGCGGTTTTCGACCAGATAAATCAGCAGGTCAAAGACCTGCGGCTCGACGGCGATAGGCTCAACGCCACGGCGCAGCTCCCGCCGGTCGGCGTCAAGTGTATGATCACCAAAGAGAAACTGCATTGGTGCCCCCACCAGTGCAAGCCACGATCTCGCGAAATAATCAAGCCCGCCTCAAGAACAAATCAAGGCCCGGGCAAAGCCTTTCGCGCGAGTTGCCGGTACTCACCCCCCAATCATGTTGGAAATTGGACAGGAGATGCCGATGAACGTCGCGACCCTTACAGGTGCCAGGCCAGCCAGCCAGGAAGCTCCTACAACATCAGCCGATCTTGCCGCAATCAAAGCCCGCCAGCACGCAGCCTGGTCGTCGGGCGACTATGCCGTCGTGGGCACGACCCTGCAAATCGTCGGGGAGGAGCTCTGCGAGGCGCTCGATCTTCGCTCCGGCCGGAAAGTGCTCGACGTCGCTGCCGGTAACGGAATGGTGAGTCTCGCCGCGGCCCGTCGCTGGTGCGACGTGATCTCAACCGACTATGTGGCCAATCTTCTTGAGCGCGGCCGTGCGCGCGCGCTGGCTGAGGGCCTGCCAATCGAATTCAGGGTCGCGGATGCCGAGGCGCTGCCTTTTGACGACGGCGCGTTCGACACGGTCGTCTCGACATTCGGCGTCATGTTCACGCCCAATCAGGATCGAGCGGCCTCGGAACTTCTGCGCGTCTGCAGGTCCGGCGGTCAGATCGGTCTTACGAACTGGACACCGGATGGCTTTATCGGCCAGCTGTTCAAAACGCTCGGAAAATACATCGCGCCTCCGGCGGCGGCGAAATCTCCGCTGCTCTGGGGCACGCGCGCGCGTTTGACCGAAATGTTCGGCTCGGCCACGGCCTGGATCAAAACCGAGTCCCGCCATTTCAATTTCCGCTATCGGTCGCCCGAGCACTTCGTCGACGTGTTCAGGACCTTCTACGGTCCGACCCTCAAAGCGTTCGCAGCCCTCGATATTCGGAAGCAGAACGCGCTGGAGAAAGACGTCTTCGACCTCATCGGCCGCATGAACAAGGCGGACGACGGCACCATGGTCGTGCCGAGCGAGTATCTCGAAGTCGTCATCATGAAGCGGTGAAGCCGCCAGCCACGCAACCGACCCTGAAAAGGAGAATCTCATGAATGTTGCAATGGGTGTCCGTACCCCCGCTGCCGCCCTCGTCGAAGTTGGGCGGATCGGGAGACGTCGGACTCTCTTGTCGCGCTTCCTGGACGCGTTGAAGAAATCACGCCGCCACGGAGCCCGTCTTGTGATCGCAAGGCATGCACACCTCCTGCCGTTGGATCATCCATGGCGAAGTGGCCGGTATCGTTGGACGCCATGAAACGCTACCTGATCGAGCGCGACATTCCGAAGGTCGGCAGCCTGTCCCGCGAGGAATATCGCGGCCTGGCAGCGACCTCCAATGCCGCGCTCGCCAAACTCGCCGGCAAGGTGCAATGGCTACGTTCCCATATTGCAGCCGACAAAACGTTCTGCATCTACCTCGCCGAAAGCGAAGCGCTGGTCCGCGAGCACTCGCGCATTGCCGGCTTTCCGGTGACCAGAGTAACCGAAGTCCCGATCGAGATCGGTCCCATGACCGCGTCTTCGGATTGACGGCGGCGGACGGAGGCCGTGGTGGGAAAGTCTTTGTGGGAGGATCCCTGGTTCTTCGCGGCGGTTGCGCCGAGCGACGGGCAGGAGCCGCGCGAGTTGTGCCCGGTCACCGGCTACCCCTGCGAGGGCGACCTTTCCTACCTGTGCGAAGAGTACGGATGCGCGCGCAAGGGCGGGCTGTCGCCGCGTTCCGAGGAAAATTTCTGAAGCGAGGTAGCCGCTACGACGCCACGCGCAGCTGCGCCAGGTAGCGTTCGACCTCACGCCGCAGCAGGTGAGATTGATCGGCCAGTTCGGCGGCCGCCGTGAGAACCGTCGAGGCGATCTGGCCAGTCTTTATTGCGCTGTTCGAGACTTCAGTGATGTTCTCGGAGACGTCGCGCGTTCCTTTGGCGGCCGCACCAGCGTTACGTGCGATTTCCTGCGTCACCGCATCCTGCTGCCGCATTCCCACCGCAACGTCATTGGCAACTTCGCTGAGCTGTTCGATCGTGGTCGCGATTTTCTTGATTGCGTTGACGGACCGCTCCGTCGTCTGCTCGATCGAGACGATGTGCCGGGTGATTTCTTCGGTCGCCTTGGCGGTCTGCCCGGCGAGGCCCTTGACCTCCTGTGCAACCACGGCAAAGCCGCGCCCGGCTTCTCCGGCGCGCGCGGCCTCGATTGTCGCGTTGAGTGCGAGCAGGTTCGTCTGCGCGGCAATGCTGCTGATGAGGTCGCTCACTTCGCCGATTTCATCCACTGAGGCCGACAGGCTTTCGACCGCTTCGGTGATCGCTTTCGCTTCGTCAGTCGCCTGCGTCGCAACGTTCGCTGAATTTGCGACCCGGGCCGCAATATGCTCGATCGACTGCGCGATTTCCTCGGCGGCCGTCGCCACGATGCTGACGTTTGTCGTTGCCTGCTCCGACGCTGCCGCGGTAGCGAGCGCCTGCTCCTGATTGCGGCCGGCGCTGTTCGCCATTTCGCGCGCGGAGGTGTCCATAGCGCCAGCCGCGCGGTCGAGCGTCTGAACGATATTGGACACGGCCCGTTCGAACTCCTGCGTCGCGGTCTCTACGAGCTGCCGGCGCGATTCCAGCGTTTGTGTCTGCTCGCTTTCCTTGCGGCGCGCGCTTGCCACGTCGGCTGTTGCCTGTCGGAAGAACAAAAGGGTCCGCCCCATGTCTCCGATCTCGTCGCGGCGGGTGTCCTGGATATCGACGGTGAGATCGCCACTGGCCAGACGCCGCATCGCATCGCTGAGGAAGCCAAGCCGCCGCGCAACGCTGCGCCCGACGTAAAGCCAGGCAACCAATGCCGCGCCAAGGACCGCGGCAATGGACAGGATAGTGAGGATAAGCTTGCCGGAGCTGATCTGGCTGCTCGCGTAACCGGATATGTGTTGCGCGGTGCTGCCTTGCTGTTCGACCAAGGCGTCGACCGCCTGTTTGAGCTTGGAAGCGTCCTTTTGCGCGGCCGCGAATGCGACCTGCGCCTCGTGCTGCTGATTGAGCTCGTAGGCTCGCGCGGCAATGATCCCATCGTCGGCACCGATGGCCCCAAGCTGTTTGTAAAGCGCGGTCAGCTTCTCCCGTTGCGCGTGATCGGAGATTGCATTCAGGTTCTTGGTTATTTTGCGTTGGGCGGACGCGACGACGTCGCGCAACGGCTCCAGGCGGCTGGGGTCGTTGACAAGCGAAGCTTCCGTCAACAGGCCGGCCAAGAGGTTCGATTCCGATTCAGTTTCCAGAAGCCGGCGGAGGAATTCGAGCCTTGTCTCGATCGCGGCAGCGCCTTCCTGCCTGGCGTTCATCATGAGATCGAAATTCGCGTCGTCGATTACCGGCGCGAGCCCGATGAGGAGCGCCTCATGCGCGGCACGAACCGAGGAGGCCAGATATGACCGCTCTCCCGACATGGAGATTCGGTTTGAGACTGCCTGATTGAGCGTTTGAAGACGCTGCGCCAGCGCCTTGCGGCTCACCTCGATGCTTTCGGCATTGCCGACGCCGAGCGACTTCAGTTGGCTGATGCCATCCTCGAGATTTTTTTCTTGGTCATTGATGTCGGACAGGATCTCCGCGCGAACCTGCTCGGTTCCGGCGCTCATCAGGCGCGGTCCCGAGGACACCAGACTGCTTGCCTGTTCCGCGAGACGAAGCGATACGGCCGTGGCCGGAAGACTGCGTGAAACGATTTCGTTGGTTGTGGACCCTATAATGGTGAATTCATAGAAAGCGATGGACGCGCCAATGATCGTGAGCGCAGCGGCGAAGCCGAAAGCGAGATACAGCCGGGCGCGAATGGTGGAAAGCCAGCCCGAGGCGCGAGAGCCTTGAGCTTGTTCGGCGGGTGGGTTGGTCGTGGGCATGAGCATGTCGGTTACACGCTGGTCGTCATCTTGCGACGGTCTTCACGAGTCTTGTGACCGGCCGGAAAAATCCGTCCGATTGCAACACCGTGAAATAGACCTGATTTGAACCCTGGTTTTGCGTTGCGCTGAACGTGAGTTTCATGCCGCCGAGGTCGAATGGTTCGCGTTCTATGGCGTCCAGGAATGCTTCCCGCGTGAGCTCGCCCGGAATTCGCCTGACAGCTTCGACTACCACCCGGCCGGCGAGATAGCCCTCGAGTGACACAAAGCCAGGTTTTGACTTCTCGTTCACGGCGGCGAGGGCGGACTGGTACGCCGCCACGACCGGCAATGACTTGTCGCCGGGGAAGGGCACGACCTGGCTCACGACCACGCCGGCCCCTTCGCTCCCGAGCTCTTGGGCGAGGGAATCCGACCCCACGAAAGAAATGGCGACAAATGTCGCATCGACCTTGAGCTGACGCGCAAGCTTGATGAATGCGGCGATTGGCTTGTAAGGCCCAACCGTTACGACTGCCTGCGGCTGGCTCTTCATGATTTCGAGCAACGCCGACTTGATGGCGGTGGTGTTGCGCTTGAAGGTGCCTTCGGCGACCAGCGACATGTTTCGCTTTTCCATCGCCTTCTTCACGCCGGCGAGACCGGCGAGACCGAACGCGTCGTCCTGGTACAGGATGGCGATCCTGGTGACGCCAAGATCATTGGTCAGGTGCTCGACCCAGGCTTCGGTCTCCTGAAAGTACGAGGCGCGAATATTGACTACGTAGCGGTTGAACGGATTGCGGAGAAATTCCGCCCCCGTGAAAGGCCCGATGAAGGGCACCTTGGCGGCTGTCGCAATCGGCTGGCCAGCCTTCGATGTCGGTGTCCCCACAGCGCCCACCAGCGCGAAGACCTTGTCTTCCTTGATCGCCTTGTTCGTGGCTTCGATGGTCTTTTCGGGCTCGTAGCTGTCGTCAATCGACTTGAGCTCGAGCTTGCGGCCGTTGATGCCGCCGGCCCGGTTGGCTTCCTCGAAAGCTGCAAGGATACCCTCGCGCATTCCCTGGCCCAGCGCCTGCGCCGGGCCGTTGAGCGCCGCGACCTGCCCGAAAAGAATGCTGTCTTTCGATACGCCGTCTTCCGCGTGGCCATAGGCACTCAAGGAACAGACGAACGCCGCTCCGAAAAAGCAGAGCCAGCTGCGATTGGTCCGCACGGAAATGTCCCACCAGAGGTTGCGCGTAAGGTAGGATGGTGCGCGTACATGGTTTACGAATGATTAAGGCAGAGGCGGATTGCGGCTATTCCGGCTCTTAGGCTGCCTGTGAGCCGTGACGCTGCCGGACGACAAGCGCCCTCAGATGTGAGAGGCCCTGGGCAATTTCGCGTTGCTCGGCATCGCGCGCCATGCGCTCGTAATCGGCGGCGACCCTCAACATCTGATCCCGTGCATTTTGCACGCGCAGACGGCCCGCGACGGTGCGGCACTCAAGTGCCCGCTCCCGGCACCTTCGGCTTTCGGGTATGGCAATTGATAACGTCACGACATTTGACCTACGACACCCTGAGAAACCCGCTTCGGCTTCGCCGGTTCCGCGTATGCGAAAGAATACCCTCGGGCCGGGCAGATGCCGTCAATCTTCGGGTGGGGCCGGGTGCCTGAGATTGTCCTTGTCGGCGAGCTCCCGGAACGTTTCGGCCATGTCCAGGAGTCGTGCCTTGTCGTCGGGGTCGGCGACTTGTTGTGCCAACCTCACGCATTCCGCGGCATATCGACGGTAATCGACAGCGGAAAAAAACGGCAAACAGCCCTCCCCGACACGCAGCGGTAGAAGTCGTGTCCGGGTCCATTGGTTCCCCGCAATTTCCCATCACAAAATTGTTGGAGAACAAAGTTCCAAAATTCGGCGTTGCCCTTCGCGGGGACTGAGGAGGCCAGGTTGCGGGAGTCGGAAAAATTCAGGAATTACGCGGCGGAGTGTATCCGCATCGCAAGCCAGATGAGCGGCAAGGACCGGCAAGCATTGCTGGACATTGCCGACGCCTGGGAAACGCGCGCGCAGGACGCGGAAAGAAAGGAAAAAGATCCCCGCAGCTGAGCAATTTGAGCCGGCGCCCCGCTCAACGGCTGATTTCTCACCGAGGTCTCATATCGATGCGCGCCCGCGGGGTCTGGCGCGGACCGCTTTTGGCTCGGACCGGTCGGCTGTCTGCAGGCGGTCCACGAGTTGCTGCAGCGCATGCGCCAGCCTTTCGGTCTGGTCAGGCGGCCTGATCGGCATGGGCGCGGGCGGTTTCGCGCGGTGCGGCGGTCGCGGCATCCCGCGATTACGCGGTGTGGGTGCGTTCAAGGCAACCACGCGCGCCCATGGTGGCGGCTGGAAATTGACGGCCTCGCGCCGGCGGCGTCGATCGACAAAGTGCAGGGCAGGGCCGGCAATCGCAAGCGCCGCGAACATAATCATCAGCAGAGCAAATGTGTGGTCGATGTCGGCAATCGCAGGGGTCGGCGGTTGCAGTCGGGCCTGTGCAGGTTGACGATGCTGCTGCTCTCTTGCGCGATGTGCCGAAGTTGCGTTGCTGTCCGTGCTTGGGGCAGGACGGTTCGGGACAGCGGTGGGAGGATCGACTCTCCCGGACGCTGCATTGCCTGATGTGGCGATCACGCCGTCCGATTGGGTCTGTGCTGCCGTTTTTTGCTGCGTCGCAGATTGAGCAAAGGGAATCGGGTCCGGCAATTTCTGTAGATTAAGCCAGGGAATGGGCGCTGCCACGGGAGCCGCAGTTTCCTCAGACGTATTTACGACAGGCGCTCGGCGCGGCGGCGCGTCCACTTTTTGCGCCATCGCTTGAGTCGCATCCGTTTCTGCTTGCCGCGGATTTTTCTGGACGCGGCCGCTCTCAGCTCGCAAGTACCAGCATTGGCGGCCGTCGTTCGCGTGGTCGATGCGGTAGTACCAGTGCTGGCCTTGCGGGGTCGGCCCGGCTGGCTTTGCCAAACATTCGTCAGCGGCACTGGACGCAGACGAACCGGTGATCAAGACGAGCGCAAGAAAACCCGATGCCAGAACCGTCCTGGTTCCTCGCATGCGTTCCCCTCCTCATTTTGCACAAAGAAACGCAAATGGGATTCAAAACGAGAGAGGCTGATTGGAAGTGGCGATTGGGGCCGCAATGCGTTGCAAATTCGGCAAGGCACGTTCAACGTCCGTTAATCGCTCCGCGAGTGGTAGCGTGGTGCGCTTGCACGAGCACCGGCGTCTTTTCACCGCGATGTTGCCGCCAACGTGCCGCGGTCGGTGCGCCCCTTATTGCGCGCGACCGACATATTCTACTTTGACCTTGCTCAGGCCATCGTCGTAGAAGCCAAGCGTTTTCGCTGTTTTTGCCGACACGTCGATGACGCGGCCGTCGACAAAAGGCCCGCGATCATTGACGCGCACGACGACCGAGCGGTGATTGGCGAGATTGGTTACTCGCACATTGCTTGGCAGCGGCAGCGACGGATGCGCCGCCGAAAACGAGTTCATGTCGAATGTCTCGCCATTGGCGGTTCGCCGCCCGTGAAAATCTTCGCCGTACCAGGAGGCCACGCCGACGGCGGCATAATTGGCCGTTTTTTCCGTGATCACCTTTTCAACGGCATGTTCGCGCGCGACTTTCACCGGGGGTTTGCGGACAATGCTCTCGGTCTTTGGCGCAATCTCGCCCGTTGCGGCGATCCGCGGCGATGTAGCGGCGTGCTTGCGATTGGCGCGGCTTGCGACATTGTCGTCGGTCGTACAGTTCGCAAGCATGAGGGAAGTGGCGGTCAATACGAGCAGGCGCGCGATCTGGCGATGATTTGGGTTAGCGCAGAATCTCATGAGACGCCCCCGCTGCGAAACGGTCGCAGAGCCGCCCCCGATCCCCGACGAGAAGCTACCGCTCCCCGTTGCGGGGCGGCGGTGCGCTGGTAGAGATCAACCCAGATTCACAGTATTTGTCGCGCGGTGAGGCTTTTGTGCATCACTCGCAAACGAGTTTGAATTAATTTGCGTTATCGGCCGAGAACCAGGCACCAGTAGTGCCCGGACGATGCCAATCCATATTTGCGTATATCGGCCAGCAGCATGTTTTGGCGGTGGCCGGACGATCCCGCCCATAAAGCAATGGCGCAGCTTTCGCTGGCGCATCCGCCCGCCACATTTTCCGCGCGCGCGCCGGCTTTGCCGCGTTCAGAATAAAAACCGGAGTGATCGATCGTTTGGCGCATAGCCATGCTTTGCGCATGGCGACGCGCCATCGCCTGCAATGAAGCGCTGCGCTGAAGCGCCGGCAGCCCGTGCGCGTGGCGGAATGAGTTGAGCGTCTCGGAAAACGCCGGCGAGCCGCAGCACGCAAGCGCGGCGAGCGTGAGCAGGATGCGCAACATGGCTTGTGGCTCGCCGGACGAAATTATTTCGCTGCGACGATCTTCTGCCGCTGCTCTCCGAGTTTCGCAATTCCGAGCGTGACGACGTCACCTGGCTTCAGGAACACCGGGGCAGGCTTCATGCCGAGCGCGACGCCAGGCGGCGTGCCTGTGATGATGATGTCGCCCGGTTCCATGACGAAGAACTGCGAGCAGTACCAGACCAGATGTTCGCAGCCGAAGATCATTGTACGCGTGTTGCCACGCTGACGTCGCTCGCCGTTCACGTCGAGCCACATGTCCAAGTTCTGCGGATCTTTTATTTCATCCCTGGTGACGAACCATGGTCCGATCGGGCCGAAGGTTTCGCAGCCTTTGCCCTTGTCCCATTGCCCGCCCGAACGCTCGATCTGGAAGACGCGCTCCGACACGTCGTTCGAAAGGAAATAGCCGGCGATCGCGTCCTTTGCCTTGTCCTTGGCGAGATAGCGCGCGCGCTTGCCGATGACGATGCCGAGCTCAACCTCGTAGTCGAGCTTGCCGGATTCACGCGGCGTTATCGTGTCGTCATTCGGGCCGCAGATGCAGCTCGTAACCTTGTTGAAGATGATCGGCTCCTTCGGGATCGGCATGCCGGCTTCTGCGGCGTGATCGGAATAGTTGAGACCGATGGCGATGAAGTTCTTTACATTGCCGATGCAGGGGCCGAGCCGCGGTTTGCCGGAGACAGGCTTCATCCGCTTCAGGTTCGCTTTCTTGATTTTGGCAAGGCCGCCCGAGGCCAGCATCGCACCGTCGATGTCCTTCACGATCCGCGAGAGATCGCGAATTTTTCCGTCGTCACCGATGATGCCGGGTTTCTCGCGGCCGGGCGCGCCATAGCGGACGAGCTTCATTTTCAGATGTCTCCTTCGGGGCGTTTGTTTTTGAATTTTGACAGGCAGGTTTGCGCCATCATGCATGGCGGCATGTCGGGGGCAACCCTCCTTTGCAGCCCGCGCATGCGCCCCGACCGGTGAAAATCGATGACAGATCAGGGGCTTTGCCAGGTGCTCGGCCATGGTTAGCGGTTTCTAAAAGTTTTAGCGGTCTTTTGATGATCCTTTTCACTGCCCGATAAAGAGGCGGATATAGCGTGCTATTGGCCGTTTCCGTCAGACGTCGAAGGCCATGGCGAGGCCGCGCGAGGAACGCGGATGCCAACTGACGACGGAGGCAGCAATGGATGAAAGACGAAAAGAGCAACGTGGACGCACGCTCAAGGCCGGCAGCATCAGCTTTAACCGGGCCGGCGGTATCGATTGCCGGGTGCGCAATATGTCCTCGGTGGGCGCCTGCCTTGAGGTGAGCAGCCAGATCGGCATTCCGAACGATTTCGTTCTCGTGGTCGGCTACGACAAGTTCAAGCAGGCGTGCCACGTCGTCTGGCGTTCGGACACGCGACTCGGCGTCGAATTTCGCGCCGCCTAGTGCGCCGAAAGCCACGGTTGACCGTGAAAATAGCCGGGGCCGTCGGGCGGTTTCGGAACGGCCCCGTCCGGTCTACAACTCATTGATCGGCAATCAATTCCCCAGTTACCGCAGCGCGGCAAGCCGCTGTGTCATCGCCGCAACAGCCGCGGTCTTTTTGCTCAAGTTCGCGCCGTTCCTGCATTTTTTAAGGCGCCCGCTATTGTTCGCCGCACAACCTCAGATCACGATAGTCATAGTCTGGTCGGGCACGAGTCGGACGGGGGCCAATCAATGTCACGATGGGTGAGCTTGCTTCGGGCGGGGACTGCGCTCGGAATTCTGATCCTTGCTACGGCACAGGCGAATGCCGGTGGCTTCGCAATTCGCGAGCAAAGCGCGTACGGGCAAGGAACCTCATTTGCGGGCGTTGCGGCCGGCGGCGCGGTCTCATCAATGTTCTGGAATCCGGCGACGTTGACCCAATTCAAGGGCATTGTCAGCGAGAACGACGTCACAGCGATCCTTACTCACGCCCAACACACGCCGCAGCCCGGCAGCACGCTCGCCGGAGCGCCCTTCTTTTTTGGTGGCGAGTCGAACAGTGGCGAAATGTCATGGGTGCCGAGCGGCTACACGTCCTATCAACTAAGCCCCGACCTCTGGCTGGGTTTGGGGATCAACGCACCGTTCGGATTGTCCGTCAGCTTTCAGGACCCCTGGGCGGGCCGAAACTACGCCGGCGATACGACCGTAAAAACTTACAACGCGAATCCTACCATCGCGTGGCGTGTCAACGACTGGTTCAGCATCGGCGTCGGGGTGCAGGCGCAATATGCCAGCATTCGGCAGACATCGGGATTGTTACCCACCCCAGGGTCCGTCGTCATTCTGGACGGCAAAGGCTGGGGCTTCGGCGCTACGGCGGGCGTGACGTTCACGCCGTGGGCGAACACAACGATCGGTCTCGGTTGGCGCTCGGCAATCAATCAGGACATCAGTGGCACTCTCGCGGTAACCCCCAACACGCTTCCCGCCACACGCGGTTCGGTCGAAACCACGATCAATCTTCCGGACATCGTCAGCCTCGGCATCCGTCACAGGTTTGACGATCGCTGGACGGTCATGGGTACGGCTGAGTGGAGCAATTGGAGCCGGATCGGTACGGTCAATATCAACCAGCTGAGCGGAGCCCCTGCTACGATCACTACGACCGCTACCAATGCTGTGACACTCCCGCTCCAATATGATGACGGCTGGTTTTTCTCTGCGGGCGTGGAATATCGATGGACCGAGCGCTTAACCGTGCGTGGGGGCGTCGGCTACGAAATTTCGCCGATTACCGATCAGGTCCGCACGCCGCGTCTGCCGGACAATGACCGGTTCTGGGCATCCGTCGGCCTTTCCTGGAAGATCGCACCCTTCGCGCACTTCGACCTGGCCTATACGCATCTCTTCATAAAAGACCCGAACGTCAATATTTCCGCAGCATCGGGTAACCCGTCGTTCAACGGTTCAATCAGTTATATCGGCACCGTGGATGCACACAGTGACATGATATCGGGCGCACTCGTCGTCCGTTTCGACGACCTCGAGCCTTCGGTCAAAAAGCCCTTCATGAAGTAACGTGTTGCGACGGGGTTGGGGTGCAAGGCCGGCATTACTGCCGGCCTTCGCATTCAGAAGGCGCCGTTGAACGTGCCGCCGTCGATCAGCAGGTTCTGACCCGTGATGTAGCCGGCTTGCGCCGAGCATAAAAATGCGCAGGCTGCGCCGAATTCGTCAGGCTGGCCGAAGCGCTTGGCCGGGATGCCGGCCATACGGGCGGCCGCGACTTCCGCCTCGCTCTTGTTTTGCTGCTCGGCGGTCTTGCTCAACGTGCTCCGCAAGCGGTCGGTATCGAAGGCGCCGGGCAGGATATTGTTGATGGTGACGTTCCTGTCCGCGACTTTGCGCGCGACACCGGCGAGAAAGGCCGTGAGTCCGGCGCGCGCGCCCGACGATAAATCGAGGCCGGCGAGCGGCATCTTCACCGAGCCCGATGTGATGTTGACGATGCGGCCGAATTTACGTTCGCGCATCGGATCGATCACCTTCTGGATAAGCTCGACGGCCACGACCATATTGGCGATGACCCCATCCAGCATCTGCTGACGGGTCAGCTCCCGGAAATCGCGCATTGGCGGGCCGGCATTATTGTTGACCAGGATATCGGGTTGCGGGCAGGCGGCGAGCAGCGCCTTCTGGCCCTCGGCAGTCGCAACGTCGGCAACGACCGGAATGATTTTAGCGCCAGGCGTGCCGGAAAGCTCGGTGGCAGTGGCCTCGAGCCGCTTGGCGTCGCGGCCATTGATCACCACCTCGCAACCGGCTTCTGCCAGTGCGCGTGCACAGGCCTTTCCAAGGCCACGGCTTGATGCGCAAACGATGGCCTTGCGGCCGGCGATTCCGAGATTCATGGGAGCCTCATAACCGTGACGATCTTGAAGACTGTTAGAAGGCGTACCTGCGACGCGGTCAAGGGCCGGCGCGTGTCGCCTGACTGTCGCACGGACTTGTTACTCCTGCGCGGGGCAAAGCGATTCGCGAGGGGCCATGCCGCACGATCCCGACCGTCACGTGATAGAAAAAGCCTACGCGCGCTGGGCGCCGATCTATGACGCGCTGTGCGGGCCGGTTTTCGTCAACGGGAGACGTGCCGCTGCGCGGGCCGCGTGCGACGTAGGCGGCTGCATTCTCGAAATCGGCGTCGGCACCGGCCTGTCGTTCGACGACTACGATGCGCACACAGAAATCACCGGCATCGACATTTCTGAACCGATGATCGCGCGGGCGCGCGCCCGGGCGAAGAGCGGCCGCTATCCGTTCGTCAAGGAGCTCGTGGTGATGGATGCGCATGCGCTGGCCTACGCTGACGCCTCGTTCGATTGCGTCGTCGGCCAGTTTGTCATCACGCTGGTTGCAAACCCGGAGCGCGTGTTGTCGGAATGCGCGCGCGTGGTTCGCCCAGGTGGCCAGATTATTCTGGTCAACCACCTGTATTCGGAACGCGGCCTCGCTGCAGCCGTCGAGCGTTTCCTGGCGCAGAAGGCACAGCCGTTAGGCCTGCGGCCGGAATTTCCGTTTCAGCGTCTGGCTGATTGGGCGCTGACACACGGAGGTGCAGAGCTGATCGAGCGGCGCAGGCTTAGGCCGTTTGGCGTCTATACGCTGGTGCGATTCAGGCGCGCCGAAGCGCAATGCGCGGCAGCCTAATGATGTCCGCACGGTAAACGGCACCGTCACAATACTGAAACGCGGGACTGGTAAATGTCGTGCATGATCAATGTGCCCGAGAACGTCGTACCGTGACGGAGAGCGCCACGCGGCGATTTCGCGCGCTGTTTATCTCCGACGTCCACCTCGGAACACGCGGCTGCCAGGCCCACAGGCTTCTCGACTTCCTCCGCCATCACGAAGCCGAAACGGTCTATCTCGTCGGCGACATTGTCGACGGCTGGGCGCTGCGATCGTCCTGGTATTGGCCGCAGGCTCACAACGATGTGGTGCAGAAGCTGTTGCGGCAGGCCCGCAAGGGCGCGCGCGTGGTTTATATCCCCGGCAATCACGACGAATTCCTCCGCGGCTATTACGGCACGCATTTCGGCGGCATCGAGGTCGTCGAGAATACGATTCACGAAGGCATCGACGGACGCCGCTACCTGGTGGTCCACGGGGATATTTTCGACCTGGTGGTGACGCAGGCGCGCTGGCTCGCATTGCTGGGTGACAAGGCTTACGAGTTCGCCCTGACGGCCAACCGCATTTTCAACGCATGCCGCCGCATTTTTGGCGCGCCTTACTGGTCGCTGTCCAAGTGGGCAAAACTGAAGGTGAAGAACGCGGTGAACTATATCGGCGCCTTCGAGAAGGCGCTGGCGACCGAGGCCAGACACCATCGGGCCGAGGGCGTGATCTGCGGCCACATTCATACCGCAGCCATGCACGACGACTACGGCCTTCGCTACATCAATTGCGGCGACTGGGTCGAGAGTTGCACGGCCGTCGCCGAGCGTCCTGACGGCCGGTTTGAGGTCATCACTTGGACTCATGACAGTCGTGCCACGGCCGAGACGCCGGCACCGTCGGCGAGGGCGGAAGCCGCTTGAAAGTTCTTGTCGCCACCGACGCCTGGCATCCGCAGGTCAACGGCGTCGTGCACACGCTCGGGCATGTGGCCCGCGAGGGGCGGGCACTCGGCGCCGAATTGGAATTCCTCAGTCCCGACCAGTTCTGGACCCTGCCTATGCCGAGCTATCCGGAGATCCGGCTGGCGCTGGTCGGCCCGCATGACGTCGAACGGCGGCTCGATGCGATACGTCCCGACGCGGTCCACGTCGCGACCGAAGGGCCGATCGGGCATGCCATGCGGCGTGTCTGCCTGCGTCGCGGCTTACCTTTCACCACCAGCTTCCATACGCGTTTCCCTGACTATCTTGCCGAAAGGCTGCCGGTGCCGGAGCGATGGACGAACGAGCTGACCTGGGCCTGGCTTCGCCGTTTTCACTTACCCGGCGCAACAGTCATGGCAGCGACGCCGACACTGGCCCGAGAGCTCGTAACGCGCGGCTTCAACAATGTCCGTCTTTGGCCGCGCGGCGTCGACGCGGAGCTGTTCCGGCCGCGCGCGGGCGTCGATCTCAAGCTGCCACGACCGATCTTTTTGACCGTGGGCCGGCTGGCGGTGGAAAAAAACCTGGAGGCGTTTCTCGCGCTCGACCTCCCCGGCACCAAAGTCGTGGTCGGTGACGGCCCGTCGCGCGCGTTGCTGGAACGGAAATTTCCAAACGCGATTTTCGTCGGTTCGCGGCGCGGCGAGGCACTGGCAAACGTCTATTCCGCCGCCGACGTCTTTGTTTTCCCGAGCCGCACCGATACCTTCGGTCTCGTGTTGCTGGAGGCTTTGGCCAGCGGCCTGCCGGTCGCTGCGTTTCCGGCGGCGGCCCCGCGCGACGTGACAGGAGGCGCGCCAGTCGGATGCCTCGACGAGGACTTGCGCCGTGCGTGCCTCGACGCGCTGAACCTCAGGCGGCAAGACTGCCGGGACTTCGCGCTCGGCATGACCTGGGCCGAAAGCGCGCGGATATTTCTCGAGCATGTCGACGCCGCGCGCGTAGGAAAGCGCCAGGCCGCATAGCATGATCGGCCGGTGGCTCTCGCCATTTTATTGCGCTAGCCTTTCGCCATGGGCGCCGTCGACAACACGATTTTACCCACCGCCTCGGACATTGAAGCGGCGGCGAAGCGGCTTGCCGGCGTTGCGGTTCGCACCCCGCTGATCAATGCGCCGGTGCTGGACGAAGCAATCGGCGCGCGCGTCTTCCTCAAAGCCGAGACGCTCCAGCGCACCGGATCGTTCAAGTTTCGGGGCGCCTACAACAAGATCTCATCGATCCCGAAAGATCAGCGGGCCGCGGGCGTTGTGGCCTATTCGAGCGGAAACCACGCGCAGGGCGTGGCCGCTGCGGCGCGCCTTCTCGGCATGCGGGCCACCATCGTGATGCCGGCCGATGCGCCCAGGCCCAAGCGTGAGCGCACGCTCGCGCTTGGCGCCGAGGTCGTGCTCTATGATCGCAACACCGAGGACCGCGCGGCGATCGCGAAGAAAATTGTTGCCGAGCGCGGCGCAACGCTGGTGCCGCCCTACGACGACCCGCTGATCATCGCGGGGCAGGGGACGATCGGCGCCGAAATCGTCGAGGATCTTGCCCGTCTTTCTCTCAAGCCCGAGATCGTGGTCGTCGGCGCCTCCGGCGGTGGGCTTGCTGCGGGTATTTCGCTTGGCGTGAAGTCAAAGGTTCCGTCTGCGAAATTCTACGCGGTCGAGCCGGAAGGGTTCGATGACACGTTGCGCTCGTTCGCGAGCGGTAAGCGCGAGGCGAATGCCCGCATGAGCGGGTCGATCTGCGATGCACTGTTGAGCAACACGCCCGGCGAATTGACATTTCCCATCACGCGCGAACTGATCGGGCAGGGCACGACGGTGAGCGATGACGAGGTCGGCGATGCCGTGCGCTACGCGTTCCATGAACTCAAGCTGGTCGTCGAACCGGGCGGCGTCATCGGCCTTGCGGCGCTGCTCGCCGGCAAGGTCGCGGTCAAAGGAAAAATCGTGGTCGCGATCCTGTCGGGCGCAAACGTCGATCCGGAGCTGTTTGGGCGGTTGATCGCCAAATAGCGCGCCTGCTCACGTAAACAATGCCAGCCGCTCCTCTTCGCTGAGCATCTTGATCGCGGCCAGCGGATCCGTTGGCGTGGACGCCTTCAGCGGAGCCGGTGGGACGGGCACGGCTGCGGGCGCAGCCACCTTCGGCTCATTCACCGGCGCTGGTTGAGGCTCGGCGAAGGTGACTTCCGCCATGACAATGTCTGTCCGAACCAGCGTGATCGGTGGCATTTGCGCGACGGCCGGCGAGGGGATCGGCAGTTCGGGCTGATCCGAAGGAGGCACCACAGCGAGGCGGGCGCGTGCCTCTTCTGCAGGCTCTTCCGGCGGTGACGGCGGTAGTGGCTCGCGCGGCCCGGGGTTGCTCATGACGCGCGTCATGATCTCAACGAGCCTCTGCTCGACCATTGCGATCAAATCGGCGAGTTTTGCCGTCCTGATCGCCATGACGCTCGCTTCGATTTCATTCTGCGCCGTGTCGATGTCGTCGAGCAGGGCCCGCAATTTCTGTTTGACCAGCACCTCGGCCGGCGCCGCCGGGTCGGTGGCAAGGGAAATCTGCAGCCGCTCGATCGCGGTCAGCAATGGCCGCGTGTCGGCATTGCGGTTGCGCCGCGCATATTCGGCCAGGAATGCACGGCCGCGCGCGCTTTCCGATAACGCCGCGCAGAAGGCGTGATAGTCAGCCTCGTCCGGCGCACCCGGCTGCAGCTGTTGCGCTCGCGCGGTGTCGGTCGGCATGTGCAATCCTTACGCAGCTGTTTATCAATCATGCGGCATGATTCGGCCAGCGCTGCTGCGTCGCCGGGCGGACGCCGCGTGGGAAAAGGCCAGCTTGGGCAATGTTTTAGTTGGATCGAGGCGATGCGATGCGGACTGAAGAGGCCCCAGGTTTGGTCCCGCGGCTGGCGATTTTCTACGCGGCGCTGTTCATTCTTCTCGGCATTCAGATGCCCTTTTTCCCGCTCTGGCTCGAGGCCAGGGGCGTCGACAGCGGGATGATTGGCATTATCTTAGCGGCGCCGATCGTCGCGCGATTTGTGGCGGTGCCAGTTTTCGCGCGTGAAGCCGACCGTCGCGATGCCGTCCGTGCCGTCTTGATCGTTTGTGGTTTTGCGGCCGCGGCGGGCTACGTGCTGGTCGCGCTATCGGCGGGTGCGGCCCTCATCTTCGTTGCCTATGCACTCACATCGCTTGCAACCACGCCGCAGATGCCGCTCGCGGAAACATATGCGCTCAAGGAACTTGCCGCGCGCAAACGCACCTATGGGCCGGTGCGCCTCTGGGGGTCATTTGCATTTATCGCCGGCAACTTCGCCGCCGGGTTTGCCGCAGATGTCATTCCGGCCCGCGACCTGATCTGGCTCATCGTTGCTGCGAGCGGTCTGATCGCGCTCGCGGCGCTCGCTTTGCCTCCGATGACGCCGC
>Ga0310811_10001921_pt1 | contig 25795 bp, 20 predicted proteins | sample YCmetagenome_FD_207642 | JGI IMG/M metagenome (GOLD analysis project Ga0310811, IMG submission 207642) | Soil microbial communities from experimental microcosm in Duke University, North Carolina, United States - YC | ecosystem: Engineered > Artificial ecosystem > Soil microcosm > Unclassified ... | reverse complement strand
AAAAAAGCTTCTTTTGCAGCAAAACGGGCCGCATAATGTTCAAACTTATTGGTTTTGTTTTCACAGTAGGCTATCTCGTTTGCCGAAAATACCAGTTCACGAAAGCCGTTTCCCTTCCGCATCTTTTCTTCAATACGCTCTACTTCAACAATATCAATACCTAAACCGACTATCATACTGTATTATTTAAATCAAACTTAACAATACTAATTGATAGTACTAACGGGTTCATTTTGATCGTTCAATTGTTCATGCTGAGTTTGGCGGGTCAGTTTTTTACTGGCATGTTCTGTAGTAATAGATGCCACCATACAAGTAACGAGAATCAATATGATGGTTCCGTTTAATATATCGTCGTCAATAATACCCTTTTTGTAGCCTATTAATATAATGGCAAGTGTCGCAGCGGCATGTGAACTACTAAGGCCGAACATGAGCTTACGTTGTGTACCTGAGTAGCGGAATATTTTCTGTGTGATAAATACAGATAGCCATTTCCCTGCCAATGCTACAATGGTAAGTGTTGCCGCTACGACCATTGCCCCGAATCCACCGAAAAGTACATGAAGATTGACGATCATTCCAACACTGATCAAAAAGAATGGGATAAATATGGCATGGCCCACAAACTCAATGTTGCTGAATAGTTTCGAAGGTTTTGGTATTAACCTGTTAAGAGCGAGCGCAGCAATAAAAGCACCTATGATAGGTTCAACACCTGCCATTTGCGCCAAAAATGCTGAAAAGAACATACAGGTAAGTATAAAAACATAGTGCGAGGTTTTGCTGCTTTCCGGCTTATTCAGGAACCGTTTGGCTACGTATGGAACAACAAAAAATATAATGGAGATAAACGCGGCCAGTGAAACGATTAATTGGACCCAGAAGGCAGGTGTCAAGCGTCCATCTTTAGCGCCTATAATTACTGCCAGTATAATAAGAACAGCAGTGTCAGTCAGTATTGTGCCGCCTATAGTGACTGCTACGGCTTCATTTTGCGAGACCTTGTATTTACTTACAATAGGGTAGGCAACAAGTGTATGCGTAGCAAACATACTTGCTGTAAGCAGAGAAGTAAGTAAAGGATAATTGAGCAAATAATAGCAAGCAGGAAACCCGATTATAATAGGTATTGAAAAAGTAAAAAATCCAAATAACAGGCTTTTATGTTTTTTCTTTTTAAACTCATTAAGATTGAGTTCGATCCCGGCTATGAACATAATATACAGCAGGCCTATCGTGGAGAAAAGGTCAACCGCCAGGTTTTTACTGAGCAGATTTAAGCCGTATGGGCCAATAATTACACCTGCAATAATGAATCCGACAATGTGCGGCACCTTTATTTTGGCCATCAGTATTGGCGACAGGAAAATGATTAAAAGTACCAGCGTAAAAATATTTACCGGATTGATGAGGGGCAGGTGAAACTGCTGGGTGATATGGTTCCAAAAGCTATCCATTTACTTTTCGCTGCAATATTTTATTTTTTGTCTTATGGAATTTTCTTCTTGTTTGGTGGCAATTACTTTGGTTAATGCTGCTTTGTAAAAATTAAGGGCCTTATTATACTGCTTGTTTTTGTAAGAATAATCTCCTGCAATTACGTAGGCGTTATAATATTCGGGGTTGTTAATGATCAAACTGTCAGGATCAATTTTTTTATTATCACTTATACTTTGTACAATATTTCTGTAAGCTATAAAACTCTTATAGGCTTTTGATTTCAAAAAAGTATCGGCTGCAATGGTATTGGCGCTGTCAATAATCTCCTGATCTTTTTTCATGCCCCGCAAAGCAAAAACCTTTTTCAGGTCATAGCACACAAATTGCCCCAGTTGCCAGGGTGAAGTTGAAACCCACACTTTAAGCTTTTGCGGTTCAAAAACGATGGAGTGGTGCGCAACAAATTCATTCAATGCTTTTTCATTACCTAACCCGATGTTTGCATTGTTTATCCCTTTGGTATCCCTTAAGATATTAATAGTTTTTTGTACGGTATTTTTTCCGTTATTATTTACCAGATCCACTAAGTGCCTGTACCGGTAAAGTGAGGCACTGTTATTGAGCTGCTCAATATTTCCTTTTGACTTAGATAGCAGGTTTCCCTGGAAGTGATTCGCGCAAAGTATATAATTGCTGTTGGGATCATAAACATCGAGCGTATCGGGTGTTTTTTCAATTACAATCGCTTTTTTATCATACGCTGAGGCCACCAGGAACGATTCAGAGACAAACATTTTCCGTTTTTTGGCGATAGCTGTAGCTTCTTTAATATTCCCGGCATATTGCAAAATTTCACGTGCAACTAATGATACCGGCGTTGCGGCACCTGTTGGAACCACACTTTTTGCAGCATTTATCGTTACGCTCAACCCCTTATCATTCATTCCGGAAACAGCCCCGATAAACCCACCCCAGGTAACAGTCATGAATTTATTCCCTTGTGATGGATTATAAAATGCTACAATTTTATCGCGGGCAAAATCATCATTTACATAAAAATCGAAATTACGACCAATGATCATTGTACTATCCTGGGACCGTGCATCCCACGTACCAAATGATGTGCAGCCAACTAATTCCATACCTTGCAGCGCGTGACCAATATCATGCGCTCCGTGATAGTTGAGTATACGCTGATAATTTGATCCGATGTATTGATACTTATCTGAGGCAGATTGGGATATTCCGTATATCTCTTCTTTATCCTCTTCGGTCACATTTTCATCCAGGTTCCGGTTAAACCAGGCTACAAAGTATTTAAGGAAAGAGCGGTAAAATTTTGATGGAATAAATTTGGCGATCTGTGCGGTAAAGTAATCCTCCTGTTTTACAACCTCCTCTTTAGTAAGCTTCCCGTTAATAACCCCGCGTTCATAGGGTTTGCCCTCAACATACAGTTCAAACAGGCCGCTTTTACTTTTATGGAACCAGTTGTTGCCGATAGCATAAAAGCCCGGTGAAATTTCCTGCCGTTGTAGCTTCTCAACGCTGGTGTCAGCGACTTTTGGCGGGCGTTGAATCGCAACGCAATACAAATAGACAGCAAGTATGATCAGCAAGGCAATAAGCCCTCCGAAAACATATAAAATACCTCTCAATAACTTTTGAAAAAATGTTCTTTTCTCAGGCATTTCTAATTTTTGCTATGATATTATCATTACCCAACAAAGCGCAACAGGTAACAATACCGCTCATGGATGCACCCAATATACCATGTAAGTTGAGATTTTGCCCTGTTAAGTATAAGTTAGGCACTTTGGTGCGTGGTGAAATAAAAGTTTTTAGCGTGTGCTTGTAGTCTTTCACTATTCCGTACAATGATCCGTCGTCGTTACCAATGTAATCACGATAGGATAAAGGCGTTGCTGTATAATATGATTTTATACATGACCGTAGGCCAGGGAATTTCCTTTCCACTGAATCCAGCAAAAGTTCGGCCTTACGTTTTTTGAACTCGTTATATGTTTCGCCGCGGTCATTTTCGTCTAATGTTGTATTAAAAGTATCTTTCCACGCTTCTACCTCTTCGTAACGCATATAAGCGAGAATGGATAAACCTTCGGCATATTCATCTGATCTGGAAGAGGCGCCGCAAAATACAGCATAACCTAAAGGCCAGTTTTGTTCTGTATGATCGGCAGAGGTCCACACATCCTGTTCCGTTACACAATAGTAGTTGTGCTTAAAATATTTAAAGCTTTCCTTTTTAAAGACAATGTTTATAGTAAATGCAGACACCGAGTTTTCAAGGCTCCTTAAGCGGTTGCGGTAGGCATTTTTTATAAGAGATGTGTCTGTCATTTCAAGCGTCTTCACAGGGTGCATGTTCGATATAAATTGCTCAGCGTATATCCTGCTGCCGTCATGCAGTTCTGCATAACTTGCCTGCCCATTTTCCTCAACTATCTTTTTTACTTCAGCATTGCGGACTATTTTTCCGCCATTATCTTTGATATTCTGAGCAAGCAGCTTTGCTATTTGCGAGCCTCCGTCGATACATTTCCAGGAGCTTTCAATATAACTATTCAAAATAAGGGCGTGGACATATAAGGGGGTTTTATCCGGTTGCCCTGCATACAATGCATTGTTGGCAGCTAATACCACACGCAGCTTCTCGTTGGTTGTTATTGAATCAATAAAGGCCTTTGTATCTATTTCCAGCACATCAGACTTCTCGTTCATATCATTTGACGATCGCAAATTATACAACGGGAACTTACTGCATATCTCTTTTAGTTTATCGCAATATGTATGCAGAGCTTTTTCTTCTTCTGGAAAATGAACAAGCAACTTATCGATAAAGTTTTCATAGCCCTGTGCCAAAGCGTATTCATTATCGTCACCCTCAATCAATATTTTATCAAAAGCATCAATATCCTGTAACTGAAGCTTTAGCTTATCCATTATGCCCAGGTATTTAAATATTTGGTAAAGGTTCTGGCCTTTTGCCAGTCCGCCCAGGTAATGAACCCCTGAATCAAAAATGACCTTATCGCGTGCATAAGTTTGCAGAGAGCCGCCTATCTGCTTGTTCTTTTCAGCCACACATACCTTAAGGCCTTCTTTCCCCAAAATATCAGCACAAACTAAACCGCCCATGCCACTTCCGATTACCAAAATATCGAATTTCTCCATTATTAGTTTTGTTGCTCGCGCTTTAATACAAACACTACGTTGGTGTTATATTTTACCGGGTCTATTATTATACAGTTCATACCAGACTCCGCCGCCATGCTTGCTACCAATTCCTTGTTAACCATTGAAGGCACTCCTTTGGCTATCTTATTGGACAGGAGTTTGGTTAATATAGCTCCTTTGTTTTTATGGGACGAATTTTTGTCTTTGGCTGTTATGATGATCGATCCGCCTGCGCTTAAATTATTCAGGCATTTTTCAATAACCCTTTTTTGATCTTCAGGCTGTATATAAGTTAATGCATCGGATAATATAATGGCATCATATGTTTCAAACTGAAAATCCAAGGCATTAGAAACAACAAAGTTTATGTTATCATCCTTGCTGAAACAATTGCTGGCTGTCTCTATTTTATCCTCGTCCACGTCGATTCCAATAAATTCCCGTTCACCGGCTGCAAAGTGCAACAAGTAGGTTGTGAAGCCATGCCCGCAACCAATATGCAGCATTTTTCCTTTACGGGGAAGCATTGTATGCAGATCATTATATTTTTTACCGAACATTAATTTGAACCTTAAATGCCACTCAAGCAAAGGCCCTTTGTACAGATAGTTATATATTAATTGCTCTTTAAAATACCGTGGTTGTTCAATTTCTATACTTAGTTTTCTGAACTCATCTTTAAAATAGCGGCTTATGCGCTTGGTTTTTTCTGCATAGCCGACTCCCAGATGCGAGCTGTTCTGTGTGATCCTCGGCAGGTATTTAAGCGTTATCTGGCCATCTTTTAGCAAAAAATCACCTTTGGTCATGGTATATCCTGTGCCGTGTATCACAATCGGGGCAATATCAATATTTAACTGTTCAGCAAGGAAAAATGCTCCTTTGTGAAAACGTTTCATATCGCCGTCCACACTCCGTGTCCCTTCAGGGAAAATTACGATAGAATAGCCATGTTTCACCCGGTCTGCAAAAAAGTCCAGGCCTTCTTCTGCTCCTTTGGCTACAGGGTAAAAATCGGCCATTCGCGCCACGGCCCCAAATACTGGTGAGCTCCAAACCCAGTTGTTGGTTAAGAGTATCAGTTTTGGATGCAGCATAACCACCGATAATATATCCAGGAAAGACTGGTGGTTACAGATGATAACTGCGGGTTTAGAGAAATCTGCGTTCTGGCGGTCAAGGATCTTCTTTTTCACGTTGAACATGATATAGATCATTGATCCCGCAAATTTTGCAAGGATATAATGATAAACCAGCTTGGTTTTTTCGTTGGCGAATGGGCTTAGCTTAAAAAGCCAGCCTAATATTGTCAAAATAATACAGCCCGTAACAAAATAAGAGAAAGCAAAAATGCTTATGAAGAAACCAGAAAATGTCCACGGGAATTGTTTTTTCTTAGTCCTGTTTTTTACGAGTATATTAAATAGGAAAGGTATCAGTATCTGCGACATGATCACCACGCATGAAATGCCGATGATGGAAATAAACGCTATTGATTTTAATGCCGGGTGCTTTGCAAATACCAGTACGCCCAGTCCTACTACTGTGGTGATAGCTGACAGAAATATGGATGTTTTATAGGATGACAGTACTTTTTTCCCTGTTTTGTATTCCTGCAGCAAGCCATCCATAATATAGAGGCTATAATCATCTCCCAAACCAAAGATGAGTGCCGAAATAATAATATTGACGATATTAAAGCCTATACCAAATATGCCCATCAGGCCTATTATCCATATCCATGAAATAAACATCGGGATAAACGATACCAGTGTAAGTTCTATGCGGCCGTAGGTTAACCACAGCACAATAAGTACCAGTGAAGATGACATCACTGCAATTTTGGCAAAGTCGGAGTTGATTATTTCTACGAGTTTATTGGTGAGGTATTGCTTGTCGACGACGATTACATCCGGGTCGTCTTTAAATGCGGCATAAATAGCAGGCTTGTTTTGCCGCGTGGTTTGCACCAGGGTAACTACCGTTGAATGATCGGGTTTTTCGGTGATAAAATCGTCCAGGAAACTCTTGCGCAAACCAGCCATGTTTTGTTGGTCCGCTATATCGAACTCCTTATTTAAAAGGGCTTTAAATTTGTCGAACGCGCTTGGTTTAAAACCGATAGTGAGCCCTTGTTGCTCAAGCGTAGTGAATAACCTTTGCTTTTTCTCTGGTGTCCAATAAGTATTCCATCGTTCAATTCTTGCTTTCTGTAAGGAATCAGAGATGATCAGGGATGCGACACCGGAATATTTTATGACAAGGTTTTTTTCTTTCAGCTCTTCAATTTTTTTTGAAAGCTTTTCGTTACTTACCAAAGCCTGATCGAGCGTTTTACCCTCGGTGACCAGGTAAACAGACTGAAGCGCATACTTATTTATCTTATTCAGCTTAGCCTCAGCCACTTTTAGTTTAGGCGATAAATAATTCATACCCGATATATCAAACTCAAAAGTTACCAGGTTTGCGGTATAGAAAAATACGATGGTAAGCACCGCGATCCCGGTTATAATGAATTTGTTGTATTCCGGGTTGTAACCGGCCAATTTATCGATCCACGAAAACTTAATTATTTTGTGGTGCCGTTCTTCCTTTTTAGTCGTGACAAACAGTGGTAAAAACACTAAAGAGCAGAATGAAGCGCCTATTAAACTAAGCCCGGCAAATAAACCAAAATCCTTTAACACCTCAGATTGTACAAATTCCAGGCAAAAAAAGCCCCCGATGGTGGTGAAACTTCCAATTGTTAAAGGCTGGGTCAGGTCTTTAATTACCTGCTGAATGCTTTTGGTATGACGATAATGATTGAAAACATGCAATGAATAGTTAATAGCTATACCCAGCACTACCGACCCCGTACCCAAAGCTATAACCGACAAGCTTCCTTTAATAAAATAAATAACCGCTAATGAGAACAGTCCTCCAAATAAAACAGGAATCAGAATAATAAACGGCGCTCTTTTTTTTCGAAAGTATAAACCTAAAAATAGAATGAGTACAGCAATAGTAATGCTGACCGTAACACTGGTATCCTGCCTTAGTTGAGATGCATTGCTGGCAAACCCGGAGACTGCACCAAAATAAGAAGCATCAATATTTTTAAATTCTTTGCTGCCTAAATCATGAAAGATATTATCGAGGCCGCGTAAGAAGGGAGCATTCTTCCCGGTGTTATTCGGCGGATAGGCAGGGGTTATAAATAATAACAGGTTTTTATGATCTTTCGTGACAACATAGTCGTCATATAGCTCAAAATTTTTATCGTATTGCAGCTGCTGCAGCTTTTTTAAGCCTATCAATGTTATGCCCGTCGGGTCATTGCTGATGATTTTTTTTAGTGCAAGGCCAGCAGGTGAAGAGAGTGTCCGGATATCGGATTGAAGTGTTTCTTTGATCTTTTCAGGAGAGATTAGGGTATCAATGGCAGCGTAGTCTTTATCATCCAGATAAATCGGCAAACGCTGACTTATGTTATCAAATAGCTGTAAAGCGACTTCGTCATCAACCTTAAAATTTACCTTTTTTATATAGGGATGAAGTTTACTTTGAACCTCCTCGCCAAACCTGTCGGCAAAAGCTACAAGGCTATCCGGTTGTGAAGCAGTGGAATCTTTTAGCGAAACCATGATCACCAGCTTATCTATAAACTTGGAGTTTTGGAAGATCTCGTTCAGCTTATCGATCTTCTTATCCTTAGGTATTATTTTCGAGATATCCTCTTCAAACTTTACCTGTAACCCGAAATAAGCAACAAACAAAAAGGTAGCCGAGAAAATGAGATAGAATACTCTGCGGTTTTTTGAAAAATAGCTGTAGATGGCAAGTAGACTTTTCTCCATATAGCATACCGGCTCAAAAAGCAGAAGCTGCTTTTCTGTTAAATAATTTGAGTAATATAAAAGCTATTAAACTTACTGTAATGCCTGAAATAATAGCAAGTGTTATACTCCCATAAATATACTGCTCCATATGCTGTCTGATGGAAGTCAGGGATATATGACTGCTGTAAGCCATACTTACAGTTTTATCACCCATCCAGTATTCCCCGGTTTTATAACTTAGGAAAATTACAAGGGGTATCATTGGCGGAATACTGATATGCGAGCAAACAATAACCAGGGGCTTATTCAATTTAAAGATGGCTGCAAAAAATAGCCCCACCAATAATTGAAAACCCCATATAGGCAATATACCCACACATACCCCTAAACCTATGGAAGCAGCTTTGAGCTGATCAGATTGATTAAAGTTCAGCAATTGCTCAATAAACATTTGCTTCGCCTTTTTTTTTTGAAAAAGGTTGATAAAAAAATCGCGGGGTTTGATGTAAGCGAATGCGATAGCTACCAGGAATACATTTAAGATACTGACACGGGTAAAGTCCCGGAAAGGCCTGAAATGTGACACCCGGATTTCTTTTGGAGCATAGTACACGGTTACCGGAACTGAATCTATGCCTACACCCTTCCATGCACCACGAACCAATACTTCAATTTCAAATTCGTATTTGCGGGTAACAAAGCGTATGTCTTTTAATGACTGCAGTGGATACAAACGAAACCCTGACTGGGTATCAGGGCAATCAATGTTTGTTTCTACCTTGAACCAAAAATTAGAAAACTTATGGCCAAAGCTGCTTTTACCCGGTACAGTCGCCTGGTGCATATTGCGCGAACCTACGATAATTGAATTGGGAGTGCTTTCAAGCTTGTCGGTAAAAGTTGGTATGTCTTTAGCAAAATGCTGCCCGTCGGAATCAATAGTGATCGCGTAATTGTAATCAAGGGAAACTGCATGCTCAAAACCTTTACGTAAAGCCCAGCCTTTGCCTTGGTTTTTGGCATAACTTACTAATTGTATATAAGGATATGATTCCGCTATCTGTTGCGTATCATCTGTCGAGCCGTCGTTTACAACAATAATGTTTTTAGTATATTTTGCGACATCATTTATAATGCCTGCCAGTGTACCAGCATTATTATAAGTGGGTATTATCACACAAACTTTCAGCGCATTGATTTTCCCGCCCATCATTTCTAAGTTGTGCATTAGTTAAGATAAATTTGAGCTATAGCTATATTTAATAAAGTATCAGCAGCGATTTTAAAGTGCATAAGGTACAGATTTTTGCTCCTCAAATTTAACCAAGTTTTTTATAAACAGACTTTACTTTTAAACAACTTATTTTACGTCCATTCGCATTTAAAGTTGACTAATTATTGCCTGAATGAAATATTTGCCATTGAAATTTTAAAATTTTTAATCTACTTTGGCTCAACTTTAAAACCCACAATTCGTAAAAGACAATATTGAAAATAAAAGTATAATACAGATATGCCTGGCTTAAGCACAGGTGCTTTTGTCAGCAATCTGTTCCGATCCGAAGAGTCCAATTAAATTTATCATTCACCACATTAATTTCCGAAAATTTATATCATGAAATGCGCATTAGTAACCGGGGGATCCAGAGGTATTGGAAGAGCTGTTTGTTATAAGGTCGCCGCAATGGGTTACTATGTTCTGGTCAATTATAAATCTAATGAACAGGAGGCCCAAAAGACCCTTGCCCAGATAAAGCAAAGTGGCGGTGATGGCGAATTATTGAAATTTGACGTTGGCAATAAGGATGACATCAACCAAGTCCTGAATAATTGGATTGAAACAAATACAGAGAAATATATCGAGGTGCTGGTGAATAATGCCGGTATAAAAGATGATGTATTGATGATGTGGATGAAAGATGAGCAATGGGATAGTGTTTTAAAAACAAGCCTCGATGCTTTTTTTTATGTGACCAGGCTGGTTTTAAACGGCATGTTGATGAAGAAATATGGCCGTATAGTTAATGTTGTATCCTTATCTGGCTTAAAAGGGTTGCCCGGTCAGGTTAATTATTCCGCAGCCAAAGCGGGGGTTATTGGCGCTACTAAAGCATTGGCCCAGGAGGTTGCCCGCAGAGGGGTCACTGTAAATGCAGTCGCCCCGGGATTTATAGCGACAGATATGACAGAGGGTCTTGATGAAAAAGAGCTAAGATCAATGATACCGGTTAAACGTTTTGGCACACCCGAAGAGGTGGCCCATGCGGTTGGGTTTTTAGCATCAGCAGATGCCGCTTATATAACTGGCGAAGTGTTATCCATTAATGGCGGTTTATACTCATAAGTACTCCACTGGAAATGTAACAACCCTATTTGATAATAAACTAAATCATTATTTTTAGAACATAAATATTCACCACAGCTAATTTTTTTAATGAACAGGGTAGTCATTACGGGTTTGGGAATTTATTCATGCATAGGCAAAAATCTTGATGAGGTGAGTAATTCACTTTACAAGGGGCGGTCGGGCATTATACTTGATGCTGATCGGAAAAGCTTTGGATATAGATCAGGCTTGACGGGTTTTGTGGAAAGGCCTGATTTAAAGGAAATATTGGACAGACGGTCGAGAATTATGTTGCCCGAGCAGGGAGAATATGCTTATATGGCTACCGCCGAGGCTTTAAAAGTTGCAGGTATAGATACCGATTACCTTAATGAAAAGGAGATAGGCATTTTATATGGAAACGATAGTTCGGCAAAAGCAATAATTGATTGTACGGACATTATCCGCGAGAAGAAAAATACCATGATGATCGGTTCCGGCGCGGTATTTCAAACCATGAATTCAACCGTTACGATGAACCTGGCCACCATATTTAAGTTAAAGGGGGTGAACTTTACTGTTAGCGCAGCATGTGCCAGCGGCTCCCACTCCATCGGGCTTGGTTATCACCTGATAAAAAGCGGATTACAGGAGTGTATTATTTGCGGTGGCGCCCAGGAAATCAATCAATATGGGATGGCCAGTTTTGATGCGATCTCTGCATTTTCAATTAACGAATCCGACCCCACAAAAGCATCAAGACCTTTTGACAGAAGCCGCGACGGGCTGATACCAAGCGGAGGCGCCGCTACAGTTATATTGGAGAGCCTGGAGTCGGCCACACGAAGAGGTGCCACTATTTTGGGCGAAGTAATTGGATATGGTTTTTCATCCAATGGCGCACATATATCAAACCCTACAGTAGAAGGGCCGGTACGCTCATTAAACATGGCGTTGAAAGATGCAGGCATACCGGCGTCTGAAGTTGATTACATCAATGCCCACGCCACTTCAACACCTGCCGGAGACTCCAGCGAAGCGAAAGCTATTTATGAAGTTTTCGGAGATCATAACACATTGGTTAGTTCAACTAAATCTATGACCGGACACGAATGCTGGATGGCGGGAGCAAGCGAGATTGTTTATTCCATGCTGATGATGAAGAACTCATTTGTGGCTCCAAACATCAATTTTGAGAACCCCGATGAAGATTCGGCTAAATTAAATATCGCCCACAATACTGTTGAAAAAGAAATAAATGTATTTTTGTCTAATTCTTTTGGATTTGGTGGGACAAATTCATCCCTAATAGTTAAAAAAGTAAGTTAAACCTTAATCGCAAAAATGAGCAACGAAGAAATAATTGGAAAAATCAACAATTTCTTAGCCGAAGAGTTTGAAATTGATGAGAATGTGATGGTTCCTCATGCTAATTTAAAAGAAACACTTGATCTGGATAGTCTTGATTATATCGATCTGGTTGTAGTAATTGAAAGCAATTTCCCCTTTAAAGTAAAGCCCGAAGATTTTACTGGTATCATTACTTTTCAAAACTTTTATGATTACGTAATTACCAACAGTAAATTAAATGAGCTTGTGTAATGCCGGCCTGGGAAGGTAGATCGAAAGCAAAGCCTTTAGGATATAAAATTTTTGTCAGTATTTTAAAAACAGCGGGAGTTGGGCCAGCCTATCTTCTGTTGCGTTTTGTGGCTTTTTATTATTTCGTTTTTTCCTATAAGTCTTCAAAACATACTTTCAATTACTTTCATAAAAGACTTGGATACAGTACTATCAAGTCTGTTTTTAAAATATACCAGAATTATAACTTATTAGGACAATCAATTATTGATAAGGTTGTTGTAATGGCGGGTATTAAAAATAAGCTCACCTTTGAACTTGACGGGATCAATAACTTGCACAAGATCGCCGCAATGAAAAAGGGTGGCTTATTACTAACTGCCCATATTGGCAACTGGGAGGCCGCCAGCCATTTATTAACAGATATAGATGCACGGATCAATATTGTAACCTTTGATGGTGAAGATTCGGGGATTAAACAGTATCTTGAAACGGTTACCGGTAAAAGCGAAATAAACTTTATTGCAATAAAAGAAGACATGTCGCACATTTTTGAAATCAGCGAAGCTTTTCTTGAAAATGAATTGGTATGCTTACCGGCCGACAGGTTTTTAGAAGGCACAAAAACTGTAGCAATGGATTTTTTAGGCGAAAAAGCGAGCTTTCCCATTGGGCCGTTTTTGTTAGCCTGTAAGTTTAAAGTACCGGTTACATTTGTGTATGGGATGAAAGAAAGCACTTATCATTACCATTTTTTTTCAAGCGAGATAAAAGATTATTCGGACATGGATATGGAGGCTGCTTCTCAGCATATACTATATGATTTTGTTGAATATATGGAATCTAAAGTGAAAAAATACCCCGAACAATGGTATAATTATTATAACTTTTGGCAACAATAAACTAATGGTATTGCAGGAAAATATCCTATCAGTTATTCCACAAAGGCCTCCATTTGTGATGGTCGATCAATTGGTGACTTGCGATAACATTAGTTCCCAAACCGCATTTTCTGTTAGATCAGAAAATATACTGGTTGATAACGATGAGTTAAGTGAAGCCGGATTAATTGAAAACATTGCCCAAACAGTTGCAGCCGGCGCAGGATATATGGCAAAGAAAAATGGGAAACCGGTTGCGATCGGGTATATAGGGGCAGTAAAAAATTTAGAAATATTTGCTTTACCTAAAGTTGGTGACGTGATAAATACTAAAGTAACCGTTGTTAACCAGGTATTTGACGTAACTATAGTAAACGGGGACGTTGAGTGCAGGGGAGTAAAAATCGCAAAATGCGAAATGAAAATATTCGTTAAAAATTAAACACTTATCAAAATCAATTAAAACAATTAATTATGAAACCTATCGCTAAATTCAAATGGATCATTACTTTGTTATTTATTAGTGCCAGCGCCCAATCGCTTTTTGCTCAGGCAACAAAGGCCGACATTTTTAATAAAAATGTTCCTGTTACGTGGCTTGGGGTTGATTATTCCCTTACTACATTTATAGGTACGCCTTCATATAACAATTTTGCTTTTAGCCCGTGGACGGTGGTTAAAAAAACAGGGGAAGGGGTTATAACCAAGGATGAATTCAGGGATTCTTTTCTCGAGCAATGGAACCAATTATTTATTGATGAGCAGAAAAAATATAATGTTGCTAAAGCTATAGACCGCTCATCTGTAAATTATGCAATTGACGTGTGCGTAAGTGCAAACAAAAAACTTACCAAAAAAGAATTTTTCTCAAATGATCCAAAAGATTTTCACACTAAAACCGAGGCTGATATAGCCAATGCCGTTAAAAACTATGATTTTCAAAAGAGCGATGGCTTAGGTATGATGTTTTTTGTTGAAGGCATGAACAGAGGAACAGGAGAAGAAGGTATATGGATAACTTTCGTTGATATAAAATCGAAAACTGTTTTGGCTACAAGATATGAGTCATCAAAAGGACAGGGATCAGGGTTCAGAAACTATTGGGCAAAACCATTATACGTTGCCTTGAAAGAAATGAACCTAAGCAAATGGAAATAACAATTTAAGTATCACCTGCAGGTTGAAGTTTTAATCTGCAGGTGAACTTGAAAACCAATTTAATATACTATTCAATTTTTAGCAGAATACGTTGCGGAAAAATTTAACACATACTGTTGAGCAGGAGATAAGGTTTAGTGAAGTTGATTCCTTAGGGATAGTATGGCACGGACATTATCTGCAATATTTTGAGGATGGCCGGGAAGCATTCGGTAAGAAATATAACCTGGGCTATCTTGATTTTTATTCAAATGGGTACGTTGTACCTATCGTAAATGTCCAGTGTGATTACAAACGGTCTTTACGTTATGGTGAAAGGATCATGATAGAAGTAACCTACGTGTCCACCTTATCCGCCAAAATAAACTTTGAATACCGAATATTAAATGCAAGCACGAAGGAATTGATAGCGACTGGTTCTACTGTCCAGGTGTTTTTAAATAAAGATGGACTTCTTCAATTGAATAACCCCGATTTTTTTCAGGCCTGGAAAATAAAGCAAGGCCTTGTTTAATTTAAAATGCAATAAGGAGTAAGCCCGCGATAAATAATTATAAACCAAAAAATAATGAGTATTGAAAAGGTAGATGTTTTGGTAATAGGCGCAGGCCCTGCCGGCACTGTAGCAGCTTCTATTATTAACAAAGCGGGGTATAAAGTTAAAATTGTAGAAAAGCAAAAATTTCCAAGGTTCGTTATCGGTGAAAGTTTATTGCCACGCTGCATGGAAGCGCTGACAGAAGCAGGCTTTGTGGATGCAGTTGCAGAAAAAGGCTTTCAGCAAAAATTCGGGGCTAAGTTTGTAAAGAACGGCAAGATATGTGACTATTTTTTTGCTGATCAGTTTACAGAAGGCTGGAACTGGACATGGCAGGTACCACGCGCAGAGTTTGATAAAACCCTTGCTGATACCGTGGAAAAAATGGGGGTACCGGTAAGCTATGAAACTACCGTGACCGGCATAACATTCAATGGTTCAGACTCGGTAACCGAAGTTGAAGATATTGATGGCAATAAGAGCAGCATTGAAGCCAAATTTATTGTTGATGGCAGCGGTTACGGAAGGGTGATCCCAAAACTGTTCAACCTGGATAAGCCATCAAATATGTCTCCGCGTAAGGCTTTGTTTACCCATACAGTCGACTTAAAACGTGCAATGGATGACGAGCCTAACCGTATTACGATAATTGTACATCAACCTGGGGTTTGGGTTTGGGTTATTCCATTTTCAAGCGGCATTACCTCTGTTGGGTTTGTTGGCAATGAAGAGTTTTTTAATCAATACGAAGGCAATAACGAAACTGTACTGCGCCATTTAATGGCCAGTCAGCCCTATTTGGCCGAACGTTTAAAGGATGTTGAATTTGTATTCGAACCACGGGTACTGCAATCATGGTCGACAACAACTGATAAATTTTATGGCGACGGGTTTGTATTGACCGGCAACGTAACTGAATTTTTGGATCCGATATTCTCATCAGGTGTTACCCTTGCAACTGTATCAAGCCAAACAGCGGCCAATTTAGTGATACGCAAGTTGCGCGGAGAAGAGAACATAGACTGGGATAAGGAATATACTGAAAAGCTTTTGCAGGGAGTAAATACATTTCGTTCATATGTAATGGCCTGGTATGAAGGGACATTGGATACCATATTCTTTGCCGAAAAACAAAATTACGAGATCAAAAAGAAGATATGTTCTGTTTTGGCAGGGTATGTATGGGATTTGAACAATCCATTTGTAAAGGATCATAATACAGTATTAAAAAGATTGGCCCGCACTATAGAGCTTGAAGTTTTGACCAGTGGGGAAATGTAGAATTAATAAATAGTTATGGATAAATTAATAAGTGAGCTGAAGGAACAGATTGCGGCGCAACTAAAAATGAAAAATATTAAACCAGAAGATATTGGCGATGATGAACCTTTATTTGGCGCTGGTTTAGGCCTCGATTCTTTAGATGTACTAGAGTTGATCGTCTTATTAAAACAAAAATATAAACTGAGAGTTGCGAGTGCTGAAGACGGTCAGAAAGTTTTCCGTTCGGTAAGAACAATGGCCGAATACATAACTGCAAACCAGGTTCAAACCGCATAAAATGAGTGCCGCTGTTTTTGTAGCAGGTGCCGGGATAATTTCCGGAATTGGCAACAATGTGCCTGAATGCCTCAGCGCATTAGAAAACAGCACAACCGGCATTGACCGGATCAGTTACCTTAGAACCAATCACCAGGGCATTTTGCCCGCCAGCGAAGTCAGGCTAAGCAATGCTGAACTTGCTTTATTATCAGGGTTTTCGCCGCCAACCAGCCGTAATGTTATGCTAAGCATGGTAGCGGCTAAAGAAGCATGGGATAACTCTGGTATTAATAGCATTCAAGGTTTACGTACAGGCTTCGTTTCGGCAACAACTATAGGTGGCATGGACAAGACCGAGAATTTTTTTATCGATTTTGTAGCAGACCGGAAAAAAGGCAGGCTTCGGGACCTAGCTTATCACGAATGCGGTAATGTATCTCAGGCGGTTGCCGAAAAATTGGGTATCAAACATCATGTAAGCACTATTAGTACGGCATGTTCATCATCGGCTAATGCCATTATGTATGGCGCGCGGTTGATAAAACACAATATGCTGGACGCAGTAATTGCAGGCGGAACAGATGCGCTTGCCAGATTTACGCTTAATGGCTTTAACACATTGTTGATACTGGATGAGCAGTATTGCCAGCCATTTGATGAGAACCGGCGCGGTTTAAATTTGGGTGAAGGTGCAGGATATATCGTATTGGTCTCAGAACGGGTAGCTAAAGCTTTAAAAAAAGAACCAGATTGTTCACTTACCGGTTATTGCAATTTTAACGATGCTTATCACCAAACAGCCTCATCACCTGATGGGGACGGCCCTTACGGAGCCATGACAGGTGCGCTTAGAATGAGTGGATTGCAACCAAAAGATATAGATTATATCAATCTGCATGGTACAGGTACCTCAAATAATGATAGCTCAGAAGGGGCTGCAATAAAGCGTTTATTCGAACCGCACTACCCTAAAATGAGCTCTACCAAAACATTTACCGGGCATACTCTCGGTGCCAGTGCGGGTATTGAAGCGGTATTCTCAATTCTGTCAATAAAAGAAGGCATTGTTTATCCTAATTTACGCCTGCAAACACCAATGGCCGAATTGCCTTTTGTTCCGGAAACCAGTTTCTCAAGGGACCAGAACATTAAAAATGTATTGTCCAATTCATTCGGCTTTGGCGGTAACTGTTCATCGTTGATCTTTTCAAAAAATTAAGTGATGAAAGTATATATCAGGTCCGCTGCGTGTATATCGCCACAAAAAACATTTGAAAACTCCTCGTTTTTAGATGAAGTTGTTGAACATACAGGTAATCGTTTAAATTGCATTGAGCCTGATTACCACGACATCATCGATCCAAAATTAACCCGAAGAATGAGCCGGGTTATAAAAATGAGTGTGGCAAGTGCATTTGCTTGTTTAAAGCAGGCAGGATTAGATAAACCGGGAGCAATTGTTACGGGTACAGCTTACGGATGCCTTGAGGATACCGGTACATTTTTAACCAACATGGTTGAGCAGGATGAGGAACCGCTAAGCCCGGTAGCTTTTGTGCAATCGACGCACAATACCATAGGCGCACAGATTGCTTTATTGCTTAAGTGCAATGGTTATAATAATACGTTTGTTAACGGAAGCATATCTTTTGAAAACGCACTGCTTGATGCGATGATGATGCTGACTGAAAACGTTGATAATATATTAGTTGGCGGCATGGACGAAATAACAGACATGAGCCATGCGATCTTAATCAGGACGGGCCTCTATAAGCGAACATCTATTTCAAATTTTGATCTGTTCAAATCAACCTCAAAAGGAACTATCGGAGGTGAGGGTGCTTCGTTTTTTGTACTTACTAATACAACCTCCGAAAATGACCTGGCTTGTATTGATGCGGTTTCAACCTTCCATAAGCCAGGTGATATGGTAGAAACAACGCGCCATATAGAATCATTTTTTGAAGCCCAGGATATCAATAATACCAACATCGATTTGCTTATTTTGGGCAATAATGGCGATGCGAAAAATGATGAGATATATTCGCAGCTAAAGCAATCCGTGTTCAATGGAGTAGCTTCAGTTAACTACAAAAATTTATGCGGTGAATACCCGGTTTCTACCGCTTTTGCCTCGTGGATAGGAGCTAATATTATTAAATCAAACCATATTCCAGAATCGCTGAATCCAGAAAGAAGCAAGAAGGCCCCAATACGCAGAGTGTTAATTTATAATCACTATCAAAATATACATCATTCGTTAATTTTGCTCTCATCATGCTGAATTTCAGGAATGCAAATATATTTTTCATCACATTGCTGATAATAAGCATTGGGATTGATATAAAATACGGCATCCCTTGGTATACCTATGCAATTCTTTTAGCCGTCTATGGCCTGCTACTTTTTTACGGCTGTTATTATGTAGGGTCAAACTACTTTATTCCCATTGTTTGCTCGCTAAAAACGGAGAAGAAAATAATAGGGATTAGTTTCGACGACGGCCCGGATCCGGAAAACTCACCCCGGATTTTGCAGGTGCTGCGTGATCATGATGCCGAAGCAGTTTTTTTTTGCATTGGCAGCAAAATATCCGGCAATGAAGTAATACTAACCCGGGCTTATAATGACGGTCACGTGATTGGGAATCATACATTTTCTCACCATTTTTGGTTCGATCTATTTTCGTTCAAAAAAATGTCAGCCGACGTGCAGATGATGGACCAAGCAATGAACAATGTTATTGGTAAAAAGCCAAAATTATTCAGACCACCTTATGGCGTTACCAATCCCAATGTTAAAAAAACAATTGAAGTTGGTAATTATATCCCGGTAGGATGGAGCGTCAGATCAATGGACACTGTCATAAAAGATGAGAAAAAACTTTTAAACAAATTGATCAGCAAAGTAAAACCGGGAGCGATTTTTTTGTTTCACGATACCAGTAAAACAACAGTAGCCATATTACCCGAGTTTTTAAAATATGTCCAATCAAACGGTTACGAAATAATGCGGCCCGACAAGATGTTAACCTTACAACCCTATGCGTAAAACGATTTTATATATTGCTCTAATAGCCATTTTTAGTCATACTGTAAAAGCTCAGACTACAGGATATACGTTAGTTCCGGATCAAGCAAAGTTCACAGAGCAGTTCGCCGCGGTCGCAAAAAAAACAGAAACGATAAAAAGCGATTTTGTGCAGGACAAAAATCTCAGCATGCTTTCTGATAAAATTACTTCGAAGGGTAAGTTCTGGTTCAAAAAAGAAAACCTGCTCAGGATGGAATATGATAAGCCGTTTGAATACCTGATGATCCTGAACAAGGACAATTTGTACATAAAAGACGGGAAAAAAGAGAGCCGCGTTTCGGTGAAGTCCAATAAGATATTTCAGCAGATAAATAAAATAATTGTGGGTTGTGTGCAAGGCGCTGTTTTCAATAATCCGGATTTTAAAATGAAGGCATTTGAGAATAAGGGCACTTACCTGGTTGAATTGCAGCCTGTAGCAAAAACATTAAAGGATTTTTTTAAGGACATTGATATCACAGTCGATAAGAAGGATTATTCGGTGACAACCATTGTAATGTATGAGAATTCGGGTGATAATACCACGTTGCACTTTATAAACAGAGAACTAAATAACCCCCTCCCCGATGCGTTATTTACTATTAAGTAGTTGTTTTTTTATACTGGCTGGCTGCTCATCAGTTTATAAAAATCTGCAACCTTCAGTGGGCGATATTAGTAATTTAGAAAAATTCAGGCCAGATTTTAATCGTGCATTATACAAAACAGAAGTTGATGTTGTAGGCCACCATCTGAGCGGCTTGCTATTAATAAAAACACTACCGGATAGCAGTGTAAGAATGGTTTTCTCAAACGAGGTAGGATTTAAGTTTTTTGATTTTGAATTTAAACCGGATGGAGAATTTAAGGCATATTATGTGGTGAAGCAGATGGATAAAGGACCTGTCATCAAAACCTTGAAAAAGGATTTTGAGTTAATCATGCTCCGCAAAAAGGATATTCAGGTAGCTACAGTGCGTCAAGACGATCATAATGTATATTACATCATCAAAAGACCCAAGGGGTTTTTCTGTTATATCACGGATAAAGCAGGTACTGAGTTAGAAAGATTGGAGATTGCCTCTCCCAGGAAACCTATCGTAGAGGCCATTATGAAAAATCATATAAACGGCATCCCCGATACGATAGGCATTACGCACAAAAACTTTAGTTTTACAATAGGTTTAAAACGAATAGACAGATAATGCTGCAAAATGAACTATTTACTTTTACGGACATTCTTGCAGAAGAAAATATTGTAAAAGCTAACGTCAAACTTAACCCTGTTCATCAAATATTTCAGGGGCATTTCCCCGGCGAACCTGTTTTGCCCGGTGTTTGTATGACCCAAATGGTTAAAGAATTACTGGAACTTCATACGCAAAGATCAACCAGGTTAATTAAAGCCAGTGATATTAAATTTCTATCGATTATTACTCCGCAGCGGGATAAATTAATTCAGATCGAATTAAAAATGCTTCTTGTTGATGATGAAATAAGGGTAGATGCACGGTTACTGGACATTGACGAAACCCTTTTTAAATTCAAAGGGATATTTCAGCAGTATTAAAATATCGTTATTATTGTTGGTTCAAACTTCAAATACCTTGAATGTCATGGGTATTAGCTAATTAAGGGGGGATAAGGATTGGAGAGATTTTCTTTTTTTGACTTCGCAGATTTTAATAAGACAAGGTATTTCCTTTCAAAGGGTTTTCTTTTAATCACTTTTCTATTTCTCGCAGTCACCGCAAGCGCACAACGCGAGATGGTAATGGATGATCAGAACGATCAGCATATTTTTACCTACGGTGAGATACAATCTATTGAGGATCCGAAGGGAACACTTCAATTTAGTCAGGTTTCGTCCGGTTCAGATTCGTCGAAATTCAAAGACAGCTGGTCAAGCACGCCACAGAATTATGATATTGCCTCGGTATATTGGTACAGAATCAGGATTAAGCACCCGTCATCTACCCAAAAGCGATGGATTTTGGAGTTTTTTGACCAAACAATTGATGATGTAACTGCCTACATTCCTACTGCAAACAATACTTATGAGAGCAAACACTTTGGCGCGCTACATAAATTTGGCGAGCGTACTTATCACCACAAAAACTTTGAGATCAACCTGAATATCTATCCGGGTAAAGAACTGACTTATTACTTCAGGGTAAAATCGCACCAAACAGCAGATATTATTATTGTGCTACGGTCCGTAGGGTGGTTCATTCAATATGCCCTTAACGAATATTTGTTATTTGGTGTGTTTTATGGTATGATACTGGTTTTTTCTTTTTACAACCTGCTGATGTTCATCGCAGTAAGACAACGTCAGTACCTTTATTACATCTTTTATAACCTGAGCGTTGCCTTTTACGAGCTATGTAACGATGGTGTGGGATACCAATATCTTTGGCCCAACTCTCCCGGCTGGAACCAGTATGCTTATGGTTTCGCACTGTGTTGTGTCAGTGTGTTTGCTTTAATGTTTACAGATAAACTGCTGTTTGTAAAAACAAATGCGCCATGGCTACACAGACTAATTCAGGCTGTTATAGGTATCCGGATCTTATTTTTCTTTGTTTGTTATTTTACAGACAAGCAATGGTTCAATTATAAATTTCTCGAATTTATTCCGCTTTGCATCGCCTTTTTTACGGGCGTGTATATTTTCATACGGGGCTATAGGCCTGCCAGGTTCTTTGTGCTTGGATATAGCTTTTTATTTGTTGGCTTTATTGTAAAACTGCTGATCGCATTCGGACAGATCAATATCGGGACTATCGGTTACTACAGCCTGAGCATTTGCTTTATCCTGGAGATGATATTTTTCGCATTCGCTTTAAGTGACCAGGTGCGGGTTTTGAAAAAATCAAAAGAAAATGCCCAACGAGAAATGATCAGTCAGCTAAGGGAAAAGGAAAAGCTTAAGGAATCGATCAATATTCGCCTGGAAAAGGAAGTAAAGGAGAGAACAGCTGAGGTAATTGAGAAGGCCCGGATTATTGAGCAACAAAACGAGGACCTTAACCATGTCAATGAAATTCTGCAGCAGCAGGCCGAAGAGATCATGCGGATGAACGAGTTGTTGGAGATCGACAACAAAGTACTTCAGCATGATGTTGAAAAGGTTACCCGCGACAGGATCATGTCGACTGAAGTGGATTTTGAAGAATTTAGCAGGATTTATCCTGACGCAGATAGTTGCTACCGCCTGCTGGCTGAATTAAAGTGGAAGCAAGGCTATAAATGCCATAAATGCGGTAATGATCATTCATTTAGCGGCCGAACGCCATACAGCAGGAAATGCACCAAATGCAGTCACGAAGAATCGGTTACGGCATTCACTCTTCTACATAATATACGCATACCTATTACCAAAGGCTTTTACCTGATTTTCCTGGTGTACTCAAGCAACGGAAAGATATCGTCACACAAATTGGCAGAAATACTGGATATACGCCAAAGCACCTGCTGGCAATACAGCAATCGCATTAAAAAATTATTGTCTGGCCGACCCAGAAAAACAAGGTCTGAAAACGGTGAAGGCTGGAGCAAATTACTCCTTGAAGACGTACATGTACAGTAATATGTGTCCGCACACATCGTATCTTCACTTATTCTGAAACTTTTTAAAGTTATTTTTCAGACGGTGTTTTTCCGTATCAATCAGTCCTGATTTTCCAGGCTTTTAAACCTCTATTTTAACTAATAATCAACGATTTACGCGAATCGATCGGGTGGTATTAAACCGTATCAAATTTAATGTAACTATCTATATATCAAATATTTGCAAAGAAAAAATTACAGATTGTTTTCGTTTTTTTGAGATTATTCACTTTAACTTTATCCCGATTTAATCAAATGCCGACCGGCATTTAACCAATTTTTAAACTTTCAATCAGAAGCATGAAAAGAAAACTTACTTTAATTGTGGTCATGCTGTTAACCGGATGTGCGTTCGCCTTTGCACAGACGAAAGTTAGCGGAACCGTAAAAGATGACCAGGGAGTAACCCTGCCTGGTGTAACCATTACGGTAAAAGGATCAACCAATGTAGCGACTACCGATGTTACCGGTAAATATTCCATCAGCGCCCCCAGTGACGGAACGCTTGTGTTTTCATTTATCGGTTTTACTTCGCAAGAGCAAGCCGTTAATAACCGCTCGGCGATCAATGTATCATTGCAGCCGTCGAATAAGCAACTCGGCGAAATTGTAGTGATTGGTTATGGTACGCAGAAGAAATCGGATATCACGTCGGCTATATCAACGGTTAGCGTAAAAGACCTTAAAAACAGGCCGGTAGTTAATCCGCAAGAGGCCCTGATTGGTAAAGCACCGGGTGTACAGGTATCTATTCCATCAGGTGAACCGGGCAATGACCTATCGATCAGGATACGTGGTGTTGGCTCGGTAAACGGAGGCGAACCGCTTTATGTGGTAGACGGCGTACAGGCGAACGACATTAAAACTCTTGATCCTAACTCTATTGAGTCAATCAGCATTCTGAAGGATGCTTCATCAACGGGCATTTACGGTGCTGCGGGCTCTACAAACGGTGTGGTAATGATCACAACTAAACATGGCACGAAAGGCAAGTCAAGACTTACAGCAGATTTTTATACTGGTATGCAGCAGATCAGCAAAAAAATCCCTGTATTAGATAATCAACAATGGCTGGCCCTTGAGACGGAAATCTTCGGAGCGGCGCCTACTATTCCGTCCTTTTATAATCTTAATACCACCAATAATAACTGGCAGAACCTAATCTATCATAACGGGATGCAGACATCAGCCAATGTTGGATTATCGGGGGGATCAGAGAACGGTACCTATTATCTGGGCATAGGATATTTGGGACAGAATGGCATTATGGTTGGGTCAAATTTTGACCGTTATTCCGCAAAAATGAGCATTGATCAAACTGCAACACCATGGTTAAATATAGGGGGCAATATCAATTTTAATCGCTCAAATCAGCGGACAGTTCCTCAAAATGCTTCTTCGGCTAACGGCGGCGCGGTAATAAGCGCTTTGGTTACACCTGAGTATGTGCCTATTACCATGCCGGCCAATAGCCCTAATCCCGGAGTTTACGGCTACAGCACATTCTTTTCGGGGGATAATCCATTGTCAGACATTTACAATAATAGCAATAACACCATCGCCAACAATTTATTGGGCGATGCGCACGCAGAAATTAAACTTCCATTTGGCATAAAATATAGGAGCCAGTTTAATGTGACAATGGAAAATTCAAACTATGAGTATTTCCTTGACCCTTTTAATAACCTGTACGGCATCACTTTGCAAGGGCAGGGTCGCCAAAGTTACGACGAAACATTTAGATGGGCATGGGACAATACACTAACATATGATAAAAAATTTGGTCTTCACTCGTTAAACCTAGTCGTAGGAACTTCTGCATTGGATGAAAAGATATTTCTTTCATCACAGTCAGGTGTAGGGTTTGCATCCAGTGCTATCCATACTTTAAATGCTGCAAGCTCACAATTCGCGATAGGTACTTCAAGATATGAGTGGTCAAACAACTCTTATTTCGGTCGTGCAATGTATAATTATAACGACAAATATCTGCTTACTGCAACTCTTAGAGCAGATGGTTCATCGCGGGTTGGTGTCAACAATAGATGGGGAACTTTTCCTGCTTTTTCTGCCGGTTGGCGTGTTTCAAATGAAGATTTCATGAAGGATGTAACCTGGATACAGAATCTTAAAATACGTGCTGGTTGGGGCGAAACTGGTAATTTGCCACCTTATAGCATACTATATCCTTCTTATTTCCCTCTTAACAGCAATTCATATGCCTACAGTTCCGGCACTGGCTCACCAGGTGTTACTCCAGGAAGTGTAGACCCAAATCCAGACCTGAAATGGGAATCGGCTAAACAAACAAATATTGGTTTTGATGCTTCATTCCTGGGCGATAGGATCACGTTATCTGCCGACTATTATTATAAAAAGGTCACCAATATGATCTTTACTCAGCAATTACCTTTAACCACCGGAGGCCACCAAACAGCGGTGAACCTACCAGGGTATGACATAAATAAGGGTATAGAATTTAATATTGATGCGACACCAGTAAAACAGAAAGATTTTACCTGGGATATGAACCTAAACATGTCGTTTAACAACAATAAAATTACGGGATTAGATACAGCTATAACTTATCAGACCGGTGGTATCAATATTGGCGGCAGTAAAG
>Ga0310811_10001920_pt1 | contig 25795 bp, 15 predicted proteins | sample YCmetagenome_FD_207642 | JGI IMG/M metagenome (GOLD analysis project Ga0310811, IMG submission 207642) | Soil microbial communities from experimental microcosm in Duke University, North Carolina, United States - YC | ecosystem: Engineered > Artificial ecosystem > Soil microcosm > Unclassified ... | reverse complement strand
AGTCCTCTCTCCGCGCTGCTCCTGGCGGTCGAGCTTCTGCTTTTCGAATTCAAAGCTCGTTCGATCGTTCCGGTGGCCCTGGCGGTGAGCGTCGCCACCGCGATTCGGAGTGCGTGGGTGGGATCAGCGCCGGTCTTTCCCATGCCGCCTGTCGTCCCGCCGTCATGGCCTGCTTTTTTGGGTCTGCTTTTCCTGGCGGTACTGGCGGGTGGACTCGCTCACGGGTTGAGCCGCGCGGTTTACGGCGTGGAGGATGCCTTCACGCGCCTTCCGATCCATTGGATGTGGTGGCCGGCGATCGGTGGCGTACTGGTTGGCATCGTTGGCTATTTCGAACCCGCAACCCTCGGAGTCGGGTACGGGAACATCACGGCCAATCTCGCAGGAGCAGCGACGTGGACCGCGGTGCTGGTGCTCTGTCTGCTCAAGTTCGTCTCCTGGAGCGTGGCTCTGGGAAGCGGAACATCCGGTGGAACGCTCGCCCCCCTGATGACCATCGGGAGTGGATTCGGGTATGTGGTGGGACTTGCGTTGCAGGGGGTGATACCCGCATTGGATGCCCATCTCGCGGCGTTGGTGGGGATGGCATGTGTCTTTGGCGGCGCCTCGCAAGCGATCCTTGCCTCCTCGGTTTTTGCGTACGAAACAACCGGGCAGGGCGCGGCGGTCTTCCCGCTGCTGGCCTGTTGTGCGGTCTCGTTCATGGTCGTTCGGACGTTGGGCAGGACTTCCATCATGACCGAGAAGATCGAGCGGCGAGGGGTGAGCGTTCCCTCTCAATTCAGCGCGGATGTCTTCGAGCATACTTGCGTGGAAAAGGTCATGGAGAGAGACGTGCCGTCGATTCCGTCGACGATGCCACTCGAGGAGTTCGCGAGACGCGTCGCAGACAGCGATCCTGTGCTCGGGCATCGGCACTCCCATCCAGTGGTCGACGATGACGGCCGGCTGGTAGGAGTGATTACGCGAGGAGATTTGATTCGATATTCCGAGTCGGAAATTTCCTCGGCCACTGTCTTCGATTGCGCCACGAAACGGCTTTTTGTCACTCATCCCAAAGACACCCTCCATGAGGCGATTCACAAACTCCTGGTGAACGACATCGGGCGTTTGCCAGTGGTCGACCCTGCCGAGCCTTCGCGATTGGTCGGCTGGCTCAGCCGCCGCGCCATTCTCTCCGCACGGTGGAAGGTTCTTGATGAAGAATGGCCCGGCGAGGGGATGCGTTTGCCATGGGGGCGATCCCGGAGCCCGGTACCGCGACCGGATTTCGTCTCGCCATGAAATGCGCTCGACTCCGATAGGTGGGCTGCGTTGATAAACCAAGCCTGGCATTCAAGCCACGACCCGAAAAAGAAAACCCATGAAGATCGAAGGGATAAAAGGCTGCTATGAGAAAACGGGCGGCCTGTTTTATTTCGCCCGCATGTGTTCCAAGGTTCGACTGCATGCGCAGGGCAGGCTGCCAGTCGACTACCATGGGATGCTCGGGCAGGGCTTTGACGGGCGTACCTGCCGATACCTGGGAGTGCGCTACGAAGATATGCGGGCGCAGGTGCTGGCCGGGAAGTCGGACCGGGAAGTCCTCGACTGGTGTTTTGCCAATGGACGGGCGCTTACGGATGAGGAAGTGCTCATTTACAACAGCTTCATGAGCAAGCGCGGCTGGCGCGACGACGAGACGGATGAATTCATCCCGGCGATGATCAAGGAGTATGGATTGCGCGACGACGGCGGTGTGCGCACGGATTTTGACCTCATCGAGATGGACGAGGGCCGCTGGTATCCCGACATGTGGCGGGATGCGTGGAAGTAAGCGCTTCGCTTAGTGTCCGGCGGCCTCACGAAAATGTCGGGTACCGGATTGCGCTTCTGACGGCCTACCGGATTGGATCATTCCGTAACAGTAACCAATCAAGCTGGGATCGGAGATCGACGTCACGGTTTGGAAATCGTGCAGGCTCTCGACCCAATAGGCCGCGAAGCTGCAAGGCAGGGCGGCTGCGGCTAGAGCAAAGGCAAAAACGAGGGAAGCAATTTCACGCGCCTCGCCCAGTTTCCCGGAGGATTAATGAAAGAGGCCCGTTTCGAGAGAAAGGATTCATGTTGGGGGATGGAACCGGTATCACCCAAGGTGGTGTGACCAAAAGCATTCGGTGGGTTTCGGATCGAGAACTAATCCTCATTGCCTTGTTGGTCTGGGGGGATACGGTGACCGCGCATGCGTCTTTCGTTCCTCGTCTTCGGGCTTCTTTTGCAAACGGCTTCTCTCAAGGCCGATACGTTTACCTGGAACGCAGGTAACACCTCCGTGTGGAGCTCCGGTAGCAGCTGGGTCGGTGGAGTTGCTCCTTCACGAACGGGGAATGATTCGATCGTTTTTGATGAAAGCATCCTTGGAGTGGGGGTGGTTAGTCGCGCGGATGGGCTTTGGTCTGTCGATTCGGTGACTCTGGTCGGATCTGGATCCAGTAGCTTTTCCGTATACGGCGATGCCTTAAGTATCGGTAGCGGAGGAGTGATCAGCAACTCGCCCTTTTTTGCCGGAAGCTATTCCGATCTTTCCTTCAACAATCTCCAGATCGAGCTGCGGGAGACCCAAGTCTGGCAGGCGGTCGGTGCCATCGACGCCCGGCAGGGGACGATCACGGGAGCGGGGGGAATTATCAAAACCGGGACAGCCTCCCTCACTCTCGGATATGCAAATTCTTACACCGGGCCGACCGTGGTGAAGGAGGGGGCGGTCGTAGTCCAAGGCGACGATTCGTTTGGCGCTGTAGGCACAGCGGTGACTCTCGACGGCGGCACTCTCGCCGTGGAAGACTCCGCGACCTTAGTCCGAAATTTCACTGTCGCAGTCGGAGGCGGCCATATCCAAAGTTATAATCCTTTCACGACGACATTCTCGGGTACATTTTCTGGTGTTGGGGAGCTTCATTTCGGCAGCGGGCTTTTCGCGCTGAGCGGCACGAATACGAATACGGGGGGGACGTTTATCGATGTGGGCGCCGTCACGGTTAGCTCGGCCGGAAAGCTCGGGCCGGGAGAAATCCACGTGAAGAGTTCGCTGGCACTCACCTCGGCAGCGAACCTGCAAAACGGCAGTCTGGTGAGTCTGGAGGATGGCGCGGTGTTGGGGCTGAATAGCGCGGATCTCGATCCCTCCACCTTGCTGAAGGCTGACGAGACCGGCGCGGGCATCCTCGCCTTGAATGTCGCCAACTACGGTGCTGCTTTGAATCTTGGTTCGCTGGGGAGCGGCAGGCTCTCTCTGGGCTCGCAGACGCAGGCAATTTACTCTGCCTCGACACTGGGGGTGGGGGCGGGGAACATCTATCGTCTTGGTGGTGCCAAAGGAGAGCTCACGATCTCCGGTCACGACAATGTTCTCACCGGAAGCGCGTCGCTCGAAATCGGGGGTGCGGGTAACTTCTCCGGCGGGAAGGTGATTCTCTCGAACGCCAATAACTACACAGGCAAGACCACCATCAATGCAGGGACGCTGCAACTCGGGGCCTCCGGAGTGATTCCGGATGATAGCCAGATCATCCTCAATGGTGGATCGCTCGCTACGGGCGGCTTCAGCGAGACGGTCGGAGCGCTCCAGCTTACGGCCAATTCCTCCCTGGATTTCGGATCTGGAACGAGCTTTTTGGCCTTCGGCGACAGCCGCCTGCTCGAGTGGACCGGCACCCTGACGCTGTCCAATTTCACGATCGGGGTCGACACCTTGAAATTCGGATCCAACGCCTCCGCGCTCACTGCCGACCAGCTCGCGAGGCTCGTCCCGCTTTCCCAGCAGCATTATACTGCCAGCTTGACCAGCGACGGCACCGTGTTGTTCGTGGCGGTGCCGGAGCCGGAGCCGCTCGCGCTGGCCCTGGTGGGAGCAGCCGCTATCGGCCTCCGTGGCACTCGCCGACTGCAGAGCCGGGTCCAGTAGCCGGCGTCCCGGATCCCAGAAGGAGGGCTCCGCTAGTTGGGCGGTGATGATGCGATGTGCCTGTCCGTCAGTCGGTTTTTCCATTTTTCCCCGGTGGCGGTGATTGGAAGAAATCGGGATTGGGATAGTTAGTCGATATCCCCCCACACCCCCTTGTTTAGACGGTCTCGCGGTCTAGATCGCTTGCCGGCTATTCAAAATCTCCCCCCACAATCATGCGTTCTCTCTCCCGAATCTTTTGGTTGCTCGGCCTTCTCGTCTGCTCTGCGAATCTGGCACTGGCGATTCCCGCGCCGTTCGTGCATCAGCTATTTTCGAGCAACATGGTGCTCCAGCGCGACGTGCAGGATCCGATCTGGGGCTGGACCACGCCGGGCGCCTCGGTAACGGTCACGATCAATAGCCAGTCGAAGACCGCGGTCGCGGATGCGAACGGGCGCTGGCAGGCCAATATCGGGCCCTTCACGGCGGGGGGGCCGTATGTGTTGACGGTGTCGGGGCCGCAGACGGCGACCTTCACGAACGTGATGTTCGGGGATGTGTTTCTGTGCTCCGGGCAGTCGAACATGGAGTACGCGGTCAACGGGGTTTACAACAGCTCGGCCGAGATCGCCGACTCCGCGAACTACCCGAACATCCGCTGCTTTACCGTTCCGAAGGTCTCGGCTCTGACGCCGCAGGACAATCTGTCGTCCGGCTCCTGGCTCGTGGCCGGAAACTCCACGACAGCAGGTTTCAGCGCGGTGGCTTATTTCATGGCCCGTGAGATCTACAAAAAGCAGAACATCCCGATCGGCATCGTCGCATCCGCTTGGGGAGGCACGCAGATCCAGTCGTGGGTGGATGCCGCGACGGCCGGCGGGGTCGCGGATTTCGGGCAGGATCTTTACGATCAGGCCGCGAGCGGCATTGCCAACGCGGACACGATCACGGGGCACTATAACGGGCTGATCCACCCCATGGCGCCGTTCCGATTCAAGGCGGCGATTTGGTACCAGGGAGAGTCGAATGCCGGACGTGGCCAGCAATACAGCCGGCTGCTACCGGGGATGCTGAGCGTGTGGCGGTCGCTCTTTGGGGTGAATCTGCCCTTCATCATCGTCCAGCTCGCGAGTACGGATGCGGCCCAGTCCCAGCCGGTCGAGACGGGCGGGTGGGCGGAGATCCGCGAGGCGCAATCGAATGCCGTGCGCGCCGACCTCGGCCGCAGCCGTCTCGTGAATACGATCGACATCGGGGAGGGCAATCTCCACCCGCTCGACAAGCAGGATGTGGGGTTGCGCGCCTCGTGGGCGGCGGCAAATCTCCTCTACGGGCAGAACGTCATCAGCGAGGGGCCGGTCTTCTCGGGAGCGACGGTGGTCGGGAATGCGGTGCGTTGCACCTTCACCAATGTGGGTGGTGGGCTGATGGTCGGAACGAAGAATCCGCAGACGCCGCTGAGCCCGGCGCAGCAGGTCTCCGGTGGGACGTTACAGGGATTTGCGATCGCCGGCGCAGACCATGTTTTTTACGCGGCGAATGCGACGATCACGAGCACGACGACGGTCTCGGTCTCGAGCGCCAGTGTCTCCGCGCCACTCTACGTGCGGTATGCCTGGGCCAATTTTCCGAATGGCAATCTTTACAACAAGATCGTCGATGCCGGTGGCAACTTGGTCGACGGGCTTCCGGCCAGCTCCTTTCGCAACGACCCCATCTACAAGCTCAACGTGAACGCTGCTTTCGGTGGCACGGAGAGATACACCACCGGTGATACGACCCAGGTCACGGCTGCGACGCCCGCCGGGCAGGTTTTCCACCATTGGAGCGGAGACACGGCGGCGCTCTCGGGTAGTGGGAGTCCCGCCACGGCTACGCTCTCCCAGCTCTATGTCTCGCTACGGGCGAACTTCCAGATCACCGCTGCGCCCTCGATCTCGGTCTCCGCACGCGTCGGCCAAAATGTCGTCGAGTGGCTCCCGCTCGACAACGTGCACTACAACGTGAAGCGCGGCACCTCGAGCAGCGGACCTTTCACGACCATCGCCGGGAATCTGGTCGGTACGCTCCGGTACGTGGATACGAACGTCGCGGACGGAGTCGCCTACTACTACACGGTCTCCGCCGTAAACGAGGTGGGAGAGGGGCCGGCCGCGACGGCGGTCGCTGCCACCGGCATCGCACACGTGCACGGTCTCCAGGCGACGCCGGGTGCGGCGTCCGTGAGCCTGGCTTGGGATGCGTTTGGAGGCGGTGCGTTGTCGTACAATATTGGTCGATCCACGGTTCCCGGCGGGCCTTATCAAGCGCTTGCGAGCGGCATCACGGCCACCAGCTATGTGGACCGCGCGGTCGCGCCTGGAGCCGTCTATTATTACGTGGTCTCCGCGTCCATGGCCTCGGCCACGACTCCCGTCTCGCAGGAGGTCAGCGCCATGCCGAATTTCCTCCCGCTTCCGATGAAGGATCTGGACGTCGGCAGCGTAGCCTTGCCAGGGAGCGTGACCATGCAGCCGGCGGGAGCGTTCGTGATGAAGGCCTCCGGAGCGGATATTTCCGGCCCCATCGATGCCTTCCATTTCGCCTACACCGCGGTGACCGGCGATTGCACGCTCACCGCCCGTGTGCCGTCCCTGGAGAATACGAACACCTTTGCCAAGGGCGGAGTGATGCTGCGTGCGACTCTCGACCCGAGCAGCACCTATGCTTTTGCGTTCTTCCTGGGAATCCAGACGAATGTGGGGAACCAGTTCCGGGTCACGACGGGCGAGAGCAATATCTCCACGGGCGGGAATGGCGCGGATCGATGGGTACGGGTCGCACGTGTGGGAAATGTGTTCACCACCTATTCCTCGCCCGATGGTGCGGCGTGGACGCAGATGGGCATCGCGCAAACGATCGCGATGCCGGCGACGATCTATGCGGGCCTGGCGCTGAGTTCGCACGATGACACGAAGCTGAATACGACGACCTTCGACCACGTGAGCGGCATCGCCTTCCAGCCAATCGAGGCGCCACAGGCCCTGGTGGCGGATGTGCGGGCGACCGATGGAAATGTTGCGCTGCACTGGAACGCGTCGCCCGGAGCGATCAATTACAACGTGAAAGTCAGTGCCTCGAGTGGGGGGCCTTTTACGACTGTGGCCAGCGGGATCAGTACCCCGCGGTACGAGCCGACGGGACTGGCGCCCGCGACGAGATATTTCTTAGTGGTCACGGCCGTCACCGCTTTCGGCGAGAGTGCAAACTCAAGTCAGGTGACGGTCGATGTCCCGGCGCTCTCCGGCAATCCCGCGCCTGTCGGCGTCAGCGGATCGGCCTTGAATGCGCAGGCAAAGCTCACCTGGAGCGGCTCTGCCATCGCCACGGGCTATACGATCAAGCGTGCGACTCTGAGTGGGGGGCCCTATACCGTTATTCAGTCCTCCACCGTCCCTGAGTATCTGGATGCGGGTCTCGCCAACGGCACAACTTATTACTACGTCATCTCGGCGAGTGGTCCCGGAGGCGAGAGCGCCAACTCCGCGCAGATCGCGGTGACGCCTCGATATGCCTCCCAGGCTGGCACCATGCGTGCCTTGATCAATGGCCGGTACGTGAGTGCCGCGGGCTCGGCTCCGTTGATTGCCAGCCAGGCAGTGCCGGGAACAACGGAGTTTTTTGAACTGCAGGATCTTGGCAGCGGCCTCACGGCGATTCGTTCGCGAGATAGCGGCCGCTACGTGAGCGCGAGCAATGCCGGTGCCGACGTCCTGGCTGCGTCAGCCACGATCATCGGACCTTGGGAGCATTTCATCTTCAGCCCTGCCGCCGGTGGGGCGGTCAGTTTCAAGGCAGAGGTGAATGGCCAGATCGTCACGGCGGACGGGGGAGGCTCATTGCCTCTGATCGCCGCCCGTACCGGAGTAGGTTTGGCGGAGACATTCTCTTTCGATCACGTCGCTGCTCTCGAGGCTCCGGGCAATCTTGCCGCGTGGCCGGGTAATGCCCAGGTCACGTTGGGATGGGCCTCGGCCGCAGGCGCGACGAAGTATATCGTTCGACGAGCTTCCTCCAGCGGCGGACCTTACAGCCAGATCGCCGAGACCACGGCCACGTCCTACGTCGACTCTTCCCTGGTGAACGGTACGAGCTATTACTACGTGGTCGCCGCGACCAATGCCTCGGCCGTGGGCAGCGCTTCCGATGAGGTCGGTTGTGTTCCACAGCCACCGGCGAACGGGCTGCTGAGCCGGGAGGGTTGGATCTTCAGCGCTTCTTCCGCACCGTCCTGGAATCTGCCCTCCGCCGCGGGCGATGGGGATCCGAGCACCCGTTGGTCGACGGGAGTTGGACAGGCCAGCGGCCAGTGGTTCCAGGCTGATATGGGAACGGCGAATGTGGTCTGGCAAATCGTCCTCGATGCCACCGGATCTCCGGGAGATTTTCCTCGTGGCTATCAGGTCAATCTCTCGAACGATGGCGTGAACTGGGGAACCCCCGTCGCTTCCGGGATGGGGGCGTCCGCGGTGACAACCATTAATTTCCCGGCGCAATCGACGCGGTACATCCGGGTGACGCAGACGGGCAGCGATAGCGGATGGTGGAGTATCCATGAATTTCTCGCTTACGGGGCAGAGATATCCGTGCAGATATTGAACCGCAGCGGGTGGCAGGCGAGCGCGTCGAGTAGCGGCGGCAGTGATCCGGTGTCGAATGCCCTGGATGGAAACAACGGCACGAGATGGTCGACCGGAGCGGGGCAGGCGAACGGCCAATGGTTTCAGGTGGACATGGGGAGCGTGAAGACGTTCCAGCGAGTGGTGCTCGATGCCAGCGGCTCGGACGGTGACTACCCGAGAGGATATCAGGTGCAGGTTTCCAATGATGGGGTGAACTGGGGCAGCCCGGTGGCGACGGGAGCGGGATCGTCCGCGATAACCACGATTAATTTCACTCCGCAGACGGCACGCTACATTCGGGTGACGCAGACGGGCAGCAACAGTGGGTGGTGGAGTATCCACGAGTTCAACGTCTATGGGGCGGCGGTCGGAGCGCTTGTGGCTCCGACCGGGCTCGGGGCAACCGGCGGCAACGGACAGGTGGCTCTGAGCTGGACGGCGTCGTCCGGAGCCGCCGGCTACAACGTCAAGCGCGCCACGGTGAGCGGCGGTCCATATACGACGGTGAACTTGGGAACGGCCACGAGCTATACCGACACCGGTCTGAGCAACGGAGCCGCCTACTTCTACGTCGTCACGGCGACGAATTCCGGAGGGGAGAGCGGGAACTCGAATCAAGCGGGCGCCACGCCGGGAGCCATGCCGAGTCCGTGGCAGACGGTGGATATCGGCAGTGTGGGCGTCGCGGGCAGCGCATTCTACGTGAGCCCAAGTTACACTCTAGTCGGATCGGGCTCGGACATCTGGGGTACCATGGATGCCTTCCGCTATGTCTACCAGGTCTCGAGCGGCGACTGCAGCATCGTGGCGCGGGTGAGCAGCGAGCAAAATACGGATCCGTGGGCGAAGGCCGGGGTGATGATCCGGGAGACCACCGGGGCGGGAGCGATCAACGCGGCGCTGGTGGTGACGCCCGGAGGGATCAGCTTCCAGTGGCGGAGTGCGACCGGAGATCAGAGTGTGAATGTGGCCACTGGCGGAGCCGTGCCGTACTGGCTGAAGCTGACGCGGACCGGGAATGCGGTGGCGGCTTACAGCTCGAGCAATGGCACGACCTGGACTCAGGTGGGTGCGACGCAAACGCTGACCATGGCCAGTAGCGCGACAATTGGCCTGGCTGTGACGGCCCACAACAACGCCGTCCTCTGCACTTCATCCTTCGACAGCGTCACCGCCACGCCGTGAGTTGACGGGGATGAACCGCAGAGGACGCAAAGACCGCGAAGAGATACAGTCGTTCTATTGAAGGCAGGAAAGTTTTCGAGGTTTTTCCAGCCGTCCTTGGAATTCTCTTCCGATCTTCGCGCCTTCGCGGTTCAAGGGCATTTATTCAGGCTTCGTCGATGCCCTCGAGCGTGGCGAAGCTGACCTCGCGCATGATGCGGATGAACTCCTGCATGTAGGCCATCGATGCGGCGTTTTTCGTCGTGGCGGCAAAGAGCCGGCTGTGCAGGCCGTTTTTCCCAATCGGTTTTCCGACCACGTACTTGCGGTCGAGGAATGGCTGCACGGTCCAGCCAGGAAGGGCGGCAACGCCCCGGCCACTTGCTACAAGCTGAAGGATGGCGACGGTGAGCTCGGTCTTGCGGCGATGGGGCTCGATCTTCGCCGGTCGCAGGACATCCCGCACGAGGTCGAGCCGATCGTCGGGAATGGGGTAGGTGACCAGCGTTTCGTGTTTGAAATCCTTTGCCGTGACGAAGGGCTTGCGGGCCAGCGGATGATGCCGGGAGACGAGAGCGAAGACCTCGTAGGCGAAGAGCGGATGAAAAGTGATGCCCTCTCGTTTTGTGGAATGGGAAACGATCACGAGGTCGGCGCGGTCCTCGGTGAGCAAGCCGATCGGGTCGGCGTGAAAACCGGAGACGAGATCCAGCTCGACCTGTGGCCAATGCTCGCGGAATGCATCCATCGAGGGCATGAGCCAGTCGAAGCAGGAATGGCACTCGACCGCGATGCGGAGCTGGCCCGCCTGTCCCTGGGCGATGCGGGCGAGATCGCGTTCTCCGCTCTGGACGCGGCGGGTGACGTCGTAGGCGAGCTCCACGAGGAGCTGTCCGGCGGCGGTGAGTCGGAGCGGGTCGCTCTTCCGCTCGAAGAGCTCGACCTCGTAGTGTTCCTCCACCGCGCGGATCTGGTGCGACACCGCGGGCTGTGAGAGGTTCACGCGCTTTCCGGCCTTCGAGAGGTTGCCGGTCTCGGCGAGGGCGACGAGCGTTTTGAAGTGGCGAAGTTCCAGCACGGCAAAACTTCATCATAAACGGCGTGAATGATGAACCTAAAAACATCGAGTTATGAGAATGGACGTGGCGGCGTCATCCTGTGCCCGATGGACACTTCTCTTCGCACACACAATCTCGGCTTCCCCCGCATCGGCGGGAAGCGTGAACTCAAAAAGGCCACCGAAGCGTTCTGGAGCGGAAAGCTCTCCGCCGAGGAACTAAAGGCTGCCGGGGCGGGGATTCGCGCCACGAACTGGAAGCTCCAGCAGCAGGCTGGAATTGATCTCATCCCGTCGAACGACTTCAGCTTCTACGACCAGATGCTTGATCTGAGCTGCCTGCTCGGCAACGTGCCGGCGCGTTTCGGCTGGGATGGCGGCACCATTGACCTGCCTTTGCTTTTCCAGATCGCCCGTGGCACCGGTGGGGGCGGTACGCACGAGGGCTGCGACTGCGGCGGGAAGACCGCGACATTCGCGAGCGAAATGACGAAGTGGTTCGACACGAACTACCACTACATCGTGCCCGAGTTCCATGCGGACACGGCGTTCAAGATCAGCACCGCCAAGCCTTTTGATGAGTTCGCGGAAGCGCTTGCCCTCGGCATCAAGACGAAGCCGGTGCTGATCGGGCCGCTGACCTATCTATACCTTGGCAAGGCGCACCATGAGGACTTCGATCGGCTGTCGCTCCTGGAGCGACTGGTCCCGGTCTATGGAGAAATCCTGCAGCGACTCGCCGTGCAGGGGGCGGAGTGGATTCAGATCGACGAGCCGATCCTGGCGCTCGACCTCGACGCCGACTGGCAGGCGGGCTTCGCCGGGTGCTACCAGAAGCTACGGGCCTTCATTCCGGAGACGAAGCTGCTGCTTGCGACCTATTTCGGCGAGCTGCGGGAGAATGCCGCGCTGGCGGCAAGCCTGCCCGTGGATGCCCTGCACCTCGACGCGACTCGCGCTGACGGAGAGATCGGTAGCGTCGTGGCTAAACTTCCCGCGCGCATGAGTCTTTCGCTCGGCGTGGTCGACGGCCGGAATATCTGGCGGAACGACTTCGAGCGCTCGCTTGGGATCCTCGAGAAAGCGAAGCAGGCCCTGGGCGCGGATCGGTTGTTCGTGGCTCCGTCCTGCTCGCTGATGCATAGCCCGGTGACGTTGCGTCACGAGACTGCGCTCGATGACGAATTCAAGGACTGGCTTTCCTTCGCGGAGGAGAAGCTTACCGAGGTGGTCGAGCTCTCGCGCATCGGCTCTCCGAGCCAGAGCGTCCTCGCGCGACATCGCAACCAGGTCGTCATCCTCTCCCGGAAGACCAGCAAGCGCATCCATCGTCCCGAGGTGAAGGCCCGCGCCGCCGCAATCGTCGCCGCCGACAGCCAGCGCCAGTCGCCTTTTGCCGAGCGCCGTCTCCGACAGCACGCCGCGCTGGGTCTACCTTCCTTCCCCACGACGACGATCGGTTCGTTCCCACAAACCACCGACGTGCGGAAGGCCCGGCTCCAATGGAAGAAGGGCGAACTCTCGCAGGCGGATTACGATGCCTTCCTGAGAGAGCGGACAGCCGAGTGCATCCGCTTCCAGGAGGAGGTCGGCATCGATGTGCTCGTGCATGGGGAGTTCGAGCGCAACGACATGGTGGAGTATTTCGGCGAGCACCTGGATGGATTTGCCTTCACGGCCAATGGCTGGGTGCAGAGCTATGGCTCGCGTTGCGTGAAGCCGCCGATCATCTTTGGCGATGTCGCACGCCCCGGTGCGATGACCGTCGAATGGTCAAGCTACGCACAGTCGCTCACCTCGCGGCCAATGAAGGGCATGCTCACCGGCCCGATCACCATCCTGCAATGGAGTTTCGTGCGTGATGACCAGCCGCGCAGTGAGACCGCGCGGCAGATCGGTCTCGCGGTGCGCGATGAAGTCGTGGACCTGGAGACGGCGGGCATCCGCGTCATCCAGATCGACGAGCCCGCGTTGCGGGAGGGGTTACCGCTCCGCCGCAGCGATTGGGCGGCTTATCTCGATTGGGCCACGGAGGCCTTCCGTCTCTCCGCGGCGGGGGTACGGGACGAGACGCAGATCCACACGCACATGTGCTATTGCGAGTTCAACGACATCATCGACTCCATTGCGGCGCTCGATGCGGACGTCATCTCGATCGAGACTTCCCGGTCGAACATGGAGCTGCTCGAGGCCTTTGTTGGTTTCAAATATCCGAATGAAGTCGGGCCCGGGGTCTGGGATATCCATTCGCCACGCGTGCCTTCCGTTGAGGAAATGACCACCTTGCTCCGCAAGGCGGCAAACGTCCTGCCGATCGAAAATATCTGGGTGAACCCCGATTGCGGCTTGAAAACCCGTGGCTGGGACGAAACCAAGGCCGCGCTGCGCCACATGGTGGAGGCTGCCCGCCAGCTCCGCGTGCAAACGGCTTCCAGCACGACCGCAACAACCCACATCTGATTCAAACCATGGTGGTGACCGGCCCCTCCGGTCGCCGCCTTTCCATCTCATGTCCACCACCGCTCTCTTCGAGTACCTGTCCACCACGCCTCGCGAACAACTCGACCAGGCGACGGTCGCGTATCTCGCCAGCCTCGGCGAGACGGCGAAGGTCTCTCCCTCGATCGCCCGCTCGATCGTGCAGGAACTCATCGACCAACGCGCAAATCTGAAGCTGATCGCGAGCGAGAACTACTGCTCGCTCGCGACCCAGCTCACGATGGGCAATCTGCTCACCGACAAATATGCGGAGGGCTATCCGCACTCTCGATTCTATGCGGGCTGTGACAATGTCGACCAGATCGAGGAGTTCGCCTGCCGGCAGGCGCGGGAGCTCTTTGGGGTCGAGCATGCCTATGTGCAGCCCCATAGCGGAGCGGATGCGAACCTCGTCGCCTACTGGGCGATCCTCAGTGCAAGGGTGATGGCGCCGGCGCTGGCGGAACTCGGCGAGACCAATCCGGCGAAGCTTTCCATCGAGGACTGGAACAAGATCCGCGCACAGTGCGGCAACCAGCGTCTGCTCGGGCTTGACTACTATTCAGGCGGCCACCTCACGCATGGCTACCGGCATAATCTCTCCGCGCAGATGTTCGAGGCGCACTCCTACGCCGTGGATCGGGAGACCGGGCTCGTGGACTACGAAGCGATCGAGCGGCAGGCTCTCGAGCTCAAGCCGCTCATCCTCCTGGCCGGGTACAGTGCCTACCCGCGCCGTATCGACTTCCGACGCATGCGCGAGATTGCCGATAAGGCGGGTTCGGTCCTGATGGTGGATATGGCGCATTTCGCCGGTCTGGTTGCAGGCGGGGTACTGGCTGGTGATTTCAGCCCGATCCCGTTCGCTCATGTGGTGACGACGACGACGCACAAGACACTGCGCGGTCCGCGCGGCGGGGCTGTATTTTGTACGAAGGAATTCGCCGAGTATGTCGACAAGGGATGCCCGATGGTCCTGGGTGGGCCGCTGCCGCACGTCATGGCGGCGAAGGCCGTGGCCTTCACCGAGGCGCTCCAGCCGGAGTTTCGCGACTATGCGCGGAAGGTCGTCGAGAATTCCCAAGCCCTCGCCGCCGCCTGTGTCGCGGAGGGCATGACCGTTCCGACCGGGGGAACCGACAATCACCTGCTCCTCATCGACGTGCGATCCTTCGGACTCACCGGCCGGCAGGCGGAGAGTGCGGTACGGCGCTGCGGCTTTACGCTCAATCGCAACTCGCTCCCGTTCGACCCGAACGGCCCCTGGTACACGAGCGGCCTGCGCATCGGTACTCCCGCCGTCACCACGCTCGGCATGGGACCGGGCGAGATGCGGGAGATTGCCGCCATTCTGAAATTGATCCTTTCGAATACGCGCGCGGAGATCGTGCGTGGGGAGGGGAAACCCGACACCCGCAGCAAGGCGAAGTTCGAGGTGGCTCCGGACGTCGAGCGCGAGGCGCGCGAGCGCGTGCGGGCTTTGCTCGAGAGATTCCCGCTCTACCCTAGTCTGGATCTCACGATCCTTTCAAAGCACTTCCTGCGGTAACCATGCATATCAGGGACATTCTGGCCGGGGGGGAAACGACCATCTCTTTCGAGTTCTTTCCGCCGAAAACCGCCGGGAGCACGGAGGCACTTTTCGATACCATCGTGGAGTTGGAGCCGTGCGCGCCATCGTTCGTCAGTGTCACCTATGGCGCGGGCGGTTCCACCCGCGATCTTACGCACGACCTCGTGGTGCGGTTGCGGACAATGACCTCACTCGATCCGATCCCGCACCTTACGTGCGTCGGTCACTCCGGGCAGGACATCGCGGAGATCCTCGAGCGCTACGCCGAGGCGGGAGTGAGCAATCTGCTCGCGCTGCGGGGCGACGCGCCGCGGAGCGGCAGCTCGTTCGGAGGCGCCTTCGCACATGCGGCGGATCTCGTTCGCGCCATCCGCGATTTCAAGGGGCACCCCGACGCTCGTGGCTTTGGGATCGGGGTCGCCGGCTTCCCAGAGGGGCATCCCGACACGCCAAACCGGCTGGTGGAGATGGATCACTTGCGGGCGAAGGTGGATGCCGGCGCCGACTACATCTGCACCCAGCTCTTCTTTGACAATCGGGACTTCTACGACTTCCGGGAGCGGTGCGAGCTGGCAGGCATTCGCGTTCCCATCCTTGCGGGCATCATGCCCGTGACCAGCCTCGGCGGTATGAAGCGCATGGCCGAGCTCGCGGGCGGAGCCCGATTCCCGGCACGTCTGCTGAAGGCGCTGGCGCGGGCCGGCGGGGATGCGGACGCGGTCCAGCGGATCGGCATCCACTACGCGACCGAGCAATGCGCGGACTTGCTTCACCACGGCGTGGCCGGCCTGCATTTCTACACGCTCAACCAATCGTCAGCGACGCGGGAGATCTACCGCAACCTCGGTTTGCGAAGCCAGACTGCCACTCCATAGCGGGAAATTAACCCGGAGTCTTACGCGAGGGTGCGCGGGCGTGAAGAGTACCGAGCCACATGGACGGGCCGCATCCGCGTACGATGGGAGGCAAAGCTTTTGGAATTTGTGGACTTCCAAGCTTATTCTTCCGCCGTTCCGTCGGGACGAAAGAATGAATTCCTGCAATCTCCAGCCATTGAGGACCGCTGCCTTTGCGCTTCTGGCTCTGATGTCTTCAGCAGTCGCTGACTCGCCTTCTGTTCCCGTTGGGAGCCAGGTATGCCATTTCGCCCCTCGCACCGATGGTCGTTCGGGTTCGGGGACTCTTGACGATCCCTATGATGCAAGCACCGCGTTGAAATTCGACCGGCTCATGGAGGAGCACGCGAAGGCGAACGTCACCATCGTCCTGGCCGAAGGGACCTATCTGACTTGGGGAGCGGATGGAGAGGAGAGCCCTCTGGCGGGAGGAGACGTCCTCCCCAACAAGCGGCGAGGCTTCATGCTGCCGGCTGGAGTGACCCTGCGCGGGGCGGGGATGGGCCGCACCATCATCAGGCTGACTGACGTGGATGTCACCGGAGGGCGCATTACAGGCATGAAACAACATCGGGTGCTGTGTAGTGGGATAAATGGCAGGCCTTGGTGGAAGGCTGATCAGGACAACATCACGATTGAAGATCTGACCGTGGATGCAAACGGCGGCGCGATCATCCGCGCGCATCGGAGTCTTCCAAAGGGCAACCCTCAACATATTGACCCTTGGGACGTGGCGATCGACGGCGTCACTCTTGGCGGAAGCAATTGCCGGGTGCGAAACGTGGAGGTGAAGGGCGTCTATGGCTATGCGGCACCGAATGATGGTCCTCGCCGTGAGGCTTGGGTGATTGCTCTTGGAGCCATTTATTACGGCAATTGCGACGGCAATCTGATCCAGGGCTGTGTTGCCCGACAGTTCGAAGGCAACTATGTCAGTGGCATCGGGATCGGCGGGGCGGGAAGCGGCAATTTAGGATCCGGCCAGGTTCGCGACTGCATGGTGATCGGAAACACGAACTATTGCGCGTATACCGGGGGAAACACCGACAGGGTTATTTTTCGAAATAATATCGCCGTGGACTGCGGAGCCGGCTTCCGCGTAGACACGGGCACACTTACGAATATCGACTTTCTGGGAAATGTTTTTATCTGCACGGGATGGCCGTTGGAGATTCGGCTCCAAAGTCAATATAATGGCGATCCCGCTCACGCTCCCAAATACGGCCCTTTTGTGGTCGTCGGCAATCTGTTCTTTGGCGGTGACCAAATGATCTATGTGGGGCCCGGTATCGGGCCAGCCAAGGGAGTGCCGCAAGGTTTCTCAGGCATGGATATTTTCAACAACTCCATGTTCTCTATTTCACCCCAGGCCTATTTCCTGACCGTCGATAATGCCGGGTCGAGTGGCTTGCTTTCCGCCAATTGCCGCGACTTCCGGGCCAGGGATAACGTGGTGCTTTCAAAAGGAAATTTCGATTCCACCGCGGCCGGCTTTTATCGGATTTGGAACGGCCGAAAGAGTGCGGTTGCGCCCGTTACCGAACTCCACTCGAACGGGCTAGCTCCTTTGGTGTCGCCAGAAGGGGGATCGAGCGTGGCTTCTCGGGAGATCGCTCACGACACCCCGTTCACGCTGACTTTTTCAACGAGTTCCTTGAAGCCATTGAAGACCTACATTCTGGAAGGAGTGGATCTGCCGGAGAACGCGCACGTTTCCCCGCCATTGCCGAGGACGTTTGCCGGCGGCTCCGCGCCTACGGTGCAGGTCTCGTGGACTCCCACGGCCGCGCAGACTGGCGATCACGTTATCGTCCTCCGTATCCGACAGGACGACCGCAGTGGGCTGATGAGCTATGGATTCAAGCGCATCAGCGTGCGCTGAGTGGCGGCGATCGATCTCCTCAGACGAGAGGCTTAGTTGCCGAGTTCGGATTTCTTGAGCTTCCGAGTGACCGTGAAAGTGTAAACGTAAGGAGTGCCTGGAGCGTCCAGCGTGGCGGTGTAAGTGAGAATCTGGGTGCGGCCTTTCGTCTTGATCTTGATGGTTCCCGAGTAGGGGTAGGTATCGGAGCCGGCGTTCGCCGTGCCTTGGTAGGTGATCGTGTTCTTGCGGACACTATAGGTGAGGGACGCCGGGAGCGGCATCTGCGTCAGGGTATTGAAAAGGAAATTGTCGATCGAGAATGCGCCTTTCGCCAAGGTGACGCTCGCGGCTACAGGTAGGGTTGAGCCCATATAACTCGTCGACCCACTCATACTGATACTTCCGGTTGTGCCCTTCTTGTTCGCATTGAAGCTAAGGGAAACCGGTCCGCTAAAAGCGACCCCACCGGGCAAAACGAGGGAGATAGTGCCTGTATAGCTGCCCTTGAAGTCAGCCAGCGTGGTCTTCGAAGGTTTTGCCTTGGCGGAAGCGCTGGAAACGGAGGCAACTGCGACACAGGTCGCAGCAATGAGATTCAGGAGGCGGTTCATTGGGAGAACTATTCACGGCGTCTGAAGTTACGCAACCGGATAATCGTTTTGTAATGCGGCTCGAACCCAGCCGATGGCCAATGGCTGATCAGCGCCTAGTTTTTGCCGGAAGGTCAGTCCAAATAGGGCCAACGGCAGGCTCCAAACCTCGAAGATACGCGGAGTAACCTAAATTTTGTCAAGAAATGGCGACTGACCCCTTTCTGCTGTGGTCAGCTTCGCCTTGTGCAAATGGAGTGGGTGTGGGAGGTAGATGACCATCCCTCATCTGTATGTTTCGCTCCCGGTTTTTTCTTATTTTGGTGCTGTCGGTTCTGTTCGCGGATGTCGCTCTCGCGGCTGATCCCCGTGCGGATTTTCTCAAGCTGATCGATCGTCCAAAGGTCCCGCTGGCGGCGGAGAACTCGCCGATCGCTTCTGAAGACGGGCTCGTCCGGACTCATTTCTCCTTTGCTTCAGATGCTGGGCAACGTGTCCCGGGCCTCTCGGTGAAGCTGCCGGGGACGGATCGCCTGCCTGTGGTCATTGCCCTGCACGGCACCGGCGGCAGCAAAGGCGACTTCAAGGGGCTGCTCACGACGCTCGCTCGCAAAGGCTTCCTCGCGATTGCCATCGACGGTCGTTACCACGGTGAGCGCACCAAGGCCGGTCACGGAGACGAGGAATATCAGGACGCCATCATCCGCGCGTGGGATGGCTCCGGCGAGCATCCGCTCTATTACGACACGGTTTGGGATGTCATGCGCCTGATCGATTACCTGCGCACCCGGGACGATGTGGACGCCTCCCGGATCGGCCTGATGGGCATCTCGAAAGGTGGGATCGAGACTTACCTCGCGGCGGCCGTCGATCCCCGTATCGCCGTCGCCGTGCCATGCATCGGCGTGCAAAGCTTTCACTGGGCCCTGAACCACGACGATGCGTGGAAGGGCCGGGTTGGTACTTTTCCCCGGGCCTTTGCCGCCGCGGCGGCGAAGGCGGGGGTGAACCCGCCGGATGCGAAGTTTGCCCAGAGCTTCTACGATCGCATCGTCCCCGGGATCTACGGTGAGTTCGATGGGCCGTCGATGTTGCCCTTGATCGCGCCGCGCCCGCTCTTTGTCATCAACGGCGACTCGGATCCATCGCACACTCCGCTCGAGGGCCTGCAGGAGGCTATCGCCGCGGCAAAGTCTGCCTACGCCGCCGCGGATGCCGCCGATCATTTCTCGGTCTTGCTCGAGAAGGATACCGGCCACCAGGTCAAACCGGAGGCCGAGCGCGATCTCGTCGCCTGGTTCGTTCAATGGCTGAAACCGAAAGTCAGTGTGAACTAAACCGTCCCGCAGTCGCGGGACCACCGCGGCGGTGGCAGAATTTACAGGATTAACAGAGGGAGCGTGTGGGAATCTGAAGCCAAGCCCGTGGTCCCGTAACCCCTAGCATCATCATGAAATCGGTTTCGTCTTTTTCAACAGGCCTGTTGATCGCCTTTTTTTCAATCGCATGCCTATTCGGAAAAAGAGGGCCGGGGCCCGAGGTGGCTCCGGTTCATTTCGAGGGAACCGTTTATACGGTTACTGCCGAGCCTGACAAAATGGGCGTGGTCGAGGCCTTTGACGAAGCTTCGAAAAAGAAGCTCTGGGAGAAGAAAATCTATTCGATATCCATCTCTCCAGGGAGGGAGACCGACGTACAGTGGGTCTTCATCAATTCCATGCAATTGAAAGGAAACGCCCTGCTCATCTCCAACGAACGCGGAGAATGGTTCGCCCTGGACCTGACCACCAAGGCGGTGAAGAGACTCTCAAAAGGCGATCTCTAGTCGGTCCAGACTGAAGGCAAAACGAGGCGGCAACCCTTTAGCACCTCGCACAGGTTTGCAGAGGAAGGAAATGCGATCACTTTCCGCCGGAAGAATTGAGCAACGAGTTCAAATGCGAGTGGGAACCTGGCTCATTCAGGTCGGGAGGAAGCGCCTTCACCAGTTCCGCCATCAGTTTTCCCGCGTCCCCGGAATAGCTCTTCACGAAGGCCTGAAAATCCGTCGACGCAGAATGGTTGGCGGAGTCGCTGATGACTTTCCAGGCGAGAAGGGGCACCCTGGCTTCAGAACAGGCAAGGGCGAGCCCCGCCAGATTCATATCCACACACTTTGCTTGCGTGGAGCTTCGCAACGTTGCGCGGAAGGAATCGGAGGCTAGAAAAAGTTCGCCGGATGCGAGGCGGGTTGCCTGACATGCGGCGAGCGGCTGGGGGAGGGGAAACCTATCCCGGTTATCGAGTTCTCGAATAGAGTCTTTGGCCGTGACAAAACCGCCGGTGGTCTCGCTACCCATCTGGTAGGACGTTACTTCCTCGATGTAGATGAGTTCTTTGAGTTTTAACTCGTCGGAAAGACGGCCCACCGGACCGGTGGAAAGAGCCAGATCACATGGGAAACGCGAGAGAACGGTGGCTGCGGTCACGGCACTTTGGATGCAGCCGGATCCCATCTTTGCCGCGCGAATTACATTGGGGCCAATCCGAAGCGTAGTCACCTTTTGGCCGGATACCGTCTTTGGCTCTCCGAGCACAATCGCTTCTTTCTGAAATGCGGCAAGGTCGGCGTCCAGTGCGTAAAAATACGCGATCTCTCTTGCGGGCAGGGGCAATAGCCCGAAGCAGAAACTCAGGAGGCAAAACAAGATGCACGCTCCTTTGCGGCTATAGTGCCTCAGATCTAAGTGTCGGATGTTCAAAAGTTTATCGATTTGTCTTTAAAATAGTTTGACGGACCATATAGGAAATTGCTACCCCCTCCGCCCGCAATGGAGAGAGCCACGCGCAGGGGATTTTTGAGGACAGCGTTTTTGGGCGCTCTGGCCTTGGGTCCACTGGCGGCGGTCGGTCGCCATCTTTCGGGAGAAACGAAGGGGAATGTCAAATCCGGTTCAGCCACGATTCGCATCAAACCGGAAAATCCGGCCCTTTGCAGTCCTTCTTTCGTGCGGTACTGCGAGCGGGCGCGATTTGCGACCGCCACGGAGGCGGCCCAGGTGGCCCGGCGGACATCTCATCCTTTTCTCCTCTATGTGGCGTAGCAACGCCGCACCTTTTGCCCCTGTCCCAACCTCATTAGAGGCTTGTGGCTCGGGCTTTTCCAGGGTGCGTTAGCACCCTGGGACCTCTTTTCGAAGATCATGGGTTTCCGCAAACGACCGCCGACCAACGATGCAGACCACGAGGCCATCAGCGCCCAGCTACGAGCGGCGATGGCGGACATCGGAGCGAAGAATTTTGCGGCTGCGCTGAGCAAGCTGGATGCGCTCTCGGCTCAGGCGTCCCTCCCGGCTGACCGCCAGTGCCAGATTGCGGCGATGGCCGGGCAGGCGCTCCTTGCCCAAGGGAAGTTTGCCCAAGCGGCCACGACTTTTCAGCAGGCCTGGCAGTTGGGGGCGGACACGGCGGTGGTCTGGTTCAATGCGGCTTTGGGACAAGTCCTCGCCCAATTGCGCAATGTCGATGTGGAAACGGCCGTCACCACGGGGAAAGCCGCCGTCACCACGGCGGAGCAAAAGGTGCAGCAATACGGCGGGCAGGTGGCCGCCGCACCGCAGTTGCTCGGCCAGACTGGCGTCCTGCGCATGGACCGTGCTCCCATTCGGGCGAGTGTGGTGGCTTTCCGGATCGGCCAGCAGTTTTGGAACGAAGGAGAGGCGGAACAGGCGGCCTGGTTTTTCACCAAGGCGACCGAGATCGAGCCTCAGGGAGCCTGCCGGGCTCGCATCGCCCTGGCGCGGATCGCTCTCGTGAATGAAGATTTCCAAGGCGCTTATGACCAGGCGCGTCAGGCCCTCGTCCTCGGGCAATTTCACGCCAAGACTTTGTCGGCCTGGCCGGTGCTGATCGCAGCCTCGCGCAAGCTGGGAAATTCCGGAGTCGAACAGGCGCTGGTCAATAGCCTTGCTCAGGCCACGCCCACGGTACGGGGGCGCGCGCGGCTCTCGATTGCCGCGACGTTGCGATCCTACGGCGATCCGGCCTGGACCAGCTTTGCCACGGTGCAGACCGGCGAGGATCGGAACCACATCCTTCAGGCGGAATTTGGGAAGCTCAAGACCGCCCGGACCTCTGCGCTGGCTCCCGCCGAGGCGCTCCTCGCGACCCCCAACTTGAGCCCGCTCGAATGGCTCGGCGCCGCGAAGGCGGCGGTCGTCCGCCGACTGGCCCGGGGCGCCAATCCAGCCCTCGGCCCGGCTCTGGCCGCCGGGGTAACTCTCTATGGCGAGCCCGCCCGGAAGAGACTCCAGCATGGACTGGCGCTCGCCTGCGCCCGGGGGAAACGCCCCGATCTCGCGATCAGCATCCTGCAGGGGGCCAGCGAGCCCAAATCCGTCTGGCTCCAGGCGAAGCTGCTGCGCGACAGCGGCAGCGTGACGGCCGCCGCGGCCTTGTTCAACAGCCTGTCCACGCGCGGCGACGTGCCGCCACGGTTCCAGCTCCTGGCCTCCATGGAGTGGATGCGCTGCGTTATCCAGACGGGCGATGAAAATGCGATTACGAATGCCGCACCGCAGCTCATCGCCGCGGCGAAGCAGATCCAGGACTACGAGTTGCTGCTGGATCTCGCCCGGCAGATGACCCTGGCTCCGTCCCCGGTCGCCGATCATGCCGAGGAAGTCTTCGATAAAGGCCAGCGGCAGGCGCTGCTCCTCTTCGCGTCCGCGGAGGAGCCTGCGTGCGCGCTGGAGATTCTTTTCAAGCTCGCCCGCCGGCAAAACGACTTTGGCAAATACGCGGATATCGCGCAGATCTGGGAGCAGCTTCCACAGGCCAGGCGTGACTGGCTGTGGAGCCGGGACGGCCTGTTCTGGCAATACCTTGGGCTTGTCGCGGCAGCTTATCGCGCCAGCGATCAATTGCCGAAAGCGGACACCTTGGTGGAACAATATTTGAACGATGGTGCGACTCCGCCCGGCGGCCTGGCGGAAATCGGCGTCCCACATGCGCTCTCTCTCGTGGGGCGGAACGATCTGGCCTCCGCCTTCGAGTGGTTCGAGTGGCTCGTCTGGCAGGCGCCGACCAGCGCCGTTTGCGCGTATGCCTATTACTGGCTGGCTCTGCGTGCGGAGAAGGCCGGCGACGTCGCCCAGGTGCAGAGCCGCGTGCAAGCTCTGGCGCTGGCTCTCGGCTCTTCGCCGGGAATGATGTGGAAACAGGCGCTCGATGCCAAGGGGCGGCTGCTCGGAGGATCGACCGTGGCCCAGATTGCCGCTCAATCCACCTACACCGAAGATTATCTCCAGCAGCAGCTCGGCGAACTTCAGGAGGATCGGGGGAGACTGTCATGAAAGTCCTCCCGGTGATTTTGGGGATACTCCTGTCGGCTGACTCGGCGCTGGCCACACCCACGCATACTTTCATCAAGGGCTCGGCGGGCACGGCTACGCATCAGTTCAAGAACCCTTGCAAAGTCAGTGTTCAGGCCGACCCGGCCACTTCTGCCGATCGTCGCTTCTATCTGCAGCCGGTGAACTATGTACTGGCCTGTACGGCAATGCCTGCCCCCGGTTGGAAAGCCATGCAGGCCGAATACAAGGATGCCTCGAATCAGACGGTAGTTATCGCTCTCGGGGGAGTAACGACACCCGCGGCCTTCAATATCCCGATCGATCTTACCGGAAAGACCGGCCAGGATATCCCACTCTTCCGGGTGCTTTTCGCCACCCTCCGCACGGAGAAAAGCGGTCTCCGCCCCGAGTACAAGGAATACATCTCCCTGCTCGCGGACGTCCGTGCTGATTTTGCGACCCTCGATATCGACAAGAATGGGCTGCCCGATTCCTGGGAAACAAAATATTTTGGCCAGGTGGGTAACGATCCCAACGCAGACGCGGATCACGACGGACTGAGCAATCTCAAGGAGTTCCAGGATAATCTCGACCCTACGAACTCCGACAGCGACTTCGACGGCGTCAGCGACCAGCAGGAACAAACGGACGGTACCAATCCGAACGATCCCGATAGCTTTACCCCCGGGCGAATCGCCTATTTTCCGTTCAATACGTCGGATTTCATAAGTGCCGAGGGGCAGCTTCCGACCAGTGTGCCCGGTGTGGCTCCGGCGCGACCGGTGGCAGGCTTCAGTGGCAACGCGATGCATGTCGACGATCTCAATCAGCTCCTGCGGTACGAATGGACGAGAGCCGATGGAGCGCCGAATTACAGCTTCCGGCACGGTTCCGTGCGGATGTGGTTCAAGCTCGACTGGACCCCCGCCGCCAATGCGATGAGCGGCTATTGGTCCCGCTTGTTCGACCTCGGCTTTTTTGGCTCGTCGCAGGTGGCGCTCCATTTCAACGCCGAGAATCCCACCTTCCAGTTCTTCCAAGCCGACAGTGAGAACCACAGCTTCACGACCTACGGAGACTTTTCATCCCTGGGGGTCGTGGCTGGAGAGTGGCATCAGATCGTCGTTACCTATTCTCCGACCGCCCAAAAGCTCTATCTCGATGGGGTCTTGATCGCAAATACCGTGACCTGGAACAACGGCGTCGTCGCAACTCCAGGCAGCACCACATGGAGCTACTCTCCGAAGGCGGCAGATTTTGCGAATTTCGGCCTGAAGTTTGGATCGGACGGCGGGCAACCGCTCCGGGGAGCGCTGGATGAGGCGGAGTTCTTCAATTACGAACTGACCCCTTCCAACATCCAGTCCCAATATACCACTGCCTATGCGACTTACGCCGCGGGAGCATCGGTCGATCTCGATGGCGACGGCTTGACGGGCGCGGAAGAGGATAACTCAGGCTCGAATCGGAACAATCCGGATAACCCGGCGGTGAAGCTCAATGTCAGTGTCCTTATTCAATGAGAAGTTTCCGTTTTTTATTTTTCCTCAGCGTGGTTGTGGCTTTATGGCCCGCCGCGCATGGCCAGACATTGGGTGAAGTACTGAGGGCGGTTCAAAACCGGCATGTCTTTCTCAAGGAAGTTGATAAGTGTGCTTCTGAACTACAGGGTACAACCGCCGATCCAGTGACTCTTATTGAATGGGGGATGGTGCCTTCTTATCCGAACGATGCGGAAGTCGATGCACTGTCGAGCAGAGACCAATTAATTTTATTTAAACGAGCTTGGCAAGAAATCGCAAATATTTCTTCACAATTTACCGATTCGCGGTGCTTCACTAGTGGTGTCGGAACCGCGATTCCTCCAAAATTTGAAGAGGTAGATAGGAGATTTCAAATTGAGGGCCTTTCCCGATCTTTGCGAGAGTTGGCTTATAGAGTATCTCGTCTAAACACATTGGCATGGCCTGTTGTATTCAAAAGTACAGGTTACGAACTTGTTCAGGATGATTTAGCAGCCCTTCCTTCATCGCCGGTTTCGTTGCAAAACGGAAACATTGCAATGGTTTCGGGAAATCCTTCGATCAGCTCTTACGTTGGGAATTCAGGAACAACATCTTGGTCTGGGACAGGAGTGAGAAGTATGAAAGACACAGATGGGGACGGAATTGCCGATACCGTCTATTACACCTTTAAGAATGAAAGAACTCTCTTAGAACTCAAGTCGAAGGCGGCTGATTCTTTTCCGGGTCGC
>Ga0310811_10001919_pt1 | contig 25800 bp, 29 predicted proteins | sample YCmetagenome_FD_207642 | JGI IMG/M metagenome (GOLD analysis project Ga0310811, IMG submission 207642) | Soil microbial communities from experimental microcosm in Duke University, North Carolina, United States - YC | ecosystem: Engineered > Artificial ecosystem > Soil microcosm > Unclassified ... | reverse complement strand
GGTCAACACGGCCGCAACAATCAACGCGACGATCCGCCGTGAGGCGTTCATGTGACCTCCTGTTACATCGGATTCGCCATGAGCCAGGCGACAACATGCGTCGCATTCCTGTCCGGCGGGAACGCAGGGTAGAACACCGTCTCGATGCGACCATCGCGAATGACCCATGCCATGCGCTTCGGAAGCGTTGACGACCGAAATCGAACGTCGGATCCGAAGATCCCGATAGGACTGCGGCTTCCCACTCGACCGGATCGGGGACTCTACGGAATCAGTGTTTCCGACAGCACGTCGACGTTCTGTGCGGCCACGACCAGCGGCGCGGTCGCCATCATGTCCGTAGCGTCACCGGCCCCCGGACGCTGAACTTCTGCGTTGGGTTTTGTGCGGATCTCGACGCTGCCATGGAATTCGAGGCGGCCGTCCTGCCCGGTGCGAACGGGCTCCTGATTTGAATACACGCTGAGCCACACCCCTGCAGGAATATCAAGCGTGGTCACGACATTGCCGTTCCGACTGATCGTCACGCGGTGCGCCCGCGCGTATGACGAGAAATACTTCGTCGTCAGTTGAGGTGCTTGCGCGGTTGGTCGAGACGATATTGCGACGATTATCAGGACGGTGATCGCCAAAGTGCCCGAAACGGCTACTCCGATGGTTCTTCCCACGATCTCATCCTCCCAGGCTGCGTCTGGACGGAAATCCCTCGGCCGCAGAATACGTCGAACGGCCAGAGAAAGTTCGCGACGCGCGTATACCCAGCCATAAAGCTCCGCCGGAACACGTCCTGCACACGCACAAGGCCAGGAGGGGAACTCATGAGGCTGGCAATACCTGCGGTGATCGTGGCGCTGGCGCTGCCGATGGCAGCCGGCGCGCAGGACAGCAAGACGAAGTCGCGCACCAACATCAAAGCCGACGATGCGCGCGTGATGAGCATGACCGGATGCCTCCGGCAGGAGGTCGCAACCGGCGTCTATACGCTCGACGGTGCTATCGCCGCGTCGGGCAAAGAACTGCAGACGGATTCGAAGGTCAAGACCGACGTCGACAAGAACAAGACGACGGTAAAGGGCGAGAGCGAGACGAAGGCGAAGGACGGCGCGGTTGCAACGACCGGTGCCTCGTCGACGTTCCTGCTCGTGCCGGGCAACAACGTCGACCTCGCGTCACACGTCGGCGAACAGGTGCAGATCAACGCGATCATGGTCGAACGCGGTCACGGCGATGCGGACGTGAAGATCAAGGACAAGACGACGGTCGATCCGGAGCACGGAAAGGACACGACGTCGACATCGAAGACGAAGCTCGAACTGCCGAAGTCGACGGCAGGTCAGTACACCGTGATGTCGATTACATCGACGGGCATGCGCTGCGCGCAGTAGCCTTGCGTAACCGTCGTTGGTAGGTTGGGGTGCGTGGTTCGAAGCGCGCACCCCGCCTCAGCGAGCATTTTCACCAAGCAGCGGCACTAACCTAAACGCGTGTGAGCCCGAACAGCGCGTATTCCCGTCGCGCGTCGTTGATGCCTCGCCTCTTATCACGCCGGCCAGTGACCCGTTTCTGATTGGCGCGTCGCTCGAGCCGTAGAGCAGCAGCTGAGTGGCGGCGACCGGCAAATCAGGGTACTGGAAGTTCCAGATGTAGCGCGCTGTTGAATCAGCGAACGTATAGATCTGCCCTACCATCGCCGGCTCGCTGTAACCGTCGCCACGGACTTGCACCGACAGGTACCCGCCGCCTCCATTCGCGAGCACCGCGCGGTAGTTCCAGACCGATTTCGACAGCATGGAACACCGTTCATCCAACGTCATGGTCAGCGCGTAAGTGCCTGCAAGTGCGGTGGCAAACGACTCGCGCGTCGGTGAGGGTGCTGACGGCAGTGCGTTCGAACCGCAGCCGGAAGCGCAGAACGTCGCAAGCACGAGCATCCAGCAGGAACGTTTCATCGCCTCAAGGGCAACTCTATGTCGATCGACGTTTGACCCGGCGGTACAGAGACGTACGCCACGCGCTCGGTGTTCAGCGACGCGCCAACGTCCGCTGTGACGCCGTCGGGAAGTCCGCACAGGAGAAAGCGTCCCTGCGCATCGGTGTAGCTAATCGCCGCGGGAAAATCCTCCACCACCTCGAAGTCTACGAATGCGCCCGCCACAGGCCGCCGTCCGTCGGCGCCGTTCTGGTAGACCACGCCGGTGATATGCCGGAAGCCGGGCGCGGGTGCAGGCACGGATGACCGCTCGGCCGAAACCAGCGCCTTCTGCACGAGACGCAGATCGAGCGTCGATGCCGCAGTCGCGATGAAGCCAGGCGCCGCGCATTGCTGTACGTAGCCGTCCTTCCATATCTGCACCGTGACGCGCGAACCGTCCGGCAGATTTGGCAACTCGTACCGTCCGCCCGCATCCGATGAACGTGGACCGTTCGCCCACCAGTACGAATAGCCGCCGTTGCCCTGCTGGACCCACGCATTCACCGAGACGCCGCCGACGACGCGTGGTCCCTGCGCGGTCATTTCCGTGATCGATCCGGATACCGAATATGGCCCGCTCGTCTGGAATGGTGGGAACGGCGTTGAAGCTGGAACAACAGGCGTGGGCGCCGCCGGCAGCGCCGGCGACGCACCACACCCGAGAGAGAGAACGGCGACGCAGAGTAGAGATCTGCGCATCGCCGCGGCCTCGAGGCTACCTCGTTGCGCGCGCCGGCGCGGCGGTGCTGTTGTAGCCCATCTTGCCGCCGACAAACGTCATCACCGGCTTGATGTCCTTAATCTGATCGGCCGGAATCGTCAGGTAATCGCGGTCGAGGACGACGAAATCGGCGAGCTTGCCCGCGGCGATCGAACCGAGGTCGTCTTCGCGCATGAGGAAAAACGAATTGCTGCGCGTATGCGCGATGAGCGCTTCCTCACGCGTAATCGTCTGGTGATTGACGACCTTGCCACCGACCATCTTACCGGTCACCGCGAACCAGAGCGTGTAGAACGGGTTGTACTGGTTCACTTCGTTCGTGTCGGTGTGGAAGCCCCACAGGATGCCGCTGTCCTGAATCATCCGCAGCGGCGGCATGTCGTAAGAGCGTTCGCCGTGCGCGCGATTGAATGCCTGTCCCATCACCGGCGGAATGGCGCGAACCGCCGCCCACATACCCAGTTTCTTCATGCGGGCGAGGTCATTGGCGGACACCTGATCCATGTGGCAGAAGGCCCAGCGGAGACTGTGGATGGGGTACTCCTTGTTGATCGCTTCGATCTGATCGAGGAAGAACGGAAACGATTCGGAGATCGTTGCGTGCTGCTGCAGCGGCATGCCTTTTTTCGCCACAGCCGTCGCCAACGCCTTCCAGTTCGCCGACTGCTGCGCCGTATACGTCACGTGCGGCGCCATCATGTTGTCGCTGTAGGCCAGCGTCTCACCAACCAGCACATCGTCGATGTAGCTGTCGCCCTGGAACAACTTGATCTGATCGATGGAGGCGACCATACGCTGCAGGTTGTTCTCCGGGTTGCCACCGTTGGGGCCGACCATGCACATCAGGCGGAAAGTCAGCTCGCCCTTCTTCTCCATCTCGAGATACGCCTCTTTCTGCTCCGGCGGGCAACCGACCATGTTGGCTGCCGTCAGTCCCGCGCGATTCAGGTCCTTGAGCATTGCGGCTGCGCTGACCGGATACGGGTCCTTCGTTTTGTCCTTTTCAGGGATCTTGTTGGCCACCTGCGCGAGGCCGGGATCGTTGATGCGCCCGGTCGGCTTGCCGGAGGCGTCGCGCTCGACCCAAGGCTGCTTGATGGCGTCAACGCCGAGCGCATCAAGTGCCTTGCTGTTCATGAAGGCGCAGCAGCGCGAGAACTGCAGGTAGACCGGATTGTTCGGCGCCGCGGCGTCGAGCTCGGCCTTCGTCAGCGGTGTCGGATTGTCTGCGAACTGGTCATAGGACCAGCCACCCAGGTTGTAAACGAATTTGCCGGCACCGAGCTCGGCCGCCTTCGCCCGGACGATGTCCAGCGCCTGTTTGCGCGATGCAACGTCGTCAAACCGCGCTTCAGTGGTCCACGTTTCCGCACCGCGCGTGAGGTGCGCGTGCGCATCGATGAGACCTGGAATTACGGCCTTGCCGCCGAGATCGATGCGCCGTGTGTTCGGTCCGGCGAGCTTGTTGATGTCGGCGTTGCTGCCAACCGCGACGAGTCGATCGCCGCGCACCGCAACTGCTTGCGCGATGGTGAACTTATTATCAACGGTAATGATCTTGCCGTTCGTGAGGATGAGGTCGGCAGCGGCGGGCTGCTGACCGTGGACCACGGCCGCGGCGCTGGCCAGTGCGTAGACGAGACCGAGCAGCAGCGGGACGCGCATGTGACGTCGCATGAGACCTCCTGATCAAATGAAGAGTGCGGCCGGATTATAAGGCACATCGTTGAGAGCTGATCGATACAGCGAAGATCGAAAAAGCAGAGCACGCGCTGGAATATCGATTGCTCCGTCTGCGCGCGATGATATCGATGACCCGTACCCTTATTCTTCTGCTCAGCGCGCTCGCGGTGCGGCCTTCACCGAGCGCAGCGCAGACCCGGATTGAACAGGACAACCCAGCGATTATCTATAGCGGCAACTGGTACAGCAATGACGCAGCGACCAACAGCGGCGGCCGCGCGGCGCTGACCAACACAAGAGGCGCTCGCGCGTCGATCACCTTTGAAGGTACCGGCATCACATGGATCGGCGTCGCCGACGCGTATGCGGGGCTGGCAACGGTGTACCTCGATGGTTCCATGCAGGTGATCAACACCTACAACACGATCTCGCAGTACCAGAAGCCACTCTTTTCCGCGCGCGGTCTCGCGCCAGGCACGCACACGTTTTCGATTGAAGTGACGCACGAGCGCGGACCCGGCACCGATGGCTCGTGGGTCTGGATCGACGCATTCGACATCGATGGCACGCCGGTACAGGGCGGCGTCACCGCCGGTACGGGCCGCGTGGAACAGAACAATCCGGCGATGGCCTATACAGGCCGCTGGTTCGCCAACAACAGCACGGTGCTCACGGGCGGCAGTGCGGCGCTCGCGACCGACGCGGGCTCACGCGCGAGCCTCACGTTTACCGGATCGGGCGTGTCGTGGATCACGTATCAGGATCAGTGGTCCGGCGTGGCGAACGTGTACATCGACGGCGTGTTGAAGACGACAGTGGACAACTACGCGGCGCCGGCGCGCGCCGGCGTGTCCGCCTACAGCATCAACGGTCTCGGACCCGGTACGCACACCATCACGATCGAGGCGACCGGTACCCGAAACTGGAGCGCGCAGGGGTCGTGGGTCTGGATCGATGCGTTCGACGTTACGCCCTAAGTTTCTTCGGGACGAGTTCGATCTCGAAGACCTTGGGCCAGAGTTTGCCCGTCACGAACAACCGCTTGCCCGCAGCGTCGTAGGCAATCCCGTTCAGCACGTCGGCACCACCGCGCTGTTCCTCGGGTGATAGCAATCCCGTCAGATCGATCCAGCCGGTCACGTGACCCGTCGACGGCGAGATACGGGCGATGAAATTCGTCTGCCAGACATTCGCGTAGATCTCACCGTTGACCCACTCCAGCTCGTTGAGATCCCGGATGATGATGCCCGCATCGCTGATCAGCACGCGCCGCTTCTCCATCAGGGTCTTCGGATCGATAAAGCGGAGCGACGCGCTGCCGTCGCTCATGATCAGCTCGCTCGTGTTGTGCGTCAGCCCCCACCCTTCGCCGGTATATCCGAAGGTCCGCAGCTGCTTGAACGTCGAGCGGTCGTAGACGAATCCGATCTGTGACTGCCACGTCAGCTGCACGATCGTGTCGCCCCAGGTCGTAATCCCTTCACCGAAATACTGCGAAGATACCGCCGCCCTTTGCAGCACCTTGCCCGTCGTCAACTCCACTTTCCGCAAGGAGGATTCCCCGTTCAGACCGGTGCCCTCGTAGAGGAACCCGTCCCGATACTCGATCCCCTGCGTAAACGCGCGCGGGTCGTGCGGGTAGACGTGTTTGATGCTGTACGTCGAAACGGGAGCACGGGAGCCGACGGGAGGTAGGCGCTGCACCTGATGCGACTGCGCGGCCAGCGACGCAAGCGATGCCGCGACGACAGCGAGCGTGAAGGACCGCAATGCAAGCTCCAAGATCCAAGCTCCAAGATCCAAGCTCCAAATTCCAAACGATCGTTGGAGCTTGGATCTTGGAACTTGGAGCTTACATAGGTCAATCGTAGCCTCAAAGGCGCGGAAATACCGACTCCTGCGGTCGGTGTGCTGGCGGTAAGTTCGGGCCACTGCGAAGTATTCCGCGCCGCGCATCGAGCAAATGGATGCGACCACTCGAATTGCCAGCAATTTCAGATCACATCAGCGGAACGCCGCTTGCCAATGACGAGAACGCACGTGTCATTGCACGTGCGAACGAGGAGTCGCTATGAAGGCGTTGACGTCTGACGGCGTATCGCGCCGCGATTTCGTCCGCATTTGCACCATGGCTGCGGCGGCCGTTGGGCTCTCCAGTTCCGCCGCCGCGCAGATCGCGCAGGCCGTCGCCAGAGGTCTCAAGCCGTCGGTCGTCTGGCTGCACTTCCAGGAGTGCACCGGCTGCACGGAAACGCTGCTGCGCACATCGACGCCGGGCCTTGCGGAGATTGTGCTCGACCTCGTATCCATCGACTACCACGAGACATTGTTTGCCGCCGCCGGCCACCAGGTCGAAGCGGCGCTGCAATCTGCAATCAAACAGAACAAAGGGAAATACATCCTCGTCGTCGAAGGCGCGGTGCCGGTCAAAGACGATGGCATCTACTGCATGATCGGCGGCCGCACCGCGCTCGAGATTCTGAACGAGACGGCGAAGGATGCCGGCGCCATCATCGCGATCGGATCCTGCGCGGCGTGGGGCGGCGTCGCTGCCGCAGAGCCGAATCCGACCGGCGCGACCGGCATTCCGGACATCCTGAAAGGCAAGACCGTCGTTTCCATTCCGGGGTGTCCACCGAATCCGTACAACTTCCTCGGCGTTGCGCTCCAATACGCAACCTTCGGCACGCTGCCAAGGCTTGACGAGCAGGGCCGTCCCTTGTTCGCCTACGGCCGCACTATCCACGAGCACTGCCCGCGGCGTGCGCACTTCGATGCCGGCCGCTTCGCCGAACAATTCGGCGACGAAGGACATCGGCTCGGCTACTGCCTCTACAAGCTTGGATGCAAGGGGCCCGCGACGCACGCCAACTGCTCCGTCCTCCACTACTGTGAAGTCGTCGATGCGTGGCCGATCGGTCTCGGGTCGCCCTGCTTCGGGTGTGCCGAGCGCGGCATCGGCTTCAACGTCGCGCAGTTCCAGACGATCCAGATCCAGCGACCGACGCCGCCCGACACCTATCCACCGATCAAATCGGACCAGGGTGCAATCAGCCCGGTGGCGACCGGTATCGGCGGTCTCATTGGTGGCGCGCTGATCGGCGCCGGCTACATGGCCTCGAAGAAGCTTGGAGACGGGCCGGCGGCAACCGAAGTCGAGGATCCGAAGGAGTAATGCCATGGGCATCTCCCGACGCTCGGCGCTGAAGGCGCTCGTCACCGCGGGGTCGGCGTCGGCTGCAGCGGCGCTGCCCAACTTGACCGCCGACGCCGCGGTACTGCCCGCGCCGCGGCCGGACGCGGTAGGCCTGCTCTACGATGCGACCCTCTGCATCGGCTGCAAAGCGTGCGTCGTCGCCTGCGCCGATGCGAACAACCTGCAGCGTGACACTGCCTGGTCTGACGGCAAGTGGCAGGCGCCGCTCGATCTGAACGCCAACACCAAGAACATCATCAAGCTCTACGAGGACGGCTCACAAAGCTCGTTCGTCAAGCAGCAATGCATGCACTGCCTCGATCCCGCCTGCGCCAACGCCTGCATGCTCGGCGCGCTGAAGAAGACCGAATTCGGGATTGTCAGCTACGACCCGACGTACTGCGTCGGCTGCCGCTACTGCGAGATGGCGTGTCCGTTCAACGTGCCGAAGTTCGAATGGACCAACGCCTTCACGCCGAAGATCGTGAAATGCGAGTTGTGTCGCCATCGGCTGGCCGAAGGCAAGGAGCCGGCGTGCACTGAAGTCTGCCCGCGCAGGGCAGTCATCTTCGGCAAACGCGCCGACCTGCTGAAGGAAGCACATCGACGAATCGACACGGCGGAGCGTGGCCGGTACATCAATCATGTTTACGGCGAGACCGAAGCAGGCGGCACACAGTGCCTGTATCTGTCGCACGTTCCGTTCGACAAGATCGGGCTGCCGGATTACGGCCCGGTGCCAATTCCGAATACGCAGCGGACATTGCAGCACGGCATCTATCAGGGCTTTGTTGCCCCGATGGTCCTTTACGGCGCGCTCGCGACTGTCATGATTCGCAACCGCAAGGCGCGCGCGTCCGCTGACTCCGAGGAGGCAGCCTGATGAGCCCGCACGCACATGCGGCGCACCCGGACACCGGCCCGATTTCCGGACCGCTGCTGACGAGAGAAACGATGGCAATCGGTGTGGTCGCTGCAATCGGCCTGCTCGCCATCTTCTACCGATTCCTGTTCGGCCTCGGCGCGGTGACGGCGCTGAACGACGGCTATCCATGGGGCTTGTGGATAGCCTTCGACGTCGTCATCGGCACCGCGCTCGCGTGCGGCGGGTATGCAATGGCGCTGCTCGTCTACATCGCCAATCACGGCGAGTACCACCCACTGGTGCGGCCGGCCCTCGTCACGAGTGCCTTCGGCTACACGATCGCCGGCGCATCAGTGGTACTCGACGTCGGCCGTTACTGGGCGCTCTGGCGGGTACCGCTCTATTTCTGGCACTGGAACGTCAACTCGGTGCTGCTCGAAGTGGCGCTCTGCATCATGGCTTACGTGCTTGTGGCGTGGCTCGAGCTGTCGCCCGCATTCCTCGAGCGCGGCCTCACCGCCTCGTCACCTCGCGTTCGCCGCTTCAGCGCCTGGGCGCAGCCGCTCCTCAATCGGGCGCTGCTGTGGATCATCGCGCTCGGCCTGCTGCTGCCGACGATGCATCAGTCGTCGCTCGGATCACTGATGCTGCTGTCGGGACCACGCCTGCATCCACTGTGGAACACGCCGCTGCTGCCGCTCCTGTTCCTCGTGTCGTGCATCGGCATGGGCTATGGCGCGGTCGTCATGGAGGGCGCGATCTCGTCGCTGTGGCTCAATCGGGAGCCGGAGCGCGAGATGCTGGCAGGGATTGGCCGCACCGTCGTGCCGGTGCTCGTCTTCTACGTGCTGCTGCGTGTGTTCGACCTCGTGTGGCGCGGCCAACTCGACGCGCTGTTCGCCCTGGATCACTACAGCGTCATGGCGCTGATGGAGCTCGCGTTGTTCGTCGCTGCGCCCCTGATGCTGTTGTCGACTCGACAGCGGCGTGACATGGGGAATCTGTTCCGCGCGGCGATGGTGCTGTTGCTCGCTGGCAGTCTCTACCGCATCGACACGTTCCTCGTGGCATTCAACCCGGGTCCGCACTGGGCCTATTTCCCAAGCCTGGGCGAGATCGCAATTACCTCCGGGTTGGTGGCGATCGAAATCCTCGGCTACATCGTCATGGTCAGGTTCTTCCCGATTCTGACCGCGCAGCGGCCGCCCAGACCGTCGCTGACGGCCGCGTAAGGAGCAGCGTATGGCAAGAATCACCATCGACCCGGTCACCCGCATCGAAGGTCATCTGCGGGTCGATGCGCAGGTTGACGGCGGGCGCGTGACCAAGGCGTGGTCGTCAGGCCAGATGTTCCGCGGCATCGAACGTATGCTGCAGGGACGCGACCCGCGCGAAGCGTGGCTCTTCACGCAGCGGTTCTGCGGCGTCTGCACGACGGTCCACGCGGTCACGTCCGTCCGCGCCGTCGAAAACGCCCTCCACATGGAAGTGCCGCTCAACGCACAGTACATACGCAACCTGATCGTCGCCGCACATGCGATGCACGACCACGTGGTGCACTTCTATCACCTGTCGGCGCTCGACTGGGTCGACGTGGTGTCGGCGCTGAAAGCCGATGCAGCCAAGGCGTCACAGCTGGCCGAAAGCCTGTCGCCGTGGCCGCACAACAGCCGCCGGGAGATGCAGGCCGTCAAGGACAAGCTGAAGGCGTTCGTGGACGGCGGACAGCTCGGCCCATTCACCAACGGCTACTGGGGTCACCCGGCGATGAAGCTCCCGCCCGAAGTGAACCTGCTTGCGGTCTCGCATTATCTCCAGGCGCTCGACTATCAGCGCAAGGCGAACCAGATCGTCGCCATTCTCGGCAGCAAGACGCCGCACATCCAGAACCTGCAAGTCGGCGGTGTCGCCAACGCGATCAACCTGGACAACGAAGCGACCCTGAACATGGCGAAGCTCTATGCCGTCAAGGATCTGATCGACGAGGTGAAGACTTTCGTTGAGCAGGTCTACTTCGTCGACGTCTGTGCGGTGGGCGCCATGTATCCGGACTGGTTCGGCTACGGCAAAGGCGTTACCAACTATCTGTCCGTACCCGATCTGCCGCTCGACACGAAAGGCACGAAGTTCGACCTGCCGGGCGGCACGATCATGAACGGCGACTTGTCGACAGTGCGCGAAATCAAATCGTTTGACGAACCGTACTTCCGCGACAACGTCTCAGAGTCGATCGCGCACGCGTGGTACGACGGCGACTGGCAGCGGCATCCCTGGGAAGAGGAAACCGAACCCAAATGGTCGAAGTTCGATGACGATGGCAAGTATTCGTGGGTAAAAGCGCCGCGGTTCGAGGGCAAGCCGATGCAGGTCGGCCCGCTCGCGCAGGTGCTCGTCGGCTTCGCCCTCGGCCACGAACCGACCGTGCGCTGGGCGAAGAAGACGCTCGACACAGCAGGATCGGTCGCCGGCGTGACGCTCGGACCGGAGATTCTGCATTCAACCCTAGGCCGTCATGCGGCGCGCATGATTCGCACCTGCGTGATCGCCGAGCTTGCAGAGAAGCACTGGAAGCTGCTCGCGGACAACATCGGCGGAGGCGACGTGGCGATCTTCAACCCGCCGTCCTTCCCTGATGGCGAGCAGCGCGGCTTTGGCTTCCACGAGGCGCCCCGAGGAACGCTGTCTCACTTCGTCGTGATCCGCGACGGCAAGATCCATAACTACCAGGCGGTTGTTCCCTCGACCTGGAATGCGGGGCCGCGCGACGGACAGAATCAGCCCGGTCCGTACGAAGCATCACTTGTCGGCACCCCGGTCGCCAACGCGGAACTGCCGCTCGAACTGCTGCGAACCATTCATTCGTTCGATCCGTGCCTGGCGTGCGCCATCCATACGATGGATCCCGACGGCCGCGAGATCGCGAAGGTGAAGGTGCTTTGACGTGGCCGACCTCGACATACGCATTCTCGGCCTCGGCAACGTCCTGATGGGCGACGACGGGTTTGGACCCTTCGTCGTCGAGGCGATTGCGGCAGGTTATGAACTGCCGCCCAACGTCTCGGTAATCGATCTCGGAACGCCGGGGCTCGATCTCACGCCCTTTCTGAGCGGGTCCGATGTCGCGATCATCGTCGATACCGTACGCGCGGAAGGCAGTCCCGGCGACCTCCGGATTTACCGCCGTGAGGACCTGTTCAAGCATGGACCGCCGATGCGTCTCGGCCCGCACGACCCAGGGCTGGCGCAGACGCTGTTGACGCTCGAATTCGCCGGTTGCGCGCCCAGAGAGGTGATTCTCATTGGCGCCATCCCGCAAACGATGGCGCCGTGCGGGCGGCTGACGCCCGCGCTGCGGAATGCGGTTCCCGAGGCGTTGCAGGCGATCGTGCGTGAACTCGAGTCGCTTGGTGTCTCGGCTCCATGGCCTCGGTCGGCGCTTCCAGTGACGCCGTGGTGGGAACGCGTGGCCTGATCCACTTCCGTCAGGTGACGCGGACTTTTCCGCGGCGGCCGGGATTTCCCGCGTCGTTGTTCCTGGCAATTCAACGAAGTGCGTCGGATCGTGCCTGTTTCGCGCACCGCGTTCGTTTTTGCAGCGGCACTGGCCTTGCCCCTCCGGCTGACAATGCCATGGTCGTCGAAGTGAGGGAAGGACGCCGCATCGAATTGCGCGGAACGGTGCAGGGCGTCGGCATGCGGCCGTGGATCTACCGGGTCGCTCACGATCACGGTGTCACCGGCCGCGTGTGGAATCAGGGCAACGGCGTCACCATCAAGGCGTTCGGCGACGGCGGCACCCTCGATTCCTTTGTCAATGCGCTGAAGTCGACGGCGCCGCCCGCGGCCGTCATCGAGGCTCTGGAGACGACGAGCATCGATCTGGAAGAGTCCGGCGAGTTCAGCATCATCGACAGCAGCCGCGGCGATGGCCGACGCGTGTCCATCCCGCCCGATTTGGCGACGTGTGATGAATGCGCGGCCGAAATCTTCGACCGCACCAACCGCCGATATCGTTATCCGTTCACCAACTGCACCAATTGCGGTCCTCGCTTCACCATCGCGACGGATGTGCCCTACGACCGTCCCGCCACGACGATGGCGCCGTTTCGGATGTGCGCGCTGTGTCAGCGCGAGTATGACGATCCCGCCAACCGGCGGTTTCATGCGCAGCCGAACGCGTGTCCCGTGTGCGGTCCGCGGCTGACGGCGTTGCTGCCCGACGGCCAATGCGTTGACACTGTCGATCCCCTCACCTTTGCCGCCGCTGAGATCGCAGCCGGCCATATCGTCGCGCTGAAGGGCATCGGCGGATTTCACCTCGCCTGCGACGCGCTTCTTTCGCCTGCCGTCGCGCGCCTGCGCCGGCGCAAGCATCGCGACGAGAAACCGTTCGCGGTGATGGTGCGCGACCTTGCTGCCGCCGAACGTGTCGGCGTGCTCGACGAGGCGGCGCGGCGACTGCTGATGTCCACGGAGCGGCCGATCGTGCTCGTGCCGCGCCGCGAGGGAGCACCTGTCGCCGAGGAGGTCGCACCGGGCAATCCGCTGATTGGTCTGATGCTGCCGTACACGCCGCTGCACCACCTGCTGCTCGCGGATGCGGCCAGGCCGCTGGTGATGACATCAGGAAATCTGTCGGAAGAACCGATCGCCTATCGCAATGACGACGCGGTCGAACGGCTCGGCGACATTGCCGACCTCCTGCTGGTGCACGACCGGGAGATCATGACGCGGTGCGATGACTCGGTGATGCGCACCGTCGCCGGCGCGCCGATGGTGATCCGGCGCTCACGTGGATTCGTGCCGCGTGCGGTTTCCCTGCGAACACCTGTCGCCGTGCCGGTTCTCGGATGCGGAGCGCTGCTGAAGAACACGTTCTGTATCGCCCACCGCGATCGCGCCTGGCTCGGTCCGCATATCGGTGACCTCGAGAACGTCGAAACCTACGAGGCGTATCAGGACGCCATCGCGCGCATGGAACGGTTCCTCGGTATCCGCGGCGAGGTTATTGCGCACGACCTGCATCCTGACTACCTGTCCACACGCTACGCGCACGAGCGCGGCGGACGGACCGTGGCCGTGCAGCACCACCACGCGCACGTCGTAAGCGCGATCGCCGAGCATCACCTCGAGGGACCCGTGATTGGCGTGGCCTTCGATGGAACCGGCTATGGCACGGATGACACCGCATGGGGAGGCGAATGTCTCGTCGGCGACGCTGCCGGCGTCAGCCGCATTGCGACGTTCAGGCCGGTGCCGCTTGCAGGCGGCGACACGGCGATCAGACAACCGTGGCGAATCGCGCTGGCGCTGCTTGAGGACGCGCTCAACGGCGCCGCACCTCTCGATTGCCTCCGCCTGTTCGATCACGTTTCAGCGGCCGCGGTAGCGACGGTGCAGCAGATGCTGACGTCACGTCTCAACACGCCGCTTGCGCGTGGCGTCGGCCGCTACTTCGACGGCTTCGGCGCGCTCGCGCTCGCGCGATCGGTCGCGCGTTATGAAGGTCAGATCGCCTTCGATTTCAACATGGTGCTCGATGCACGCGAATCGCGTGCCTACGACTACGACATCGATCGCTCGGTCGATCCGATCGAAATCGATCTGCGTTCGGCCGTGCACGCAGTGGTCGAGGATCTTCTCGACGGGGCTGCCGCCGCGACCATCTCAGCGCAATTCCACAACACCATCATCGCGGCGACCGCGGCGATGGTGCGTGAAGCCGCAACCTTGCTCGGCGCGCATCCCTGTCCGCCGGTCGTCCTGACCGGCGGCTGCTTCCAGAACGCGCGCCTCGCCGAAGGGGTGCTGGCTGCGCTCGCGCCCAACTGCAACGTCTACCTGCATCGCGAGGTGCCGCCCGGTGACGGCGGGATCGCGCTCGGCCAGGCTGTCGTCGCCGCCGCACTGCTGGAGGACTGAAGCCATGTGTCTGGGTGTACCTGGGCGAATCGTTGCCATCGACGGCCTCGTCGCCGTCGTCGACTTCTGGGGCATGCGCCGCGAGGTGCGGCTCGAGCTCGTCGACCAGTCCGTTGCAGTCGGTGACTACATCCTCAATCACGTCGGCTACGCCATCAGGCGCATTCCCGAAAGCGATATCCAGGGGACGCTCGATTTGTACGAGCAGTTGCTGCGCGAGGCTGGCGGCGGGGATCTCATGGCCGCCGATGTTCGCGCCGAGCTTGCCGCCTCGGAGCGACAGCGAGTCGATGGGAAGAACAATGGCCGGTGATCCGCTCAAGTTTCGCGATCCGGCACGCGCCAGAGCGCTGACGTCCGCGCTCGAACGTGTCACGGCCGACATCGGCCGCGAGGTCTCCGTGATGCACGTGTGCGGCAGTCACGAGCAGGCGATCGCACGGTTCGGTCTGCGCGCGACGTTCCCGAAAGATCTCAACGTGATCATGGGCCCCGGCTGCCCGGTATGTATCACCGACGTGCCGGAAATCGATGAGGCGATCGCGCTCGCCCGCCAGGGTGTGCATATCGCCACATATGGCGACATGCTCCGCGTTCCCGGCAGCTCACGCTCGCTGGCGGATGCGCAGGCTGAGGGCGGTCGTATCCATGTTGTCTACAGCATCCGCCAGGCGCTCGACCTCGCACGCACGCTGCAGGATCAGGTGGTTTTCTTCGCCACCGGATTTGAAACGACCGCCGTCACAACGGCGGCTGTCATTCTCGGCGAGGTGCCCGGCAACTTCTCCGTCTTGTCCGCGCACAAATACATCCCACCTGTCATGGAAATCGTCGCGGAAATGCCGGGCACGCGTGTGGAAGGATTCCTGGCCGCCGGCCACGCCGCCGCGATCACCGGCTGGGGCATCTTCGAGGCGTTCGTCAAAGAGCACGACATACCGGTGGTCGTCGCCGGCTTCGAGCCGCTCGACATCCTCGCAGGCCTGCTCCGCCTCGTAGAGCTCGTACGCGACGGCGACCGCGTCGTGGTCAACGCGTTTCCACGGTGCGTGACGCGCGACGGCAACCTGCGCGCGCAGGACCAGCTGTGGAAAGTGTTTCGACCGATCGGCGGACGATGGCGCGGCATCGCGCACGTGCCGAACGGCAATCTGCGCCTGCGCGACGAGTGGGCGCACGTCGACGCACGCAAACGTTTCCGGATCGATCTGGCCACCGTCTGGGATCAGGCACCCCCGACCCTCGCCCACCAATGCATCTGCGGCGACATCATGGCGGGCATCTCCTCGCCGAATGACTGTCCGCTCTTCGGTCATGCGTGCCTGCCGGATTCGCCTGTCGGCGCCTGCATGGTCAGCAGCGAAGGCACATGCCGTATCTGGCATCAGTACGGTGGCGGCGGTCCGAATCTCTCGACCTACGGGGCGATGTGCGAGGTGCGCCGATGAGGACCACCCTTGCGGATGAACGTGTCCTGATGAAGCACGGCGCAGGTGGACGCGCGATGCGCCGCCTGATCGAAGAGGTCATGACGGTCGGCCTGGCCGAAGGGCTCAAGCCGGGCGATCTCGGCCTGAACGCCATGGACGATGGCGCTGCGATCAGGATTGGGGATCGATGGCTGGTGATGACCACCGACTCGCACGTCGTGCAGCCGATCTTCTTTCCCGGCGGCGATATCGGGCGGCTCGCCGTCTCCGGCACGGTCAATGACCTGTCGATGATGGGCGCAACCGAGGTGCTCGGCCTGACGTGCGCCGTCGTCATCGAAGAGGGCTTTTCGCGCGCGGACCTGATTCGCATCCAGCAGTCGATGCGTTCAGCAGCGATCGAGGCGAACGCACCGATCGTGACCGGCGACACAAAGGTGATGGGACGCGGTGAACTCGACGGCATCCTCCTGAATACGACCGGCGTCGCGATTACCGAGCACGTCGTCACCGATGCCGGGTTGCGGCCCGGCGACCACATCCTTCTCACCGGCGCGATTGCCAATCACGGCTTCGCGGTGATGACCGCGCGTCATTCGCTGCAGCTCGAGGGCAACCTCGTCTCCGACGTCGCACCGCTCAACGGTCTCATTCGGAACGTTCTCGCTGCCGGCGGTCGCCACGTCGTGGCAATGAAGGACCCGACGCGTGGCGGCGTGTCGAGCGCGCTGCACGAGATGGCGGCGAAGGCGAACGTCACAATCGTGCTCGAGGAAGCCGCCGTGCCCGTGACCGACGAAGCGCGGGCGGTGAGCGAATTGCTCGGCATCGATCCGCTGCACGTCGCCAACGAAGGGAAAGCGGTCATCGGCGTCCGACCATCCGTAGCGAACGCGGTGCTGAACGCCTTGCGTGCGCATCCGCTCGGTCGTGACGCGGCCATCGTCGGACGTGTCGTTGAAGGCAGACCATGCGTTGTGCTCGATACCGGTGTGGGGCGACGCCTTCTGGTGGAGCCAGAGGGCGAACCTCTGCCACGCATATGCTGAGCAGACCTCTGCGGGTTGCCGTGCTCTGCTCGCGCCGCGCGCCTGGCCTGGTGCACCTGCTGACGCGCGATCTCGGGTTGTCATCATGGAACATCGTCTGCTGCCTGACGTCGGACGAAACCTTCGATGAGCTGCCGATTGCCGCATTGCATGACGTAGCGGTGATCCGGCATCCCGCGCACCGGTTCTACATGCGGGCCGATCCGCAGGCGCGATTCGGCGATTTGACGGTTCGTGCCGCATACGACCTGCGCACCACCGAGCTGCTCGCGCCGTACACCCCGGACGTGATCCTTCTCGCCGGCTACCTGTTGCTGCTCACCGAGCCGATGCTCGACGCATTCGCCGGCCGCATCGTCAACGTGCATCACTCGGATCTGTCGCTGCGCACCGCGTCCGGCGGGCCACGCTTTCCGGGGTTGCGCGCTGTGCGCGACGCGATCATGGCGGGCGAGCGCGAAACGCGCTGCACGTCACACATCGTCACGTCACACCTGGATGACGGCCCGATACTGCTTCGCTCGAGCGCGTATCGCGTTCCAGACGTGGCGCACTGGGCGCTGGGAGTCGGCGCGGAAGATGTACTGCGCAAGGTGATTTGGGCACAGCAGGAGTGGATGCTTCGCAGTGCATTCGGCCCGCTGATGGAGCAATCGCTCGAGCTGCTGGCGCATCGGCACACCGCGCCGACGCAGCGCGGGGAGTATGCAGCATGACCGCCGAACATATCCGAAGCTCAATCAACCATGGTGTCGGCACGATCAGCATCGATCGAGCCGACCGTTTCAACTCTCTCGACGTGCGGACCGCGCGCGAGCTGCGGAGCGCGGCGCTGGCGTACGCGCGCGACGAAGCCGTGCGCGTCGTCGTGCTGCGAGGCACTGACGGCGTGTTCTGCAGCGGTGCCGATCTGAAATATATCCGCGGCGGCGGCCGCGGACAGGACCTCGCGTACCTGCTGCCGGAGGACCGCAGCGGAGCGGGCGGCTATGGCGAAGTGTTCAAGCAGATCCTGGAATACCTGCACAGCACCATTTCGGAGATCCGCCGCGCCGCCAAGCCGTTCGTTGCAGCCGTCGATGGCATTGCGGCGGCCGGCGGCTTTGGTCTCGCCATGTCCTGCGATCTCGTCGTCGCGTCCGAACGTTCGTGGTTCGAATGGGCGTATTCGCGAACCGGCCTCACCGGCGCCGAGAGCTCAACGTTCATGCTGCCACGTCTGATTGGGCTGCGGCGATCGCTGGAGCTCGTATTGCTCAACCCGCGTGTGCACGCGCTGCGCGCGCTCGAAATGGGTTTGATCAGCGAGGTGTATGGCGATGCGGAGTTCAACAACCGCGTTGACGAACTGGCGCGGCGGCTGGCGGATGGACCAACGCGAGCGTTCGGCATCGCCAAGAGCCTGCTGAACACGTCGGCGGGGGTCGATCGTCTGGACTACCACCTCGACCAAGAGCTGGATCAATTGAGCCGCATTGCGGACGGAGCGGAATTCAAGGAAGGAATCGACGCGTTCTTCGAAAAACGGGAGGCGCACTTCAGCGCGTTATAGCAACGATGCACGAGTTCTCGATCGTCCAGGCGCTGCTCGAGCGGGTGGATCACGAAGCGAACGTGCACGGTGCATCGCGCGTGCACCGTGTGCGGGTGGCCATCGGCGAGTTGTCGGGCGTCGAGGTGGAGCTGCTGCGCACGGCGTACGAAGCGATCCGCTGCCGCACGCGCTGCGAGAAGGCTCCGCTCGACGTGCGGCGCATTCCGGCGCGCTGGGAGTGCGGACGATGCGGTGCGGTGATTGCGCGCGGCGGCCCGCTCCGATGCGGGAAATGCAACGTGCCGGGGCGACTCGTATCGGGCGACGAGATCGTCCTCGATCAGATCGAAATGGAGACAGCCAATGTGTGACACCTGCGGATGCGGCGATGCGGACGTGGTGGCCGTCGAAGTGCACGACGAGATTCTCGCCGGCAATCGTCATCGTGCGGCGCACAATCGAGAGCACTTCCGCAGCCACGGAGTGTGCGCCGTCAACCTCATGGGATCGCCGGGCGCCGGTAAAACCGCAGTGCTCGAAGCGACGGCGCGGCACCTGGCCCGCACGGCACGATGTGGCGCACTGGCCGGGGATCTCGCCACGGACCGCGATGCCACGCGTTTGTCACGCGCCGGTGTGCCCGCGATATCCATCACGACCGGCTCAGCCTGCCACCTCGATGCAGCTATGGTGCACGAGGCGCTGCACAGCATGCCGGCGTGGTCATCACTCGATTACCTGTTCATCGAAAACGTCGGCAACCTGGTCTGCCCAGCGATATATGACCTCGGCCAGCACGTGAACGTCGTCGCGCTGTCGGTCGCGGAAGGTGAAGACAAACCGATCAAGTATCCGGTGATGTTCAAGAACGCCGATCTCGTCCTGGTGACGAAGATGGATTTGCTTCCGCACTTGCCAAACCTCGATCTCAGCGCACTGCTTTCCGGCATCGAACAGGTGATGCCCGCCAACAAGGTGATTCTTTTCTCGGCGGCAAACGGCATGGGTGTTGAGGAGTGGCTCGAATGGCTCGCGGTACGTCACACTGAGGCGTGTCGCCCTCTTCAGCAGACGTAGTAACCAGCGACGCGCTCGCGCCTGAAATCGCGCGCCGCCGCACGTTCGCCATCATCTCGCATCCCGACGCCGGCAAGACGACTCTCACGGAAAAGCTGCTGCTCTACGCTGGGGCCATCGAGCTCGCCGGCGCGGTCCGCGGCAGCAAGACGCAGCGCCATGCCGTGTCCGACTGGATGGAGATGGAGCAGCAGCGCGGCATTTCGATCAGCGCGGCGGCGCTCGAATTCGAGCTCGACGGTCATCACGTCACCCTGCTCGATACGCCGGGCCACCAGGACTTCAGCGAAGACACCTATCGGACCTTGCTCGCGGTCGACAGCGTCGTCATGGTGCTCGACGCGGCGAAAGGCGTCGAGCCGCAGACGCGGAAACTGTTCGAGGTGTGCCGCTCGCGCGGACTTCCGGTGCTCACCTTCATCAACAAGCTCGATCAGCCGGCGCGAGATCCATTCGAGCTGCTGGACGAAATCGAACGGGTGCTTGGATTGTCGGCGGCGCCGAGGAACTGGCCGCTCGGCGACGGGCCAGACTTCAAGGGCGTCTACGATCTGGAGGCGAACTCGGTACTGCTGTACGAGCGGCAGGCTCGTGGCCGCAGGACGACTCCGGTGGTTGTTGCAAGCGCCGATGCGCCTGAAGTGACGGAGCTTGTCGGCGAACGGCGTCAGAAAGAGTTGATCGACGCGATCGACATCATCACCGGTGCCGGCACACGCTTCGACCGCGATGCGTACCGACACGCTACGCAGACGCCCGTCTTCTTCGGAAGCGCACTGAACGACTTCGGCGTCGAACCGTTCTTGCATGCCCTGCTGACGATGGCACCGAGCCCCACGCCTCGCGACTCGGATGTTGGTCTGATCGAGCCGCTCGATCCGAGCTTCTCCGGATTCATCTTCAAGATCCAGGCAAACATGAACCCGCGCCATCGGGATCGCGTCGCCTTCCTCCGCATCTGCTCCGGACGGCTCGCCAAGGACATGACCGTCACGAACGCGCGGCTCGATACGACATTGCGCATGTCGCGCGTCTACCGATTCTTCGGCCGCGATCGCGAGACGGTGCCGGAAGCTTTTCCCGGTGACGTCGTGGGTGTCGTCAATCCAGGCCGCATCGCCATCGGCGACACGTTGTATGCGGGCAAGCGGGTGCAGTTCCCGCCGATTCCGCAGTTCCCGTCGGAACAATTCGCGATGCTGCGGCCGGTAGATGTGCGGCACAAACGCTTCGATGAAGCGATCGAACAGCTTGCCGAGGAAGGTCTGATTCAGTTGTTCATGCCCATTTCCGGGATGCGCCATCCGATCATCGGCGTCATCGGCTCGCTGCAGCTGGATGTGGTCGAGGCGCGCATGTCATCGGAGTACGGCATCGCCTGCACGCTCGACCGGCTGCCGCATGTCGCCGCGCGCTGGCCCGTCACGCCGCCTGGCGTAGAGCTCGCGCTTCCCACATCAGGGGTGATTCAGGCGATGGACCGGCAACATCGCGAAGTTCTGGTGTTCGAATCCGACTGGGTGATGCGCTACACCCTGGAGAAGAACCCGAAGGTCGAGTTCAAAGAGACCATCTAATCAGGGCCGGCCCCGGCGTTGCACCGAATGCCGTATGCGCAGCCTCGGCATTTGCACGCTGGCTCTCCTGCTGAGCCCAGCCTGCGGCAACCTCGACCTGCAACAGATCATGCAGCCGCCGCGGTTCGAGCAGGCGCCGAATCAGCCCGCGGAGCTTCGTCTGCTCGGGCCGAGCGCAAGCTCGCCGCTCGGCGGCGCGGGCGTTCGCATCTGGCTGCAGGTGACCAATCCCAATCCGTTCGGCTTCACGCTCAGCACCCTGAAGACGGATCTCTCGCTCGAAGGAAATCATGCAGCGAGCGGCGAGTTCCCACTCGGCCTGCCGCTGACGGCCGGTCAGCAGACGATCGTTCCTCTCGATCTCTCGATCAGCTTCGCAGACGTGCCGGCGCTCAGCCGCACAATCGGACGGCTGGCGGTCGGCGGCACGGCTGCCTATCAGCTCGATGGCACAGTCGGCATCGACGCTGGCCGCTTCGGCACACCGAGCTTCGGGCCGATGCGGCTCACCACCGGGCAGCTGCAGGTCATCAGATGATTCGCGATTAGTGATTTGTGATTTGTGATTTGTCATTCCGGTCCTTAATCACGAATCATCGAATGTCAACTCACCAATAACCAATCACTAATCACTAATCACCAATCGCAAATCACTAATCACCAATCGCAAATCACTAATGTAAGATCGGCGGCCATGAGCACAGTTACCTACAAACGTCCCGACGGAAAAGAGTGTTCCGGTTACTACGCTGAGCCGAAGGGCGCCAGCAACGCCCCCGGTCTCGTTGTCATTCAGGAATGGTGGGGAGTCAACGATCACATCAAGAACGTCGCGAATCATTACGCGCAGCAAGGTTTCCGCGCGCTTGTTCCCGACCTGTATCGCGGCAAGGTCGGTCTCGATGCGAAGGAAGCCGAGCATCTGATGACCGGGCTCAATTTCGGCGACGCCGCGGGCCAGGACGTTCGCGGTGCGGTGCAGTACCTGAAGCAGTCGAGCCCGAAAGTGGGCGTAACCGGCTACTGCATGGGCGGCGCGCTGACGATCCTCGCGGCGTGCTTCGTACCGGAAACCGACGCCGCGGTCGCGTGGTACGGGTTCCCGCCGCTCGAGTACGTGAACGCAGCCGCTATCAAGGCGCCGTTGATGGGCCATTTCGGCATTCACGACGGGTTCTTCAAAATCGAGGTGGTGGATCAGCTCGAAGAGAAACTGAAGGCGGCTGGCGTCAACTACAAGTTCTATCGCTACGACGCGGGCCATGCCTTCGCCAGCGACGACCCGATCATCCAGACGATTGGCCTCAAGAAGAATGAGGATGCCGCGCATCAAGCCTGGCAGCGGACGATTCAGTTCTTCGAACAGCAACTCGGTGCCACGCAACCAGCCTGAGCCCATCTCGTTCGTGCGCGCCGCCGCGACATTTCGCGACGGCCGCACGACGCCGCGCGCATTCCTCGAACAGTGCCTTGCCGCGGTCAAACAGCACGACAAGTCCATCCACGCGTTCGTGACGCTCGACGTGCGTGCGGCGCGAAAGGCCGCCGACGCCGCGTCACGCCGTTACAAAGCGGCACGGCCGCTCTCGCTGATTGACGGCTGCCCGATTGCCGTCAAGGACATCATTGCGACGGCTGACATGCCGACGCAGATGAACTCGCCAATCTACAAAGGGTGGCGGCCGAAGTCCGATGCGGCGTGCGTCGTCGCGCTTCGACGCGCGGGCGCCGTGATCGTCGGGAAAACCGTCACCACCGAATTCGCGATCGGGCGCTCGGGCCCGACGCGCAATCCCTTCGACGTGTCGCGCACGCCAGGTGGATCCTCCAGTGGATCGGCCGCGGCCGTCGCCTGCGGCATGGTGCCGGCGGCGCTCGGAACGCAGACGCAGGGATCCGTTCTCCGTCCTGCCGCCTACTGCGGCGTCGTCGGCTACAAGCCAACTCACAACGCGCTGCACACGGGCGGCATCCATCTGCTGTCGGCGACCTCCGATCATCTCGGCGTCATCGCCGCGACCGTGGACGATGCGTGGCAGGTTGCCGTACAGATTTCCGCCGGCATTCCGAGTGCAGGCGTCGGATTGCTCGCCAGAGCACAGGAATCGGTGCCTGCGCCACGTCAGCCACGAAAGCTGATTCGCCTGTACACGCGCGGTTGGGCGGAAACGGATGCCGACACGCGTGCGGCATTCGATGCGTGCATCGACAGGGTCAAGGCTCGAGGCATCGATGTCACATCGCGGAACGAAGATCCGGAGGTGGCGGCGCTCGAAGCGCAATTCGAGAAGGATCTCGATGGCCACATGGACCTGGTTGCCTACGAGATGCGCTGGCCGTTCGAAGATTACCTCGCACGCTATGGTCCGAAAATGATCGGTTCGAAGATTCGCGAGCTCGTCGAGCGCGGCCGCGAGATGACTCCCACTGACTACGAGTCGCTGCTCGCGATGCGTCATCGTCTGCAGCACGCCGCTGCGGCCGTCCTTGCCCGTTGTGATGGTTTCATTACGCTCGCCTGCTCCGGACCCGCACCGAAAGGCCTCGTATTCACGGGGAGCCGTACCTTCCCGTCGTACGCGTCGTGGCTGGGATTGCCGGCGTTCTCACTGCCGCTGCTCAGCGTCAACGGTCTTCCCGTGGGTGTCCAGTTGATCGGCCGTGCAGGCGAAGACTCGACGCTATGTTCGCGCGTCAAATGGATCGTGCAGCCGGAGAATCCCGGTACAATTGCTTCCAACGGAGGTACGCGATGAAGAAAGTCGCCTTGCTCGCTGCCGTGTTCATGATGTCCGCGCTGCCCGCGCTCGCGCATCACGGCTGGGGCGGCAACGAAGACAAGATCTCGGAAGTGACCGGCACCGTGACGACCGCCGTCAGCCTCGCGGGCCCGCACGCGACGATGAAGATCAAGGACGCGCAGGGGCACGTTTGGGACGTGACGATGGCGCCGCCGGCCCGCACGCAGCAGTCCGGCGTAACCGAGAAGCTGATTCCGGTCGGCGCAACCGTGATGGTGCACGGCCACCGCAACAAGAGTCAGAACACCTACGAGATCAAGGTCACCAAGCTGACCTACAACGGCAAGCTATACGACGTCTATCCGGGCATGGAATAGCGCGCATTGCGCGACGTCCTGTTTTGGATTGAACAAACCGGACTCGGGCACTGGATGCGCGAGTCCGGTCCGTGGACCTACGCTATCGTCAACCTCACGCACATCCTCGCGGTCTCCACGCTCTTTGGTTCTGTTCTGGTCCTCGATCTGCGCCTGCTTGGCGTCTGGAGCCGCCGCGTGCGCATCGCGGACCTTGCGTCCGCGGTGATGCCGGTTGCGATGACCGGGTTCGTCATCGCCGTAGCCACAGGCGCTGCCATGCTGGCGACGAAAGCCACTGCCTACGTCGACAATCCGTTTCTGCTGATCAAGTTCCCAGCGATTGCGATCGGCGTCATTAACGCAGCCGTGCTGAACGTGACGCCGGCATGGCACGAACTGCGCCTGCGGGCGCTGACGCCGCGCGAGCGGCGTCAGCTGGCGATCTTCGGCGGGGTTTCATTGACCGCATGGCTGACGGCAGTCACCTGCGGGCGCATGATTGGCTACTGGTGATCAGCCGCGACGTCCCGGCGTCTCGTCGGCGATGTCGCCGTCCTCCTCATCCTCGAATTCTTCGACCTCGCCGAAATCCTGCGGCGTGTCCTCGTCGCTGAAACCACGTTCTTCGCTGCTTTCCGTCTGCGGCGGAGTGCGCGCGGGATCTTCGTCGGTATCAAGCGGAAATCTCCTCATCAGCTAACCTCCGCATACCCGTAAGCAAGGCGTAAACCTGAGCTCTTGCCCGTGTTCTTCGCGCCTCCGCGGTTTGCATTGCGGTCTAATTGGAAGATGGCAAGAGGATGGGAAAGCAAAGCGGTCGAAGCGCAGCAGGACGCTGCGGTGAATCAACACGTGAAGGCGCCGAAAATTACGGCGGAAGACGTGGCGCGACGTTCACAGCGCGCGACGTTATCACTCGCGCGGACGCGTGCGCTGGCGGATCTGCAGCACGCATGCGCCCCGGCGCACCGCGCGATGCTCGAGCAGGCGATCGCCGACCTCGACAAGAAAATCGCGGCCCTCGAGGGGAACTAGTTGGCGTCGCGGCGACGATCGCCCTCGCGAGACGTCGCTCGTCGATCCAATCCGCTGCGGCGATCGGTGAACTGCTCGAGCGTGAATCCATCGGCGACGAGCTGGAGCTCGATTTCCGATTCACGCTGCATGCATGTCACCGTGTCCTGAAATTCGTGCGTCGCCTGCGTGTTCCCCGGGCCGTAGACCAGCAGCCGAGCACGGCCTTCCGGTGTCGCTGCGCGGATGACTCTCACAGACTCACTGCCCCGCACGAACAACCAGATCGTTTCGACTAATGCGGTCATAGGGAGCGCTGCGGAGTCTATCTCGCTGCAGTGAGTGCAGGCAATTGCTGCTGCGCCGGCGCCTTGAGTTGATCGGCGAGTTGCGCGTAGAGCGGGCTGCTCATCATCGGTTCGTCGTCTGTGCCCTGCGCCACCACGCGGCCGGCGTCGAACACAATAGTCGGTCGGCAGCATGGATGGTGGAGAACCGATGGGCGATGACGAACGTGGTGCGGTCCTGCTGCAGCTTGCGCAAACTGGACGACCCCCGCCTACCGACCAGACGAGCTCAGGAATTGACGGAACAGACCAACGAGACCAACGTCTACGACCTCATGCAGACGATCCGAAAGGAGATTCCCTCCACGGACGA
>Ga0310811_10001917_pt1 | contig 25803 bp, 28 predicted proteins | sample YCmetagenome_FD_207642 | JGI IMG/M metagenome (GOLD analysis project Ga0310811, IMG submission 207642) | Soil microbial communities from experimental microcosm in Duke University, North Carolina, United States - YC | ecosystem: Engineered > Artificial ecosystem > Soil microcosm > Unclassified ... | reverse complement strand
GGGGCCGGGGAGGCCGGGGGGGCTGGCGGACAACCACCCGACATCTCCCAGATGTCGCCGGAAGAGCGCGCCAATCGCTTGTTCAATCGCGTGATGATCCTGGCCGAGTCAGGCAAGCAGGACAGCGTGCAATTCTTCATGCCTATGGCGCTGGGCGCCTATGCGCAGCTGCCGGCGCTGGACGCGGACGCGCGTTACCACATCGGGATGCTGGAGCTCGCCGGCGGAAACGCCAATGCCGCGCTCGCGCAGGCCGATACGATCGGGCGTTCGATCTCCACGCATCTCTTCATCTATGTACTCCGCGCCCACGCCTACCAGGAGCTCGGGAATACCCAACTGGAACGGCGCGCCTATGCCGACTTCTTGCGCAACGAGCCGGCGGAGCGGGCGAAGAATCGGCAGGAATACACTGACCACGCCGACGCGCTGACGAGCTTCAAGACTGAAGCCGCGCGCGTGACGGGACGACGGACCGGGACGTGAGCGCGCCTCCCGCATCCCCGCTCAACCATCCCGGCATTATCCGCGTCGCGCACAGCCCCGACGCCGACGACGCATTCATGTTCTGGGCAATGGCGCAGGGCCTGATCGATACGGACGGCCGCCGCTACGTGCACGAGCTCGCCGATATCGAATCGTTGAATCGCCGCGCGCTCGCCGGCGAGCTCGAGGTCACCGCGGTTTCGCTGCATGCGTATGCCTTTCTCTCGGATCGCTATGCCCTGCTGGCCCATGGCGCCAGTATCGGTGACCGCTACGGGCCGCGCATTGTCAGCCGCTCACCCACGCCGAGCGATTCCCGCAGCGCTCTCGCGGGCAAGCTCGTGGCGGTTCCCGGCGAGCTGACGACGGCATTTCTCACATTGCGACTCTACCAGCCCGCCGTGCGCCATGTCGTCGTGCCGTTCGACGCAATCGAAGACTTTGTGGCGGCCGGCAAGGCTGATGCGGGCCTACTGATCCACGAAGGGCAGCTCACCTTCGGCGATCGCGGCCTGCATTTATGGACCGACATGGGCGAGTGGTGGTACGGCGAAACCGGCTTGCCGCTGCCGCTCGGCGGTAACGTCGTGCGCCGTGATCTCGGCGTTGAGCTGATGCATGGCATCGCGCGCGATCTCAAGGCCAGCATTCAGTACGGCCTGGCGCACCGCGCCGAGGCGCTGCGCCACGCGCAGGGGTTCAGTCGCGGACTCGATGCCGCGCGCACGGACCGGTTCGTCGGGATGTACGTTAATGCCTACACCGTAGACTATGGCGAGCTTGGTCGGCGCGCCGTCGCGGAGCTGTTGACGCGCGCACACCGCGCGCGGATCATTCCGGCCCCGGTGGATCTAGCGTTCATCGCCGCCGATTCCTAGTTTGGCGAGAGCTTCCGATCCGCAAGGAGAACCCCAGTGACCGCTCATGCCGGGGTCGTCACTGTCCTCGTAGTGGATGACGAAGAGCCGATCCGGAATGCGCTGCGGAAATATTTGAAGCAGCAGCAATTCGAGGTCTATGCCGCTGGGTCCGCCGACGAGGCGCTCCAGCAGCTGCGCATGCACAAGATCGCGCTGATGCTATCGGACATCCGCATGCCCGGCACCAGCGGCGTCGACCTCGTGCCGCAAGCGCTCGAGATCGAGCCGGAGCTCGCGATCCTGATGCTCACCGCCGTCAACGACGCCACCAGTGCGGCGCTCTGCATGCAGCGCGGCGCGATGGATTACCTCACCAAGCCCATTGAGCTCGCCGACCTTGGTCGCGCCGTGCAGCGCGCGCTGAAGCGACGCGAGATGCTGCTCGAAAACCGCCACTTGAATCAGTGGCTCAAAGAAGAGGTGACGACACGAACGGCCGAGCTGCAGCGCGAGCGGCATCGGCTGGAACGCGTTTCCACCGCAACCCTCGAGGCCTTGGTCAACGCCCTCGAAGCGAAGGATCCCTATCTTCGCGGACACTCCGCCCGTGTGGCGGATCTGTCCGCGAACATCGCGACGGAAATGGCGCTCGGCGAGGAAGAGGTCGATCGCGTCCGGATGGCCGGCCGGCTCCACGATCTTGGGAAAATCGGAACGCGCGACGCCGTGGTGAATAAGGAAGGACCGCTCACGGCCGATGAGTTCGAGCACGTGAAGCAGCACGTCATCATCGGCGCCCAGATCCTCGCGCCGCTCGTCCACCTCGGCGATATCGTGAGCATGGTCAAGACCCACCACGAGCGCTTCGATGGCACCGGTTACCCGGACAACCTCAAAGGCGAGGAAATCCCGCTCGGCGGGCGCGTGATCGCAGCCGCCGAAGTCTACGACGCGCTGACGACGTCCCGGCCGTATCAGGAGAAGATGAGCCCCGAGCAGGCCGTCGAACGGATGGCCGATTTGTCCGGAACGGTGCTTGATCCGAAGGTCTACGAGGCGCTGACCAGAATCGTCGCGCGACGGCAGACGCTCGTATACCTGGACGAGGATGTGGGTCCGGCACTGTAGTTCAGCGGTCCTGACACGCTCCACCAATCTCCCTAAAAACCAAACCCCGGGGCGATGAATCTCCCCGGGGTTGGCGGTCGGGCGAAGTGGCCGTCACACTTCGGCCGCGACCCTTCGATGGTACGCAGTGCAGCGTAGCCAGGTTTCATACGATTAGATGCGATGACCCGCTGAACGGTTGCACCTACCAATGCTTCACCCGCCCCACGCGTGACATGGTGATCGTTTCGGCCTGAGACCCACGGCTCAGCACGATCTTGGTGTTCGAAACGCCCCAGCCTACGCCCGTGGGGCCAAATTCGATGTCGGGATTCGAGACCACGAGCGATACGCCGTGGCTCGCGGGACCCGGTTGGCGCCACCACGGAATCCAGGTCAATCCATCCAGGCGATCGATGCGCAACGTGTCGGCTCGGATCGTTAGCCGTGAGCGCATCGACTGCATCACCGCGCCGCTCTGCGCGACGGCGAGCGCTGTCGTGACGTCGCGGACGGCTGCTTCGGTTTCCAGCCAGTCGACGACGCGTGCGGCGCGTGGCGTGCCGAACGCCATGAGTACGGCAACGATCGCCATTACGACGATCAACTCGTGGATTGTGAATCCCCCAAACCCTCTGCGCATGCGTCGTTTATAAGGGTGTGTAGGGCTTTACCTATCATCCAAAAAGTCCAGCGAAAAGCCCGAAAACGCGCCATTTGCGGGCTAACGCGTCACGCCGGCGAGCGCTATGTTGAAGCCCGTGATAGTCTTGCCTGTCGGCATGGAGGCTGCCATTCCATTGGCGCGATGAGCACTGAGACGCCGTCCCGGGCCGCCGGGCTCCCCCACGCGGTCTTCCTGCAGCGCGTCGCCGACGAGCCAGCCACCTCTTCGGATGTGCGGCTCGGTCAAGGCGCTTTCTTGGCGCTGCGGTTCGTCGATCTCCTGGACCCCGATCGCGAAGCCCCGACGCCCGACGTCTTCCGGTACCAGTGGGCCGCGACGGAGCGCTACTGCGCCGAGTTGGCGGGCGAAGGCACCGAAGCCTCGCACCTCACCTGTATTGTTCGTGCGGCTGGAGACGCGCACACGGCTGGCGACATCGGTCTCGTCGCCCCGGCGCTGTTCGCGTACGCGCTCTATCTCGAGCAGGAATCGCATTTCGAGGAAGCCGAGGACGCCCTGCTGACGATGATCAACGTGGGCGCGGGGCGAGTCCAGGCGTCGGACAACATTTCGGCGTGGATGCGGCTGGGCCGCGTCCGGCGCAAGCAGACCGACTTCGACGGCGCAACCGAAGCGTACACGGAAGCCGGCCGGCTCGCGGAAACCGCGGGCGACTCCCGGTCGGTGTTGCTCAGTCGGGTCGGTAACTGCAACACGATGTACTTCCACGGCAACCTGGCCGGCGCGGAGCAGGGTTGGCGGAGCATCCTGGCTGACGCGTCGGCGGCGGCTGATCGGTACGTCGAGGCGCAAGCGCACCACGGCTTGGGAACGTTGTTGCAACGGCGCGGGCTGGCGCATGCCGGCGCGCCGCATCTGTGGCGTGCCTATGAGCTGTATGAGGACGAGTCGGATCAGTTGCGCGGCTTGAACGACCTTGGCATCGCGCTGCTGTCGATCGGCGACGTATCGGGTGCCGAACGGGCGTTGACCGAAGTCGTACGCCGTGAGCGGGTCGGCGAGAACCGCACGAACTCGCTGATCGAGCTCATGCAGTGCGCGTCGTACCGCCGCGACCGGGTGAGCTTCGAGCGCATGCGCGATGAGGGGCTCAACAATCTCGATCAGATGCCGGCGAATACCCGCGCGGACTATTATCTGAAAGTCGGGATCGGATTGGCACGGTTCGGCAGCTTTGCCAAGGCAAACACGAATCTTCGTCACGCGCTCGAGATCGCGACGGCACACGACTTAAACGAAATGGTCTTCCGGATCGAGCGGATCAGCGAGGGGCTCCGCGAATGCGAGACGCCCGATGACATCGAGCACGGCATTGCGGAGCCCCTGCTTCAGAGCGACGAGCTCAGAGAGGTTTCGGCCTCTCTCGCGGCACTCAGCACGTAGCGCCTAGTGATGGCAGGTGTTTGGATTGCTCGTGTCGCACGTCGTGTCGGCGCGGGGAGCGGTGGAATCGGCGCACGCCGCGGCGGTCAGGGCGAACGAAACGAGGAACAGCGCAACAAGGGAGCGAATTCGGCGCGACATGATGCCTCCGCAGTCGAGTTGAAAGAGGGACCAAAGACCCGCAGCCAACTTGACGACGAAGAGGTCGCGCGTTTAGGGCATTTTTGCGGTATCGTAGGGCGATTTTGCGGCAATTAGGGAATTCTTCGGAGGACGTGTAGGGGAATGCTGGTACTCGCGGCCGTTTCGGACCTGCAATACCAGAGACTGCGCGGCGCGGTCGGCGCAGCCTTCAGCTTGGCGCGCGCGGCGACGTGGGACGTTGCGCTCGAAACCATCCGTTGCCGTCCTGTCGAAATCGCCGTCGTCGATCCGATGCTCGGCGGCGCACGCGGCCAGGAGGTCGAACGGCTGCGCGTGTTGTTCCCGTCACTGCCGCTGATTCTGTACACGCCGATGATGACGCCCGAGCTCGCCCCCGTGCTCCTCGCGATGGGCAAATGCGGCATCACGCGGGTCGTGCTGAGTCGCACCGAAGACCATCCGGACCGGCTCCGCGATCTGCTCGGCGCGGAGGCACTGCACGCCACGTCCAACCGCCTGCTCGCGCAGCTGACCACGGCGCTCGCTCCGCTGCCGCCCGCGCTGCGCTGGGTGCTTGAGGACGCGATGCGCGCGCCGGGAACCGTCCAGACAATCCAGCAGGTGGCAGCCCGCGCCCGGGTGGATCGCGGGACGTGCGCGCGGTGGTGCTACCGCGCCGGGCTGCCGAGCCCGCGCGACATCCTCGCGGCGACCCGTGTGCTGTACGCGCACCGCCTCCTGAAGGATCCCGGTTTCACCATCGAGGACGTCGCGAAACGACTCGGCTACGCCCAGACCAAGACGCTGCAGCAGCACGCGCGGCGCTATCTGGGCCTCACCGCCGGCGAAATGCGCCTGTCGCTCACCGCCGACGAGGCCACCGCGCACATCGTTCAGGATTTTCTCACGCCGGTGCGGCGCAACGCCGCGAGCGCATCGTGATGACGGCGCCGCCGCGGCAACCGCCGACGATCCTGATCGTCGACGACGAGGCCGGGTTACGGCGCGTGCTCGAGCGATTCCTCGAGCGCCACGGCTTCCGTGTGCTCAGCACCGGCACGGCGGAAACGGCCTATGAGCTGCTCTCCAGCGAATCACCGGACGCGCTGCTTCTGGACATTCATCTGCCCACGATGTCGGGCCTGGCGCTCTACCTCGCGATCGTGCATCGCTGGCCGGCACTGGACGGCCACATCGCGATCATGACCGGCGACGCGGAGGCCGAAGAAGTCCGCACCTGGCTCGAGCACCACCGCTGCACGGTGATTCGTAAGCCGTTCAACCTCCAGCAAGTCGTCGACTGGGTCACGTCCGTGTTGCAGAGCGACCGGACCCGCGGTGCGATGGACGCGTGACGACCGTAGCCCACGCCGACCCGCTCCACGTGCTCCGCGAGTATCGCAACCTCGCGCCGTGGAACCTGCGAGATCTATCGGTGCTGGTAGGTGCCGTGCTCGACGCGTCCGCGGTTACGCCGATCAATGCCGCCGCACGCGCGGCGCCGAGCGAGCGGACGATTCGGTTCTACGTGACGCGCGGTCTCGTCAGCCCCCCCGAGGGACGCGGGACCGCGGCGACGTACTCGTACCGCCATTTTCTGCAGCTCCTCGCGATCAAGCTGCGCCAGATGGAAGGGGCGACGCTGGCGGCCATCACGAAGGACATGCACGACCAGACGGGCGACATCCTGGAGCGTCGGTGTGCGCAGGTGCTCGGCAACTCGCTCCCGGCGCCCGACCGCCTGCCGCTCAAGGGCGCCGAAGGAATGCCGCGCGGCCGCTCGGGGCGTGCGCTCACCGCGTGGCTCACTCGGGACGCCGTCAAGGAAACCAACGGCCCCAGCATGTGGCGCCGCATTCCCGTGACGCGCGGCGTGGAGCTTCACGTCGACGCCGACCATCCTCTGGCGCGCCTGGGCTCCGACGACGCCGGCCTGGCGGAGAGCGTGCGCCAGGCGATCGCGAAACTCCTGCCGCACAGCTCGTAATAGAGAGTACCCGTCTCTCACACGGAGTCTGACGATGTGGGTGCTGCTGGCTATCGTAGTGGTCGCCGCGCTGTGGATGATCGGCGCGTACAACGGCCTGATCTCCCTCAAGAACCAGGCCTTCAACGCTTTCAAACAGATCGACGTGCAGTTGAAACGCCGGCACGACCTCATTCCGAATCTGGTCAACGCCGTGAAGGGCGCGATGGACTTCGAGAAATCGACGCTCGAGGCCGTGATCCAGGCGCGCAATCAAGCCGTGAAGGTGAACGCCTCGGGGCCTGAGGCGATTAAGCAAATCAGCCAGGCGGAGAACGCGCTGTCGGGCGCGCTCTCTCGCCTGCTCGTCACGGTGGAGCGGTATCCCGACCTCAAGGCGACCGGCAACGTGAGCCAACTGCAGGAGGAGCTCACGTCCACAGAGAACCGGATCGCGTTCGCGCGCCAGCTCTACAACGACACGGCGACGCAGTACAACACGAAGCAACAGCAATTCCCCACGACGCTCGTCGCGGGACTCGCGCACGCTACCCCGATGGAGCTGTGGGAGATCGAAGACCAGGCGGAACGGGCGGTACCGCAGGTTGACCTCTCCAGACGGTAACCTCTTCCAACAACAGGAAGCCAATCGCCGGCGCACCGTCTGGCTGGTGATTGGCTTCATCCTGTTTTTCGCCTGGCTGGGGTTCGGCGGCGATTACATCTGGTCGCTCTCCAGCCGCCACCCCTTCCCGTGGCTCGGCATCGTGCTAACGGCGGCCGCCGTGATCACGGCGTGGTATTCCTACAAGACCGGGCCCGAGAAGGTGCTGTGGGCGACGGGCGCGCAGGAGCTCACGGATCCGCAGACGGATGCCGAGCGGCAGCTCGCCAACGTCGTGGACGAGATGGCGGTCGCCGCCGGCGTGCCGCGACCCAGAATCTGGATCGTGCCGGACGACGATCCCAATGCCTTCGCGACAGGGCAGGATCTGCTGCACTCGCACATCGCCGTCACGCAGGGGTTGCTCCGGATCTGCAATCGCGACGAGCTCCAGGCGGTGATCGGCCACGAGCTCGGCCACGTCAAGAACCTCGACGTTCGCCTGATGACGACGTTGGCGGCGCTCGTGGGTGCGGTGCTGCTGGTGCGCGACGGAATGGGCCGGATGATGCGGGGCGGCGGACCGCGTCGGGGAGGCCGGGGCAAGAGCGGTGGGCCACTCGTCGCCCTGCTGCTGGCGCTGTGGCTCATCTCGTGGATCCTCGCGCCGCTCATCACGCAGCTGCTCGCGCTCGCCGTGAGTCGCCGCCGCGAGTACCTCGCGGACGCGATGAGCGCGCAGTTCACGCGCAATCCGCTCGCGCTCGCGAGCGCGCTCGAGAAGATTGAGTCCGCCGAGGCGCCGACGACATCGATCAAGCGCGGGGCCGCCCATTTGTGCATCGCCGATCCGCTGGGGCGCCATTTCACGAATCGGGAAGGGTGGCTCGCCGACACGCTGGCCACGCATCCGCCGATGGGCATGCGTATCGCGCGGCTGAAAGGAATGGGGTACGCTGCACTTAAGAAGGTGGCTCAGCCGCTATAACCGACCTGCCGTGGCTGGCTAACTCCAAGTAACTGAACACGTTCAAAAATAGGCTTGATCTGACCTGCCCCGCCGGTAATATTGTCAGTAGTTGAACGTGTTCAAAACCGCCGCCGGGGGGCTCTATGGTCAATACCTATCTCTTCTATCTCGCGCTGAGCATCGCACTCACCGTGTGGGTGGGGCACACGCTCCATAAGAACGGGCGACCGTTTCTCCTGCACGCGTTCGACAACAACGCCTTGATCGCCGATTCGATCAACAACCTGCTGCTCGTCGGGTTCTACCTCATCAACTTTGGGTTCGTTACGCTGGCCCTGAAAACCAACGACCCGGTCCTGAGTCTGCAGGCCGCCATCGAGCTGCTCTCCGTCAAGATCGGTCAGGTGCTCCTGGTCCTCGGCGGGATGCATTTCTTCAACATGCACATGCTCCACAAGCTCGGACGCCGCAAAGCGCCGCGTCCGCTCTCACCGCCGGGACTTGGCCAAACCGTGCTCCGCGGTGCCGCGTGAAGGACACGAAGGCCAGGATTCTCAAGGCCGCGCTCGACCTGTTCCGCGAGCGCGGCTACGAGGCTGCCACGATGCGCGCGATCGCCGAGCGCGCCGGTGTATCCTTGGGCAACGCCTACTACTACTTCGGGTCCAAGGAGCACCTCATTCAGGCGTTCTACGACCGCACCCACCTCGAGCACGTCGCGGCGGTGGGGACCAAGCTCGACGAGCTGAAGGAGTTCAAGGCACGCCTGCTGTGGGTGATGCGCAAGAAGTTGGAAACCATCGAACCCTATCATCGTTTTGCGGCTTTGCTCTTCCGCAGCGCGGCGGATCCGAAGAGTCCGCTCAACCCCTTCAGCTCCGAATCCCAGCCGGTGCGACGTGAGTCGACCGAGCTGTTCGCGAGGGTCGTGGAAGGGGTGCGCTCCATTCCCAAGGATCTTCGCGTCGAGCTTCCCAACCTCCTCTGGCTCTACCACATGGGGATCGTGCTCTACTGGATTCACGACCAGTCGGAGGGCCGGTGGCGCAGCTGGAAGATGATGGAAAAGTCCGTGGATCTCGTTGCGAAGCTCGTCGCCGTGGCTTCGTTCTCGGTATTGGGTCCCGCGAGGCGGGCCGCGCTTGCGATGGTGCGCGAGCTCAGGGACCAAGAACACGAAGCCCCCCAGCCGGCGCGATAGGCCGCTGGGGGGCTCCGACACATTGGCTACCCGGAGTCGAGGGCTTGCGCCCTTCGTTCTTCTCTCCGCCGCCACTCATGGACTGTTCGTCCCGGTTGGGCAATCGGAGGCCCCGGCTTCCATCCCTAGACAACCCCGTCGGGTCGCCCAGTTCACCAATGTGAGTGCTACGGGTCAGATCGGGTCGCGGACCGACCTTCCGCACTGCACGTCGAGGCACCATTTCGACGTGGCTAGGGCAACGCGACTGGCCCCAGCTGGCCGACCCGGTGAGTGTACTCCCGGATCAACGAGCGCCTGAGCCCTTGGTTGCATCGGCGCCCTCCCCGGAATTTCCGTTCGGCCCCGTCTTGAAGGCGTTGTTGAGACGCCAGGTCCCAACCCTTCCCTCCAAGCCGCGTGACATCAATATAGGGGCCGCTAGGAGCCGCGCAAGTGCCGATATTTCTTCGGGTTAGCTCACTTCGATGTTTACGCCGTGTGGATGGTAACTCACTGCCGAATCACTCATTCCCAAGTCTCTCCACATGATGTGGAGTTGTTGATCCACATTTCTACCCTTCGACCGACACCTCGCAGTAGGCAAAAGGCTCGTCGGAATCCGCGGGAATGAATAGAAATCCGGCGCCACTCGTCGCAAACCAGCCGGCGAGCAGCTGGGTCGAGCGCCCGACGGCGGGCTCCGCGAACAACGCCTGCGTCCAGCGACGAATGTGTCGCAGCTCGGGCGCGCGGCGCGAGAGCAAACTCAGCGCGGCGCCGAGTCCGTGCGTCGCGCGGAGAAAATGCGCCATTGCGTGGCCGCGTTGCGCAAAAATGTACGAACGGACTCCCGGCTCGTCGTAGAGCAGGGTACCTTCGTATGGATCCGCGGGTGGCGCGTCCATGCGCGGGCCGAAGTAGACATACACACGCGCGTCGCCTTCCTTGCGCTCGACGACGATGGCGGCCGAATCGGGGCCGAGGCGCGCAGCATGCACGAGATCTTCCGCGGCGAGAATGCCGACCTGCGCCGTCCACTCGAGCGCCGCGAGCGCCTGATCTAACGGCAACCCGACGGCATCGTCATACGCAATGAGGCGCGGCGCCTCGCCGGCGCGCTGAAAGAAGTGCGCGAGGGCGTCGGCACGGTCCTCGAAGGTGCGGATGATGCGCGAGGTTGCGGGAACGGCCATCCTGAGATAATAACGGAGCCTTAATGCTTGCTGCAATCGTGATGGCGATCACAATAACGGCGGCGCCGGTGCAGGACACGACCGCCGCACATAAAGACACAACACCACCGGCGGCGCCGGCTCCCACGATCGAGCAGATCCGCTACATGGACGGGCTGCGCACCGTCACGCGCGGCGTCGCGCAGATTCGCGACGGCGTGAATCGCGTGGTGCGCACACAAGGCGCCGACTCCCTCACGCGGCGCCGCGCGGCGCGGCGGCTCGGCGGCCTGTGCGGGACGGCGCGATCGTTCATCGTCAGCGGCCGCCCCAGGATGCAAGCGACGGCCTATTCCGACTCGCTCAAGCTCCTGGCAAAGCAGCTGACGGTCCGATTGGACTCGCTGACGAGCGCGCTACCCACATGCGAGCGAACGGCAGGCCACGATCCCACCGCCGTGACCACGACGCTGACGACGCGGCTCAAGAACTACGACGACGCCCTGCTCGCCTTTCGTACGGCCCAGGCTGCCGTCAATAAGCCCGATAGCGCCAAAATCCAAGCAATTCAATAACTTAGCGCCACTGCTGCAGTAAGTCCGCCACGGCCTGTCGCGTGTCAGTGAACTTGAGTGTCGCGCTGATCGCCTGAAGCCTCGGCTGGGCGACGTCGCGCGGCAGCGAGAAGCGGAACGCTTCGACCGCCCAGCGCCGCACATACCCCCGTTCGTCATCCAGGCGCTTCGTGAGTAAGTCGAGTGCGTGGCTGCTTCCCCGCCCCGCCATTGCCGCAAGCGCGTGCAGCGCAAATCGCTGCTCCCCGGCGCGCGCATCCACGGTGTCGACCAGCGTGGTATCTGCGCTCCGCACGATCGCGCGATAGGCGCCGATCTGGATCGCGTCACGGTACGACGTTGTCCGCAACGCCTCCAGGATTACGGCGCGACGGCTTGCGCTATCGCTGAGGGCCAACGTCGTCACCGCGGCCGCGCGCACCGCGTCGCTCGAATCGTGCAGCCACGCGTCACGCGCGAGCGGCGCCACCTGCGCGGCCGCTCCGCTGAGACTGCCCAGCGCTTCGACCGCAGCGGCGCGAACCTGTGCGGAAGTGTCTTTCATGGCCGACTGCAACACGGGCAGCTCCGCAACGACGCCGACGGCGGCAGCGCGAGTCAAGAAGTACTCGGCTTTGGTGGCGGCCCGAGCGAGCGCGGCCACGGCCGCCGTGTCGCCCTTGCGTTGGCTCAGCTGCTCGATGACCCACTGCCGATTCCAGAGATTTGGGTCGCGGTCGAGCTGCGTGGCGAGCCAGGCGGTCGGCTGCTCGAACGTCAGCCGTTTCAGAATTCCATTCCCGTCGTCGAAGACGACCATGGTGGGCGTGCTCTTCACGCCGCGGACCACGACCGTGTCCTGACGCCGTGCAAGCTCGCCGCGCGCCGTAATGTCCCCGGTCGCGGTCCCGACACGGATGTCGACGGGCATGCGGAAGACCTGCGGGGTCGTGTAGCGCAGCCCCGTGCTATCGGCTTTCGACGAGTCTTGCTGGGTTTGCTGCACGACCACCGTGACGGTCTGAGCGCTCGAGTCGTACTTCGCGGACACGACGAATTCCGGATAGCCCGCCTGGTAGATCCACTGATCCCAGAACCAGTCGAGATTCTCGCCGGTCGCGTCGAGTACGGCCTGGCGCATGTCGTCGGTCGTGGCGTTGTCGAACGCGTGATCGGTGAGATAGCGATGCACCGACGCCCAGAAGCGCTGCTCGCCGAGATAGTGCTTGAGCATCTCGAGGACGAGGGCGCCCTTGGGATAGATGTTGTTCGAGCCCATGGCTGCGAGCGGCATGCGCTGGTCGTGGTCGATCTGCATGAACTGGCTGTACTCGTCGAGGTAATAGTCCTCTTCGGCGCGCGCGCCCTGTTTGTGCAGCCAGTACTGCCCCGGCATGAACTCGGCGAACCCTTCGTTGAGCCACATGTTCGCCCAGTTCTCGGTCGTCACGTAGTCGCCGAACCACTGATGCGACAGCTCGTGCGGAATCAAAATCCAGAGGTACCATGGACGATCCTGATAATCACGACGGCCCGGCAACCAATCGACCAGCGTCGTGGCGCTCACGTTCTCCATGCCGCCGAAGAAGTCGGCGACGGTCGTCTGTGCGTACTTCGCCCACGGATAATTCACGCCGGTGAGGCGTGAGTACATGTCGATCATGTCGGGCGTGACCCGATACAGCGGACGCGCGAGGGCGGAATCTTCGTGATAGACGTAGTAATCGACCGGGACGCCGCGCCACGTGTCATGAACCTTGGCGAGCGGCGCCACGATCAGCGAAACGAGGTACGTCGCGGATGGCTTGTCCTGGAGCCAGTCGACCGTGCGCGCCCCGCCTTGGCCCACCACGTCCGACACGAGCCGGCCGTTGGAGACGGCGTTCATGCCCTTGGGCACCGTCGCCACGACTTCCCAGGTCATCTTGTCGTTGGGGAAGTCATAGGTCGGAAACCAGTAATGATTGTCGTGGTCTTCGCCCTGACTCCAGATCTGGCGCGGGCGGTGCGGCCGACCTTCGGGATTGATGTAGGTCAAACCGTGACCGCTCTCGACGACGCCGTGATAGGCAATGGTGAAGCGCGCCGTATCGCCGAATCCGATCGGCTTCGCGAGATACACGACGAGCGTATCGCCATGGCGGCTTGTCCGCAGCGTCGCGCCCGCGGCCCGACCGGCAGTCACGCTCTTCAAGACGAGCTTGGCGCCCGCGTCGAGGATCACGGAATCGAGGCCTGCGCGGCGCGCGACCAGCGTCGTCGTCACGCGACCGTCGAATGACGTCGAATCCCAGTTGAAATTCCCGACTTCGATGCGCTGATGGATCAGGTCGTAGTCGTGGGAGCGGGTGTAGCGGTCGTTGGCGATGCGCTCGGCATTGGCCTGAGCAGCGAGCGGGCGGGCAGCGAGGCCCGCGACAAGCAGAAGTTGAGGTAAGCGCATGGTAGCACAGAATGTACTCGCACAGGCACTTAGGCGAGGTGCCACTATGATGTCGTCATAATGTCGGCACGCGTTTGGGGCGTGTGCTTGATTGACAGGTTTCATGTCGTTTCATACTTTTGCCCGCGGTTCAAGCATACGTGGCAACCGTTATCGGATGTCTGCGCTTCCGCGAGGACCACACCGTCTCGCGGATTTTTGCTTAGAGCCCGTCCCATGCCGCGGTGGCCTGGGTCGATCCAGTTCGGGGCCGTGCCCCCTCAGTGCAGAGGTCTTAACAGTATGGCTAAGGGTAAGGTGAAGTGGTTTAACGACGCGAAGGGCTTTGGCTTTATCGCGCAGGAGTCGGGTCCGGACGTGTTCGTTCACTTCACAGCGATCCAAGCGGAGGGGTTCCGGAGCCTCGCCGAGGGTGACAACGTCGAGTTCGACGTCGCCCAGGGTCCCAAGGGGCTGCAAGCGCAGAACGTTCGGAAGGTCTGAGCCTGTCGGTTCAGGACGAACGGGCCCGGGTCACACCGGGCCCGTTTGCTTTTCATATATTGGCGCCATGACTCTGCTCCTTGGCCTCCTCGTCGTCATGCAGGCACCCCGACCGTTCGCGTATCGCGGCTTCTCACCGGGCATGGCGTATCGCGACTTCGCCGCCCGCGCGCGTTCGCTCGCTCGGGGCGATAGCGACCTCCTGGCATGTCAGACGATGAAGCGAACGGCGCAAGTGATGGACTGTGGAGTGCGCGTGCGTGACCCGGTCGACAGCGCGCAATTCTATCTCAGCGCGAACGTCATCGAGGGTCAGACGTCGGTCATCGCATTCGTCGATTCGGGAAAGGTCGCGCTCCTCAAACTCAGACAGGACGACGTGCGAAGAGCGCTGGGCCCGCCGCAGCGCCGCGAGCGCAGCACCTGGGAGTGGACCAAGGGTCGCCGGTTCATTCGGATGAGCTGGCGCGGCAAAGCCGACTGGCGCGTGATTTCGATTACGCTGAACGACCGGAACGTGATGGATCGAATCGCGCGATACGTCCCGAAGCCGAAGTCGCGGGCGCCTTAGGCAGACCCGCGCACCAGATCTTCGGCCAGTTTCCCGATTCCCTGAGCGCCAACGAGCTGATCCATCCACCGCGGCGGCAATGCCGTTTCGCCGTAGCGCGCCCCCAGCAGCGCTCCCGCCACCGCCGCGTTGGTGTCGGTATCGCCGCCCGCCTCGGCGAGCAGGATGAGCGTCTCCTCGAGCGTGCGATCGTGCGTCGCAAACCAGAACGCAATCTCCACGCAGTGGACGACGTAGCCGGCCTCGCCCGGGCGGTGAAGCGGCAGATCGCCCTCGGATTCGCGCGGGACGCGATGGATGGCGTCACGCAGCGGGCGCGGGGCGCGGTCACCGATGCGGTGCAGCACCTCATCGATGAAGTAGATGTTGCCGTGCAGGAGCTCGCGAGCCGCGAGGTTGAGCGCCGCGGCACCCCAGGTGCAGCGCTCGTCCGCGTGCGTGATGGCGGCCTGTTGCGTCGAGACACGAATAAGGCGGTCGGGGTCGTCGTGGTAGCGGAGCGCGACGGGGATGCAGCGCATGATGCTCCCGTTCCCCGCCGAGCCGCTCGGATTGCCCTGATGCGTGAGCCGGCCCGCTTCGAAGGGTTCCTTGCCTCGCTCGATCATGGTCAACGCGCGCTTCGTCGTCAGGCCAATGCCGCGCCCGTCGACTTTCATCCACCGTACCCAGCGCCGCGCCACATCGCCGGCGTCGAAGCTTCCCGTCGCCAGCAGCGATTCGCCGAGCAGCAGGGCCATCGCGGCGTCGTCGTCGTAGGGAGAGTTCTTCGGCGGCGGAGCGAGATCGCGCACGCCATTGGGAAAAGCGTCGCGAATGGCCTCAGCGGTCGCCAAGTGCTCAGTGGGTACACCCAACTGATTGCCGGCGACCAGGCCAAGCAGCGCACCCCGGGCGCGAGAGACAAGCTGGGGATCCATTGGCCCACAAGTTAATACGACCAATGGCGATCGTCGGGGGTGTTCTGGTCGTGTACGTCGTAATCGTCGGCCTGCTCTGGACGTTTCAAGAGCAGATCACGTTTCCTTCCCCGCGGGCGCCGCTCCCTGATCCGGTCCGGACCGTCGGCTACGGCGAGCGTGTCGAGCTACGGATGCAGAACGGAACCCGATTGGTGGGTTGGTATCTGGCGGCGAGGGGCGGCGAGGGGCGGCGAGACGAGGCGGCGGCGCAAACGGCTGGGCTGCTCTGGTTCTACGGCAATGGCGAAAATATCGGCTCGATCTGGCCCATTATCCGAGATTTCCGACCACGGGATGCTGCTTTGCTCGTCATCGATTATCCCGGGTACGGCGCGAGCGAAGGACGCGCGAGCGAAGCCGGGATGTATGAAGCCGCCGAGCTCGCCTACGCAGAACTGGTGCGCCGGCCCGGCGTCGACCCGCGGCGGATCTACGTCTACGGGCGCTCGCTCGGCTCCGCCGCGGCGACTCGCGTCGCCGCGACGCGCGAGGTGGCGGGTCTGATCTTGGAATCACCATTCACGAGCGCGCGAGGCATGGCCCGTCAGCATTACCGGATCGTGCCGAGTTTCCTCGTCCGCTTGCGACTCGACAACGAGGGCACAATCGCGCGCGTGCACTGTCCGATCCTCATCCTGCATGGGACCGCGGACATGCTGGTCCCGATCACGATGGGTCAGGCGGTCGCGGCAGCAGCGGGTGGTCCGGTGGAATTCGTCGAGATCGAAGGGGCGGGCCACAACGACACCTACGACATCGGTGGGCGCCGTTACGCCGAGAAACTCGCCGCGTTCGTCAGATAACCACGACCGGCTCGAGCCGGTCCTTCACTTCCTCGAAGATCCGCTGTGCCTCGTCGAGCGCCCGAATGACGTTGGGCTCTTCGGGATCGGGATACTTGCTGCTGGCAGCCACGCGGCCCGTCAGCTTGCGGACGCCCACGAGCGCGCGCGTCACCTCGCAGCGTTCCACGTCGCGATTGGTGTGACCCGCGACGAGGAGCTCCTCATATAGAGGAAGGGCGATCGGATCCCCGAGGACGTAGAGCGACTCGAGAATCTTCGGAGCGAGGAAGCGGCGCAGCATCTCGTCGCCCCGAATCCGCTGAAACAGCGCGATCACGGTCGGAGCCCCACCCTGACCGGGGTAATACCGCGCCGCCTCGACCGCCGCCGCGACGAAGGCGTGGTGCGCTCCGGGTGTCCGCAAATAGCGCTCAAACAGCGGCCAAGCGTCGGACGGATGCCGCTCGGCGAGTGCGAGAAAGGCGAAGTAGCGGCGACCGAGCGGCGCCTGCGTATCCGCGATGACGGTGCGAAGGCCCGCCACACCCCAGCGCGCGCCGACGAGCGCCGCAGCCGCGGCGTGCTGCCAGCGCTCGAGCTCGGGAACGCGGAACGTCACGATGTGCGGATCGAGGAACGCGCGGCAGCGTTCCAGCGCCGCGAGGAGGCGTCGATCGACCTGAGCGAGTGCGGGCTCGAGCGCTTCGGTGTTGGCGCGACGCGCGAGCGCGAGAGCCTCCCATCCGATCTGTCCGAGGTTTTGCTCGTCCCACATGGCATCGAGCTCGACGGCGTCGCGGGTGGTGATCAGTCGTTCGAGTCCTGCCGCAAATCCGCACAGCCGTCGAATCGTATCCATACTGGAAATGTGGAAAGCGCGTGGATATTGCGCTATCCCATTTGCAGGCTTAACCTTGCCCGCTCATGCGCAGGTGCCGGGCACTTCTCGCGGCGATCCTTTCGCTAACCGCCTGCTCCCGTGGCAGCAGCCGTGGCCCCATTGTCTTGGGGATCTCCGGACCGTTCTCGCAGCCGCGCGGCGTCTCGATGTTGCATGCCTCCGAGCTCGCCGTCCGCGAAGTCAACGCGCGCGGTGGGATTCGCGGCCGGCAGGTGGTGCTGCGGGCGATGGACGACAGTGGACGTCCCGAGGTCGCCATTCGCATTGCGCAGCAGTTCGTCGACGATCCCGCCGTCGTCGCGATCATCGGCCATATGAACTCGAGTGCCGCGCTGGCGGCCGGTCGGATCTACGGTGAGGCGCGCCATCCCGTGCTCATGATCTCGCCGTCCGCTTCGAGCCCGGACCTGTCCGGCGTCAATCCCTACATGTTCCGCGTGTGCTCCAGCGATCTCAGTCACGGCATCCAGCTCGCGCGCTATGCGCGCCAGCACCTCGCGGCGCGCCGGGTGGGCTTGATCTATCTCGATGACGACTACGGCCGCGGCCTCCGGCTCAGCTTCACGGCCGAATTCAGGCAGCTCGGCGGTGAAGTCGTCGAGGAAGATCCGATGTTGGCCACCACGCCGAGCGTCGAGCCCTACCTCTCACGCCTGCGCCAGGAGGGCAGCATCGACGCCCTGATGTTGGCGACGGATCGCAACGGCGCCGAGCTGGCATTGCGCGAGATGAACCGGCTGGGCGTGCGGTGGACGACCTTCGGCGGCGACGCGCTCACGGGTATCGAGAGCGACGGCGCGCTGTCCGAGGGCGTGCGGATGTCGATCGGCTACCTCGTCGACCAGACGGGCGATCGCAACACGCAGTTCGTCGCGGCGTACGCGCGCGCCTACCCCGGCGAGCGGCCCGATCATCGCGGTGCGGCGGCGTACGACATCGTGCAACTGCTCGCCGCGGTCATGGCGGAGGCGGGGACGGACCGCCGCGCGATCCGCGACCGCGTGGCGCGGATCGGGAAGGATCTACCGCCGTTCGACGGCGTCACCGGCAGGATCGCGTTCGACGAAAAGGGGGATGTCCCCACCAAGTCCGTCGTCATCGGCACCGTGCGAGGCGGGAAGCTGGTTCCCGAGCTGGCGGGAGCCCAATGACGGTCGACACCATCCGCTGGCGGATCATCCTCGGCCTCTCCGGCCTGTTGCTCGGCCTGATCGTAGCCGCGGTGGTCGGCGTGACGTCTCTGGCGACGCTCCGTCATTCCCTGGCGATCGAAATCGAGCACCTGCGCGAGACGAGCGTGGTCGGCAACGGGGTCGTCACCGCGGTGTTCGACGAAATCCGCTCCGCCGAGCAGTACCTCTCGGGCGGCGGGCGCGATTCACGCGCACAGTATCAGGCGGCGGTCGATTCCGCCTTCAGCTATCAGAAGCGACTCGACGGTCTGCCTGAGCTCACGGAAGCCGATCGCATCACGGTGAACCGCATCAAGCAGCTCCAGTCCGAGATTCACGTCGACTACTCGCTCGCCCACGCGAACCTCGACTTGGGTCGCACGCGCGAGGCGCAGGCGTTGTCGACGACCGTCCGCGCACAGGTCACGGAGCTCACGCGCCTGGTGCGCGAGCTGTCGGCCCGCCAATCGGACAAAGCGTCGTCCGTCGGCGAGGTGCTGGCGGGAATCGCGCGGCAGCGCGAGATCGTGCTCTGGCTCGTGCTGATCGCGACGATTGCGGTCGGAGCCATCGTCGGGGTCTTCACCCTGCGCTGGGTCGAGGGCCCCCTCGTGCGGCTCGTGACGGCCGCGGAGCGGTTTGGCAGCGGCGACCTGCGCCCCGTCACCACCGGTCGGATGCCGCGAGAGTTCCAGGTTCTCGCCGACGCGATGCGCCAGATGGGCGAGCGCCTCCGGGGAATCGTCTCCGAGGTCGTCGGCTCGGCGGACAAGATCGCCGCTTCCGCCAGCGACTTGTCGGCGGTGAGTGAGGAGCTCGCCGCCTCGTCGAGCCAGGTGTCGAGCGCGATGCTGGAGATCGCGAGCGGCGCGGAGAATCAGCGCAACGAGCTCAACTCCACGCACGCGGCGCTCGAGCAGCAGCGCGCGACGACGGCCGAGATGTCGGACGCCGCGTCGCGGGTCGCGCGGCTGGGCGAGGAAATCCGCGCCGTCGCCGACCGGCATCGCGAGGATATCGCGACCGCGGGCAACACGCTGCTCGACGTACGGGAGGTCGTGCGAACGACGGCCACCGAGGTCACGCAGCTCGCGGAGCAGAGCGCGGCGATCGACGATTTCGTCGATCTCATCAAGCGGATCTCCTCGCAAACGAACCTGCTCGCCCTCAACGCGGCGATCGAGGCGGCGCGCGCGGGCGAGCATGGCCGCGGGTTCGCCGTCGTTGCCGAAGAGGTCCGCCAGCTCGCCGACGAGTCGGCGCGCGCCGCCGAGGACGTCGCGCGCACCACGCGCGTGATCCGCGATCAGGTCGAAGAGGTGACCGCCACGATGGCCGTCGGCCAAGCCAAGGTGCGCGGCATTGAATCGGTGGCGGAAGGCGCCGCGCGCGGACTCACCGAGATCGTGGCGGCCGTCGAGCAGGTCGAGCAGGCGGCATCGCGAGTCACGCGGGCGGCGCAGGAAAACCGTGGCGTGACCGAGCAGCTCGGCGCGCAGGCGCAGCAGGTCGTCAGTCGCGCCGTGTCGCACGCGTCGAGCGCGGAGCAAGTCACGGCGGCCACACAGCAGCAGGGCGCGTCGACGCAAGAAATGGCAGCGGCCGCCGGGGAGCTGCTCCAGGCGGCCGAGAAACTGCGCGGGCTGGTCCGGGGCTTCCGGATCTAGCGGCTTTTCTTCTTCGGGGTCTTTTTGGCCGGCGGTTTCTTCACCGCCATCGGTTTACGCTTGCGCAGTCCTTCCTGCACCTCCGCGAGCACGCGATCGCCTTCGTCAGGTCCGATCAAGCCGCGCCGCACCGCGTAGCGCACCAGCTCTTCGGCGTCCTCCGCCGCGAAATCCGCCAATCCGACAGCCGCGCGCATCGCCTTGATGAGCGCATCCGCCACGGGGCTGCGCAGGACGCTGGCAATCCCGGGCAGTGCCTCGAGGAGGGACGAAATCTGCGAACCACCGAGCTCCGCTGGCATCAGGGGGCGGCAAGGTACACGCCCTCCCGGGATGCGTCAAGAATTGCGGCGGGAGATAGAGAGATCGGACTGGGCTAGGAGTTCCCCGAGAACGGTTCGCGTTCGGGGGTCGAGCGGCAGGTCGAAGTGCAGGTCGATCCGGTAGTTCGCGCGGTCATTGCCCTGCCCCACGAGGGTAAAGCCACGGTCCGACGGGCTCACGGCGTCGATTTCGACGGTGGCGACGGGTTGAAAGCCGGTGGGGGACGTCGCTGTCGTGACAGAGCCGCGCGCCCGGGTCTTCATTGGGGTGTCCTCCTCACCCCAGAGATACCCCTTAGGGAAAGGGCGTCAAGTTAGGGTGTAGTATAGATTCCGTCCTTACAGGAGAGGGTCGTGGGCCGTCGCGGGGTCAAGGAGTATCGTGCGCCGGAAGCATTGGCGCTCATCGCAGCGGATCGGGCGCATCAACCGTTGGTCTGTCCCTCGTGCGGGACCCGGACGATTCAGCGCTGGCCGCGCCGACGTCCGCTCCGAACCGGAATGTTGAACACTCCGGAACGTATCAGTCTTACGTGCGCGGAATGCAGCCGCCACGCGTTTTACATCCCGCGGATCGAGCCGCCGCGCGATGTTACCCTGGAACCCAGGAGCTTATGAGCGAGAGTGCACGTGGCTGGTGACGCCATACAGATGATGGGGACCGTCACCGAAGTCCTGCCGAACACGACGTTCCGCGTAAAACTCGAAAATGGACATGAAGTGCTGGCGTACGTCAGCGGGAAGATGCGGAAGAACTACATCCGGATCCTGCAGGGCGATCGTGTCGCGGTCGATCTCTCACCGTACGATCTGACACGCGGGCGAATCACTTACCGATACAAATAATCGGCTGGGGATGTGGGATGTGGAAGCCACAACCACGCCACACAGCTTTAACTCGGGTGCTTGAACAGCCGATTCCACCGTATGCGGAACGGGTGCGTCGCCACGCTCATGTAGATGAAGAGCGGTTTGCCGCGGATGTGCGCGCGCGGCAAGAAGCCGTAGAAACGGCTGTCGTAGGACTCGTCGCGGTTGTCGCCCATCACGAAAAAATGGTCCGGCGGCACGACGATCGGTCCCCAGTCGTGCGTCGTCGGCCGATAGCGCTCCCGATCCTTGCCGATGTAATGCGGTAACTGCCACGCGCGAATTTGCTGCAGCCGGAAGTCCTCGTCCGGAACGGGCACGAGCGCGGTGTGCAGCGCATAGGGCTCGTCGAGCCGCTGGCCGTTCCGGATCACGGTGTCGTGCACCATCTGCAGCGTGTCGCCCGGCGCGCCGATCACGCGCTTGACGATGTCGAGATCGGGCGTCGAGTCCTCCACCGAGCGGAACACGATGACGTCCTGGCGCGTGGGCGTGCCGAACGCCGGCAGACGGCAGCAGTGGATGCCGGTGAGTGGGATTTCGAGCTCCCCCCCATACACCGCTTTGTTCACGAACAGAAAATCGCCGACCAGCAGCGTATTCTCCATACTGGCCGACGGAATGCGAAATGCTTCCACCAGGAAGGAGCGCAGCACGATCCAAATCAGTAGCGCCGAGCCGATGGCCTTGGCCCAGGCGATTGCTTCCTCGCGCGCGGTCTTCGGGGGTTCGGGAGGTTTTGTGGAGGTTGCTGGAGGTTGTGGAGACTTGGCAGGGCGAGGAGCGGTCATGGGTGTTCGACCCAATCAGCGATGAAGATATCGGTCTCGCCCTGGACTTTCCCGTGGCGGTTCGACGCCCACACGAGCTGCTTCCCATCGGGGGAAAACATCGGGAACGCATCGAACTCGGGGCTCGTGGTGATCTGTTCGAGCCCGGAGCCGTCGGCGTTCACCAAATAGAGATCGAAGTTGCGCGAGCGCGGATTCTTGTAGTTCGACGCGAAGATGATGCGCTTGCCGTCCGGGTGGAAATACGGCGCGAAACTCGCGCCTCCCAGGTCGGTGACGCGATGCTGGTTCGAGCCGTCCGCATTCATCACCCAGATGTCCATGCGCACCGGCCGCACCAAATCCTGCGCCAACAGCGCACGGTAGTCCGCCGAGTCGGCCGCAGTGGCGGGATGCCAGGCGCGATACACGATCTGCTTGCCGTCGGGCGAGAAGAACGGTCCGCCATCATATCCCAGCGTGTGAGTCAGGCGCCGCAGGTGCGTACCGTCCACCCGCATCGTGTAGATGTCGAGGTCGCCGTCGCGCAACGAGGTAAACACGATCGTCCGGCCGTCGGGCGACAGCGTGCCCTCGGCGTCGTAGCGCGGGTTGTGGGTGATGCGGCGCGCACGGGCGCCGCTCGAATCGGCGACGTAGATGTCGTAGTCGTAGAGGGCCCAGACGTAGCCCTTGGAGTAATCGGGGCGCGGCGGACAGGCAGCGGCGGCGTGCTCAGTGGACGCGTAGAAGATCTTCCGGTCACGAGCGAAGAAGTAGCCGCACGTCGTCCGGCCCTTGCCGCTCGAGACCCGGTGGAGGCCGGTGCCGTCGGTATTGATCACATACTCCTGATCGCAGCCCGCGGAATCGGATTCGGTGCGCTGGAGAATGATCTGTCTGCCGGAGGCGGAGAAATAGGCTTCGGCGTTCTGGCCGCCGAACGTGAGCTGGCGAATGTTGCGCAGACGCACTTCGCCGGAGTCCGCGGGCAATGCCTGGAGCAGCGCGGGGAGCAGGATGAGTATCATCGGACTCGCAAGCTAGAGGTGAAAGGTGGGGTCTGCAATCGGTATTAGATTATCTGCTCCGATGAACGATCCGAACGCTCCTCGCCCCCGCCCGTCGCGCCAGCCGCTCCTCGATACCCTCGGCCAACTCTGTGCCGACGGGAAACAGACGGCCGAGTACCTGTGGCAAGTGCCGAAGGACGCGGCGGCGCGGCAGAAGATCATGGATCTGTTGACGCAAATCGGAACGGAGAGCACCAAGCAAGGTCGCACGGAGATGCCGAAGCTCGTCGAAGAGCTGAAGATCGCCGCGCAGGCATCGCCGTCTCCCCAACAGGTCGAGCTGCTCGTCGATGGCTTCGACCGCCTCACCAAACTCTGGCAGGCCGCCAAATCGGGACTCCTGTGACCGAAGCTGCTACGCGCGTAGAGCTGGACCAACTCGCCATCAACACGATCCGCACGCTGGCCATGGACGCGGTGCAGCAGGCGGACTCCGGCCATCCCGGTACCGCGATGGCGCTCGCACCGTTCGCATACGTCCTATGGCAGCGCCATCTCAAGTACAATCCGGCGAATCCGCAATGGATTGATCGCGATCGCTTCGTGCTGTCGGCCGGGCACGCCTGCATGCTGCTCTACAGCGTCCTCTATCTCACCGGCTACGATCTCACGCTCGACGACATCAAGCAGTTCCGGCAATGGGGAAGCCACACGCCCGGCCACCCCGAGCCCTGGATGACACCCGGCGTCGAGGCGACGACCGGCCCGCTCGGCCAGGGCATCGGCAATGCGGTCGGCATGGCGATGGCCGAGGCGCAGCTCGCCGCGTCGTTCAACAAGCCGGGGCATGACGTCATCGACCATTACACGTACTTCCTGGCGTCCGACGGCGACCTGATGGAAGGCATTTCGCACGAAGCCTGCTCGCTCGCCGGCCACCTGAAGCTCGGCAAGCTGATCGGCTGCTACGACGACAATCGCATCACGATCGATGGATCGACCGACCTCACGTTCTCCGATGACACGGCCAAGCGGTTCGAGGCCTACGGTTGGCACGTGCAGCGCGTCACCGACGGCAACGACCTGGACGCGATCGATGCAGCCATCGAGCGTGCCAAAGCGACGACCGGCCGGCCGTCGCTGATCATTCTTCGCACGCACATCGGGTGGGGCAGTCCGAAGAAACAGGATACGGCGGACGCCCACGGCGCGCCGCTCGGCGTCGATGAGGTCAAGGCGACGAAGCAGAACCTCGGCTGGCCGTCGCTCGAGCCGTTCTACGTGCCCGAAGAAGCGCTGGAGCAGTGGCGGCGCGCCAAGCCCCGGGGGGAGCAGCTCGAGTCCGAATGGACGGCGCGGTGGGAGGCCTATCGCTCGACATATTCCGCGCTGGCGACCGAGCTCGAGCGCCGCCTCGCGGGCAAACTTCCGCACGGATGGGATTCCGCGCTGCCCGTCTTTGGAGCGAAGGACGCGCAGGCGACGCGAGCCGCGTCGGGCAAAGTCTTGAACGCGATCGCTCCGAAGCTACCCGAGCTGATCGGCGGCTCGGCGGACCTGACGGGATCGAACAACACGGAAATCAAAGGCGGTCGCAACTTCCATTTCGGCGTTCGCGAGCACGCCATGGCTGCCGCGCTGAACGGCATCGCCCTGCACGGCGGTTTCATTCCGTTCGGCGGCACGTTCCTGATCTTCTCGGACTACATGCGACCGTCGATCCGGCTCGCGGCGCTGACGCACCTCCGCCCGATCTACGTGTTCACGCACGACTCGATCGGGCTGGGAGAAGACGGCCCGACGCACCAGCCGATCGAGCAGCTGCCTGCGCTGCGAGTGATCCCGAACATGACGGTGATTCGCCCCGCCGATCCGACCGAGGTCGCGGAAGCGTGGCGGGCCGCGATCCTGCATCAGAAAGGACCGGTGGCCCTGATCCTGACGCGCCAGAAGATCGCCGTCATCGACCGCGCGAAATACGGCCCCGCCGCCGGCCTCCACAAAGGCGGCTACGTCCTCGCGGATTCAGAGGATCCGGACGTCGTGCTCATGGCCTCAGGATCAGAGGTCGAGCTCATTCTCGGCGCCTACGAGCGGTTAAAGGCCGACGGCCGGCGGCCGCGCGCCGTCTCGATGCCCTGCCTCGAGTACTTCGCCAAGCAGCACGAGAGCTATCGGGAGTCGGTGCTTCCTGCGGGCGTGCCGCGCGTTGCAGTCGAGGCCGCGGCACCGCAGTCGTGGTATCGCTGGGTCGGCGATTCGGGCGTGATCCTCGGGCTCGAGCGCTTCGGTGCTTCAGCGCCGTATACCCGTCTCTATCAGGAACTGGGCCTCACGGTCGATCGGGTGGTGGACGCCGCCCGTACTCTGGGCTAGTTTTCGCGGACCGTGAGCCAAACCACCATGATGATGCGCCGCTGTTGCTGCTGCCGCCCGATGTGTATGGGGCTGCGGTCGATCGCGCGCGTCAGGTCACGGATGAAGTGATGCAGGCAGCACGGGGCTGAAGCCCCACCACGACGCTACACGATCGGCCGCGAACTCTCGGAGCTCGCGGCCGATCGTCTTTTCGGGGAGGAAGAGACTCGTGACGGCATTCATCGCAGGCGTTTCCGGCAGTCCAGGATCACAGTCGCGCTCGCGCGTGTTGCTCGAGCTCGCGCTCGCAGCGCTCGAGCGACAAGGCGTCGGGCCATCCAGGCTGATCGACCTCGCGCACCTGCCCG
>Ga0310811_10001915_pt1 | contig 25824 bp, 24 predicted proteins | sample YCmetagenome_FD_207642 | JGI IMG/M metagenome (GOLD analysis project Ga0310811, IMG submission 207642) | Soil microbial communities from experimental microcosm in Duke University, North Carolina, United States - YC | ecosystem: Engineered > Artificial ecosystem > Soil microcosm > Unclassified ... | reverse complement strand
CCGAATATGTGCTTTTGCAACAGTGGCTTAGTCGCTGGGACAACACGTTATCCACAAAGCTGTACACCGCTATTGTGGATAACCGTTTGCGCTGAGCTCTCCTATCGTCACATTACGGATCAAGCTGACCATCGAGTCCGAGGGTGCGTTGCTATGAAGGTGGCTAATTAAATCGGTTGGCGGTCCGCCGTCGCCGCATTGTGCCAAGCGAAACGGGCGTGAAACTTGTTTGTTTGCTGCGCCATGCTACCCTTTTCAGATATGACGATGGAGATCCACATGGCTACCTTTGCAATCGATGGCGTGCGGTTCAATCCCGCGGACGAGCGCGTCACTCATGTACGCTGGGGCCCGGTCGATGCAAAAAAGAACGAATGGACGTCGCCCGCTGAAATTGTCGACGTCCGCAAGGTGATCGATGCCGTGCACGCCGGCAACACGGTCTGGACGGTCTTTACTGTCGGGGGGCGGATGATCCTCGGTCCGCAGATCAAGGTGCTGACGTTCGCCAATGGCCAGGGCGGCATCGATACCGAGATTCCCGACGGTCACATCGAGAAGTCGCTCGACGATTTGCCGCGCGTATGACCCCGCTGTGCGTCGTCTGACCAGCGGGGCCGGCGCGCGCGTCCGTGTTTAGATCGGGTCCAGCGGGTACACCGGCCGCTTGAGATTTTCGAATGGGAACAGTCGATAGTCCGAACTGGTGACGCCACGGCTGTCGCATTCGACCAACGCTGACGCAATCGGCACGAACACCGGGCGGCAATACATACGCGACTTGAGGATGATGAAGCGCTGGCGGCGCGGATCGACGCCGACGCTTTCGAACACCCCCAGGTCCCACGGTTCGTGCGTGCGCTCGCAGATCACGAGCGTTGCGCGGCCCGTATCGAGCACGGCCGTGCGTCCCATGTAGCCGCGTTGCCCGGTGTAGGTCGGGCCGGTGATCGTGTAGCCGCCATCGGTGATAGCGCGCACCACGCCGGTCATCCGCATCGGCGGTGTTGCGTGGCCGATTTTCGGGGCGGGTAGCTTGTTGCCCAGTTCGATATCGACCCGCGCGCCAATACCTGCCTCGCTCAACCGCGCGACCGCCGCCGGGTCGCACAACGGCCCGGCCAGGATACCGTCCAGCCCCTGTTCGAGCGCGGCCGCGAGCACGTCCATCGTGTCGCAACTGCCGCCCGACATGCAGTTATCGCCGTGGTCGAGCAACAGCACCGGCCGCGTTGCATCCTTCGCCAACTGCGCCGCTTGTGCAATCGACTCGGCCAGCGGCGCGCTGTGGTAGACGAAATCGTCGCGCTCGGCCCAAATTTGCTGGGCGATTCGTTCGGCAACCGCCTCGGCGGCCGCCCGATCGCCGTTGCCGACCACCACGACGCTGAGGCATGGCGCGGCGATGTCCGCCAGTGAAAAACCGGGCAGCACCGACACCGCCAACATCCCGTCGCGCTCGGCCGCGCGCGCGGCGTCCACCGCGCGTTGCATCGCGCCTTGCGCGGTGGCGCTGCGCAGCGTGTGCGTCAGGAGCGGCGGCTGGCGCCAGGCAATCACGGGCTGCGCACGGCCTTCGATCATGGCGAACAGCAGGCGCGCGGTATGTTCGCCGCATTCGAACATGTCGATGTGCGGGTAAGTCTTGAAGCTCACGATCACGTCGGCGTTGTCGATCATCCGCTGCGTCACATTCCCATGCAGGTCCAATGCGACGCCGATCGGCGCGTCGGGCAGCACGGCGCGCAAGCGCGCCAGCAGGTCGCCTTCGCCGTCCGCTGACTGCTCGGCAACCATCGCACCGTGCAGGTCGAGCAGCACGGCGTCGCAGCCGGGCGCCGCCGCGACGATGGTGTCGCAGATCGCGTCATAGGCGTGCGCCGCGACCGGCCCGCTCGGATTCGCCGACGCGGAGATGGGCGTGACCAGTTGTGCGCCGGCGCGCTCCGCGGCCTCGATAAATGCGGACATCGCCGTGCGCATGCCTTTGTGCGCGTGATAGGCCTCGTCGCCATAGCTTGGGCCGTCGTTGCCGAATGCCGATAGCGGCGTCGGCACCGGCGAAAACGTATTCGTTTCGTGATTCATCCGCGCGATCAGGATTTTCATCATGCGCCTCGCTCCGCCGTGGCATCCGCCGTGGCATCTATCGCACGCGGCAGAACGTCCCCGCCGGCTTCGAAAGGTTGGCGCACGGTTTCTTTGCGCAAGCCGAGCAGTGCCGGCAGGTCGTTGGCATCGGTTGTTCGCATTGAAAGGTATCCTGGCTTGGAAGAGGCGGGTGGGAGGATGGCATCGCTAGAGGCGCCATGGGCCGGCGCGGGATTAGCGCATCATGCGGCGCCGAAACAGCAGCGCAGCAATAAAGAACGGTATGACCACGTAGCCGATCAGCACTGCCATATGCATGGCAACGTCTGCCGGTGCGCGGCCGAGCATCGCCGGGCGGATCAGTTCGACCGCGTGGGTGAGCGGCAGCCACTGCGTGACGTGCCGCGCCGCCGCCGGCAATTGCGAAATCGGGAAGAACACGCCCGACAACAGCAGCATCGGCGTCAGCACCAGCGTCTGATAGAACATGAAGAAGTCGTAGCTCGGCGCGAGCGCGGTGACAACCATCGCGACGCTTGCGAATGCAAGGCCGGACAGCACGATCACCGGCAGCGCCGCCAGCGCCGTGGTCCAGTTCGCGTAGCCGAGCGCGGCTGCGACGATCATGATTGCGAGTCCTGACAGCACCGCCTTGCTGCCGGCCCAAATGCTCTCGCCGAGCACGATATCACCCAGCGTCAGCGGCGTATGCATGATCGCTTCCCATGTACGCTGCACGTGCATGCGCGAAAAGCCGGAATACATGGCTTCGAAGCTGGCTGACATCATCGTGCTCGATGCGACCGTGCCCGCGGCCAGGAACGCGATATACGACACGCCGTCGACGTGGCCGACCATCACCCCCAGACCGAAGCCGAGGCCGAACAGATAAATCATCGGGTCCGCCAGATTGCCGAACATCGAGGCGATCGCGAGCTTTTTCCAGACCAGATAGTTGCGCCGCCACACGGCGACCCAGTTGGTTGCATTCGCGGGCATCGCGGCGGCGAAGCGGGCTTTGGCTTGCCTGCGCTCAAGCGGGCGTTTGTACGTCGTGGTGCTCATTTTCATGCGTTGGCTCGGTCAGTCTTGCATCTCGCGGCCGGTGAGCCGCAGGAACACGTCTTCCAGATTCGCCGGCCGGTGCAGGAAGCGCAGACCGGCGCGGCCCCGTACGTGCACCAGCACCGATTCGGGATCGGGCGCGTAACAGAACAGCGTCTCGCCGCTAACCTCAATGCGCTTCGCGTAGGGCAGCAGCTCGGCACGCAATGTCTGCGGCTCGCCGCCATAGATCTCGATCACGTCGCAGCCTATCTCCTGGTCGATCAGCGCCCTCGGCTCGCCTTCGGCGATTTTGCGCCCTTCCTCGATCACGCACAGCCGGTCGCACAGGCGCTCGGCTTCTTCCATGAAATGCGTCGTGAGCAGGATCGTCGTGCCGCGCGCCAGCAGCGAACGCAGCCTTTCCCAGATCAGATGGCGTGCCTGGGGGTCCAGGCCGGTGGTCGGCTCGTCCATCACCAGTACGTGCGGTTCGTTGACCAATGCGCGCGCCAGCGTCAGGCGCCGTTTCATGCCGCCGGACAGTTCCCCCACGCGCGCGTTCGCCTTGTTCTCGAGCCGCGCGAACTCGAGCAGTGACGGCACCATGGCTTCGATTTGACGTGTGCTTATCCCGAAATAGCGGCCGAATACCAACAGGTTTTCGCGGACGGTGAAATCCGGATCCAGATTGTCGAACTGCGGCACCACACCGACCCGGGCGCGCGCATGGCGCGCGCGCTGCGGAATGGGCTCGCCGCACAAAGTAATGGAGCCGGAGTCGGGCGTGGTCATGCCAAGCAGCATGCGCAGCGAGGTCGTCTTGCCGGCGCCGTTCGGGCCCAGCAGGCCGAAGCATTGGCCGGGCTTGACGTAAAACGATAAGCCATCGACGACGATTTTGTCACCGTAATGCTTTTTGACGCCGGAGAATTCGATTGCGCTGTGGGACATAGGACGGCGTGCAGGCGTCGTTTGGATAATTCAACATATTAATCGATTGGCCGGCCAGGGCAACGCACGGAGTGTCCGCCGGGCGCCGATCGAAACCATGCGCGCGGCACACGGTCGAAACGGGGAGGCATTGCGCGTTTTCCATCATTTCATTGCGGATGTTGGCGACAGATGATGGCTGCGCGGATGGTCCAACTTGGGCGGAAGGAGGTTGAGATGACGTGCTACCAACGGATCTTGTTGTGCTACGACGGATCGCGCGAAGGCCGCAAGGCACTGCGGCAGGGTGCGGAGCTTGCGCTTGAACTCAAGGCCGAGACGCACGTGCTGGCGGTCGTCAATATGCGCTCAAGCATCGCGCAGAGTGCGGGTTTGCTCACCGACGTGGCCTGTAGTCAATTCGAACAAGCGGCGCGCGACATTCTCCAGGAAGGCGTCGACAAGCTGAAAGAGCGTGGCATCAACGCCCATGGTCACTTCGCGTTCGGCAATCCGATCGATGAGATCGCACGTTGCGCGGAACAGGTGAAGGCCGATTTGGTCATCGTCGGGCATCGCGCCCGCGGCGCACTGGCGCGCTGGTGGATGGGCTCGGAAAACACGCTATTGCTGGATCGGGTTCGCTGCAGCATTCTCGTTGCCGTGTCCTGTGTCGGCGAAACCGACGAGAGCGAGGCCGCGGACACGAGCTCAGTCAGCGAGGCAGGGTAACCGGGGCGGGCTAGCGAGGAGGGCTAAGCGAGGCGGTGGCACTGGCCGGGCACTGGCCGGGCGGGCGGCGCGCTGCCGTTGCAACGCTACGCGCGTCAAGCCGCCGCGGCGATCGCGAGGCCGGTGTTTTCCGCGGCGATGTAGCGGTCGATCATCTCACACACCTCGTCGATGTGCCCGACCAGGACCAAGCGCGACGCCCCGTGATAGACACGCACCGGATCGGCGCCAGACGTCGCGCGATGGCCTGAAAAAATGGGCGGCACGGTTTGGCGCAAGGGGACGCGCGCGAATGCGGGGTGTTCCCGTGGTGCGTCGTTCTGGACCAACGGCTGGGTGCGCAACGGTGCGGCAACCGCGCGCTGCGCCATGCCCGGGACCAGGCCGCAAGCCTTGCGCACGCGGGCGAAACGACGCATTGCCGAATCCGCCAACCGTGAACGGGACAGCGACTGTGAGAGCGAGTAGGCAACGTGTTCCATCGATTTCTCCGGGACGGGGAAAAGCCGTCGCTGGTAATAAGTCAAAGTGCCAAAAAGCCCGCGAATGAGCAGGTAGCAGGTAGCAGGTGAACGGCGGGGCTCGTGCTAAAACTCGGTCGGGCGGATGAGGCCGACCGCGATGCCTTCGAGCGCAAACTCGCTCTGCCCCCCCGAACCGCCCGCCTTGACCAGGATATTTTCGTAATCCGGGTTCTCGGCGATCAGTTCGATACCGTCGGCGAGCCGGTGGAAGCGCTTGACCGTCACGTCGTCGCCTATCCGCGCGACGACAATCTGGCCTTCCTTCGCTTCCGTCTTCTTCTGAACCGCGAGCAGATCGCCATCGAGGATCCCGGCGTCGCGCATCGACATCCCGCGCACCTTCAGGAGGTAGTCCGGGCGGCTGGCGAACAAGGCCGGATCGCATGCGTAGCGCTGTGCGATATGTTCCTGCGCGAGGATCGGGCTGCCGGCCGCGACGCGTCCGACCAGCGGTAGCGTCAACTGCATCACGCTCGCGTGCGGCAGCGTCAACTGGTGCGGACTGTCGTCGGCGCCGCTGGCGCCGAGCAACCGGATGCCGCGCGACGCGCCTGCCGCGAGTTCGATCACGCCCTTGCGCGCGAGCGCCCGCAGATGCTCTTCGGCGGAGTTCGCCGAGCTGAACCCCAGTTCCGCCGCGATCTCGGCGCGGGTGGGCGGGAAGCCGCTGCGCTCGATCGCGCGGCGAATCAGATCGAACACCTGCTGCTGACGTGCGGTAAGTTTGGTCATGGCGCCACTGTATGGATGAACAGGTGGCTGTATTTTTATACAGTATCTGCAGCTTTTCAAGCTTTACTTGAGGTAATCGTGTCGCGCCGGCCGCGAGCATGGCTTCGCAGACCGTTTGCAGCCGCGTTTGCCGCCCCTTTGCACCGCCGCTGGCAGCGCCAAACCTCCATTTCTGGAAAGCTTTTCGAAATTTGACTTTAGAACTTGGATGTATAAGGGGATAAGGAACGATTATTTATAATTATGAAGAGAGGTGGTTAGACTCGCCCACATCCCACTCAATACGGAGAACTCTATGGGGAAGCACGGTGCGGGGTCTAGCCGGATGTGGGGTTTGCGACGCCCGGCGATAACGTTCGCCGCTACGTTGACGGTGGCGTTGGGGTGTGTGGCGGCGACGCTCGCTCACGCCGCCGACGCGACCTTGCTGAACGTGTCGTACGACCCGACACGCGAGCTTTATCAAGAATTCGACCAGGGCTTTGCCAAGGAATGGAAGGCGAAGACCGGTGAAACCGTGCAATTCAAGCAGTCACACGGCGGTTCCGGGGCGCAGGCACGCTCCGTGATCGACGGCCTGCAGGCGGACGTCGTGACGCTGGCGCTCGCGTACGATATTGACGCGATCGCGAATAAGGGCTTGATCGACAAGGATTGGCAGAAGCGCTTGCCGGACAACGCGTCGCCGTACACCTCGACCATCGTGTTCCTGGTGCGCAAGGGTAATCCGAAGCACATCAAGGACTGGGGCGACCTGATCAAGCCGGGTGTCTCGATCGTCACGCCGAACCCGAAAACGTCGGGCGGCGCGCGCTGGAACTATCTTGCGGCGTGGGCCTATGCGCTGCACCGTCCGGGCGGCAATGACGCCACGGCCAAGGAATTTGTCGGCAAGCTGTATCGGAACGCGGGCGTGCTGGATTCGGGCGCGCGGGGCGCCACGACGAGCTTTGTGCAACGGGGCATCGGCGACGTGCTGATCGCGTGGGAAAACGAAGCGTTTTTATCGCTGAAGGAATTCGGCCCGGACAAGTTCGAGGTCGTCGTGCCGTCGGTCAGTATCCTGGCCGAGCCGCCGGTCGCGGTGGTTGACAAGGTGGTCGACAGGCACGGCACGCGCAAGCTTGCGCAAGCGTATCTGGCGTACCTGTACAGCGACGAAGGCCAGATTATTGCGGCCAAGAACTTCTATCGGCCGCGCTCGGCGAACGTGCCGGCCCAATTCACCCGGCAGTTTCCCAAGTTGAAACTGTATACAGTGGACGATACATTCGGCGGCTGGGCCCAGGCGCAAAAGACGCACTTCGCGGATGGCGGCGTGTTCGATTCGATTTACCAGCCGCAGTAAAGCGGAGCCACAGCGAGAGAGCCGTATGAGCAGTTTCATGTTTCGCAAGCCCACTGCGTTGCCAGGCTTCGGTCTGACGCTGGGCATCACCGTGGTCTACCTGAGCCTGGTGGTCTTGATACCGTTGGCAGCGACCTTCTTGAAAACGGCCACGCTGACTTGGCCCGAATTCGTTCGCGCGGTCGCCTCGCCGCGGGTGCTGGCGTCCTACCGGCTCACATTCGGCGCCTCCCTCGGCGGTGCGTTGATCAATGCGGTGTTCGGCTTTCTTGTCGCCTGGGTACTGGTGCGTTATGAGTTCGCCGGCAAGCGCGTGGTCGATGCCGTGGTCGACCTGCCGTTCGCGTTGCCCACCGCCGTGGCCGGCATTTCGCTGGCGGCGGTCTATTCGGCAAACGGCCCGATCGGTGCGCTGCTCGCGCCACTCGGCATCAAAGTGGCGTTCACGCCGCTCGGCGTGCTGGTTGCGTTGACCTTCATCGGCCTGCCGTTCGTGGTGCGCACGGTCCAGCCAGTCCTCGAAGACTTCGAGCGCGAGCAGGAGGAAGCCGCCGCATGCCTCGGGGCAACCCGCTGGCTGACGTTTCGCCGCGTGGTATTGCCGGCGTTGCTGCCCGCGCTGCTGACCGGCTTCGCGCTGTCGTTCGCGCGTGCGCTCGGCGAGTACGGATCGGTGATCTTTATCGCCGGCAACGTGCCGATGAAGTCCGAAATCACCTCGCTGCTGATCATTACCAAGCTCGAACAGTACGACTACGCGGGAGCGACAGCGCTCGCGGTCGTGATGCTGAGCGTGTCGTTCGTATTGCTGCTCGTGATCAACACGCTGCAATGGTGGTTGCAGCGCCGCACCAGCCGCAGCGGTCGCGCGACGCCGCCAGGCAGTGCGCCAGGTGCGCCAGGTGCGCCAGGCAGGGGGCAGGGCAGTGCGCCGGGCGGCGCTTCGGTCCGTTCTTCGGCGAGCGCGGCCGCCGGTTCGATTCCGGTCACAACAGGAGGGGCGCGATGACGCAACAATCGATCGCATTGGACCCGGCCTCGCGTGCGCTCGCACGGCGCCGTCCCGATCCGGTCACGGAGCCCCGCGCGGTGCGCTGGGTCCTGATTGGGATCGCGATTCTGTTCCTCGTGTTGTTTTTGGTGTTGCCCCTGCTGTCGGTGTTCTACCAGGCGTTAAGCAAGGGCTTCGGTCCATTTTTTGCCGCGCTGGCCGATCCCGATGCACTGGCCGCCATCAAGCTGACGTTGCTCACCGCGGTGATTGCCGTGCCGCTGAACGTCGTGTTCGGGCTGGCCGCGTCGTGGACGATCGCGAAATTCGATTTCAAGGGCAAGAGCCTGCTGCTCACACTAATCGATTTGCCATTCTCCGTGTCGCCGGTGATCGCGGGCTTGGTCTATGTGCTGCTGTTCGGCGCGCAAGGCTGGCTCGGCCCGTGGCTGCAGGACCATAACGTGCAGATTATTTTCGCGGTCCCGGGCATCGTGCTGGCGACGATCTTCGTCACGTTTCCATTCGTCGCGCGCGAATTGATCCCGCTGATGCAGGCACAAGGCAGCGACGAGGAAGAGGCTGCCCGGGTGCTGGGCGCGTCCGGCTGGCAGCTGTTCCGCCGTGTCACGCTGCCGAATGTCAAATGGGGTCTGCTGTATGGCGTGATTCTGTGCAATGCCCGCGCCATGGGCGAATTTGGCGCGGTATCGGTAGTGTCGGGCCATATCCGCGGCCAGACTAACACCATGCCTCTACACGTCGAGATTCTGTACAACGAATACAACTTCGTCGCGGCGTTTGCGGTCGCGTCGCTGCTGGCCTTGCTGGCGCTGGTCACGCTGGTGCTGAAGCTGATCGCGGAGCGCGGCGTACGCGAGGAACTGGGGAACAAGTCATGAGCATCATCGTTCGCAATTTGCAAAAGCGTTTTGGCGATTTCGCCGCGCTCGACAACGTCTCGCTCGAGTTTCCGTCCGGCGAGCTGGTGGCCTTGCTCGGACCGTCGGGCTGCGGCAAGACCACCCTGCTGCGTGTGATCGCCGGCCTGGAATACGCCGATGCCGGACAGGTCGTGCTGCACGGCCACGATGTCGCCGACGTCGGCGCCCGCGAACGGCAGGTCGGCTTCGTGTTCCAGCACTATGCGTTGTTCCGGCACATGACGGTGTTCGAGAACGTGGCGTTTGGCCTGCGCGTGAAGCCGCGCAACCAGCGCCCGCCTGAGGCGCGCATTCGCGAGAAGGTGCACGAGCTGCTGCAACTGGTCCAGCTGGACTGGCTCGCGCAGCGTTTCCCGTCCGAGCTTTCCGGCGGTCAGCGTCAACGCATCGCGCTGGCCCGCGCACTGGCGGTCGAACCAAAGGTGCTGCTGCTCGACGAGCCGTTCGGCGCGCTCGACGCCAAGGTCCGTAAGGAACTGCGCAGTTGGCTGCGCCGCCTGCACGACGACCTGCATATTTCGACCATCTTCGTCACGCACGACCAGGAAGAGGCACTCGAAGTCGCGGACCGCATCGTGGTGCTCAATCGCGGGCACGTCGAACAGGTCGGCAGCCCGCAGGCCGTGTACGATCATCCGGCCAGCTCGTTCGTCTATGAATTCCTCGGCGCGGCGAACCAGTTGCACGGCACGGTCGGCGCCCAGGGCTTCGTGGTCGACGGTGCGGCGCTCCCGGTCGCTGTGGCGGCGGACTTCAGCGGCCCGGCATTGGCGTATGTGCGCCCGCACGACCTGCTGCTGTTCCCGGCCGCTCAGATGTCGGACCGGCACCGGGACGGCATTCGCGTCGGCGTGCGGCGCGTGGTGCCGCTCGGCGGCACGGTGCGAGTCGAGCTCGAAGGCCAGCAAGGCCATATGCTCGAAGCGGAACTGGACCGCGACGCATGGCGCGAGCTGAAGCTAGACGTCGGCGACGGCGCGACCGCGGTGCCACGTGCGTTACGCGTGTTTCCGGCGCGCCCTTGAGCGTTTGTGACCGCCCATGACGAGCGGCGCTCGACAGGACGACTGCGTGCCCGCTTTAGAGAGACGAAGGCATGAATTTCCAACAACTCCGGTTCGTGCGTGAAGCGGTACGCCAGAACATGAACCTGACCGAAGTCGCGAACGTGCTTTACACGTCGCAGTCGGGCGTTTCGAAACAGATCAAGGACCTCGAAGACGAACTCGGCGTCGATATCTTCGTGCGCCGCGGCAAGCGCTTGACGGGCCTGACGGAGCCGGGCAAGGCGGTGCACCAGCTGATCGAGCGCATGCTGCTCGATGCCGAGAACCTGCGCCGGGTCGCGCGCCAGTATGCGGAGCAAGATACCGGGCCTCTGGTTCTGGCGACCACGCACACGCAGGCACGCTATTCGCTGCCGTCAGTGATTCACCGGTTCACCAACGTGTATCCGAAAGTGAACCTCGCGCTACGCCAGGGCAGCCCGCCGCAGATCGCGCAGATGGTGCTGACCGGCGAAGCGGACATCGCCATCGCGACCGAGGGCCTCGACGGCTACAGCGACATCGTGACGTTTCCCGGCTACACGTGGCGCCACACGGTAGTGGTACCGACAGGACATCCGCTGACGAGCAAGCGGAGCGTGTCGCTCGAGGCGGTTGCCGAATATCCCATCATCACGTATGACCAGGACTTCACCGGACGCTCGCATATCGACCGGGCGTTCGCTAAAGCGGGCGTGCTGGCCGACGTGGTGCTGACCGCGATCGACGCGGACGTGATCAAGACCTACGTCGAACTCGGCATGGGCGTGGGCATTGTCGCGGCAATGGCTTACGACGCGACGCGCGACACCGGTCTCGTCGAGCTTGACACCCAACACTTGTTCGAGTCGAGTACGACGCGGGTCGGCTTGCGCAAGGGCGCATTCCTGCGCTCGTACGCGTACCGACTGATCGAGATGTTCGCGCCACACCTCACGGAGGCGGAGATCGCCGGGCAATTGCGCGACCCGAGCTGACGCCCGTCAGTCTTCCCGTGAGCGGATCGGCCGCGCGCGGCGTTCGCCGCGCTCGGACGTGGCACGGCGCCGTGCCGGCGCGCCGAATTCCGGCAGGATGCTGGTGCGGGCGCGGCTGGCGAACACCAGGAAGCCGATTCCATCCGCTTCATACCAGTAACCGCCGCGGGTCAGCCCGTCGAGCGGCTGTTCGAGCGCGTTCGCGATCGATTCGATACAGCGCCGCCGCAATTCCGCGACCGCCGGGTACGGCGGTTGCGCACCGCGCACCGCGCAAACCAACAGGTCCAGACCCGGCAGTACGTCCTCGTACAGCACCGGCTGGTCCTGCGTGCGGGCTCGCGCGATCTTCGTGTCGAGCTGCGCAAAAGGTTCACAGCGCGACAGCACTGAGAGGAACGATTCGTCGGCTAACGCGCGCCGGCGTTTTTTCGGATTGGACATGACATCGCCTCAAACTACGTGATCAAGCTCGATCGGGTAAAAAGATGGCTGCGGTCTGCATGCAATTGCGGTGGATTGCCGACGACATCACTTCAGCAGGCAGTCGCTGTCAGGAAGGCGCTCAAGGCTTTATAGCATATCGGCGGCCCGGCATGCTATGAACGATTGTTTGCCGGCCCCGCAATCGGACCGCGCGCGCGGTCCGATTGAAATATGCGAAAGCACCACCCATAATCGCTTTCTGGCGTTGCCTCGCACCCGCGTCGGAGCGCATTGCGCGAGTGTATTGACCGAGGCGTGTTGACGTTTCGCATACAGGGCGGGTCACGGATGAAGCTATTCGTCAAGGGACTATTGCTGATTGCGGTGCCCAGCGCTGTCGAACTGCTGCTGCTGGCGGCGCTGTTCGGCGCGCAACGGCAGGTTGCGCAAGCGCAGCACTGGACGCTACAGTCCAGACAGGTGATCGACCAGGCATCGGCACTGCTCGATCCGCTGCTGCGGCAGGCATCTTGGTTGCGTGCGGGGGTGATCGTGGGCGATGCTGCGGTTGCAGACAAACACTCGGTCTGGATCGACATAGCCGACCGGCTCAACGCGCTGGAAGCCGGCGTCGCGGACAATGCGCAGCAGGCGGCGCGCGTGCGGAGTATGCGCGGCACCCTCGACGCATACCACCGCGGCACCCGGCGCATCGTGGAACAACTGCGCGCCGGGCAACGCGATGCGGTGATCGCGACGTTGCGCGGCGCGGCGATGCCGCCCGAGATCGATGTCATGCGCGGCCTGCTCGACGCGCTGATCGCCGAAGAGAATCGCCTCGAACAGCGTCATTACGCGACGCTGCAGCAGTCGTTGCGTACGCGGCAGTTCGCCTTGTGGGGCGCCGTGCTGGCCTCGCTCGCGATCGCGGTGCTGACCGCGCATGCCTTGGCGCGCCAGTTCGGTGGGCGCTTGAACGTGTTGATCGATAATGCGCGGCGGCTCGGCACCGATAGCAAGCTCGCCGCGCCGCTGCCGGGTCGCGACGGGATCGCGCAACTCGACGCGGTGCTGCACGAGACCGGCACGACGCTCGCCCAGGCCATGCGCTATCACGCGGCGCTGAAGGAGAGTTTGCAGCGCCGCGTCGTCGAGCTGGGGCGCATCAACGAGGCACTGCGCCAGCAGACGCGTGACGATGAGATTTTCGTCGACAGCGTGTCGCACGACTTGCGCTCGCCACTCGTAAATCTGCAAAGTTTTTCGAAAGCGTTGCATGTGTCCGCGCGCGAACTGCGCGCATGGGTTGCCGATTCGGCGCTGCCGCCGGACGAGCGCGCGCGGCTGATGGCGGTCGTCGACGGCGAGATGACCGTGTCGATCGGCTTCCTGCAGACGGCCGCGACACGCGCGGCGCATTTCATCGATGCGCTAGGGCGGCTATCGCAGGTGGGCCGCGTCGACTACGAATGGCGCGTGGTCGACGTGCGGGGCGTGCTGTCGGGCGTCATCGAGTCGATGCAAGACACCATCCGGCAACGCGGCGCACGCGTCGTGCTGGCGTCGCTGCCGCCCGCATACGGCGACACCAGCGCGATCGAGCAGATTTTCGCGAACCTGATTGGCAATGCACTCAACCACCTGGAGCCAACGCGCGAAGGCGTGATCGAGATCGGCGTCGTTGACCCCGCAGGACCCCATAGTGAACCGCAGGCGTCGATCGACTCGCGGACCGATACGCGTCGCGCCGCGCCTAGCGCGGCGGCGGATACCGGCGTCCCGAATACCGCGGCCCCGAACGCTGTTGTGCCGCCGGATTCGGCTTGGCATACCGCCGAGCCCACCTCTTGGCATACCTACTATGTACGGGACAATGGCCGGGGCACGGCGCAGGCGTCATTGCCGAAGGTGTTCAAGGCGTTCGAGCGGCTGCACGGCGATACGCCCGAAGGCGACGGCATCGGCCTGACGCTGGTCAAGCGGATCGTCGAGCGGCACCGCGGGCGCGTGTGGCTGGAGTCGGTCGCATCGGCAGGTTCGACGTGCTACGTAACGCTGCCCGCGCGGGTGCCGGATACGCCGACGGCGCAGGCACACAGCGCTGTGCGACCGATACCGCGTCCGCGTGGCCGAATCCCTAGAATAGCTGCGCTGCCCGTGACCTGGAGCGATCATGGCCAACGGTGAGACAGCCCACATTGTCCGAGTTTAGGGTCGCCACTGCCACTGTCACTGTCCCGCGACCCGACCTGACCCGCGAGCAACGCGCCGCGCGCTACAACGTCCGCTTCTTCATTTCATCGCGAATTTCGCGCAGCAGCAACACGTCCTCGGCGGGCGGTGGCGGGGCGGCGGCAGGCTGGTCTTCTGGACGTTGATTGCGTAATCTGTTGATGAACTTCACCATTAGAAAAATGATGAACGCGAGGATGATGAAGTTGATCAGCACGGTAATGAACGCGCCATAGCCGAATGCGGCGACGCCTGCAGCTTGCAGGTCCTTGTATGAATCGGCACTGCCCTTGAACGATGCCGGTATCTGGCCAAGTCGGACGAATTGGTTCGAAAAGTCCAGTCCGCCGGTGACGACGCCGACCACTGGCATGATCAGATCCTTGACCACCGACGAGACGATCGTCGAAAACGCGCCGCCGATGATCACGCCGACCGCGAGATCCATCACATTGCCTTTGACGGCGAATTCTTTGAACTCCTGCACCATACCCATCGCTATTCCCTCCCGTAAAGGTGGCGTGCGTGACGTAAGCGACGTTCCCCTGACGATGGCTGTCTCGAGTCATCGGGAACCGCCGTGCGGGTCGTCGCCCATGTTATAGCAGAATGGGGCGCGATCCGATGCCGCCATGCACTCGGACGCCTAGTCGGAGATGTAGTTCCCCATGTAGTCTTTACATGCAGCCGCGATATCGCGATCTGCAGGCAGCGCGCCACGTATGCGTCGACTCGGCATGCAAAGTGCTGGGCTGGATCCATCTTCGCTATTTCGCCCGCTACCAGACTGGTCCGGTCGCACACCGCCATGCCCAATCCGACACGCATTGCCGAAGGCTTGCCGTTTCCACTCGGCGCCAACTGGGACGGGCAGGGCGTCAACTTCGCGCTGTTTTCCGCGCACGCCACCAAGGTGGAGCTGTGCCTGTTCGACGAAGCTGGCGCGCACGAGCTGGAGCGCATCGAACTGCCCGAATACACCGATGAGGTTTGGCACGTGTATGTTCCCGACCTGCGCCCGGGGGCTACGTACGGGTACCGGGTGCACGGGCCCTATGAGCCCGAAGCCGGCCATCGCTTCAATCCGAACAAGCTGCTGCTCGATCCGTATGCGAAGGCACATGTCGGCGAACTGCGGTGGGACCCGGCGGTATTCGGCTACACGCTCGATCACGAAGACGGCGACCTGAGTTTCGACGAGCGCGACAGCGCGCCGTTCATGCCGAAGTGCCGCGTGGTGGACCAGCACTACGTGTGGAGCCATCCGACGCATGTACGCGTGCCGTGGGACCAGGTGATCGTCTACGAGACGCACGTGCGCGGGTTGACGAAGCGGCATCCGGGGGTGCCGGCTCCTGAGCGAGGCACGTTCGCCGGCCTCGCGCACGAGGACATCGTCTCGTATATCAAGAACCTGGGCGCGACGTCGGTCGAGTTGCTGCCGATTCATGCGTTCGTCAGCGACCAACACTTGCTGGATAAAGGACTGACGAACTACTGGGGCTACAACACCATCGGCTTTTTTGCGCCGGAGCCCCGTTACTTCGTCGAAAAACAGGCAGTCATCGACGAGTTCAAGCACATGGTCGACGTGTTTCACGCAGCGGACATCGAAGTCATCCTCGACGTGGTCTACAACCACACCGCGGAAGGCAACGAGCGTGGGCCCACACTGTCGTTCCGCGGCATCGACAACGCCTCCTACTACCGACTCATGCCGGACCAGCCGCGCTTCTATATCAACGATACCGGGACCGGCAATACGCTGAACCTGTCCCACCCGCGCGTCTTGCAGATGGTCACCGACAGCTTGCGCTACTGGGTGACGGAGATGAACGTCGATGGCTTTCGCTTCGATCTCGCCACGATCCTGGCGCGCGAGCCCTACGGTTTCGACGAGGGCGGCGGTTTTCTCGACAGTTGCCGGCAAGATCCGATCCTCTCGAGTGTGAAGCTGATCTCGGAGCCATGGGACTGCGGACCCGGGGGGTATCAGGTCGGCGGCTTTCCGCCGGGCTGGGCCGAATGGAACGATCGTTACCGCGACACGATCCGCGCCTTCTGGCGCGGCGACGAAGGCATCGCCGCGGAACTCGCCACGCGGGTGACCGCGTCGGCGGACAAATTCAATCGGCGTGGCCGAAAGCCATGGGCCAGCGTCAATTTCATCACCGCGCACGACGGCTTCACGCTGAACGACCTGGTGTCGTATAACGATAAGCATAACGACGCGAATGGCGAAGACAACCTGGACGGTCACACGGACAATCAATCGTGGAACTGCGGCGTCGAAGGGCCAACCGACGATGCGCAGATTCGTGCGCTGCGCGAGCGCCAGAAGCGCAATTTCCTCGCCACGCTGTTGTTTTCACAGGGCACGCCGATGCTGTTGGCGGGCGACGAGTTCGGTCGCACGCAGCAGGGCAACAACAATGCGTATTGCCAGGACACCGGGATCAGCTGGGTCGACTGGGAAGGGCTCGACGACGAGGGCCGTGCATTGGCGGAGTTCACGCGCAAGCTGACCACGCTGCGCCACACCTTGCCGGTGCTGCGCCGCAATCGCTTCCTGACCGGAGAATATAACGAGGCGATCGGCGTCACTGATGTCCGCTGGCTGAGCCCGACGGGTACCGACCTAAACGACGAGCAGTGGACCGACCCGGCGATGCGTTGCTTCGGGATGGCGATCGACGGACGCGCGCAGGCGAGCGGCATCCGCAAGCCGGCGTCCGATGCGACGCTGTTGCTGGTGTTCAACGCGCATCACGATGTGGTGACATTCACGCTGCCCGAGATTCCCGGCAGCGAACAATGGAAATGCCTGATCGACACCAATATGCCGGTGCGCGACGAATTGCCGGAGTTCGAGTCGGGGGACGTCTACCAGGTGACCGGGCGGTCGCTGCTGCTGTTCGCGCTCCAGGCGCGCGGCCAGACCAAGCGGATTTTCGACCGGCTCGAAGAGACCCTGACCGATGAAGCGCCAGCGGAGCAGCCGGCCGCCGAGGCGGCACAGCCTGGCTCCGGCACGGCGCATTCTTAGCTTAGTCCGCAGCACTCAAGTTGTTCCGCGGCGCGCCGATATCCCGCATATCGGCGTTTTCTCGCGTTCCGACGCGCGAAAGCGCCGTCCGATCATCGTTGCGCGACAATGAAAAAAATTCTAAAGAAATCGCGAAACGCGTCGATATCCAGGATAGCAAGGTTATAAGACGAAGTCGGGCGTCCAGTCCGCGTGAACTATCCGTATCGCGGGGTGCGGATACACTGATGGCGGTCTGCGCTTCATATGAAGACAGACTGCCATTTTTTCTTTGCGAGGCTTGCCCGATGACTGACGATTCCACCCAGCGTTTTACGGACCGTGTCGCCGACTATGCCAAGTATCGGCCCAGCTACCCGCCGCAGGTCGTGCATTTCATGCATCAACATGGCGTTGCAGCGGGTGCGGTCGTGGCGGACATTGGCGCGGGCACCGGGATTTCGACGCGGCTCTTTCTCGATGCGGGGCATCCCGTCACGGCGGTGGAGCCGAACGCGGCCATGCGCAACGCGGCTGACCGGTGGCTCGGCGCGCTGCCGGGCTATCGAAGCGTCAGCGGAACCGCCGAGGCGACATCGTTGCAAGACGCCAGCGTCGCGCTGGTGATCGCGGCGCAGGCGTTCCACTGGTTCGACGCGGCCAGCGCCAAGCGCGAGTTCGCGCGCATCTTGCAGCCGGGCGGACTGGTCGGGCTGTTTTCCAACACCCGCTTGTTGGACGACACGCCGTTCCTGCGCGGCTACGAGGCACTGCTGCAGCGCTACGGCGTCGATTATCGCGCCGTTGCCGAACGCTACGCCGATGACGCATCGATGGCCGCATGGTTCGGCGCCGGACAGGTTGCGTCCGCACGCTTTCCGAACGCCCAGCAGCTTGACTTCGACGGGGTGAAGGGCCGTCTTCTGTCGTCGTCTTACGCGCCGAAAGCTGGCCATGCGAATCACGAACCGATGCTGGCGGCCCTGCGTGCGCTGTTCGACGCCAGTCAGCGCGACGGCGCGGTAGTGTTCGAGTATGAGACGCGGGTTTATCTAGGGCGGGTGTCTTGAGCGGCGGCGGACTGTTGGGCCCGGCGCCGCCGCAAGCGAAGACCTGCAACGGTCCCGTCAGCCGCCATAGATGTCGAAGTCGAAGTACTTGCTCGCGAGCTTCTTGTAGGTGCCATCCTGGATGATGTCCGCGATGGCCTTGTCGATCTTGGCCCTCAGGTCGGCATCTTCCTTGCGCAACCCGACGGCGGCGCCCTTGCCGAGGATTTTTTCGTCGACCAAGGTCGGGCCGGCGAACGTGTAACCCTGGCCGCGCGGCGTCTTCAGGAAGCCGATGTCGGCTTGCACGGTGTCTTGCAGCGTGGCGTCCAGGCGCCCGGCCAGCAGATCCGAGTAAACCCGGTCCTGGTTCTGGTAGGAAACGACTTCGACGCCTTTGGGCGCCCAGTGCGTCTTGGCGTAGGTTTCCTGGATCGTGCCCTGTTCGACGCCGACACGCTTGCCCCTCAGCGATTCCGCGGTGGGTAGCAGTCCAGAGCCCTTCTTTTCGACCAGGCGCGTTGGTGTGTTGAACAGCTTCGACGAGAAATCGATCTGCTGCGCGCGCTGCGGCGTCATGGTCATGGACGACAGTACGCCGTCGATCTTGCGCGCCTTCAGCGCCGGGATCAGTCCGTCGAAATCGTTCTCGACCCACTGGCATTTGGCCTGAATACGCTTGCAGATTTCGTTGCCGAGGTCGATGTCGAAGCCGACCAGCTTGCCATCGGGTGCTTTCGATTCGAACGGCGGATAGCTCGCGTCGACGCCGAAACGGACCGTAAACCAGTCCTTTGCATAGGCGCCCGCCGCGGCGGATAGTGCCAAGACCGATACGCACACAGCAACGAAAATTTTCTTCACGAAAAGTCCCCTTTCAGATGTGAATGCTCAACTTGGTTCTTCGGCTCCTATGGCACACTATACCGGAGTGCTCATCCGCACTATACGGTTCATTATATTCAGACCCAACCGGACGCACGCAACTTGCGCCACATGACGGTACATGCGCCGAGCGTGAACAGCAGCGCGGCCGGATAGCCGTATCGGAAGTCCAGTTCGGGCATCGACTTGAAGTTCATGCCGTACAGACTGAATATGACGGTCGGAATCGCGAGAATCGCGCCCCAGCCCGCCAGCCGCTTGACCACTTCGTTTTGCGAGACGGTGACCAGCGCGAGGTTCACGGAAATCGCCGTGGTGAGCATTTCGCGGATGACGTCGAGTGTGTCGATGATGTGCGTGACGTGGTCTTCGACGTCCCGATAGTAGGGGCGCAGCTCCTTCGGCACGATCTGCTCGTGCAGCCGGATCAATTGGCCGCAGATGTCGCGCAATGGCGCGGTCGCGCTGCGCACGCGCATCAGTTGCGCCTTCATATCGTAGAGCCGCTCGATGGCCGCGCGGTCGAAGCGGTCGTTGAAAATGCTCTTCTCGAGTTCATCGAAGCGCGCCTCGATCTGCATGGCGACTTCGTTCAGGTGGTCGACGACGAAGTCGAGCACCGCGTACGCGACATACGCCGGACCTTTGGCCAGCATGCCGGGCCTTGTCTCGCACTTTTCGCGGACCTGTACATACGACGACGAGGGTCCATGCCGAACCGTGACGACGAAGTTGCGGCCGACGAACAAGTGCGTCTCGCCGAATTCGACCCCGCCATCGATCAACTGCGCGGTGTTCAGCACGATGAACAGCGAGTCGCCGTAAAGCTCCAATTTCGGCCGCTGATGGGCGACCAGTGCGTCTTCGATCGCCAGTTCATGCAGGCCGAACTCCTCCTGGATCTTGCGTAATTGTCCCGCCTCGGGGTCGCGTACGCCGAGCCAGACAAAGGTGCCGGGATCGGGCAGTACCTCGCTGATATCGTCCAGCGCGACCTCGCCGAGGCGCTTGCCGTTCCGGTAGACGACAGAGTTTACGATCATGATGGCATTCCGTCCTGCTAATGAAGATACATGCTGCCCACCGGGCCCCTTCCGCACCCCGCTAGATTACGGCCTGCGCCGCGTCCGCCATAGTGGGCACGACGTATCGCGTCGCGTGGCGTATCGGCGCGACGGTCGGCAAGCAACGCTCTTGCGGCTCGAAAAGTAGTTCACCGCGATGTGATGCGCCAGATCCTCGAGCCTCTGGGGCTCGCCATGGCGTGCCAGGTAGGATCGGTACGCGCCGTTGCAGCGTAATCGGCATTGTTCAGATGGCTGAATTGTGTTGCCCGATTATAGGCATTTATTCGGACGGCTGCCGACGCGAGAGTGCGCGCCGCAACATATGGGGCGAGGCGCACGCGCGCCGGATAGCCATGGCGGTAACGCTGGATTCTCGTTTGCAGGCCGATGATGTCCGCATCGACTCGCTCTCTTACCGAACTAAAAAGCGACCGCTCGCAACCAGCTGCGTAATGCGCAGCAGCGCACCAGGCCCAACTGCGAGAGCGCGATCCGGTCCACGAAAGGACACCCTATACGGATCGATCCAGCCGCCGGCCAGTCGCTTAGCCAAAGCGCCCATACTCCTTGCGATTCTTGCCGGCTACCCGCTGCTCGCGCTACTGTTCCGAAGCAATCGAATTGACGGATGGATTCCGCTTATTAGTCTTGAGATGGCGGCGCTTCGCTGCCGCGACGAAACCTCTTTGCGAATATAGCCCGGATGCTACACCTTGGTTGTTTGCGCTGTTCTGACGTATCGACGCAGTCGTTGGGCTGTCGCAAGGATCATCCGAAGCCTTGAACAATACTGGAGTGATGTCATGAAGCTGAGTCAATCGATTGCTTTGCGCATAATTTTCGCTACCGCAGTGATCGGGTCGGTATGTGCCGATCCTGTTCAAGCGGACACCCTGACCGACGAAGGTACCGCCGCTGGTCTTCAATGCAGCGGGAATGCGGTCAATGACAGCGGAGTCGTGGTGGGCAGTTGCCTCAATACGACAGGGGTTCCAACCGCTTTCGTGGCGAGCACGGCGGGGAGCGAAACGGTCTTGCCGCCGCTCGTCGCCGGGCAGGCTTGCGTTGCCAACGCCATCACCAATACTGGAACCATTATCGGGGGGTGCGGGGACGCGACTGGGCGAACTCAAACCGTAACCTGGCTAGCCAGTCAACCGACCACCGCACCCAGCGTGCTGGCCTCTTTGGGCGGGATCGGTACGATCCCGCTTGGCGGCAACCATCAGGGCGCCGTCGTGGGCGCGAGTGTCAACGGAACATTGATTGCCACACCCGTGTTGTGGCCGGCCGGGCAAACGACCCCGGTTGCACTGCCCGGGCCTGGACTGCTCGGCTTGGGCAACACCAACTGCGTGGCATTGGATGCAGCGCCCGGCAGTGGCACCGCCCCCCCGATCATTGGTGTTTGCCCAGACGGTTCTGGACGGCCGGCGCCTGTTATCTGGAACCCGACGGGACTGTTGGGCGCCTACGTGGCGTCGATGCTGCCCGCGCCTGCCAATAGCGTCTCGTGCGTGGCCACCAGGGTCAATGGGGCGAGCCAAGTACTCGGCACCTGCGATTTCGGCCCTGGCGTCGGCCCCAAAACCGTGCGTTGGTCGAGTGCGACCGGCCCAGCGGCCGTCCTCACCGCCGTCAACGGCAGTCCTCGCAATGTAGGCGTCTCGATGAACGCCAACGGCGCGATCATCGGACAGTATTTGAGTGCCGATGAGGTCTCTTTGGCCTTCTATTGGAATCCTGATGCGAACGATGTCCAGGCGATCCCCGCATTGAGCAGCGGAGCATCCGCGGCGGTGACCACGATTAGCGATACGTCGGTCGTGATGGGGAGCAGTGAAACTGATTCGGGTACCGGTCATGCCTTCAAATGGACTGCGGCAGGCGGTGTGGTTGACCTTGGCACACTCACTGGCGGCAGCAACAGTTCGGTCTCGATGATTTCGAGCAACGGCTGCTTTGCGACGGGTGACAGCGAAGTGGTCGGGCACGCGGATCATGCCTTCTCCGACACTCTTTGTGCGCCAGGGTTAATGATGCTCCGTTCGAGCGTCGCTGCACCTGGGGCTTTGCCGTCGCTCGCTTTCGACACCCCCTGGATTTTTTTTCCCTGGCACAGGATGTACTTATATTTTGTCGAACGTATTTCGAGGGCTGCTCTCGGCGAGGGCCTCCAATAACGGTGCATTGTGCATAATCGGTAGTCCGCTATTCTATCGTTATGCTTACATTTCCACGAGTTTGGTCTAGCTTCAAGTGCCACGCCGAAAGAGGTAGGGTTTGGAAGAAGGCCGAGCTGTGGTGATGTCGTCAATCAAAGATCAATAGTATCCTGTCGCCCTGAAGCCTCGACGCCATCGCGTTGGGGCCCTCATTCAGCCGGAGAATCAGGGATGTTTACGTGCAGAAACCAGTCCTGCGGGACGCTGTGGGAGCCGACGGAAGTCGTCATCAAGAACGAAGGTCAAGGGCTTCTGTTCATCTGTCCGCTATGCGGCGCGCGCAATTATGTCGAGCGCTTTGAGGCGGGCGATGGCTCGGCAGCCTTCAAGCAGATCGAGGGCCGTCCGGCCCCGACTCAATAAATACCGGCAACGCCAGCCATTATCGGATATTCATGACCGCCACGCCCCCGTCCCCATCCGCGCCCTTTAGCCAGTTGCCGCTGGCGCCCGCCATGCTCGCTAATCTCGCGCAGCTTGGCTATCTGAACATGACACCGATCCAGGCCGCGAGCCTGCCGATCGCGCTCGCCGGCCACGATCTGATCGCGCAGGCGAAGACCGGCAGCGGCAAGACCGCGGCCTTCGCGCTCGCGCTGCTGTCGCGCCTCGACGCGCGCAATTTCGCGGTGCAGGCGATGATTCTTTGTCCCACCCGCGAACTCGCCGATCAGGTGACGCAGGAAATCCGGCGCCTGGCGCGCGCCGAAGAAAACATCAAGGTGCTGACGCTCACCGGCGGCACGCCGATGCGTCCGCAGTCCGCCAGCCTTGAACATGGCGCGCACATCGTCGTCGGCACGCCCGGACGGATCATGGATCACCTCGAGTGCGGTAGCCTCACCTTGCAGGCGCTCAATACGCTCGTGCTCGATGAAGCCGATCGTATGCTCGACATGGGTTTCTACGACGACATCGCGACCGTCGTGCGGCAGTGTCCAAAGGAGCGCCAGACGCTGCTCTTCTCCGCGACCTACCCGGACGGCATCGGCAAGCTCAGCCAGCAATTCTTGCGCAAGCCTCGGGAAGTGAAGCTCGAAGAGCGTCACGACGACAGCAAGATCCGCCAGCGCTTCTACGAGGTGGACGAGACCCAACGGCTGCATGCGGTCGGCCTGTTGCTCAACCACTATCGGCCGGTCAGTACGCTCGCTTTCTGCAATACGAAGCAGCGATGCCGCGATCTGCTCGACGTACTGCGCGCGCAGGGCTTTCATGCGTTGGCGCTGCACGGCGAACTGGATCAGCGCGAACGCGATCAAGTGCTGATCCAGTTCGCGAACCGGAGCTGCTCGGTGCTGGTCGCGACCGATGTCGCGGCGCGCGGGCTGGATATCGCGCAACTCGAAGCGGTGATCAACGTCGATGTGACGCCTGATCCAGAAGTCCATGTGCATCGCATCGGCCGTACGGGGCGTGCGGATCAGGACGGTTGGGCGCTCAGCCTGGCGAGCATGGAGGAAATGGGACGGGTCGGCACGATCGAACAAGCGCAGGGCGGCGAGGTGGGATGGCATCCGCTCGCGCAACTCCAACCCGCGAATGACGAGCCGCTGACGCCGCCCATGGCGACGTTGCAGATTCTCGGCGGACGCAAGGAGAAGATCCGTCCAGGCGACGTGCTCGGGGCGCTGACCGGGGAGGCCGGCTTCAGCGGCTCGCAGGTCGGCAAGATCAACGTGACGGAGTTCACGACGTACGTCGCGGTCGAGCGCGGCATCGTGCGCGACGCGCTGCGCAAGCTCAGCGCGGGCAAGGTGAAGGGCAAGAAGGTGCGCGTGCGCCCGATGGACGAATTCTAGATTTTCGCAGACCTCGTGGCCGCGTTACGACTTCAACCAAACCGATTCACAGAGCACGGCCATTTGCGCGCCGCATGAGGGTTCCAGGACGAAGAGCGCGCGCTGACCGGTCACGAAGTCGTGCCGCGCATACCGATCCGCCCGCTCAACGTCAAGCGGTGCGGCTTGGACATTGTCACGGCTGTTGACCCACTGTATCCATGTGCGCACTTCGTCGGACGAGAAGGGATATCTCGGTGAGATAAGAAGTCGCGATACAACGTTTTGCTCTGCGAAGTCGACCAGGCGTTGGGCGATCACACCCGTGAACCGGAACATGCCGGTCTCGCCGCTCGCTCGCTTCAAGTGCACTGCCAACGCTCTGTCCTCCGGGCGGTGGTCGATGCCGATTAATTCTGCATCGTGAAAGCTGGGAACGTCATTGAGGTCCCTGACGTTGGCGTAGTTGATTGTGTCCATTTGTATTTTCTCGAATCAAGGCAGGATCACATCGGCAAGCCCGCCGAAATACTCAGTCCCGAAAACATGATCGTTTGTGGCCGTCAACCTTGCGTGGCGCGCCTCGTCTGAACAGATCTAAGATTTTACATTAAGCTTTCAGCTGTTGTCATCTTGGGATGAAAGTGCCCCGGCTACGGCACGCTTGGACTCGCTTGCGAGCCTTGCGTCGCCGCTGCCGAAACGAAACTTTCAAGTACCCCACGAAGTTTGTTAGTCTCGAAGCGTCCGACCGCCGCGCGCGCCGCCGTCATGGCGCGCCGCAACCGCCGAATCACTCGAATGCCCGGCGCAAAGGAGAGCATGCCGCACGACGTCAGCCTGATCACCACCATCGCGGCCGCTTTTGGCCTCGCGATGATCTTTGGATATGTCGCGTCGCGATTGAAGATGCCGCCGCTGGTCGGTTATTTGCTGGCCGGCGTGCTCATCGGACCGGCGACGCCCGGTTTCGTCGCCGATGTCGCGCTCGCGGGGCAGCTCGCCGAGATCGGCGTGATGCTGCTGATGTTCGGCGTCGGCCTGCATTTCTCGCTGAGCGATCTGCTCGCGGCCAGGCGCATTGCGGTGCCGGGCGCGATCGTACAGATCCTGGTGGCGACCGTGCTGGGCGCGGCGACCGCGCTGTGGTGGGGCTGGAGCTTTGGCGCGTCGCTGGTGTTCGGCCTGGCCTTGTCGGTCGCGAGCACCGTGGTGCTGCTGCGCGCGCTGGAGGCGCACGGCGTGCTCGACTCGGTCAATGGCCGCATCGCGGTTGGCTGGCTGGTCGTCGAGGACCTCGTCATGGTGCTGGTCCTGGTGCTGTTGCCGCCGCTGGCCGGCCTGCTCGGCGGCCAGCCCGGCACACTGCCGCACGGCGCTTCGGCGCCCGCTCAGGCCGCCAGCGCCGCCGCCAGCGTCGCGGTGAGCGCGGTCGCGCAGATGGCCAACATGACGCCGCCGGCGGCGGGCAGCGTTTGGATCACGCTCGGCGTCACGCTGGTGAAGGTCGCCGTGTTCATCGCGTTGATGCTGCTGGTCGGACGACGCGTGTTTCCGCGTTTGCTCTGGCTGGTCGCCCGAACCGGTTCGCGCGAGCTTTTTACCTTGTGCGTGATCGCCGCGGCGGTAGGCGTCGCGTACGGTTCGGCCAAGCTGTTCGATGTCTCGTTCGCGCTCGGCGCGTTCTTTGCCGGGATGATGATGCGTGAATCCGAGTTCAGCCACCGCGCGGCGGACGAGTCATTGCCGTTGCGCGATGCGTTCTCGGTACT
>Ga0310811_10001914_pt1 | contig 25846 bp, 18 predicted proteins | sample YCmetagenome_FD_207642 | JGI IMG/M metagenome (GOLD analysis project Ga0310811, IMG submission 207642) | Soil microbial communities from experimental microcosm in Duke University, North Carolina, United States - YC | ecosystem: Engineered > Artificial ecosystem > Soil microcosm > Unclassified ... | reverse complement strand
CCTTCGGCGCGGCGACCTTCATCGGCGCCGGGGCGGGCAGGCCCTTGAACTGCTGCCAGTCGCCGGAGACCTTGAAGATGGCGACGACGGCCTCGGTCGGCTGGGCGCCGACCTTCAGCCAGTGCTGGGCGCGCTCGCTGTTCACCTCGATGAAGGACGGGTCCTCCTTCGGGTGGTACTTGCCGATCTCCTCGATCGCGCGACCGTCACGCTTGGTGCGGGCGTCGGCGACGACGATGCGGTACTGGGGGTTGCGGATCTTGCCCAGGCGCTTCAGCTTGATCTTGACTGCCACGGGAGTTGAATCTCCTGAATTCTCAATTCGGGTGGACGGGCGGGAACGGCGCGTGGGGATTGCTCCGACTCGCCTATCCGAAAGGACGCGACGTCCGGCGGAGAGAGGGGCCGCCGAGGCCGAGTGCTCAGCGACCCATTATGCCAGACCTAAACCCCTGCTCCGGACCCTCAATCGAGGCCCGGAATCGGCGGGATTCAGCCCAGCATCTTCTTGAACTCGTCCGGCAGCTCGAAGTTCTGCGGCACCTCGGCGGCGCCGTTCGCGGCCGCCGCGGCGCGCTCCGCCTTCGCCGCCTCCTCGGCCTTGCGCTTGGCCGGGTTGCCCGAGCGGGACTTGTTCTTCGACCGCGCGGCCTGCGCGTTCGCCTTGGCCTTGGCGCTCATCCGGCGGCCGCCGCCGGCGCCGAAGCCGGGCATGCCGGGCAGTCCGGGGATGCCGCCGCGGCCCATCGACTTCATCATCTTCTGCGCCTCGGCGAAGCGCTCGAGCAGGCTGTTGACCGCGGAGACGTGCACGCCGGAACCGCGGGCGATGCGCGCGCGCCGGGAGCCGTTGAGGATCTTCGGGTCGCGCCGCTCCTGCGGGGTCATCGAGCGGATGATCGCCTGGACGCGGTCGATCTCCTTGTCGTCGACCTGGTTGAGCTGCTGCTTCATCTCCCCCATGCCGGGCAGCATGCCCATGATCTTGGAGAGCGATCCCATCTTGCGGATCTGCTCCATCTGGACCAGGAAGTCGTCCAGGGTGAAGCTGTCGCCGCCCATCAGCTTCTTGGCCATCTCTTCGGCCTGCTGGGCGTCGAAGGCCTTCTCGGCCTGCTCGATCAGGCTGAGCATGTCGCCCATGCCGAGGATGCGCGAGGCCATCCGGTCGGGGTGGAAGACGTCGAAGGCGTCCAGCTTCTCGCCGTTGGACGCGAACATCACCTGACGGCCGGTCAGCTGCGCCACGGACAGCGCCGCGCCGCCGCGCGCGTCGCCGTCGAGCTTGGTGAGCACCACGCCGTCGAAGCCGACGCCGTCGAGGAAGGCCTGCGCGGTGGTGACCGCGTCCTGGCCGATCATCGCGTCGAGGACGAACAGGATCTCCTGCGGGCCGACCGCGTCGCGGATGTCGGCCGCCTGCCGCATCAGCTCCTCGTCGATGCCGAGGCGTCCGGCGGTGTCGATGACGACCACGTCGTGCTGTTTGGCTCGGGCGTACTCGATCGAGTCCCTGGCGACCTTCACCGGGTCGCCGACGCCGTTGCCCGGCTCGGGCGCGTACACGGGCACTCCGGCGCGCTCGCCGACCACCTGCAGCTGGGTCACCGCGTTGGGGCGCTGCAGGTCCGCGGCGACCAGCATCGGGGCGTGGCCGTTGGACTTCAGCCAGCGGCCCAGCTTGCCCGCGAGGGTCGTCTTGCCGGCACCCTGCAGGCCGGCCAGCATGATGACCGTCGGCGGCTGCTTGGCGAAGCGCAGCCGGCGGGTCTCGCCGCCGAGGATCTTGATGAGCTCCTCGTTGACGATCTTGATGACCTGCTGGGCGGGGTTGAGCGCCTGGGAGACCTCGGCTCCGAGGGCGCGCTCCTTGACCGCGGCGACGAAGGGCCGCACCGCGGCGAGCGCCACGTCCGCCTCGAGCAGCGCGATCCGGATCTCCCGGCAGGTGGCGTCGATGTCCTCCTCGGAGAGGCGGCCCTTGCCCCGCAGGGATTTGAAGGTCGCTGCCAGGCGGTCGGAAAGCGTGTCGAACACGGCGGCGTCAGTCCTCGGTCAGTGGGATGGAATGCTGTTCTCCCGTCCAGAGTAGCCGCTGCGCGAGTGATGTCGGCGGGCTCGCCTATCGTGAGATGCAGTCAACAGGAAGGGTCGGTTCGGCGGATGGCAACCAACCGTTTCCCCGGTACGTGCAAGACCTGCGGGGCCCAGGTCCCCGCCGAGCAGGGCGAGCTGCGCAAGGAGCAGGGAGCCTGGATCGTCTACCACCCGGGCTGCCTGCCCGCGCCGGCCCCCGGCTGGCACACCGGGGTGCTCGGTTCCTACGACTGCGAGACCACCGGCCGCGATCCGCTCACGGCGCGGCTGATCTCGGCGGCGTTCGTCACCAGCGACGGGCGGCGGCACGACTTCCTGGTGAACCCGGGCGTGCCGATCCCGCCGGAGACCACGGCCGTGCACGGGATCACCGACGAGCAGGTGCGCGAGCACGGCACGGACCCGGTCCAGGCGCTGGAGCAGATCGCCGATCTGCTCGCCGTGCACCTGTCGGCCGGCCTGCCGCTGGTCGTCTTCAACGCGCCCTACGACCTGACCCTGCTGGAGGCCGAGCTCGAGCGGCACGGCCTGCGCTCGCTGGCCGGCCGGGTGGGCCGGATCGAGCCGGTGATCGACCCGCTGGTCATCGACAAGGCGGTGGACCGCTGGCGCAAGGGCAAGCGGAACCTGGAATCGCAGTGCGCACATTACGGCGTGGTGATCGAGGGCGCGCACGACGCGGCGGTGGACGCGATCGCGGCGCTCGAGGTCGCGAAGGCGCTGGCCGAGCGCTACCCCGAGGTCGGCCAGTCCAGCCTGGCAGACCTGCACCGGCAGCAGGAGCAGTGGAAGGCCGCGGCCGAGGCGGATTTCGCGGCCTACCGGCAGCGCCGCGGCGAGGAGTACACGGCCGAGCACGGCTGGCCGGTCCGCCAGCGCCAGCCCGTCGCGGAGGTCGTCGCGGTCGCCGAAGCCGTCGCGGAGGCCTCCGCCACCGTCCCCGAGCTGCCGGAAGCCCCCGGATCGCTGTTCTAGCGGGCCCGCTCTGCATGATGTTCCACGCAGATGTTCCACGTGGAACATCATGCAGAGCGATGCATAAAGATTCCGATGGCTAGCCGTCCGAGCGCCGGCGATGGAGCGTGAAGCTTTCCAGCGCCTGCACCGTGCCGTAGGGCTGAACCACGTTGTAGTAGGTGACCCGGATACTGGTCGTGCCCCCGGGCGTGCTGCCCGGGTCCACGTCGAATGCTGCGAAGCCGTAGGGGTGCTCCTCGTCCCTGAAGGCCGACCACACCGCGTCCTCCATTACGTAGGTCGGCTTGCGCTTGCCGGTGGTGACCGGGCCGCCGACCGCGGTGACGACCTTCGCCTGGCCGTTGGTGAAGAACTCGGTATTGCTGTTCGCCGAGTTTCCGCCGCCGCCGAGCACCATGTGCACGGTGCCCTGACCGGTGTCGATGCTGGCGTCCTCGGTCGAGACCGGGTTCGGCGTCAGCGTCTCCGAGCCGGAGACCGTGCCGCGCACCGCGTAGGAGCGCTCGTAGTCGTGTTCGTGACCGCATACGACGAGGTCGACCTCGTACTCGTCGAACAGCGGTCCCCAGCTCTGCCGGATGCCGAGGTCGGCGCCGTTCGCGTTGCAGGAGCTGATGATCACCTGGTGCATGCAGACGACGACCCAGTCGATCGCCTTCGACCTGCGTGCCGCCGCGAGCTGCTTCTCGAGCCAGGCCTTCTGCTCGCCGCCGCTGTAGCCGTGGACGTAGCTGTCGCCGGCGTCCTGCAGGGCCACGTCGTCGTTGGCGACGACGACGACGCGTACGCTACCGACGGTGAAGGCGTACCAGAGGCCTTCGAAGTCCGCGGAGCCATTGCTGGGCACCGAGAATCGGGTGCGGAAGGAGTCGTAGCCGATGGCGCCGTTGCCGAGCTCGTTCTCGTGGTTGCCGGGGGCCGGCATCCACGGCCGCTTGCGGGCGGAGCGCTCGTTGTTGGTGAAGAAGTCGTTCCAGGTGCGCACCCGGTCGACCGAGAGGTTCGCGTAGCTCAGGTCCCCGTTGATCAGGTGGAACAGCGGGCGGACCTGCTCGATCGCGTCCACGATGTCGCCCGCGGACGGCGCGGCGAGGGTGGTGATCTCGGCGGAGTACGAGGTGCCGCTGCTCCCCCAGCTCGAGGTCGGCACGCACTGGTCGCCGAAGCTGGTGAAGGTGAACGGGCTGCGCCCGACCGGCGCGGTCTCGAAGGTGCCGGCGTCCGGCAGCACGCCGTCGGCCAGCACGGCGTAGATGTAGGTCGTGTTCGGCTGCAGGCCGCTGAGCCTGGCGTGGTGGATGTAGCACTCGATCTTGGAGTCGGCGTCGATGTAGGTCACCGTCTCGGCGCGCGCCTCGTCGCCGAAGCCGCCGTCCGGCGTGCCGAAGCGCACGCGCGGGTTGGAGACTGACGTGGCCGTGCTCCAGGAGACGGTCATCTCGCGGGCCGGGTCGGTGCCGAAGGTCAGGTGCAGACCTGAATTCGGCGGCGCGCCGAGCTTCTCAGGCTGCTTCCAGAGGAGTGGAGAGGGGGCCTTGGACGCGGTGGAGGAGGTTGTGGATGAAGCGGACACTGCGGCGGATGCCTCCGAGTCGACGAGGATCACGGGCGCTCCCGCGAGCGTGCCGGCGACAGCGGCGGCACGCAGCGCGGATCGACGCGAGAGCGGCAGCCTGCCCTCGCCGTCGGTGGTGTGGGCAGTCATGTTCTGGACGTTAGCCGCGCAGTCTGTCCTGAGCCGCTGCCTCGAGGAGTAACGCACGGTGACTTCGCGGCGAACGGTCAGTCGAGTGCTGCCCGCACCTCGGCGATGAGCTCCTCCGCGACCGCGCTTCCCACCGCGGTCTCCGAGCCGACACCGAAGGTCAGGTAGAACACGTCCACAGCCTGCGGGCCGAGCGTCGCGATCCGGGCCCGCTCGATGTCGGCGCCGGTTCCCGCGATGGCGGCGGCGATCCGGTGCAGCAGGCCGGGAGTGTCCTCGGCGCGCACCTCGAGCACGGTCGCCGTCTCCGACGCGCTCGGCAGCAGTCGGACCGTCGCAGGGGCCTCGTTCGGGCGCTGCCTGCGCTGCGAGGCGCGCTCCTGGTCCCGCGTCGCCAGCCGGTCGGCGATCTTGAGCGAACCGGCCCGCGCGCTGCGCAGGTCCGTGCGGAGCCTGACGAGATCCGGCAGCTCGCCGTACTCGGCCGCAACGGTCCACCGCTGCACGGCGTACGCCTTGCCCTCCGCCCTCGCGGAGACCAGTTCGGCCGACAGCACGCGCACATGACGCAGCGTCAGGACACCCGCGACCAGCGCGAGCGCGCCGACCTGGTCCGGGATCGCGATATCGATGCGGCCGATTCCGGCGCTGCCCGGCGCCACCGCCTGCACGGCGATTCCATCGGCTGCGATCGCCGCCTGCGAGGCGAGCGCGAGGTCCGCCTCGTCCTGCTCGACGGTGTGCGCGCTCGGCTGCTCCTCCCCCGCCAGGACGGCCTGCGCACGCAGTCCGAGCTCGCGGTAGAGCGACGCGCGCCATGCGGACCACACGGCGGGGCCGGTGGCCTGAGAGTCGGACTCGGTCAGCAGCTGCAACAGGGCGACGAAGTCGGCCGGGCTCGTGCCGGACTCCCCCGCCGCGGCCAGTAGCGGCGCCAGCGTCGCGGGATCGGTCGGGTCGCGGTGCACGGCGAGCTCGGCGAACAGGAGGTGATGCCGCGTCAGTGCGACGAGCGTGGCGACGTCGTGGGCCGGGAAGCCGAGGCGCACGGCCAGCTTCGCGACGATGTCCGCGCCGGTCGCGCAGTGGTCGCCGGGCAGTCCCTTGCCGAGGTCGTGGAAGAGCGCGGCGGCGAGCAGCAGGTCCGCGCGGTCCACGCGGCGGGTGCGCTCGGCGGCATGCACCACGGTCTGCACGATGTGCCGGTCGACAGTGTGCACGTGAAGCGCGTTGCGCTGCGGAAGCGACCTGATCCGCTCCCACTCGGGCAGCAGCCGCACCAGGAGTCCGGTGCGGTCCAGCGCCTCCAGGACCGGGATGAGACCCGGCCCGGCGCCGAGCAGGCGCATCAGTTCGGCGCGGGCGTACTCCGGCCACGGCTCGGGCAGCACTGCCGTGGACGCGGCCAGCCGTTCCAGCGACGCGGGCGAGATGGGCAGCCCGGCTCGCGCGGCGGCGGACGCGATGCGCAGTGGCAGCACCGGGTCGTTCAGGTCGGCCGCGAGCGCGAGGGCGGCCTCGCCCTCGGCCTTCACGACGCCGTCCGCCAGCGGCTCACGGGGTGGGGCGCTGCTGCCGCCGCGGCGCAGCAGACCGCTGATGCCGCTCCACCGGTTCCGGGTGGCGAGCGCCTGATCGACGCGGCGCCAGGCCACGTCGCACGCGTAGTCGATGGTCCGCGCCGCGTCGCTGACCGCCCGCATCAGCTCGTCGGCGCTCTCGAATTCGAGCGCGGCGGCCAGCTCGTCCTGCTCCTGCAGCAGGATGCGGTCCGCGGCCCTGCCGGTGCGCGTGTGCAGCACCCAGCGGACGTCCAGCAGGAAGGCCTGCGCGGCCTCGGGGTCGCCGTGCGGCACGTCGGCGATCCAGCTCGCGGCGATCGCCCGCAGGCTGTCCGCGTCCCGCAGACCGCCGGCGCACTCCTTGAGGTCGCCCTCCAGCCGGTAAGCCAGTTCCCCGTGGCGCTCCCGGCGCTCCTCGCGCATCGCCCTCAGCTCGGGCAGCCGGCGCGGCGCGTTCTTGCGCCAGTCCGCCAGCACCACCGAGCGCAGCGACTCGGTCAGCTGCGGATCGCCGGCGATGTGCCGTGCCGTCAGCATGCCGAGTACGACGGCGAGGTCCTCCAGCGCCACCGAGCGCGCCTCGGCCACCGTGCGCACGGAGTGGTCGAGCTTCACCTTGGCGTCCCAGATCGGGTACCAGACGGAGTCGGCGAGCGCGGCGATGGCCTTGGCGTCCCGCGAGCCGTCGTGCAGCAGCACGACGTCGAGGTCGCTGCCCGGGCTCAGCTGCCGGCGGCCGTAGCCGCCGACCGCCACCAGGGCGGCGCCCTCGACGTCGCCGAGCAGTCCGGCCAGCCACGCGTCCATCTCGGCGGAGCGCGCCTCGCGTCCCCGTGCGAATCGCAAAGCGTGCTCCCCTTCGAGGTGCGTGACCGGCCGGCTCGGGTCGTTCACTTCGTGCGTGTTACGGAGCTCTTACAGCGCCTCGGCGCCGCGCTCGCCGGTGCGGACCCGGACCACGGTCTCGACCGGGGTGACCCAGATCTTGCCGTCGCCGATCTTGCCGGTCTGCGCCGCCTTCGCGATGACGTTGAGCAGGTCCTCGACGTCGTGGTCCTCGGCGAGCAGTTCGATCCGGGCCTTCGGCACCAGGTCCACGGTGTACTCGGCGCCCCGGTACACCTCGGTGTGGCCGCGCTGGCGGCCGTAGCCGGACGCCTCGTTGACCGTCAGGCCGTGCACACCGAACGCCTGCAGGGCGGTTTTGACCTCGTCCAGCTTGTAAGGCTTGACGACTGCGGTGATGAGCTTCATCAGACGTTGACCTTCTCCTCGTCGGACTCCCCGGTACCCGCCGGCGCGGACCCGTTGGAGGGATCGGCGGTCGCCGCGGCCACGCTGACCGCGGCGCGGTGCAGACTTCCGGACAGGCCGCCCCAGTCGTAGGCGGTCTCCGCGTGCTCGGCCTGGTCGATGCCTGCGATCTCGGCCTCGGTGGTGACCCGCATGCCGAGGGTGGCGTTGACGATCTTAGCCAGGATGAACGAGACGATGAAGGAGTAGGCGAAGACGATTCCCGCGCCTTCGGCCTGGGAGATCAGCTGGCTCGCACCGCCGCCGTAGAACAGGCCGGCCTTCGCGCCGTTGGTGAAGCCCGAGACCTCGGCCGGTGCGGCGAAGAAGCCGATCAGCAGGGTGCCGAGGATACCGCCGACCAGGTGCACGCCGACGACGTCGAGCGAGTCGTCGAAGTCGAAGCGGTTCTTCAGGTTCACCGCGTAGCAGCAGATGAAGCCGGGGATCAGGCCGACGAAGATCGCGCCGATCGGGGAGACCGAGGCACAGGCCGGGGTGATCGCGACCAGGCCGGCGACGGCGCCGGAGGCGGCGCCCACGGTGGTGAACTTGCCGTGCTGGATCTTCTCGGCGGCGAGCCAGCCGATGACCGCGGTACACGTGGCGACCTGGGTGTTCATGAACACGACCGAGGCCTGGCCGCCGGAGGTCAGCGCCGAGCCGGCGTTGAAGCCGAACCAGCCGAACCACAGCAGCGCGGCGCCGAGCATGACGAACGGCACGTTGTGCGGACGCATCGGGTCCTTCTTGAAGCCGACCCGCTTACCGAGCACCAATGCGCAGGCCAATGCTCCGGCACCTGCGTTGATGTGCACCGCGGTACCGCCGGCGAAGTCCATCACGTGCAGCTTGGCGTTGATGAAGCCGTTCGGCGAGAAGACCCAGTGGGCGACCGGGAAGTAGATGACGGTGACCCACGCGCACACATACACTGTCCAGCCGACGAACTTGGTACGGTCGGCGATGGCGCCGGAGATCAGCGCCGGGGTGATGATCGCGAACATCAGCTGGAAGCAGGCGACCGCGAAGATCGGGACACCGGTCGATCCGTAGATCGTCGCGTGGGTGTTGCTCGCGATGCCGGTGGTGATGTCCTGCATCCCCCACTGCTTCAGGCCACCCCAGAAGCCGTTGCCGCTGGCGTCGTTCGCGTTACCGAACGATACCGACCATCCGTACAGCACCCAGGCCACGGTGACCACGGCTATACAGATGAAGTTCATCATGAGCATGTTCAGCACGCTCTTCGCGCGGACCATGCCGCCGTAGAAGAACGCCAGGCCCGGCGTCATAAGCAGGACCAGCGCGGAGCTCGCGAGCACCCACGCTGTGTTGCCGGTGTCCAGTGAGGGCATGGTTCACGTTTCCTTCGTGTTGGCGCGATTTCGTCAAGGTCCGGAGAGTGGTGCGATGCGTCAACACGATCGCGGCGCACCGTTACCACGCGCCGCCTGCGTTGTTTCCCGACCGTGACGGAATCGGCAAGAAGGTTACGTATGTGTGAACGATGGGGCGGCGGATGCGCCGTCCCCCGGCTCGCGCTCCTCGGGGAACGCCGCACGTACCCGCGACGCGGCCTCACGCAGCCGTTCCTCGGCCAGCCGGGACCTGATGCGTACGGCCAGACCTCCGGCGGTGCGCAGCGCGGCCACGGCGGCCGCACGGTGCCCGAGCACGGCGTGCGCCTCGGCCGAACCGGTGAGCGCCTCGACCCGGCCGCGCAACTGCCGCGGGAAGTCGCGCTCGTAAAGGCCGGCCGCCGCGTCGAACTCGGCGGCTGCCTCGCCGGTCAGCTGCGGCAGCCGGGAGGCCAGGTCGCGCAGGGCGCGGGCGGACTCCAGGCGGACCGCCGCCGGGGTGAACGTGGGCGGCCACGGGTGGCTCGTGTTGCCGAGCGGGGTCGAATTCGGCCCGTACTCGGCGGCCCAGCCCTTGGCGTGTAACGTCCGGGCCCGCTCGAGCGCGAGCTTCGCGGGCTCGATCCGGCCCAGCGCGCCGTAGCCGCGGGCCTCGACGAGGTCCACGAACGCCGCGGGCAGCGGGTCGAGGTCGCCGCGGGTCGCCGTGCGCCCGACGGCCAGCAGGTCCAGCGCGTCCTGCGCGCGGTTCAGGCCCACGAGCTGACGGGCCGTCGCGGCGAGGACGACGGCGATCGTGTTGCGATCGGCGCTCTCCTTCGCCGCGTGCAGGCCGAGCACGAGGTACCGCTGCGCCGCCGCCTGCAGCCCGCTGTCGAGCGCCATCTCGCCCGCGAGCAGGCAGTAGTGCGCGGCGATGCGGAAGATGCGCGGGTGCGCGGGCTCGGGGCTGTGCCGGATCAGCTCGGCCACCTCGTACAGCTGCCCGGTCACCGCGGCGCGCCGGATCCCGCCGCCGATCGCCGCCTCCCAGTCCCGGAACACGCGCAGCGTCTCCTCGAGCTGGTCGGCCAGCACCGCGGCCCGGCCCGGGCGGCCGCGCTGCGGCTGGGCCGGGATCGGGCCGCCCGAGGGCAGCGTCTCCAGCACGTCGATGGAGCGCTGCGGCGGGGGCACGTAGGGCAGCAGCCACCGCTTGACCGGCTCGATCAGCGCGGTGCCCGCGGCCAGCGGCGGCGCACCGTCGCCCACCCGGCGCGCCGGATTCGGCCCGAGCAGCAGGTCGCTGCGGCAGAACTCGGCCAGCAGCTCCGCCGTGCGCTCCGGCCCCCAGGGCAGGTCGGCCAGGGTGCCCGCGATCGGGCTCGAGGGCTCGCGCAGGCCGAGGTCGCTGAGCGTGACCACACAGCCGAAGCGCTCGCTGAACAGCTCGGTGAGAATCCGCGGAATCGGGTCGCGCGGCTGCTCACCGTCCAGCCACCGACGCACCCGGGAGGTGTCGGTGGCCACATGTGTCGCGCCGAGATCCCTTGCCCTGCGGTTGACCATCCGGGCGACTTCGCCTTTGGACCAGCCGCTGCGCTGGAACCAGGAGGCGAACAGGGCGTTGGGTACGCGTTCAGGCATGATGGATCGCCGCCGTGGTTACCAGGTCGCTCATGGTGAGGTGACGGTAACGCCTTGGAGCGGACTCGCGCAGGCGTTTGCCGGAATGCGCCAGGATTCGCCACCCGCGACATCCTGCGTTCCCGGCGCGCGGTGGCTAGCGTTACCTGGTGAGAGGCTGTCACGGGGAGTACGGCCCGAGGCGCGCCCGTGCCGAAAACGGCATACCCGGCCGTGTGTAAGCATCGGGCGAAGATGGAAGACAAGACTTTGTGGGGCGTGTGATGCGTGGGCCGAACCTCGGCTTACTGCCGCGGCAGGTGCGCCGTCCGGCGCAGGGAACGGCGCGGGCGGCGACGGCGCGGCAGTGTGCCGTGCGCTACGCCGCGTACGGCTGGCCGGTGACCACCGGCTCGACGACACCGACCTGCGATCCCGAACAGGTGCAGACCCTCTGGTCGATGCTGCCGAGCGCGTCCGTGCACGCGGTCAGCGGCGAGGCCTTCGACGTCGTCGAGGCGGACGCCTCGACGGGACGCGCCGCGCTGCTCCGGCTGGAGCGCCTCGGCGTACCGGTCGGCCCGGTGGTCTGGGCGCCCGCGACCGACCGCATAGGCTTCCTCGTGCAGTGCGAGACGCTCGGCCAGGTACCGACGCTGCTCGGCGAGACCTGCCGACTGCGCGTCCTGCACCGCGGCGACCTCGTCGAGCTCCCCGGCTCGCCCCACAACCGCGTCCGGTGGCTCCGCGAGCCGGCCACCATCGGCACGCCCCCTGAGCTCCCGCCCGCGCACGTCGTGCTCGGCGGTATCGCGAGCTGCCGCATCCCGCAGCGCCACTGAAGCCGCTCCACCGAAGCCGCGCGACACCGGCACGGCCCGACTTCTCCGCGGCCTTGCCCGGAAAACGGCGAAGGCCGCGGAGCGTGATGCCCCGCGGCCTTCGGCAAACGTGCTCCGTCAGCTGCCGACCAGGGCGTCGACGAAGGCGGCGGGGTCGAAGGGCGCCAGGTCGTCGGCGCCCTCGCCGAGGCCGACGAGCTTGACCGGGACGCCGAGCTCGCGCTGGACGGCGATGACGATGCCGCCCTTGGCGGTGCCGTCGAGCTTCGTCAGGGCGATGCCGGTGATGTCCACGACCTCGCGGAACACGCGGGCCTGGACGAGGCCGTTCTGGCCGGTGGTCGCGTCGAGGACGAGCAGCACCTCGTCCACCGGGCCCTGCTTCTCGATGACGCGCTTGACCTTGCCGAGCTCGTCCATCAGGCCGGTCTTGGTGTGCAGGCGGCCGGCCGTGTCGATCAGCGCGGTGTCCACGCCGAGCTCCTTGGCCTTGCGCACCGCCTCGAAGGCGACGGAGGCCGGGTCGGCGCCCTCGGCTCCGCGCACGGTGGTGGCGCCCACGCGGTCGCCCCAGGTCTCCAGCTGGTCGGCGGCGGCGGCGCGGAAGGTGTCGGCGGCACCGAGGACGACGGTTCTGCCGTCGGCGATCAGCACCCGGGCGAGCTTGCCGGTGGTCGTCGTCTTGCCGACGCCGTTCACGCCGGCGACGAGGACCACGGCCGGGCCCTCGCCGTCCTCGCGCAGCGAGCGAACGGTGCGGTCCAGCTCCGGGTCGACCAGCTTGAGCAGCTCCTCCTTCAGCAGCTCGCGCAGCTCCTCGGGGGTGCGGGTGCCGAGCACGCGGGTCCGGGTGCGCAGCGCCTCGACGAGCTCCTGGGTCGGGCCGATGCCGAGGTCGCTGGTGAGCAGGACCTCCTCGACCTCCTCCCAGGTGTCCTCGTCCAGCTTGTCCCGGGACAGCAGCGAGAGCAGCCCCTTGCCGACGGCGCTGTTCGAGCGGGCCAGCCGGGAGCGCAGCCGCACGAGCCGGTTCGCGCTCGGCTCGGGGGCCTCCAGCTCTATCTTCGGCTTCTCGAGCTGCTCGACATCGACGGCGATCGCGTCCTTGCCCTCGATGAGAAGGTCGGACGGTCCCTCGTCCTCCCGCTCGGCCGCCTCGCCGAGCTTGAGCCGCAGGTCGTCGGGGGAACGCCGTTCGGAGGGCGGCAGGAAGCGGTCGGCGCGCTTGTTCCTCCCCCGCACGACGAGCGCGGCCACCAGGCTCGCGAAAAGCACTCCGGCGATGACGCCGATGATCACATCCACCATGATGTCTATTCTGTCAGGAACCGGACCGGAGCCTGGAACCGGCGCTATTCGATCGCGGCTAAGTCGAAGACGAAGCGCATCGCCTCGAGCCGTTTGAAGCCGCGGACCGCGTCGAGGATCTTGGTCACGTCGGACTGGACCATGTTCAGTTTCCCGCCGAGGAATGCGATCTTCTTCGCGACATAGGCCAGCTCGACCTGCGCCTGTGCGGCGGCCACCGGAGTGACCGTGCCGGCGGTGACGAACTCGGCCACCAGCAGGCCGCCGAGCGAGCCGATGAGGATGTTGATCAGCATCTGGATGGTGCCCTCGGCCAGCTGGGCCTCGCTGCGCACCGCGCGCAGGCACTCCCAGGTGGTGCGCACGCAGCCGGCCAGCGCGTCGAGCTCGTCCAGGTAGACGGAGAGCGCGGGCTCGAAGCGGTCCGCCTCGGGGCCCTGCCACTCGGGGGTCAGCCTGCCGGCGACGGCCCGCAGCTCGTCGATCCTGGCGGACAGGTCCTGGTACCCGGCCTGCCAGATCTTCTCGACCCGCTCGAGTTCCACGCAGTCGCCGGTCATCCGCTCCAGGGCGTGAAAGGGATTCGGCGCGCCGGTGTGGTCGCAGATGAAGAAGACGAGCTTCTTCTCCAGCGTGCTCAGGCCCGGAATGGGAATCGCGGGTATGTGAAAGTGCGACAGATGCGTGCGGCCGAACTCCGCGAGGCTCGCCTCGTCCACCTTTTCCGGCGCGTGCTCGTCATAGGCGGCCGGGTCCGCGGCCACGGCGTCGTATCGGTGTGTCCAATGCATGGATTCCCCCCGACTACTCCTGCGCAGTGAATTCCGCGACGAAGGACTCTGCGACCTCGCGCGCCTCGGTCAGGTTGACCTTGGTCGCGGGCAGCCGGTCGTGGTACGCGTCGCGCACCTTCGCCGCGTCGATCAGTTTCCCGAAGGCGTGCTCGGGCACGCCCGCGGCGGCCAGCCGCTCCTCGAACGTGACGCAGGCCGCGCCGACGGACTCGAGTGCACCGACCAGGGCCCGCACCACGTCCGGCTCCGCTCCCGGCAGAACCCTGACAAGCCCGACATCCCCACCCGACTCAGCCATGCGGAGCAGCGTACCGAGCCGGATGGGGGAAGGGAAGAGACTGCGGATCAGGCCTCGACCGCTGCGGCCTGCGCGGGAACGTGGTCGCGCATCCTGCCGTCCTGCCGCAGCTTCTGCGAGATGACCGTGGTGACGCCGTCGCCGCGCATCGAGACGCCGTAGAGCGCGTCGGCGACCTCCATCGTGCGCTTCTGGTGGGTGATCACGATCAGCTGCGAGTTCTCCCGCAGCTCCTCCATGATGGCGATCAGCCGCTGCAGGTTGGTGTCGTCCAGCGCCGCCTCGACCTCGTCCATCACGTAGAAGGGCGAGGGGCGCGCCTTGAAGATCGAGACCAGCAGCGCGACGGCCGTCAGTGAGCGCTCGCCGCCGGAGAGCAGCGAGAGCCGCTTGACCTTCTTGCCCGGCGGACGCGCCTCGACCTCGATGCCGGTGGTCAGCATGTCGTCCGGGTCGGTCAGGTACAGCCGGCCCTCGCCGCCGGGGAACAGCCGGGAGAACACGCCGACGAACTCGCGCTCGGTGTCCGCGTACGCCTCGGCGAAGACCTGGCGGACCCGCTCGTCCACGTCGTCGACGACCTGGAGCAGGTCGGCGCGGGTCTTCTTGAGGTCCTCGAGCTGCTCGCTGAGGAACTTGTAGCGCTCCTCCATCGCCGCGAACTCCTCGAGCGCGAGCGGGTTGACCTTGCCCAGCGCGGCGTAGTCGCGCTCGGCCTGCTTGAGCCGCTTCTCCTGCTCGGGGCGGACGAACTCGATGAAGCCGGGCTCGCCGTCCGGGCCGACGACCGGGACCGGGGCCTCGGGGCCGTACTCGGCGACCAGCGCCACGACCTCGATCCCGTGGTCCTCCATGGACTTCTCTTCGAGCTGTTCGAGCCGCATCCGCTTCTCGGCGCGCGCCACCTCGTCCCGGTGCGCGGTGTCGGTGAGCTGGTCCAGCTCGCCGGCCAGCTCGCGGCCGCGGGTACGCAGCAGGCTCAGGCGCGCCTCGCGTTCGGCGCGCTCCTTCTCGGCCTGCTCGCGCATCGCGCCGGCCTGGGCCAGCGACACCTCGAGGCAGGCGAGCGCCTGCTTCACGCCCGAGACGACGGCCTGCGCGACGCGCACCTGCGCGCTCGCCGCGGCCTGCCGCTCTGCGGCCCGGTTGCGCGCCTCGCGCTCGGCGGCCGCGCCCCGGTCCAGCGCGTCGGCGCGGCCGGCCAGCGATCGGGCCCGCTCCTCGCCGGTGCGCACCGCGAGGCGCGCCTCCATCTCGGCCGCGCGCGCGGCGGTGGCCTCGGCGGCGAGCTCGTCGCGCAGGTCGGTCGAGCTCGCGTCGTCCTCGGCCAGCGTCTCGGCCGCGGCGGCGGCCTCCTCGTGCTCGATCTCGAGGTCGGCGAGAGTGCTCTCGTCCTTCTCCTTGGCCGACTCCGCGGCCTCGGCGGCCTTGGCGTACCGCTCGACCTCGGCCAGCGCGGCGCGCGCCTGTCCGCCGAGGCGCCCGAGCTGCTGGGCCACGGAGGCCTTCTGCGCATCGGCGGCCCGGCGCTCGGCGACCAGCGCGTCCAGCTGCTGCTTCGCGGCACGCTGGTGCTCGGTCGCCTCCTCGAGCTCACCGCGCAGCTGCCGGGAGCGTTCAACCGCCTCGGCCAGCTTCTCCGCCGCCTCGTCGACCGCGGCCTGGATCTCCAGCAGCGAGGGCGCGCTGGACGAGCCGCCGTGTGCGATGTGCCGGCCCAGCACATCGCCCTCGCGGGTGACGGCGACCAGCTCGGGCCGGGCCTCGAGCAGCCGGCTGGCCTCGCCGAGGTCGTCCACTATCGCCATGCCGTGCAGCAGCCGCTGCACCGAGGCGCCCATCTCCGCCGGAACGCTCACCAGCTCACTGAGATAGCGCGCGTACGACGGCAGCTCCGGCAGCTCAGCGCCCTGATAGAGGGCGCCGCCGATCAGTATGGCCGCCCGGCCGTGGTCCTCGGCCTTGAGTAGCCGGATCGCATTGACCGCGGCGTCGGACGAGGCGACCGCGACGGCGTCCGCCGCGACGCCGAGCGCCGCGGCCACGGCCGTCTCGGCACCCTGTTCGATCGTCAGTATCGCCGCGACGGAGCCGAGCATGCCGGAGAGCCGGTCGGTCGCCGCGAGCAGCGCGCCGGCGCCGTCCTTGCGGTTCAGGCCGAGTTCGAGGGCTTCCTTGCGGGCGGCGAACGCGCCCTTCTCCCGCTCGGCGTCGCGCTCGGCGGCGCGCAGCGCGGTCAGCCGGTCCTCGGCCTCGGCGACGGCGGTCGTGGCGTCCTCGACCTCGGCGTCCAGGCCGTCGCCGTCCTCGATGCCCTCCACCTGCGCCTTGAGCTCGTCGTACTCCGCCTGCACGGCGGCGGCCCGGGCCCGGGCCTCCTCGTGCGCGGTCTGCAGACGGCCGAGCTCGGCGTCGGCGGCGGTCAGCTTCGAGCGCACCGCGCCGACCCGGCCGGCCAGCTTGGCCAGGCTTTCCCGGCGGTCCGCGGCGGAACGCACCGCGGCGGCCAGCCGACGCTCCTCGGCGCCGTGCGCGGATTCGGCCTCGCCGCGGCGGCGCACCGCGTCGGCCAGCGCCTCCTGCGCCTGCGCGATCTCCTCGGCGAGCGCGTCCTCCTGCTCGCGGATGTACTCGGCCTCGCGCTCCATCTCGTCCGGATCGCGGCCCTGGCGCTCGGTCTGCGCGCCCTGCGCCAGCTGGGTCAGGTTGCGCACCCGCTCCCCGGCCAGCGATCCGGTGCCGCGCAGCCGCTCACGCAGCGAGGAGAGCCGGTACCAGGCCTCCTGCGTCGCGGCGAGGTGCGGAACGAGCTCCTGAACGGACTGCTCGAGCTCGGTCTCCTGCGCCAGGCACTGCGCGACCTCCTGCTCGATCTGCGCACGGCGCTTGCGCACCGCCTGGTCGTCCGCGGTCTCCTGCTCGTAGGCCAGTTTGAGGTTGACGAACTCGTCTGCGAGCAGCCGCAGCCGGGCGTCGCGCAGGTCCGCCTGGATCGCCACGGCGCGCCGGGCCACCTCGGCCTGCCGGCCGAGCGGCTTGAGCTGGCGGCGCAGCTCGGTGGTCAGGTCGGTGATGCGGGTCAGATTGGCCTGCATCGCGTCCAGCTTCCGCAGCGCCTTCTCCTTGCGCTTGCGGTGCTTCAGGACTCCCGCGGCCTCCTCGATGAACGCGCGCCGCTCCTCGGGACCGGCCCGCAGCACGGCGTCGAGCTGGCCCTGGCCGACGATGACGTGCATCTCGCGGCCGATGCCGGAGTCGGAGAGCAGCTCCTGGATGTCGAGCAGGCGGCAGGCGGTGCCGTTGATCGCGTACTCGGAGCCGCCGTTGCGGAACATGATCCGCGAGATGGTGACCTCGGTGTAGTCGATCGGCAGGGCGCCGTCGGTGTTGTCGATCGTGAGGCTGACCTCGGCACGGCCGAGCGGCGGGCGGCCGGCGGTGCCGGCGAAGATGACGTCCTCCATCTTGCCGCCGCGCAGCGACTTCGCGCCCTGCTCGCCCATGACCCACGCCAGCGCGTCCACGACGTTCGACTTGCCGGATCCGTTGGGGCCCACGACGCAGGTGATGCCGGGCTCGAAGCGCATGGTGGTGGCCGAGGCGAAGGACTTGAAGCCGCGCAGGGTCATGCTTTTGAGGTGCACGTCGTCCCGAGTTCCTAGGTGTCCAGTGGCTTACCGACCGACTACTCCGCTCAGCGTACCGGCCAGGTCACCGGTAAGAGCAGAAGGGACGCCTCGGCGTCCCTTCGTTTTCTCTCGGCGTACGCCTCGGCCTAACCCGTGGCGTATGCCGTCGATGAAGTTGTGAGGGGGTGTGCCCGCCGCCGGGGCCCGGACCGCTCAGGTGAGCGCGGGCTCCCGCTCCTCCACTGCCGCGAGCAGCTCGCGGTCGAAGGAGTCGGCGTGCACGGCCGCGGCCAGCGCGTCGTTCTCCGCCTTGGTGCGCCCGAGCTCGTCCTCCAGGTCGCGTACTCGCTGCTGCAGCCTCCGGACCTCGGCGAGCATCCGCGGGTCCGCTCCCCCGATGTGTCCGAGTAGTGCCTTAGCCATTCCAGGGTCCTCCACGTCGAGTGGACCGACACGGCCGGTCAGAACGCCGTGTCGCCATTGTTTTCACCGTCGGCTCGAGCCACGGTGGCTTGTGTTCCGCGCCATCCGCCCGAGGTTTCCTGGGGCACGGCAAGGGCCGTAGGCGGGGGCTGGAGCGGTGTGCGGACTACCGCACAGGCACAGCTTCCGCTGGCGGTCCCTCGCGCGAAATGGGCAGGTGCGCGGGCTTCTAGCGTCTCACCGCGGGCCAGCTGGGTCAAATCCTGCGCCACTTCGCGCCGTCCGCCAGGTTTAACCGCCCCGCGGGCGTGGTAAAGCAGAACGCTCACACTCCGTGCGGGCGCGGCGACCCCCGGCGCACGAGGGCTCCGGGGGTCGCCGTCCGTCCTTGCGTCGTCAGCCGAACGGCCCGCGGCCGTTCACGTGGATCACGACTGCGGCAGCGCGGCCAGCTGCTGCCGGATCCGGCTCAGATCGGCCTCGGCCGTCGCCAGCCGGGTGCGGATCTTCTCGACGACCGGCTCCGGAGCCTTCGCCAGGAAGGCCTCGTTGCCGAGCTTCGCGTTCGCCGCCGCGATCTCCTTCGTCGCGGCAGCCTGGTCCTTGGTCAGCCGGGCCCGCTCGGCGGCCACGTCGATGGTGCCGGACAGGTCCAGCTCCACGGTCGCCAGCGCGGTCTGCAGGGTCGCCGTGGCGGCGAAGCCCTCACCTGGCGCAGTCAACCTCGCCAGAGACCGCAGCTCCACCTCGTGCGCTTCGAGGGAGCCCTGGAGGGTCAGCCGTCCGGGCACCCGCTGGCCCACGTTCAGGCCCTGGTCGGAGCGGAAGCGGCGCACCTCGGTGACCGCCTCCTGAAGTGCCAGGATGTCCGCCTCGGCCGCCGGGTCGCGCAACGCCTCGTCCGCCTGCGGCCAGGCCGCGGTGACGATCGTCTCGCTCGCCTTGTCGCCGATGCCGGCGCGAAGCGTCTTCCACAGCTCCTCGGTGACGAAGGGGATGTACGGGTGCAGCAGGCGCAGCGTCACGTCCAGCACGTGGCCGAGCACGGCGCGGGTGGACTCCGCCGCCTGGCCGCCGGCCGCGAGCGGCGACTTGGCCAGCTCCACGTACCAGTCGAACACCTCGTCCCAGGCGAAGTGGTAGAGCGCGTCGCAGGCCTTGGCGTGCTGGTAGTCCTCCATCAGCGCGTCCACCTCGGCGGTCACCGCGGTGAGCCGGGAGAGGATCCACCGGTCGGCGGTGGACAGGTGCTCCTTCGCGGGCAGCCCGGCGACCGTCGCCCCGTTCATCAGCGCGAAGCGGGTGGCGTTCCAGACCTTGTTGCAGAAGTTGCGCGAGGCCTGGCACCACTCCTCGCCGGTGGCCAGGTCCACGCCCGGGTTGGCGCCGCGGGCGAGGGTGAACCGGGTGGCGTCAGCGCCGTACTTCTCCACCCACTCCAGCGGGTCGATGCCGTTGCCCAGCGACTTGGACAGCTTGCGGCCGAACTGATCGCGGACCAGGCCGTGCAGCGACACGGTGTGGAACGGGATCGAGCCCTCGGGGCCGCGGTCCTTCATCGCGTACAGGCCGAACATCATCATCCGGACGACCCAGAAGAACAAAATGTCATACCCCGTGACCAGCACCGAGGTCGGGTAGAACTTGCGCAGGTCCTCGGTCTCGTCCGGCCAGCCCAGCGTGGAGAAGGGCCACAGGCCGGAGGAGAACCAGGTGTCGAGCACGTCCGAGTCCTGTCGCCACCCGGCCGCCTCGGTGCCGGGCGCGTCCTCGTCCGGGCCCACGCACACGATCTCGCCGTTCGGGCCGTACCAGACCGGGATCCGATGGCCCCACCACAGCTGCCGGGAGATGCACCAGTCGCGCAGGTTGTCGACCCACTGGAAGTAGCGCGGCTCGAGCTCCTTCGGGTGAATCCTCACCCGGCCCTCGCGCACCGCCGCGGCGGCGTCGGCGGCCAGCGGGCCCACCTTCACCCACCACTGCATGGACAGCCGCGGCTCGACCACCGTGTCGCAGCGCGAGCAGTGGCCCACGGCGTGCACGTAGGGCCGCTTCTCGGCCACGATCCGGCCCTCTTCACGCAGCGCCGCGACCACGGCCGGGCGCGCCTCGAAGCGGTCCAGGCCGAGGAACGGGCCGTGCACCGTGATCACGCCGCGCTCGTCCATCACGACGAGGTTCTCCAGGCCGTGCCGCTGCCCGATCTCGAAGTCGTTCGGGTCGTGCGCCGGGGTCACCTTCACCGCGCCGGTGCCGAAGGACGGGTCCACGTGCGCGTCGGCCACGATCGGGATCCGACGGCCGGTGAACGGCAGCTCCACGGTGGTACCGATCAGGTGCTGGTAGCGCTCATCGTCCGGGTGCACGGCCACAGCGGTGTCGCCGAGCATGGTCTCGGCCCGGGTCGTCGCGACGACGATCGCGTCGTCCCCCTCGCCGTAGCGGATGGAAACGAGTTCGCCGTCGTCGTCGTGGTGCTCCACCTCGGCGTCGGACAGGGCCGTGAGACAGCGCGGGCACCAGTTGATGATCCGCTCGGCCCGGTAGATCAGGCCGTCGTCGTAGAGCCGCTTGAAGATCGTCAGCACGCTGCGGGACAGGCCGGCGTCGAAGGTGAAGCGCTCCCGGGACCAGTCCACGCTCGCGCCGAGCTTGCGGATCTGGTTGAGGATGGCGCTGCCCTTCTCCTCCTTCCACTCCCAGGTGCGCTTGACGAAGGCCTCGCGACCCAGGTCGTGCCGGGACAGGCCCTCCTTGGCCAACTGCTTCTCCACCGCGTTCTGGGTGGCGATGCCGGCGTGGTCGGTGCCCGGGAGCCACAGCGCCTCGAAGCCCTGCATGCGCTTGCGCCGGGTGATCGAGTCCTGCAGGGTCACGTCGAGGGCGTGGCCGATGTGCAGCACGCTGGTCACGTTCGGCGGCGGGATCACGATGGTGTGCGCGGGCTTCTCGCTCTTCGCGTCGGCCTCGAAGTAGCCGGCGCCTACCCAGTGCTCGTACAGCTTCCCCTCTACCTCGGCCGGCGCGTACTGCGGCGGCAAGGCGGCGGCAGCGGCGTAGCTGCCCTGGCTCTGGGGGGAAGTGGTTTCGGTCACGCAGACGATTGTACGGAGCCCGCGAGACCGGTATGTATCCGTTACGCCCGCACGCCTTCGCACGGACCGACGAATGGGTAGGTTTACCCCATGTCGTGGGGAGAACCGCAACAACCGCCGTACGATCCGAACAACCCGTACGGCCAGCAGCAACAGCCTTATCAGCAGGGCGATCAGCCTCAGCAGGGGCAGCAGGGCGCACCGTCCGGCTGGGGGCAGCCGTCGAACTCCGGATCCGGTTACACGCAGCCGATGCAGGATCAGGGCAACCCGTACGGACAGCCCCAGCAGCAGAACGCGTTCGGAGCGCCCGGGCAGCCCTACGGACAGCAGCAGTACGCACAGCAGTATGGGCAGCCGTACGGACAGCCGGCCTACGGCCAGCCCGCCTACACGGGCTTCCCGGCGCCTCCCCCGAAGAAGGGCAATGCGACCTTCGTCGCGCTACTGGTCGGCGGGCTCGTCGTGGTGGGCGGTGGCATCGCGGCCGCGGTGGTGCTCACCGGAAACCACAGCAACAACCCGGTCGCGGGGCCGACGGCGAGCGTCTCGATCAGCACCACGGGGTCGGCCGGCTCCAGCGCCTCGGCGAGCACGGCGACGGGATCGACCAAGCTGGCGGCGCCGACCGACCTGCAGGGCCTGACGCTGCTGTCGAACTCCGTCGCCCAGCAGGACCTGTCCTCGATGAAGTCCAGTCTGTCCGCCGACGCCCAGCTCTACCCGGACCCGGTGCTCGCCGCGTACAACGACGGCGGCGGCAACGACGTGACCACGATCCTGGTGGACCAGGCGATGTCCGACCTGAGCTCCACGGACCAGACCGAGCTGACCTCCTCGGGCTCCGCCGCGAACGTGGTCTCGCAGATCATGACCGGCGCCGGGGTCAGCAACGCGCAGACGGAGACGACCGACGCCAGCGACGGCGCGCTCAGCTGCGGGACGAAGGACGAGAGCGGCACGAACGTGACGATCTGCGTCTGGTTCGACCAGACCACCTTCGGCACCCTGCAGTACCTGGACGGCACCAAGCCGAGCACCGCGGCCCCCGTCGCGGACGCCATCCGCGCGGCCGCGGAGAGCTGAGCCCGGCCCCTCAGCGAGAAGAGCACCCGGCCACGTGGCCGGGTGCTCTTCTCGCTGAGGGGCCGTCAGGCCGACTTCTCCCGCGGCAGCCGGGGGCTCGGCCCGCCGCGCAGCGGCGAGTCGCGCGGGATCAGCGTCGGGTTGGCGCGCTCGCGGACCGTCTCCGCGGTGATCAGCACCTGGGCGATGTCGCGGCGGGAGGGGACGTCGTACATGATCGACATCAGCACCTCCTCCATGATCGCGCGCAGCGCGCGCACGCCGGTGCCGCGCAGGATCGCCAGGTCGGCGAGGGCCTCCAGCGCGTCGTCGGAGAACTCCAGCTCCACGCCGTCCAGCGCCATCAGGTGCTGGTACTGGCGGACGAGCGCGTTCTTCGGCTCGACCAGGATCCGCCGCAGCGCCGCCGAGTCGAGGTTGCTCACGTGCGTCAGGACCGGCAGCCGGCCGATGAACTCCGGGATCATCCCGAACTTGATCAGGTCCTCCGGCATCACGTCGGCGAAGACGTCCTCCGCCTCCAGCTCGGCCCGGCTGCGCAGCTGGGCGCCGAAGCCGATCCCCTGCTTGCCGACCCGCGCCTGGATGATCCGCTCGAGGCCGGAGAAGGCCCCGCCCACGATGAACAGGATGTTCGTCGTGTCGATCTGGATGAACTCCTGGTGCGGGTGCTTGCGGCCGCCCTGCGGGGGCACCGCGGCGATCGTGCCCTCCAGTATCTTCAGCAGCGCCTGCTGCACGCCCTCGCCCGAGACGTCCCGGGTGATCGAGGGGTTCTCCGACTTGCGGCCGATCTTGTCGACCTCGTCGATGTAGATGATCCCGGTCTCGGCCTTCTTCACGTCGAAGTCGGCCGCCTGGATCAGGCGCAGCAGGATGTTCTCGACGTCCTCGCCGACGTAGCCCGCCTCGGTCAGCGCCGTGGCGTCCGCGATGGCGAAGGGCACGTCCAGCATCCGGGCGAGGCTCTGCGCGAGAAAGGTCTTACCGGAGCCGGTGGGGCCGAGCAGCAGCACGTTGCTCTTGGCGATCTCCACCGTCTCGTCGCGGTTCGAGCGGCTGGTGTCGCCGGCCTGGATCCGCTTGTAGTGGTTGTAGACGGCCACCGCGAGGGCGCGCTTGGCGTCCTCCTGCCCGATGACGTACTGGTCCAGGAACTCGCAGATCTCCCGCGGCCTGGGCAGCTCCGACCATCGGTGCTCCGCCACCCCGGCGAGCTCCTCCTCGATGATCTCGTTGCACAGGTCGATGCACTCGTCGCAGATGTACACGCCTGGCCCGGCGATCAGCTTCTTGACCTGGCGCTGGCTCTTCCCGCAGAAGGAGCACTTGAGCAGATCGCCCTCACCGATTCGCGCCACGGCGGGAACCTCCTGAGCAGATCGCGGTGCGACGACCGATGCGTGCCACTGGGTCGGTCTCCTTAGCGGAGTGGTGTGGTGGATGACTCGCTTATCTGAAGGTACCGCTTCGCGGGCCGTTGCGGGGCCAAGCGGGCCCGGACCACGCCCGGACCCGCTCGGCCGTCACCCGTCAGGCCCCGCTGGCGAGCGCGTCGGCGCGCGTGGAGAGCACGCTGTCGACGATTCCGTAGTCGAGCGCCTCCTGCGCCGTGAGGTACTTGTCGCGCTCGATGTCGACCCGGACGTCGTCCTCGGTCTTGCCGGTGTGCCGGGAGAGCATCTGCTCCATCGTGGTGCGGATGCGCAGGATCTCCGCCGCCTGGATCTCCAGGTCGATCAGGTCGCCGCGGCCGGTCTCGGTGTACGGCTGGTGGATCAGGATCTTGGAGTGCGGCAGCGCCATCCGCTTGCCCTTGGTCCCGGCCGCGAGCAGCACCGCGGCAGCCGAGGCGGCCTGCCCGATGCACACGGTCTGGATGTCCGGCTTCACGAACTGCATGGTGTCGTAGATGGCGGTCAGCGCGCTGAACGAGCCGCCGGGCGAGTTGATGTACATGGTGATGTCCCGGTCCGGGTCCATCGACTCCAGCGTGATCAGCTGGGCCATGACGTCGTTCGCCGAGGTGTCGTCGATCTGCACGCCGAGGAAGATGATCCGCTCCTCGAACAGCTTCGAGTACGGGTTGTGCTCGCGCAGGCCCTGGCTGGTGCGCTCGACGAAGCTGGGCAGGATGTACCGGGACTCGACGCGGGGACCGTCGTGCCGCGCGTCCAGGCTGAACCGATTCGACATGTTTCCTTCTCTCTGGACGGGCGGATCAGGCCTCGGCCGCGGCGGCGTGCGCGGAGGTCGTGAAGATCTCGTCGATCAGGCCGTAGTCCTTGGCCTCCTCGGCGGTGAACCAGTTGTCGCGCTGCGAGTCCTTCTCGATGGTCTCGACGCTCTTGCCGGTGTGCTGGGCCGTCAGCTCCAGCATCCGGTGCTTCATCCGCAGCAGCCGCTCAGCCTGGATCTTGATGTCCGAGGCGGTGCCGCCCAGGCCGGCCGAGCCCTGGTGCAGCAGCACCTCGGCGTTCGGCAGCGCGTAGCGCTTGCCCGGGGTGCCCGCGCTGAGCAGGAACTGGCCCATCGAGGCCGCCATGCCCATCGCCACGGTGGCCACGTCGTTGCTGATCAGCTGCATGGTGTCGTAGATCGCCATGCCCGCGGTGACCGAGCCGCCCGGCGAGTTGATGTAGAACCAGATGTCCTTGGTCGGGTCCTCGGCGTTGAGCAGCAGCAGCTGGGCGCACAGCGTGTTGGCGATGTCGTCGTCCACCTGCTGGCCGAGGAAGACGATCCGGTTGCGCAGCAGCCTGTTGAACACCTGGTCGTTGAGCCCGCCGGGACCGTCCAGGCCTGCCATCCGGGGTGCGTGGGAGTTCTGATTCGTCACGTCGTCCACCTTGTTCCGCTGGGGGTGTTCCACCCCACGGCTCTCGCCGCTTGCCGACTCATTGAAAACGACCCTAACCCGTGCCGAGGATTCGGCAGCGGATTAGGGTCGCTTGTTCGCTCTAGGCGTAGAAACTAGGTCCGTACGCCGGGTCGCTTACTGCGCCGTAGGGCGTAGAAACCAGGTCCGTACGCCGGGTCGCTTACTGCGCCGTAGGGCGTAGAAACCAGGTCCGTACGCCGGGTCGCTTACTGCGCCGTAGGGCGTAGAAACCAGGTCCGTACGCCGGGTCGCTTACTGCGCCGTAGGGCATGGAAACCAGGTCCGTACGCCGCGTCGCTTACTGCGCCGTAGGGCATGGAAACCAGGTCCGCACGCCGCGTCGCTTACTGCGCCGTAGGGCGTAGGAACTCAGGCGCTCCCGAGCTCTGCGGCGCTCACTCGTGCGCGTGCCCGAAGTGCTCGTCGCCCGCGGTGCGGCCGAAGGCGTCGGTCTCGGCCTCGGCCAGCTCGGCGAGGTCCACCACGTTGCCCGAGGCGTCCTTGACGACGGCGGACTCGAGGATCTGCTGCAGCGCCTTGCCGCGGCGCACCTCGCCCACCAGCGCCGGGATCTGGCCCGACTGCACGACGGACTGGGCGAACTGGTCCGGGCTCATGCCGGAGCCGGCCGCGCGGCGGATCAGGTGGTTGGTCAGCTCGCCCTGGTTCACCGACAGCTCGGCGGAGTCGGCCACCTTGTCGAGCACGAACTGCGCCTTCATGCCGTCGCGCACCTGCTTGTCCAGCTCGGCGTCGAACTCCTCGGGCGTCTGCTCCTGCAGCTTGAAGAAGCCCTCGCGGGTCATGCCCGCGGCCTCGATCTGCTGGTCGAGCTGCTCGTTGCGCCAGGCGATCTCGGCCTCGACGGCCTTGGCCGGCAGCGGGA
>Ga0310811_10001912_pt1 | contig 25860 bp, 26 predicted proteins | sample YCmetagenome_FD_207642 | JGI IMG/M metagenome (GOLD analysis project Ga0310811, IMG submission 207642) | Soil microbial communities from experimental microcosm in Duke University, North Carolina, United States - YC | ecosystem: Engineered > Artificial ecosystem > Soil microcosm > Unclassified ... | reverse complement strand
ACGTTTCGACGTCTGGACGTCGAGCGTTATTATCATCGGCTACGCTATTCCCGGGTTCCTTTTCGCGATTTTGCTTATCATTTTGTTCGCCGGAGGCTCCTTCTTTGACTGGTTTCCGCTGCGCGGACTGGTGTCGGAGCGCTGGTCGGAGCTGCCGTGGTGGCAAAAGATACTCGACTATTTCTGGCACCTAACGCTGCCGATTCTGTCGATGGCGCTGGCGGCTTTCGCGACGATGACGCTGCTCACCAAGAACTCGTTTCTTGAGGAGATCCGCAAGCAATATGTGCTGACGGCGCGCGCCAAGGGCTGCAGCAGCAATCAGGTGCTCTACGGCCACATTTTCCGGAATGCCATGCTCATTGTGATCGCCGGCTTTCCGTCCGCCTTTGTGCATGCCTTTTTCACCGGATCGCTACTGATTGAGACGATCTTTTCGCTCGATGGCCTCGGTCTGCTTGGCTTCGAAAGCGTTCTTAACCGCGATTATCCTGTCGTCTTTGCCACGCTTTATATTTTCTCGCTGATCGGTGTCGTTGTGAACCTGATTTCCGACCTAACCTATACGTGGATCGATCCGCGCATCGACTTCGAGACTCGAGAGGTCTGAAGTGGACGCGCGCACGGGAATCAAACCGGAAGCGGGAACGGCGCCTGACGCATCCACGGAGCGGCGCTGGATAAAAATATCGCCCATCAACAAACGCCGCTGGGAAAACTTCAGGGCCAATCGCCGCGGCTACTGGTCGTTGTGGATTTTCCTTACGCTGTTTCTTGTGTCGCTGTTCGCCGAATTCATAGCCAACGACAAGCCGATTCTCATTCACGTGAACGGGCGCTTCTTTTTTCCGGCCGTCTTCACCTATCCGGATACGGCCTTTGCCAAAGGAGATGATCCAAGCCTGTTCGGCACAGCCGCGGATTACAGAGACGAATATCTGATAGACCTCATTGAGAAAGAAGGTGGCACGGTGATCTGGCCACCGGTCCATTTTTCCTACAGCACGCAGGTAAGCAAACCGCCGTCACCGTTTCCGTCCAAGCCCACATGGATGCTGACGAAAAAAGACTGCGAGTTTGCGGCGAGCCACGGTTTCGCCAAGTGCGATGAGCTCGAAACGAACTGGCTTGGCACCGACGACGGGGGCCGTGATGTGCTGGCGCGGCTGATTTACGGATTCCGCATTTCGGTGCTGTTCGGTCTGGTCCTCACCATCATATCCTCGATCATCGGCGTCGCTGCCGGTGCCGTTCAGGGCTATTTCGGGGGCTGGACCGATCTTCTGTTTCAGCGCTTCATCGAGATATGGACTTCCATCCCATCGCTCTATCTGCTGCTGATCATTTCGTCCGTTCTTGTGCCGGGGTTCTTCGTCCTGCTCGGGATATTGCTTTTGTTTTCCTGGGTGTCGCTGGTCGGTCTGGTGCGCGCGGAATTCCTGCGCGGCCGAAATTTCGAATATATCCAGGCGGCGCGCGCTCTCGGGGTGTCGAATGCGATCATTATTTTCCGGCATTTGCTGCCAAATGCCATGGTCGCGACCATGACTTTTCTGCCGTTCATTCTGTCGTCCTCGGTGATGACTCTGACCGCGCTCGATTTTCTCGGCTTCGGCCTGCCGCCCGGCTCGCCGTCGCTCGGTGAACTACTGTCGCAAGGGAAAGCCAATGTGCAGGCACCATGGCTTGGGCTCACCGGCTTTTTCAGCATCGCGATCATGCTTTCGCTGCTGATCTTCGTTGGTGAAGCCGTCCGTGACGCGTTTGATCCGAGGAAAACCTTCAGATGAACGCGAACGAAACGCTGCTCTCTATCCGGGACCTGTCGATCGCCTTCGGAAGCGGCGCGCGTGAATTTCTTGCCGTTGATCGCGTGTCATTCGATATCGGCAAAGGAGAGACGGTCGCGGTTGTCGGAGAATCAGGATCGGGCAAATCGGTCACGGCGTTGTCGGTGATGAAGTTGCTGCCCTACCCGGCGGCACATCATCCATCAGGCTCGATCATGTTCAAGGGGCGCGACCTTCTTCCGTTGAGCGAGCGTGAAATGCGCCACGTGCGCGGCAACGACATCACGATCATCTTCCAGGAGCCGATGACGTCGCTCAATCCGCTGCACACGATCGAGAAGCAAATCGGCGAGATTCTGGAATTACATCAGGGCCTTACTGGTCAGGCCGCAAGGGCGCGTATTCTCGATCTGCTTACTCAGGTTGGCATTCCGGATCCGGCCGGACGCCTCAAAAGTTATCCGCACCAGCTCTCGGGCGGCCAGCGTCAACGGGTGATGATCGCGATGGCATTGGCGAATGAGCCGGATCTGCTCATTGCCGATGAACCAACCACGGCGCTCGACGTCACCGTGCAGGCGCAAATCCTGAAACTGCTCAAGGATACGCAGACGCGTCTCGGGATGTCCGTGCTTTTCATCACCCACGATCTTGGCATCGTCCGCAAGGTCGCCGACAAGGTCTGCGTCATGCAGCGCGGCAAGATCGTCGAGAAAGGCAGTGTGGAGCGGGTCTTCAACGCGCCCGAGCATCCCTACACGCGCGCCTTGCTTGCCGCGGAGCCGAAACCGGATCCTGCGCCTCCACGGCCGGAAGCGCCCGTCGTCATCGAGACCAAAGATCTGAAGGTGTGGTTTCCGGTCAAGCGCGGTGTGCTGCGCAAGGTTGTCGGACATATCAAGGCGGTTGACGGCGTCAACGTCGAGTTACGCAAAGGTGAGACGCTTGGTGTCGTGGGCGAATCCGGGTCCGGTAAGACGACGCTCGGCCTTGCCATCCTGCGTCTGATTTCGTCCGACGGCCCCATTGTGTTTATGGGCGATCCTATCCAGGAGCTCAAATTCAAGGAGATGCGGCCGTACCGTCACGCCATGCAGATCGTGTTCCAGGACCCGTACGGCTCTTTGTCCCCGCGCATGTCGATATCGGACGTCATCGAAGAAGGTTTGTGGGTGCATCATCCGGGATTGTCGGCGGCGGAACGTCAGCGGCGCGTTGTCGCGGCGCTGGACGACGTCGGTCTCGACGCGCAGACGCGACACCGGTATCCGCATGAATTCTCGGGCGGCCAGCGCCAGCGTATCGCATTGGCGCGCGCGCTGGTGCTGGAGCCTACATTCATCGTTCTCGATGAGCCGACCAGCGCGCTCGATATGCTGATCCAGTCGCAAATGGTCGATTTGCTGCGCGACCTGCAGAAGCGCCACGACCTGACCTATATGTTCATTTCACACGACCTGCGGGTCGTCGCTGCGTTGGCGAGCCGGCTTTTGGTCATGCGTCACGGCAAAGTCGTGGAGGAAGGCGCGGCCACCGAGTTGTTCAAGGCGCCCAAGAGCGATTACACGCGCGCGCTGTTTGCGGCGGCGTTTAAACTGGAAATCGCGCCTGAAGGCGTGGTGTCGCAATAATGCGCCTCATGATGATCTGGCTGGTGGCGTTTAGCTGCGCCGTGGCGACGGCGGCAGGCGCGGCCCAATTTGGCCCCGACCGGTATCCGATCAAGAGCGACGAAGGCGATCCGATCACCAATTTCGATCTGAAACCGGAGCAGTTGGCGCGGCTCGCAAAGCTGCCCGGCCAGGTCGCGGTCGGAAATCCGAACGGCGATGTCACCCTTGTGCAATTCTACGACCTCAACTGTCCGTTCTGCCGGGAGGCGGCCGCGGACGTTGACGCGCTGGTGCAGGCCGACAAGAAACTCAAATTGTTGTTTGCGCCTTATGCGGTTCTTTCCGTGCAATCCGCTCAAGGCGCGCTCGTCGAGCTTGCAGCAGGCGAAATGCTGACTCCTGAAAAGTATCTGGAATTCCATCGGCGTATATACGCGGGGCGTGGCCTCATCGATGCGCCGCGCGTGCTTGCCGCAGCCGAGGCCATAGGTCTCGATCGTCAGGAGCTGGCCGAGGCCGCCAATACCGAAAGCATGCTCGCCATTCTCAAGCAAAATGCCGATTTCGGTTCGGATGCCAAGCTGATTGCAACACCCGCCTATGTCGTCAATGGTGTGGCCATTCTCGGCCATCCCGGACTCAAGTCATTGCAGGGCGTGATCCGCTCGGTGCGCAGCTGCCGGAAGGTGGCTTGCTAGATTCTGCGAACGCTGGTGATTTCAGAGCCAGTCGCCTTGATGCGCATGATCGCGTCCGCGGCGGGTTCAATTGCGACCATCATGTGGTGGGCATTTGCGTGAATAAGGGTCTCGGGACCAATCGCAATGGCGACGTGGCCCTTCCAGAACACGAGATCGCCCCGGCGCAGGCTTGCAAGCGAAGACAGTTTTCCCAGCGCAAGCTCCTGCATGTCGCTATCGCGGGGACACGAGATCCCGGCCGCCTGAAGTGAAACCTGAACCAGGCCCGAGCAGTCCAGCCCGAGAGAGGTCTTGCCTCCCCACAAATAGGGCGTGCCGACGAACCGCTCCGCAACGGCGACGAAATCGGGCTGCCGCACCTTGACGGGCGCCAGGTAGACCTCGGGGATATGCCAGCCGAGAGCCGTGACGGCGAAGCGCTCATCCTGCCGCGTGACGGGGACGCGTGCGCCCATCGGCAGAGCAGCGGCTGGCGGCAGCTTGATATCCGGGCCCGCAAAGGCGAATGCGCGCGGGACCACGATCTTGTGGGTCGGAGCGACTCCGATGGGTCCGAGCGCATTGGACGAAAGCCAGCCGACATAGCCGTCGGTTTCCAGCTGGCCCCAAGCCCACCCTTCATCGGTTATTTCGTAGATCGACATCCGTTCGCCCAGGAGCGCTTCCGTGTCGAGCCTTGCGTCGTGCGATGGCGTGCGCCGCAGCGCCGTGACCGGCTCGATGATCTGGTGGCGGCTGCCCTCGACGAAGCGTTTGGCTTCGACGTGTCCGCGCAGGTGATTTGCGGCGATCTCAGGCCGGAATGGATTGACGCGGGGGTCGAGCGCGACCATCAGTCAAGAATATCGGGAGCGGAGCAATGCGTGGATGGCGCGCGCCGACTGGCACTCCGCGCCCTCCGGACGTCCAGGCTTTGCCGCCGGCGTCCATGCGAAAATATCAAAATGCACCCAGGCTTTCGTAGTGACGAACCGACGCAGGAACAATGCCGCCGTAATTGCTCCGGCCTGTCCTGCGGTTCCAACATTGTTGAGATCGGCGACCTTCGAATCAAGCATGCTGGCGTAGGGACGCCACAGCGGCAGGCGCCATAGAGGATCACTCTCGGCTGCGGCCGCTCGCATAATTTCGTCGGCAAGCGCGTCATCGTCCGTGAAGAACGGAGGGACATCGGGCCCGAGAGCGACGCGCGCTGCGCCAGTGAGGGTCGCAAAATCGATCACCAGCGACGGCTTGTCTTCCTCGGCGAGCGTCAGGGCATCTGCCAGGATCAGCCGACCTTCGGCGTCGGTATGCCCGATTTCGACGGAAATACCCTTTCGTGAAACGTAGACGTCGCGCGGACGGAAGCTGGTGCCGGATACGGCGTTCTCAACCGCTGGAATGATCACGCGCAGCCGGACTCGCAGTCCATCCGCCATGATCATGTGCGCAAGCGCCAGCGCAGTGGCCGCACCGCCCATATCCTTTTTCATGTTGAGCATGGCGGTATCCGGCTTGATATCGAGTCCGCCGGTATCGAAACAGACACCCTTTCCGACTAACGTAATTTTCGGGTCGCTCGCCTTGCCCCACGTCATGTTGATCAGCCGCGGTGCACGGGCTGATCCTGCGCCGACCGCGTGCACCAGCGGAAAATTCCTGGCGAGCGGGGCACCGCTGGTCACCTGGATCTTGGCCGAGTGTTTTTTTGCGAGTGCTCTGGCTGCGGCCTCCAGTTCAGCGGGCCCCATCTCGTTCGACGGCATATTCGTTAGGTCGCGGCAGAGCGTCACGCCCTCGACGACATGACTCAACGCGTCGCCGTCGACGCCTTCGGGAAGCACGAGACGTACGTTGCGTGCTTCCGTTTTGCGATACCGTGAGAATTGATAGCTGCCCAGTGCAAATGCCAATGCGGCGAGCCGTGCGTCGTGTGGCATGTTGGCGAAACGATAGGTGCCGGCGGGTAGAAGACCGGCCAATTGTCCCGGCCGGAACCGGTCGCGGTCCGGGTCGTCCGGGCTTTCGATGCCGAACAGGACCCCGGCAAGCTTGCCGTTAGCAGCCGGTAGCAGCAGCGACCGGCCAGGCTTTGCCTCGAAAGCAGCCGTGCTGACGAAGGTCTGCTCGGAGTTTCCAAGCTTGGAGCGCACCGCGGCAAAGTTGGCGGCATTAACAAACCAGATCGGGATCGCCTGGTTTTTGCCGGCGTTGGCAAAGACGGGATGCATGATTACTCCGCGGCGTCGCGCAGTGAAGGCCTGGGTGAGTAGCCGTCACGCCTCTGCGGCAGTTTCCAGCCGAGCATTTTCGAAGCGACCAGAGTGCGGAGCACCTGCGCGGTGCCACCGCCGATCGTGAACATCCGAACGTCCCGCGCCATGCGTTCCAGTGGAAGCTCCCGCGAATAGCCGCGCGCGCCAAAAAATTGCAGCGCATCGTTCACGATCTTAATGGCCGTTTCCGACGCTAATATCTTTGCTTGCGCGGCCAGCATCGGGTCGGGAAACTCGCTGTTATCAGGGCCGCGTGAGCGCGCGGCTTGGTAGAGCATGAGACGGGCGGCGGTCAGCTGCGTCTGCATATCGGCAAGCATCCACTGCAGGCCCTGAAATTCACCGATAGGCCGGCCGAATTGCTCGCGGGTTTTTGCCCATTCCAAAGCATGGTCGAGGGCGCCTGCCGCAACGCCGAGCGCTACTGTGCCCGCGCCGACACGCTGACTGTTATAGGCATTCATGAGGTCGCCAAATCCACGGCGGAATCCCGATGGCGGCAGCAAGGCCATGCTTGCCGGTACCTCGAGGTCTTCGCAAATGATTTCCGCCTCAGGCATCCCGCGTAGCCCCATGGTCTGCTCGCGCTTGCCGACCCGCAGGCCTTTCGATTGCTCGCGCACTGCGAGGAAACCGCCGATGCCAAGCTCTTCGCCGCGCTCGTCGAAGACGCGCGCGAAAATCAGGTGCAGCCGTGAAACTCCCGCGCCGGTGATCCAATGTTTCTTGCCGTTGATGACGTACGTATCACCACGCTTGTCGGCGCGCGTAGTCATCGCGGTCGCATCGGAGCCTGCCTCCGGCTCGGTAATGCAGATTGCCGGCTTATCGCCTTCGAGCACGAGCTGCGCTGCCAGCCTTTTCTGGGAATCGCTGCCGTAGGCCATCACGGCGGAAATCGCGCCCATGTTCGTCTCGACGACGATTCGTGAGGTGACTGTGCACGCCTTCGCCATTTCTTCGATCACCAGAACCGCGTCGAGGAAGGAGCGACCCTGACCGCCGAGAGCCTTCGGGATTGTCATGCCGCAATAGCCCGATTGGCTCAGCGCCTTGACGATGTCCCAGGGGTATTGCTCGTCACGGTCTGTGGCTGCTGCGCGCGGGCGCACGATCTCGGTCGCAAAAACGCGGGCGCGATCGCGTAACTCAAGTTCGTGGGTGGAAAGACCCAGGTCCAAGTCCATGTCGGCGACTATAAATCCGGTGCAGGCGGGAGCTTACAAGTTAACCAGTCATTAGGGTTAACGTTTTATTGCTCGACTATGCCATCGAGAACCAGCCCCGCTAATCTGCTCGCCTCGGCTGCCCTGGCGGTCATTCTCGCCCTGTCGGCAGGCGGCTGCTCCAATATGGGCGCTCGCGAGACGACAGGTTTGGTGAGCGCCACGCAGACGGCCTCGCCCGGCCCGGACGAATCCCGACGCTCGCTTGAGACGCTTGGTGCCCGCTATCGGCAGAACCCGAACGATGCGGACACTGCGATCGCCTATGCGCGCATACTGCGGGCAAACGACCAGCGTGCACAGGCCGTGGCGGTCCTGGAACAGGCCTCGATCCGCAACCCCCAGAACATGGCTTTGCTCGGCGCATATGGGCGCGCGCTGGCGGATGCCGGGCAATATCAGCAGGCGCTCGGTACGCTCGAGCGCGCGCACACGCCCGACAACCCGGATTGGCGTATCCTCAATGCGCAGGGGGCTGTGCTCGATCAGATGGGCCGCCACGCCGAAGCCCAAAAGCACTATGCCTCAGCGCTCAAGATCATGCCGAACGAAGCATCGGTGCTTTCCAACCTCGGCCTGTCGTACATGCTCACAAAGGATCTGAAAAACGCCGAGGCGACTTTGAGGCGCGCCGCCGCCCAACCGAATGCAGGGCCCAGAGTGCGGCAAAATCTTGCGCTCGTCGTCGGCTTGCTCGGCCGCTTTGATGAGGCAGAAAAGATTGCAAGCGCAGACCTGCCGGAAAGCGAGGCGGCGGCAAACGTAGCCTATTTACGGCAGATGCTTGCGCAAAAGGGTGACTTGAAAAAAATGGGGCGCGCCTACGCTATGCCCGACGCCGGATCCTGATCCGATTTTCGCAAAAAATGACAGGCTTCAGCTGCAAGATTTGCTGTCGTAGACCGGCGGTTGAGTACGCGGGCTCATGAACATCTGATCCGACAGCGGCAGCGTGCCTGTAATCGTGTAACCGACCACCGGCGTGTAGTTGTAGTTCACCTCGCTCCACACCAGGTAAGAACTTGGAACTGCCAGGTCAGCCGACGGGAGGGTCACGGTGGACCCGGCTGTGCGGGCCGTGCCGTTCAGAGTGGCGCTCCATTTAACCTTGGCGACGCCATCGGCATCGATCGCAAGACAACTGATCGTGGCCGCGAGATTACCGACCGAGTACGGTTTGATGATCGCCGCGGAGGCATTCAGAATATTGGTCATGCCATCGACTGTGATCGTCTGCGATTGAGACGTCAGGTTGGCAAGCGCGCCGGCCGTCAGCGTGACCTTGCGATCCGCCGCAATGCCATCGGTTATTTCCACGCAGCCGAAATAAAGCGCGATCAGGAGCGGCGCCAGAATGGCAAACTCGACCGCGGAAGCTCCTTCCCGGTCGCGCTTGAAAGACCGCAGTAGCCTGGTCATACGCGATGTCATGGCTGTCATGGCGGGTTGCCTAGTGGCAGGAGTCTGAGGGTGTCGCGGTCGAGAATGGTTCGTTGCAGAAGACCGCCGTCGCGACCAACAGGCGCCTGTTGCCGTTTATGTTGGAGAGATTGTTTCCGAGCAGCGAAACGTAGATCGGCCACTGATAGTAAAGCGTGACGACTTCGATTTGTCCGGGCGTTCCCGGGCTGTAGTTCAGCTTCGATTCGTCAATCTTTCCGTCTGTCAGTGGCAAGTCGTTGTTGATGGCAGCGAAGTTCTCGTACGTCTTGACGTCGACATAGACGCCACCGGCGCAATCAAACAACCCGTGTATGCGGCTGCAGACCTCGGTCTTGAAATCGTCCTTCGTCCAGGCCTTGTCCTGAGCCTGGCCCGTCATGATCAGGCGAGCGGAGTCCGTAACCGCTGTTTCGAGGGTCTGGCCGGCGAAAAATACCAGCGCTGTCTCCAGGATCGCGAACGTTAGTCCCAGGAACGGAACTGCGACCAGACTGAATTCGACGGCGGCCGAACCGTCCTGCTGCCGGACAAAGCGGTGCGCCAAACGGGACGGCACCAACCGGCGAAACCAGGCGGAAAACTTATCTCGCGTGGGTCTATGCATGACAAACGTCTCGCTGGCTCGACGGTGTCGAAACACCGGCCTGCATAGCAAAGGCGCCTTGTCGATTTGTTGCTTAAACGCGTCGATCTCAGGCGTCGGCGTTAACCGATCGGTAAGCGTGAGCGCCGTGAACGGCGTTGGGCGTTGCTATTTTGCAGCCTGCGCCTGGCCGTTGCGCGCACCGCTTTGGCTCAAAGTCGCATTGAAGAAGGCCGGCGAATCTCCAAGCGTAATCCGGCGCTCGCAATTCGGCGCGCAGCTGTAAGATTCCCGTTCAATGCCCTTGTAAACGGTGACGATGTCGCTGGTGCCACCGCCACGAACTTCCACCATTCTGGTCATCAGCACGCGCCCGTTCCGGTCAAGCGCCAGCAAATTGGTCATGCCAAAGCCCTTGCCGGTAACCACCAATACGCCGCCGCTTTGCACGGTGGCATCGGCAATCAGCGGATTGCCGATGACGATTGTCGCGACGCGGTCGGGCAAATTAAGGAGCTCGGCCTGGTCGACGTTGATGCTGAGGACCTCATCGGCGCGCGCGGGCGTCTGTGTCCAAAGGCCTGCGACCAGAAGAGCCAGGACCCACAAGCCTGTTGAACGCCTGTAGATCTTCGACAAGGCCGACATCAAGCCCTCCAGCCGCTCGTACAACAAAACCGGCGTGATGATCGCCGACGTCGATGAATCAAGTTGACTGCAAATTGGTGAATGAAGTGCAAAGAGCGGTATCCGCGCCGGGAGCAAAGTTTGCGCTAAGGGCTCGTTAACCAGATCAGTCAAGCCGCCTGACGGAATTGAAGAAACCTCTGATTTCTCAATGACATTAACTGCGGCGCAAGGCGCAAACCTTACGTTGCGACGCGATTTAGTCGGCAGTTGGACGGTGGAAATGAAGAACTTGCTTGTTCGTTTTCTGAAGGACGATGCCGGGGCAACAGCGATCGAATATGGGCTCATAGCCGCGGGAATTTCCGTCGCCATCATCGCAGTCGTGAGCGGACTTGGGAGCAAATTGAACGGCAAATTTGACTCTATCTCCACCCAGCTAAAGTAGAGCAATTCCGGGGTTCTCCGGATATGCCGGCAGTAACCGAACCGCAAGCTGAGCGCTCTACCTTAGCGATTACACGGACCGCGAGCTGGAATGCAGACGATGGCCGCAGACGCAATCAGACTCCTTTTCTTCCCGGCGCTGATGGCGTTTGCCGCATCCAGCGATCTCTTGACGATGACCATCTCAAACCGGTTGTCGACCGCGCTCGCGGCCGGCTTTTTCCTGCTGGCGCTCGTCACTGGGATGGACCTCTACGCCATCGGTATGCACCTGGCCGCTGCCGCGCTTGTGCTGGCCGTTGCGTTCGTTTTCTTTTCGCAGGGCTGGATCGGCGGCGGCGATGCGAAGCTCGCGGCGGCAACGGCCTTATGGTTCGGTTTTGCGCATTTGCTCGACTATCTGCTGTACGCTTCGATTTTTGGTGGCGTGCTCACTCTGGCCTTGCTGCAATTCCGCAAGTTGCCCTTGCCGGGAATCCTGACTCGCCAGGCCTGGATCATGCGCCTGCATGACAGTGCAGGGGATGTGCCCTATGGCATAGCGCTCGCAGCCGCTGCGCTCGCGGTCTACCCCAAAACAGGCTGGATGCCGGGCTACGGTCTCTGAGAGCCGGCGTCGTTAGCGGAGCAATACAATATTAACTCGATTTAGATACCGCTCCTTAACCATACCTTGACCTTTAGCTGTTGAAATCCGCTGGAAAGGCCGCACCAGCGGCCATGTGGTTTACGCGGCCAAGTTGGCCGTCAGGTCATGGTGAGAGTGAGCGTATGAAAGCTGCACGTGTGGTAGTACTGACCGTCGCGCTGGCCGCAGGTGGCGTTGCCGCGCTGCTGGCTGGCCGATCCGATAGGACGCCCGCGCCTAAGGCCGAGGCGCCCAAGTTCGACACTGTCGATATTCTTGTGGCCAAATCGGATCTTCCCAGAGGTCAAGCGTTGTCTCCAGCCGACGTGGTTTGGCAGGCCTGGCCCTCGACCACAGCGGCTGGAAATTTCATCCGCAAAAGCGATCGTCCGAAAGCGCTTGAAAACCTCACGGGCATGATCGTGCGCGCGCCGTTTGTCGCCGGTGAGCCGATTCGCGAAGCGAAGCTCGTGAATGCAAAAGGCTCCGGTTTCATGGCCGCAATTCTTCCGTCGGGCATGCGCGCCGTAGCGACTCAAATTACCCCTGAATCGGGCGTCGGCGGCTTCATCCTGCCGAATGACCGCGTTGACGTCATCATGACGCCGCGCAATCGCGACGATAAGGGCGGTGACCGCCATAGCGAGACGATCCTCCGCAACATTCGCGTTCTGGCGATCGATCAGAACGTGGAAGAGAAAAACGGCCAGAAGGTCGTTGTCGGAAAGACAGCGACGCTCGAGTTGACGCCCGGTCAGGCGGAAACTTTGGCGCTGTCACACCAGATCGGCGTTCTCTCGCTATCGCTGCGAAGCATTGCCGACGGGACTCTCGAGGAAAAGACGGATGATTCGACCCGTCAAAACGTCAATGTCGTCCGGTTCGGCGTGAGCACCACGACCACACCAAGGTGAATAATTGGGGGATCAAGGGGACATGGCGACCAAAACACTGACCCACGCCGCCTCATTGGGGGCGCTGATCGCCTTCATGGCGCTGACGCCGATCTTACCCGCCCCTGCAGCGGACGGCCCGCAAAAGAGCGCCGTCAAGGTCGCCGCAAGCGAGAGCACGTCACGTTTCATTCCGCTTGGGATCGGCAAATCGGTCGCGATCGATCTCCCGGCCGACATCAAGGACGTGCTGGTCGCCGATCCCAAGATCGCAAACGCCGTCGTCCGTTCGTCACGGCGGGTCTACATGATCGGTGTTGCTGTCGGGCAAACGAACATTTTCTTTTTCGATGCCGATGGCAAGCAGATCGCCGGTTTTGATATCGCCGTGACGCGTGATCTCAACGGCGTGCGCGCGGCACTTAAGCAGTCGATGCCGGATTCAGATATCCACATCGAGGGTGTCGGAGCGGATGGCGTCATGCTTTCCGGCACGGCCGCCAGCGCCGCCGAATCCCAGCATGCTTTTGAGATTGCTGCGCGCCTGGTCGGTGGTGAAGCGAAAGTCGTGAACGGCCTTGCGGTCCGCGGGCGGGATCAGGTGCTGCTCAAGGTGACCGTCGGCGAGGTGCGACGCGACGTCATCAAGCAGCTTGGTATCGATCTTTCGGGAAGCATCAACTACGGGACGGCCGTGGTGAATTTCAACTCCACCAATCCGTTCTCGGTCACCGGTCAACCCATAGCCGACAGCTTTATTCGCGGCAACTTCCCGAGCGTTAACGCGACGCTGCGTGCCATGGAACGCGCGGGCGTTATCCGCACGCTGGCCGAGCCCAACCTAACCGCGATTTCTGGAGAGACAGCAACATTCGTTGCCGGCGGCGAATTCCCGATCCCGAACGGATTGTCGTGCGACACGACTCGTTCACCACCGATCTGCCAACCTCAGATCACATTCAAAAAATTTGGCGTAAGCCTGGTATTCACTCCCGTCGTTCTTTCGGAAGGCCGCATCAGTCTGAAGGTCATGACAGAAGTGTCCGATCTCTCGACGGAAAACGCGATGACCTTGCAGGTCGCTGGCTCCGGCTCGCTGACGGTCCCGTCGATCCAGACACGCCGCGCCGATACGGTTGTCGAAATTCCGTCCGGCGGCTCCCTGGCGATGGCCGGGATGATCCAGGAGCAGACGAAGCAGGCGATCAACGGCCTGCCTGGGCTTCAACAGGTCCCCGTGCTCGGCACCTTGTTCAGGAGCCGCGACTACGTCAATCACCAGTCCGAGCTGATGGTGATCGTTACGCCCTACGTGGTCCGTGCTGTGGCGCAAAAGCAGCTGTCGAAGCCGGACGACGGCTTTGCTGATCCGACCGATCCGCAGACCATTTTCCTCGGCAGCCTCAATCGCATTTACGGCGTTGCGGGCAAATCCGACACGCTGCGCGGCAACAACTATCACGGCAAATATGGATTCATCCTCGATTGAGTGGGGGAATAGTTGATGAAGGCAATTACCAGGGCGTCGGCTAAAGGCGGCAGCAAAACGGTGCTTCGGGCGCTGATGGCAACCTGCTTTGCCGTCACGTTGACCGGCTGCTACCAGACCGAAGTCGCCATAAAGGAATATCCGACTGACTATCGTCAACGCCATCCGATCGTGGTGCGGGAAGGCGCGCAGAACATCGATATCCTGCTGGGCCGCAACCGCGGCGGACTGACTCCCAGTCAGCGCGCCGATGTCGTTTCTTTTGCCCAGTCTTGGCGCAAGGAAGCCGGCAGCGGAATCATCATCGAAGTTCCAAAGGGCGGCCCGACCGATCACGCCGCCGCCGATGCGGCGCGCGAGATCCGTTCGATCTTCGCTGCCGTCGGCGTGCCGTCAAACGCGATCTATGCGCGCAGCTATCATCCGCCGAAAACGTCGCTCGCCAGTATCAGGCTGAACTATACCAAGTTGATTGCCGACGCGGGGCCCTGCGGAGAATGGCCAAGGGATCTCGGTCCTACCTGGGATTCGGGAAATGCCGAAAACCAGCCTTTCTGGAACCTTGGCTGTGCCTCACAGCGCAACCTTGCGGCGATGGTCGAAAATCCCGCCGATCTGGTGCAGCCGCGCGGTGAGACTCCGGCGTTTGCGCCGCGCCGTTCGGTCGTGCTCGACAAGTACACCAAGGGCACGAATCCGTCGGGCGCCTACACCGGTTACGAGCAAGGCAAAATCAGCGATCTAGGCAAATGATAAAACACGCTCAGCAAGCTGCAGTCGCAGACAACGCCTCGGTGTCGCCCGCCGCCGAGCCCGCGGCCGACGCACATATTGCACCGGCGCCGCGTATATCGGTGCAGGCCTTCTGCGAGACGGTCGAAAGCGCGGCCGCCGTCCAGGCCGCTGGTGAAGACCGGCGTCTTGCGAAGGCCCACGTTAAGACCCAGATGGGCGGTATCGGGGCCGCAATCGAGGCTTTCCGCAGCTCGCCTACCCCGAACGTCATCCTGATTGAAACGGATGCGCGCGCCACCGACATTCTCGGTGGTCTCGACCAGTTGGCGGAACACTGCGACGCTGGCACGCGCGTGGTCGTGATGGGCCGCGTCAACGACGTCACCTTATACCGCGAGCTGACACGGCGCGGCGTGAGCGAATATCTGATGACGCCGGTCAACACAATCGACGTGGTCCGGGCGATTTGCCACCTGTTTTCAGCGCCCGATGCCAAGCCCGTGGGGCGCATCGTCGCGGTCGTGGGGGCCAAGGGCGGCGTCGGCGCGTCCACCGTGGCGCACAACGTGGCCTGGGCGATTGGACGCGATCTCACGATAGACTCGGTGGTTGCGGATCTCGACCTGCCTTTCGGAACCGCTGGTCTTGATTACAATCAGGACCCGCCTCAGGGCATCGCCGATGCCGTTTTCTCGCCTGATCGAGTCGACACCGCATTTGTCGACCGTCTCCTATCGAAATGCACCGACCATCTCAGCCTGCTGGCGGCGCCGGCAACACTTGAGCGGGTCTACGACTTCGGTGCGGAAGCCTTCGATTCGATACTGGACTCGCTTCGCACAACCATCCCGTGCGTCGTTCTCGACGTCCCTCATCAATGGGCCGGGTGGACCAGGCGCCTGCTTGTGAGTGCGGATGAAATTCTCGTCGTTGCCGGGCCAGACCTGGCCAACCTGCGCAACGCAAAGAATCTCATCGATCTCCTGCGTGCGTCACGGCCGAACGATCATCATCCTCTCTACTGCCTCAACCAGGTCGGCGTTCCCAAGCGCCCGGAAATCTCCGCAGCCGACTTTGCAAAAGCGCTCGAAAAAAGTCCGCTCGCGGTCATTCCGTTTGAGCCACAGCTATTTGGGCCGGCCGCCAACAACGGTCAGATGATCGGGGAAGTAGCGGCCAGTCATAAGACCGCGGAAATCTTTCGCCAGATTGCCCAGGCGCTTACCGGGCGCGGTGAAGTAAAAAAACCTCGCCGCAGCCTGCTGTCGCCTTTGCTCTCGAAGATCGTGAAACGCAAAGGCTGAAATTCGTCGGGAGTAATTCGTCTTGTTCGGTAAGCGAAGCGCAACTTCAGAAGCCCGTGTCGCCGTACCGCCTGCGCCGGTAGCGCCGGCTCCGGCGCCGCTTCCCTCTGGCGAGGCTGCAAAGGCCGCGCCGGCCGCTCCCGTCGAAACCGGACGTACGCCGTTTCCTTCTGACGGGCTTGGGGCGCCGATCGTTTCACCGCCGATTGCGCCGCGGGCGCCCACTCCCGCCCCGACCGCCGTCGATACGCGGCGATCGGAAGCGTATTACGAGACCAAAACCACCATTTTTGGCGCGCTGATCGAGGCGATCGACCTGGCGCAACTGGCCCGGCTCGACGTCGATTCCGCGCGCGAGGAAATCCGCGACATCGTCAACGAGATCATCGCGATCAAGAATATCGTGATGTCGATCTCGGAGCAGGAGGACCTGCTCGACGATATCTGCAACGACGTCCTTGGCTTCGGCCCTCTTGAGCCGCTGCTTGCGCGCGACGACATCGCCGACATCATGGTCAATGGAGCGGGCACGGTCTACATCGAAGTCCAGGGAAAGATCCAAAAGACCGCCATTCGCTTTCGTGACAATCAGCAGCTGCTGAACATCTGCCAGCGAATTGTCAGCCAGATTGGCCGGCGCGTCGACGAATCCTCGCCAATCTGCGACGCCCGATTGCCGGACGGTTCGCGCGTCAACACGATTGTTCCCCCGCTTGCGATCGACGGACCGGCACTCACGATCCGCAAATTCAAAAAGGACAAGCTGACGCTCGACCAGCTCGTCAGATTCGGCACGATTACGCCGCAGGGCGCCGAGATTCTACGCATCATCGGGCGCAGCCGCATCAATACCCTGGTCTCGGGCGGCACCGGCTCCGGCAAGACCACGCTGCTCAACTGCCTTACGCAATTCATCGACGACGACGAACGCATCATCACCTGCGAGGACGCGGCGGAATTGCAACTGCAGCAGCCACATGTGGTACGGCTGGAGACGCGCCCGCCGAATCTTGAAGGCGAGGGTCAGGTCACGATGCGTGACCTGGTGCGCAACTGCCTGCGTATGCGTCCGGAACGCATCATCGTCGGCGAAGTCCGCGGACCAGAGGCGTTCGACCTCCTGCAGGCGATGAACACCGGTCACGACGGTTCGATGGGCACGCTCCATGCCAACAATCCGCGCGAGGCATTGTCGCGTCTGGAGTCGATGATCACGATGGGTGGATTTGCGCTTCCATCACGCACGATTCGCGAGATGATCTGCGCTTCGGTCGATGTGGTCATTCAGGCTGCGCGCCTGCGTGACGGCTCCCGAAAAATTACTCACGTCTCCGAAGTGATGGGGATGGAAGGCGACGTCATCGTCACCCAGGATATCTTCGTCTACGACATGACCGGCGAAGACGCCAAAGGCAACATCATTGGCCGTCATCGCTCGACCGGCATAGGCCATCCGCGTTTCTGGGATCGCGCCCGCTACTATGGCGAAGAAAAGAATCTGGCTGCAGCGCTCGACGCGGCAGAGGCCACCACCGAGGCCTAGGCGGAGCATTCTGTGCAAATTATTGCCGTATTCTTCCTCGCCACCGCCGCTATCGGCGGCGTTGTCTATGTTTTTCTTTATCCAATGCTCTCCGGCGAGCGCAAAGCCGAGCAGCGCATACAAAGCGTCGCAGGGCCAGCCCAGACCACACGGGCGGCGCGCGGACCGCAAAAATCGCGCCGAGAGTCGATCGAGTCGACGCTCAAGGATTTCGACGAGCGTCACAAGAAATCCAAGAGCGTGCCGCTTTCGGTGCGGATCGCGCGCGCCGGCCTGTCGTGGTCGAAGCGCCAGTTTGCGATAATCTCCGCGGGTATCGGGCTCGCGATGTTCGCCTTGGGAATGTTTGCGGGTGCCGGCTTGCTAGTTTCGGCCGTTCTTGGCTTCGCCGGAGCCTTTGGCGTTCCGCGTTGGCTGCTGTCATATCTGCGGAAACGCCGCGAGGCAAAGTTTCTCGACCACTTTCCCGATGCCGTCGATGTTATCGTCCGCGGCATCAAGGCCGGATTGCCGCTGCTCGACTGCATCAAAATGATCGTGTCCGAGGCGCCAGAGCCGATCAGGACCGAATTCCGGCTCATCCTCGAAACGCAGGCGATCGGAATGCCGCTGGGCGAAGCTTGCGGCAAGCTGTACGAGCGCACGCCGCTGCCAGAGGCGAATTTCTTTGGAATCGTCGTCGCAATTCAGCAGAGGTCTGGCGGCAACCTCTCGGAAGCGCTCGGGAATCTGTCAAAGGTTCTGCGCGATCGCAAAAAAATGAAAGCGAAGATCCAATCGATGTCGCAGGAGGCCAAAGCTTCTGCCGGCATCATCGGCGCGCTGCCGATCGCGGTGATGACATTGGTGTATCTGACGAGTCCCAACTATATCTCGCTGCTTTTCACCAACCCAGTCGGTCACATGATGCTGGCCGCGTCGGCGATCTGGATGACAATGGGCGTGCTCGTGATGAAGAAGATGATCAATTTCGATTTCTAGTCAGGAAAAAGCGAAGCGTCCGATGTTCGAGTTTCTGACCAACGCGCTCAACGTGAAGACCATCACCGCGCTGTTTGCCGGCCTGGCTGCGGCTGCAACGGTTCTCACGCTGGCTATGCCGTTCGTGTTTGTCGATCCGCTCGACAAGCGCATGCGCGCGGTCGCTCTCGAACGCGAGAAAATTCGCCAGCGCGAACGCGAGCGGTTGGCGCAGGAGGGCCAGAAAGCCAAGCTTCGGCAGACGCCCAAGCAATACATCCAGACCATTGTCGAGCGCTTCAACCTCACCAAATGGGTCGGTCAGGAAGAGGCGCGGCTCAAACTCATCCAGGCCGGATATCGCGGCCAGGCGCCGTACGTTACTTACCTGTTTTTCCGCATGCTCACGCCGGTGGCATGTTTTCTGTTCGCGCTGCTCTATCTATTCGTGATTCTGAAACTCGATCAGCCGGCAATGATCAAGCTCGGTGCCTGTATTGGCGCAGCCTATGTCGGCATGCAGCTGCCGTGGATGCTGCTCAAGAACAAGATCCAGCGCCGGCAGTTGTCCATCAAACGGGCATTCCCCGACACGCTTGACCTGCTTCTGATTTGTGTCGAGTCGGGCATGTCAATCGAAGCAGCCTTCAGAAAGGTCAGCGACGAAATCGGCACGCAATCCGTCGCTTTGGCCGAAGAGCTCACGTTGACTACGGCCGAATTGTCATATTTGCCGGATCGCCGTCAGGCCTACGAGAACCTTGCCAAGCGTATCGATCTGGATGGGGTCAAATCGGTCTGCATGGCGCTGCAGCAATCGGAGCGCTACGGCACCCCGCTTGCCACGATGCTCCGGGTCATGGCTCAGGAAAATCGCGACATGCGCATGTCGGAGGCCGAAAAGAAAGCCGCAGGACTGCCGCCGAAGCTCACCGTTCCGATGATTCTGTTCTTCCTGCCGGTACTGTTCATCGTCATTCTCGGCCCGGCCGCGATCAAGGTGATGGCGTTGAGGTAGGAAGCTCACGCTTCCGACTCACTCACTTGGCCTGCCAGCGGTAGCGCCGTCGTGGACTTGATTCGCTCCATTGCAAACCGCGACGTGACGTTTTTCAGCGGCACCGTGGCTATCAGTTTTTTATAGAACGCGTCGTATCCGGCGATGTCGGTCACGACAACGCGCAACATGTAGTCGACGTCGCCGGCCATCCGATAAAATTCCATGACTTCCGGCATCGCGCCCACGACATCGGCGAATTGCTTGAGCCATTCCTGAGAATGGTCACCGGTCTCGATCGAGACGAATACGGTGATGCCGAGGCCAACCTTTTCCGGGTCGATGATCGCCACCCGGCGGGTGATGACACCGTCGGCCTCCAGACGCTGCAACCGCTTCCAGCACGGCGTCGAGGACAGTCCAACCCGTTGGCCGATTTCGGCAACGGACAGCGATGCGTCTTCCTGCACCACGGCGAGGATCTTCCGGTCGATGGCATCCATTCTTCGGTCCGATCAGAAAATAGAATAAATTACCATAATGCGCATCGCAGATAGTAAGTTAATCTTTTTTATCGCTCATACCTGTCTTTACAGAGAAAGATATTCTATTTCAATAGGAATTCTCCGCCGCCCGGCGGCGACCCAACCAACCGCGAAACCGTGTCATGACAACTCCTGTTCGATTCAACCCCTTCACCGCGATGCGTCGGCTCGGTGCCGCGATGCTGTTCAGCGCAGCCATGGCCGTTTCCGTTGCCGGGGCGCATGCCGATCCGCTCGTAACGCCGCAATGGCTCAACGGACACCTCGCCGACACCGACCTGGTCGTGCTCGACATCCGCTCCGCCATCGATGGCGGCGGTGCGCAGGCTTATGCGGCCGGACACATCCCGAAAAGCGTACACAGCGACTACGACAAGGCCGGATGGCGGGTTACGCGGAACAACGTGCCATTCATGGTCCCGACCGTTCCGGAGCTCGAAAAGCTCATCGGCGATCTCGGCATTGACGAAGACAGCCATGTGGTTGTTGTGCCCGCGGGTGTGAGCGTCCTGGACCTCGGCTCCGCAACGCGCACTTACTGGACGCTGAAATATGCGGGCGTGAAAAATATCTCGATCTTGGACGGCGGCATCGCCGCCTGGCGTACAGCTGGTCTGCCGCTCGAGACAGGGACGAACGCGCCGTCACCGAAGATTTTTACGGCGACTGTCGACAAGAGCATCCTGGCCGAGGCAGCCGACGTGGAATCGATCGAAGGGAAGGGTGGAGCAACCCTTGTCGACGCGCGGCCCGCGTCATTCTTCCTTGGAAAGGAAAAGGCGCCCGCGTCAAAAGCCTATGGCCGGATTCCTGGCGCGTTGAATATCGACAGCGCGGAATTTTATGATCTCGAGAGCAATCGGCTGAAACCGAAGGCCGCGCTTGCTGTCGTTGCCGATACCGCACCGGCTGGCCCCGTCGTGAATTACTGCAATACTGGCCATTGGGCGTCGACCGATTGGTTTGTGTTCCATGAACTCCTCGGCCGCAAGGATGCCAAGCTTTATGCCGGATCCATGGTGGAGTGGACCAGCAATGACAGCCGGCCGATTGAATCTTCGCGCACGAAATGGGACGATCTGAAGAAGGCCCTCGGCCTCGGATCTTGATCTGCGTCTCGGAGCTCCAATGACGACCACAAGTTTGGCCGCGTCCGATCAGGGCGCGGCCGTTGGTATGGATCGCCTTTTCTTTGGATTAGCGCTGACGGCCACGGCGATCCTGGTCGCGCTGGTGCTTCTCGATCATCACCCTACGTCGGCGGCTTTGATCATCGGCGGCTTCGGTCTCGGAGTTGCATTCCTCAAGGCTGAGTTCAGTTACACCGCCTCGTGGCGGCGGTTCCTGACTCGCGGTGAAGCAGGCGGGCTTCTCGGCGGGTTGATCGTGATCGCCGTCTGCGCGGTCGTGGTGGTGCCGGTGGCGGCACTGCTGCCAAAATTCGGTGGGGCGATCGCCCCGCTCGGGCCGTCGCTGGTGATCGGTGCTTTCGTTTTTGGGATCGGCATGCAGCTTGCGAACGGCTGCGGCTCGGGGACGCTTTATACGGTCGGAGGCGGATCGGGCCGCATGCTGGTCACGCTGGTCTTCTTCGTCATCGGCAGCGTATTCGGCAGCCTGTCACTGCCGGTGTTTCTTGCGCTTGGCGGCATCGATCCTGTCCTGGCCTCGGACTATCTTGGCGCATGGGGCGGCCTGATCGTGACCCTCGTGAGTATTGCAATTGCGGCAGCGCTCATCATTGCGGTTGCGCGCCGGCGTGGCGCGAACTTCGTGCCCTCGCGCAATTACATCATCGGAGGTCTGGCAATTGGTTTGCTGTGCATCGCTGTCTTTCTGGCCGGCGGTCACCCTTGGAGCGTGACATTCGGATACACGGTGTGGGGTGCTAAAGCTGCGACGGCGCTCGGCCTCGACCTTTCGCACTCGGCATTCTGGCAGTGGCCGGGCCCCAAGCATGCACTTGCGGAATCCGTACTGTCCGACACCTCCAGTCTCACGGATTTTGGGATGATTTTCGGCGCCATGGCGGCGGCCGCGGCGTCCAAGCCGTTCGCCCGCGCCAGCTGGCCGCCTGCGAAGTCATTGCTCGCCGCCGTAATTGGCGGACTGCTGATGGGATGGGGCGCCCGGCTCGGTTTTGGCTGCAATATCGGCGCTTTTGTCGGGGGGGTTGCTTCCGGCTCGCTGCACGGGTGGATCTGGTTTCTCGCCGCCCTGCCTGGTTGCCTGATCGGCATCCGCTTGCGGCCGCTCTTTGGCCTTTCGCGGGAGTAGCGCCGTGCGGCTCGTTTACATCATCGTCCTGCTGCTCGGCGTCGGAGCAATCCTGACCGATCACCTTTCCAGCCCGTCGAGCGGGCGCGCAGTGTCGCCCGAGGATTTCGCGGGTGCGTGCGCGCCTTGCGGCGCGCCCTGTCCGTCAAAGAAGTAGAATTCACGCCGGATTTTTCCTGAGGAAATCGTCGACCTCGGCGCGCGTGGCCGCGCCCATCAGGCCGCCGAAGCGCGTGCATTTGATGGCCGCGGCCGCCCCAGCAAAGCGCAACGCGTCCCGCACGTCCCCTGTCTCGACAAGCCGGAACGTGAAGGCACCATGAAAAACATCACCTGCGCCGAGCGTGTCGATCGCCTTCACCTTGAAGGCGTCCATGTGCCGGATCTCGCCATCTTCAAGCCAGTAGACGCCGTCCGGGCCGTCGGTGAAAGCCAGGAAGCCTTTGAAAGATTGCCCAAGCCTTGTGAGAGCGGCGCGCAGATCGTTCAGCCCCGCGGTCCCCCGCAATGCCTCCGCCGAGGAGATCACGTGGCTGCAGGCCAGCAACAGCGGATCGTCGAGCGGCGCTGCCTTGTCGAGGTCAAGCACACGCGGAATACCGCGCGCCTGCGCCGCCTTGCAGATCGGGGTCGCGAAATTCGGGTAGCGATTGTCAAGAAGCACCGCATCGACATTCGCAACTGCGCGCTCGGCGTGCTCCGGTTCTATCGAACTCAAGCCTTGGTCGCGGCGTGTGGCGATCGTCTTCTCTCCGTTCGCGTCAATCAGGATCAGCGAGACTGAAGAGGTCGCGCCAGCGACACGAACGGCCCCGCTGCAATCGATTTTTTCGCGCGTCAGGCTTTGAAGAATACGGCCGGCAAATTCATCGTCCTTCGCACCGAGCGGACCAGCAAAGCTCACGCGACCACCAAGGCGCGCGATTGCGACCGCGGCATTTCCGGCCTGGCCGCCGGATGTGATCATAAATTCCGATGCCTGCACCTTGGTGCCGGCATCCGGGAACTTGTCCACGCGCATGACGATATCCTGCACGGCGCCGCCCGCGCACAGGATTCGGGGCTGCTTTTCTTCGCGCGGCTCAGTCAAAACGGACCTCGTCTTCCACCCATGCGCGGATAATGTGATGCGCGATGGCTACTGGCGGCGGGGTCGTCAGCCCCTGCGGGTGCTTGCGCGTCAGCATGCTCCCGATTTCATCCTTGCTAAACCAGCGGGCGTCCTCGAGTTCCTCGCGATCGACGACGATTTCGTGCGTCAACGCCTCGGCGTGGCAGCCGATCATCAGCGAGGCGGGAAATGGCCAGGGCTGCGATGCGAAATAGACCACGCGCCCGCAGGTGATCCCGGCTTCCTCGCGCGTTTCCCGATGCACCGCATCTTCGAACGACTCGCCGGGCTCCACGAATCCGGCAAGACACGACCACATCGTCGGCACGAAGCGCGGACTGCGGCCAAGCAGGCACCGGTCGCCATCGATCGCCAGCATGATCACCACAGGATCCGTGCGGGGAAAATGCTCGGCCTTGCATCGCGGGCAGTCGCGCCGCCAGCCGCCGCAGACAAGCCGTGTCGCGGCTCCGCAATTAGGGCAAAAGCGGTGACGCGCATGCCAATGGAGGACGGCCTTCGCTTCGGCGATGGGTGGCAGGTCATCAGCAGCAACGAGCCCCTGCACGGCGATCGACCGCAGGTCCGTCACCAGCAGATCGCCGCGGCTTTTCAGCGCCTCGGCAGATTGAAGTGAAAGCCCGTGACCGAACCGCGGCGCGCCATCAAGCAGGCCAAGAAAGATCGTTTCGGCGGCCGGGCCGAGCTCGTGCGCTTCGGCGGGCGTGAACAGCGGCTCGCTGAGGGGCGAACCTTTCTTCGCCACGATCCATTCGCCGCCAATCACATATGTTCCCGCGCCGGGATGCTTTGTCAGCCCGGTCATGGCGTCGGCATCTGCGCGCAGTTCCGCCGCTCGCTCGATACGGCTGTTCGTGTATCCCAGACGTGGCTTAGGGCCCAAACGTGATGACATGCGTCAATCAAATTCGCATGGGGGCACGCGCCGCGCAATGCGTCGTCCAATGGGTCAGGCGAGCGCCTGGTCGACTGCCGCTATCACCTGCTCGGGCTTGAGCTCGTCGAGACAAACGCTGCGGCTGCGGATGTTGCGTTCGCAGCCCTCGAAGGTGCAAGGCATGCACGGCAGCGGATTCTGCACGATCCAGACATTGCCCTGGTTCTGGATGGTGCCGCTCGCCTGCCACGGCACCGCGAGTCCGCCAACCGGCCAGGGCCCCCAGACCCGCGGGTCCATGGGGCCGAATAACGCGACCGTCGGGCACCCGGCCGCCGCGGCGAGATGTGTCGTCGACGTGTCGGGGCCGATGTAAACACAGGCGCCTGAAAGAAGCTTCATCGTCCGTGGCCATTCCAGCTGATGGAATTCGCAGACGCCGCGCCAGACATTTTCGAGATAGCGCCGCTCCGTTTCGCCAGGACCGCCGATCGCAACAATTGAGAGACCGCGCTCTGCCAGACTCGCCGCGACTGCGCGCCATCCCTCCGGCGTCCATTCCTTGTATGCGAACATTGGCGCGGCGTGGATGACGGCGTATTTGCCGTTGATCGCAACCGCCGTGGCTTGCGCCGCTGCGGGGCAAACCAGCTCAGGAACGCGCGGAATGTCGAGCGCATCGGCGAGTTGGAGATTTTGCTCGACGCGGTGAAGTTTCTCCGCTGCGGGGACGGCTCGATGCAACGCGACATGCTTAAGCGCGCGTGCAAGCAAAGGATCGGTATCTGTTGTCACCCCGACACGCCACCGGCCGGCGGCGAAAGCGAAGACAGTCGGTCGATCTCCGCTCTGCGTGGATACCGCGAGGTCGTAAGAGCGCCACAGGCGCCAGATCAGCCGCAGGCTTTCCGCCGCCGTCGGTCGCTGCGGCATCGTGAGGATACGGTCGATGTCGGGGTTTCCTGCAATAATTCCCGCGCTGCCGTCGAACACCAGCACGTCGATTTCCGCCCCCGGCCAAGCGCGGCGGAGGCTGCGGATCACCGGCGTCGTCAGCAGCAAGTCGCCGATGCGGCGCAGCGAGATGATCAGGATGCGGGAGGGGAGCGCGGCCATGCCGGTTTTTCGCAGAACCGGAACTACCGGTCCATGGCGGTGAGGCCTACAGACTTGAGCGATTGCCGCAGAGACTCGAGAAACGCGTGCTGTTGCGCCTTTTCATAAGGCAGCCGCGGTGCAACGCCCCAAACCGGCTTGGGCCATGCGGCATCGGTATGGCGGCGTGCGATCACGTGCACATGCAATTGCGGCACCTGATTTCCGAGCGCAGCGATGTTGAGTTTGTCACACTGAGTGAGGCCCTTCAGCGCGCGCGCCGTTGCGGCGATTTCGCCGAGGAGCTGCACTTGCGCGTTTTCCTCAAGGTCTATGAGCTCGACGAGGCCGGGCAAACGCGGCACCAGGATCAGCCACGGGTAGTTGGCGTCGTTCGTCAGCAGAGCGCGGGCAAGCGGCAGGTCGCCGACCGGAACCGTGTCTTGCGCGAGCTGCGGATGCAGCGACCAGCCCTTGGTAAGCCCTGAATCCATTGGACAAATCCGCACGATTCTTTCGGAGGAAAGCTAGCAGAGACGCTGCCCCGCTGCTTGCTTTCCCGGTTTATTGGCCCGATATAGACCACGGGAGGTTGGCGGTGGACGAGCCACTCGCCAACCGGGTCAGGTCCGGAAGGAAGCAGCCCTAACGAGCGCGGTTCGGGTCGCTCGTCAGCCTCCCACCAATTCCTAGACTT